>Ga0335077_10001433_pt1 | contig 28288 bp, 20 predicted proteins | sample Lox_Sample_31_FD_207151 | JGI IMG/M metagenome (GOLD analysis project Ga0335077, IMG submission 207151) | Soil microbial communities from Loxahatchee National Wildlife Refuge, Florida, United States - Lox_Sample_3.1 | ecosystem: Environmental > Terrestrial > Soil > Wetlands | place: USA... | reverse complement strand
GGTCATCCGATTGCTCACAAGTGCATCATCGCCCATCGCGAACAGGTCGTTGCGGAGCGTGCGCACGTCGAGTTCATTGAACACCGCCCCGCGCACCAGTTCTTCATGCCCGTCGTTGACGTACACCCTGTACAACAAACGCGGCGAATTGCCGGGGCCCAGAGTCGCTACACGGTAGGCATAAGGCTTGCTCGCCTCCGAGGCCATATGTTTCAGCGAGCCGAGAAGGGCGGTGGCGGATTCTGGCTCCGAACTCTTCAGCAACAGAACGCCAATGGATGGCACAGGCCCTCCCCCAGGGGTAGCTCGTCCGTGGCCGTTCGAGGTAGGGAAGTCGCGGATAGGCTGCCGGCTCGTAAGATAGTTCTCCAGCATGCCGTCCTTGATCAGCGTCACGGACTGCGCTTTCACGCCCTCGCTATCGACGTCATAACTCCCGATCAAGGTCTTGCCGTCGAATTTCGTCATCGTCGGATCGTCGATCAGCGCCGCAAATTTAGGCAGAACGCGCGTCTTATAGCTGGTGGCGAACGCGCCGACAGTGCGATTGGGCCTTCCTGGCTGTGCTTTGCGGCCCAGTATGTTCCCGCCCAGCAGCGTGTACACGATGTCATCGGCGGCATCCGGGTCGAACAGCACCGGTCCGCGATAAGACTCTTCGACCATCGGTGCCGTGCTCAGCGCCTTCAGCGTGTCCAGCATCGCTCTCGACTGCTTGACCAACGCTTCGCGCGAAGGCAGCTGCTCGGGGTGCTCTTCCGTCCAGAACGGGTTGCGGCTCAAGCGCATGCCGTCTTCGGATTGTGTCGAGCCGGAAAGCGTCACCGTGGCGGTAGTCCGCCCTTGGCGAACCACGGTGCCCTCCGAGTTCACAAAATATTCGTTCACCGCATTGAAACGGCACTGCGCGCTGACCGATTGCACTTCCGGATAGTCGCGATACAGCTTGGTAATATCCTCCAGCGTTTTGTTCCACTCGCCCTGATCCATTTTTAGTTTTGCGGGTTCTTCGACGACGGACACCACCGGCGCGTGCGAAAAGTCGTCCACGGGATTCGGGTCGACGCTGAGTTGCTTCAGCGCCGACAGCTTTTCGGCGTAGGCATCGGCAGCGTTCTTATACGCTTCATCGGTCAACAGCCAGATCTGGCGCCGCAAGGCGATGGGATCGTTCTCCAGCGGCAGGATTGATGCGCCGCCCACTCCTTGGTTGTAATAGCTGTCTTGCTTGTAATCGCCGATTCGTACCACCACGCGCAGGATCCTGATGTGAGACTTGTCGCTCCAGCGAACCGCACCGTAAATAGCGTCGGCGTTGAAGTCTTCCACATCATTCACGCGGTATTCGATGTAATACGGCGGCTTCACCTGATCCATTTTCAATTGCGCGAGGGAACGGTCCAGTTCCGCAAGTAGCGCTTCCAGAAGGGCATCGCCTTTCGCCGCGGCGCGCGCCGACGAAGCGGCTGCGTCGCGTTCCGCCGATTCGCTGGTGCGGGCCATGCCGGGTTGAAGGCACAAAAACGCAATCGCGAGGCCAGTGAATGCCGCGCGCTTCAGAATTCCCTGAACTCTCATGGTTTCACCGTTGCTTTCGGCCTTGCGCTCTTGTCCGGCGCGGAGTTTTCCAGCCCTGGCGCGGGAAGAATGGGCGGCCGATCATGACCGTGCGCGCGTTTTTGCACTTCCATCTCGCTGAACAGCATCGCGGGAGCAATCGCGGACACCGGAACGTTCCCGCTCTCCGCGCCGCAGACCCCGTTGAATACGTGCTGCTTATCTCCGGTAGTGATGATGCGCGTCAGCGCTGCCAGCGGTGTCCCAACGATGTCGACACCGCGCACCAGTTCGTCGGGTCTCCCGTCCGGATAAACCTTATAGACGATCACCGGCAGCACCTGGAACGCTTGCGGGAGAGAGCGCGTCGTCAGCGTAAATCCACCCTGAATGTCGTCGAAATAGAGGCCGTACGGCTTCCCTTGCTTCTTTACTTCGTCAATCAGTTTCTGGCGCATCTGGGCTTCCGGAACCGCCAGCGTCGAAGAGACAATTAGGTTTCCTTGCCGCCCGGTGGGCATCAGCCCGGGTTGATTGCGGCCGTGTCCGTTGGATTTGTCGAATCCCGTGATGGGCATACGCGACATCAGAAAATTCCTCAAGATTCCGTTCTGAATCACTTCCACACGCTGGGCCGGGACGCCTTCATTGTCGTAGGCGTAGCTGCCCGCCAGTTTCACTCCGTCCAGTTCTTTCTTGGTTGGATCGTCGGTGACACTCAGGAATGTCGGCAAAACTTCCTGGCCCACTTTCTTTGTGAAAGTCTGTCCTTCTTCCTCATCGCGCTGGCGGTGCCCTTCCAGCCGATGGCCGAGCACTTCATGGAAAAACACGGCCGCGGCACGGCCGCTGAGGAGAGCCGGCCCGGCGTACGGCTCTGCCACTGACGCATTACGCAGCGCCTTCAGGTCTGCCGCCATCTTTTCCACCTTGGCCAGCAATTCCTTTTCGTCCGGCAGGCCCGCTGGATTGGGCGCCTGAAACGTTTCCACGCGTAGCAGATCCATACCATCGTCCGCGCGGGTCTGTGCTTCCATTACCATTCGCGCGAAGCCGCCGGGAGTCGCCAGCGCACTGCCTTCCGTCGAAACCATGCGCGCGTTGGAGGTGCCCACCTGCAAGATGACTGTCGAGATATAAACATCGGGGTAGTTCCGGAACGCACCGGAAACCCGGCGCAACTCCGCTTCCCAGGCGCCGCGGTCAAACGAGAGGTCTTTGAGTTTCGTATCGATGCTCACCGTAGGCGCTTCACTCGAGAAGTCAGGCGACTTGTCTTCTTCTTCGGCCTGCACCGCATTGTTGGTCTTCACATTCAGGTACGCCGGAGCCGCCCGCTTGTAGCCGCGGTCGGTGAGTTCCCACAGCACGCGGGATTCCGCACCCGGATCGTCGTTCAACGGCAATGCACCGGAGGTCATGCCGCTGGAGCGGCTCTGCCCGTGTGTATTGTCGAGCTGCGGTGTGCCGACTCGCATGGTGATGTCAGCGCTGCGCCGCCGAGAGACCGTGTCGGAAAGCAGGCCGCCATACGACGCCGCAAGGATCACTTGATCCTGGTCATACACTGTGTAGCTGATGAAATAAGGGCCGGGATCGGCCTTGGTCAGGTCGGTCTTGGCTCGCGTCAGTTCCGTTTGCATTGTGGCGAGAACCGCGTCGGAGCTTACGGCTGCGGTGCCCGGCTTGCCCGCATCCGTTGCGGAACTGACGGCGGGAAACATGGCCAACTGCGCCGCAACGAGCAGCGAAGCCAGGGGTCGCAATCGCGACGGCTGCCGCTTTGGAATGGCTGCCATAGGACTGCTGGATCGGTTGCGATTCATCAAATTTTGACTCCCACTTACAGCTTGGCCAGTAGCGGCAATGTAATTCGCGAGTATGCCGTAGCCAGCCAGCATCCGCAAATCAGGCTTTTCCGAAGCGTTCTCCGGGCCGCAACCTCGCTCCATTCGCGAATTCCTGCGCGGAGATCTGTTTGCGGCCTTCCAGCTTCACGTGGCTGACCTGCAGTGTCGTCGCCGACCCGCAGGCAACGTAGACGTTCCCGGCTTCGACCACAATTTCTCCCGCCGCCGCGTTGGCCATTTCTTTAGACGCCGGCCGCCCCGAAGTATGGCACAGCTGTCCCCGGAATTCGGAATACGCCCCCGGCCACGGAGTAAAACCGCGGATGCGGTTGTAGATTTCTTGAGCCGGCCGCTCCCAGTCGATATGTCCGTCCTCGCGCTTGAGCATGGGCGCGATCGTGGCTGCCGCGTGATTCTGTGGCTGGGGGGTGAGCCGCCCGGCATCGAGACCAAGCAAGGTGTCGACCATCAGGTCCGCTCCGGCCCGCGAAAGCCGCTCCGCCAGTTCTGGCGCCGTTTCATCCGGGCCTATCAAGAGCTCCTGCCGAAGCAGCATTTCCCCCGTATCCATGCCCGCGTCAATCCGCATCGTGGTGTTGCCGGTCACCGTCTCTCCATTCGCGATCGCCCAGTGGATCGGAGCCGCGCCGCGATACTTCGGCAGCAGGGAAGCGTGCAAGTTAATCCAGCCCAGACGGGGTATCGCGAGCAGCCGCGCGGGAATGATTTGTCCGTACGCGATGATCACTATGGCATCGGGCGACAAACTGCGCAGATGTTCTTCCACTTCCGGCGATCGAATTTTGCCCGGCTGCTGGACAGGAACCTCGGCGGCCAGCGCCGCTTCTTTGATCGGAGAGAACGAAACCTCGTGCCCGCGTCCGCGCGGCCGGTCGGGCTGTGTGTAAACGGCCGCAATTTCGAATTCCGGCGCCGCCACAATCTTTTGCAAGCAGGGAACCGCAAACGCCGGGGTGCCGCAAAACACCAGCCGCAGGCGGCTCATGGCGCTTGCACCCGCGCGCTCACCGGAAGCTACCACTCACCTTCTTTGCGCAGTTTCTTGATCTTCCGCTTGATCAAGTCGCGCTTCAGCATGCTCAGATGTTGCAGGAACAGAATTCCATTCAAGTGATCGATCTCGTGGCAAAAAGCACGCGCCAGAAGATTCTCGCCGCGCATCTCAAACCCCTCGCCTTTCACATTCTGCGCCTTCACCGTCACGAACTGCGGCCGGATTACGTATCCGCGGAATCCCGGAATCGACAAGCAACCCTCTTCTTCGCGCACTTCACCTTCCGCATGAATGATTTCCGGGTTCACCAGCACAATTTTGGCTTCCGGATTCTTGCCGCTGGAGACGTCCACGATAGCCATACGAATGCTCTTGCCGATTTGCGGAGCTGCCAGTCCGACCCCTTGCGCCGCGTACATGGAGGCAAACATGTCTTCCGCGAGTTCCTCGAGCTCCGCGTCGAACTTCTTAACGTCAGCTCCCTGCCTTTCGAGCACCGGGTCGCCGTATTTGACGATCGGATAGATCTTGCGCGGCGGCGCCGCGGCAGCTTCGGTGGTCTTCGTGGCGGGGATAGCCTCAGAACTCGTCGATTTGTCGGCCATAGCTTTCGAAATTCCGCCGCGTCTCGGCGAGAGAATCTCCTCCAAATTTTTGCAGAAAAGCATCCGCGAGCACAAGGGCCACCATTGCTTCTCCGGCAACACCGCCTGCGGGCACCACGCACCAGTCCGAGCGTTCGTAGGCGGCCTGGACCGGCTCTTTTGTCACCATGTCGGCGGTTCCCAGCGGTTTCCGTAGTGTGGAAATCGGCTTCAGGAATCCACGAAGCACCAGGTTTTCGCCGTTCGTGATTCCGCCCTCCAGGCCCCCCGCTCGATTGCTGCCGCGTGTGAATCGTCGCGCTGCTTTGTCGTACGCGATTTCGTCCTGCACCTCGCTGCCATACGAACCCGCGGCAAGAATGCCGGAACCGATTTCGACCGCCTTCACCGCTTGCACGCTCATCAACGCTTGCGCAAGCCTCCCGTCCAGTTTTTCATCCCACTGGGCATGCGAACCGAGGCCAACCGGCGCACCGTGAACGACAACCTCGAAGACCCCGCCGACGGTGTCACCCGCTTTCAGCGCCGCATCCACTTCCGCCATCATTTTCTGTTGCGTTTGCGCGTCCACGCAGCGCAGCGGCGATTCCAGGTCGCGGCAGACCGCCAGAATCTCCTGCCACGCCGCTGCCCGTTCCAACCGCACGTGTCCAACTTGAATGCTGTGGCTGGCGATCTCGATCCCGAATTGCTGGAGCAGTTGGCTGGCAAATGCACCCGCGGCCACGCGCGCAGCCGTTTCGCGCGCCGAGGCGCGCTCCAGCACGTAGCGGGCGTCGTGAAAATTGAATTTCTGGGAGCCCGCCAGATCGGCGTGCCCCGGCCGCGGCGCGACCAGCCTTTTGGAACTGGCGATAGGATCGGTGTTCGCCTCCACGGAAAGTATCTTTTCCCAGTTCGCCCAATCGCGATTCTCGATTCTCAGTGCGATCGGAGCCCCAATCGTCTGCCCGTGGCGCACGCCTGCGAAAATCTCGGCGGCATCCTTCTCGATTTTTTGCCGCCCGCCCCGTCCATACCCGAGTTGCCGGCGGTGCAATTCATGGTTGACCGCGGCCACATCGATGGGGAGCCCGGCCGGCAATCCCGAAACAAATGCCAGCAGAGCCTGCCCATGCGACTCACCCGCGGTGTAAAAGCGCAGCATAAACAACCAGTGTATCGGCCACCGCGATTTCCGTCCAGCGCGCTCCGTCGGCCCCCTCGGATCTCGCTGATCTGCGCTCGCTGTTCGACAAGCGATGAATTCCCTCGTTCTTGCCTTGACGCGTGTTACCGGTGCAGTTACGCTTTTCCCGAGGTTTTCGAACCAGACCCCGTGTCTAACGCGCCCCTGAATGCTGTCGAGCAGCAGGTGAACCCACCTCAACCCCCCTCGGTTGTGGAAGTCCTGAGCGATGCCGCGAAAGAAAGTGTTCTCAAGGTTCAAGACTACGCCAAGCTGGCCGCGCAGTCGCTGACCAACCTGCTGACCCGACCGCGCTATGGGCAGGACACCTTGGGCCAGATGGATGATATTGGCGTCGGCTCCATGCCCATCGTGCTGCTCTCCGGTTTTTTCATCGGCGCCGTGATGGTGCTGCAGACCGGCACTCAATTTCAGCGCTTCGGCCAGGTCTCTCTCACCGGCGACATCGTTTCCCTGGCTCTGGTTCGGGAACTCGGACCGACCATCACCGGCCTTTTGGTTGCCGGTCGATGTGCCTCGGGTATCGCGTCGGAATTGGGCTCCATGCTGGTAACGGAACAGGTCGATGCCATGCGCGCTCTTGGCACCGATCCCAGCCGGAAGCTGGTCTCCCCGCGGGTGCTGGCGACCCTTATTATGTTGCCGTTGCTCACCACATTTTCCGTTTTCATCGGCCTGGTAGGCGGCATGGTGGCCAGCGTTTTCGCGTTGCGCCTCAGTGCAACCACGTTTTGGCAGCGAGCCATCGCCATTCTGCAGTTTTCCGACCTGATGCAAGGCTTTACGAAGTCCGTCGTTTTCGCCTTTATTCTTTCCACCGTGGGCTGCTACCAGGGACTCAACGTGCGCGGTGGTACGCAGGGCGTCGGGCGAGCCACCACCCAGGCCGTCGTTGTGTCATCGGTTTTGATCATTGTTGCAGATACATTTCTCACAAAACTGGCGCTGTTTTTGGCGGACAAATTCTGACCGCTATGGTTTCTCTCTCCACTACCTCCCTCAATTCGACTGCTCGGCAAGACGGCGCGGCCCTTCGCTTTTCCGATGTCTGGCTCGGGTTCGAGGAAGGGCCCATCTTGCGCGGCCTGTCTTTCGCCGTTCAGCCGCGCGAGACGCTCGTGCTTCTCGGGGAGACCGGAACGGGAAAAACGCTCGCTCTCAAACTGGCCGCCGGCCTGTTGATTCCTGATCAGGGCGAGGTGCGAGTTCTCGGCCAGGACGTTTCCAGCAAGCGCGAACTGGAACTCCTGGAGTTTCGCCGTCAGGTGGGTTTCGTCTTTCAGGAAGGCGCGCTGTTTGACTCTCTGAGCGTCGGAAACAACGTCGGCTATCGTCTGGAAGAAGATGGAGTCTCGGAGGAACAGATCCGCTTGCGGGTGCAGGAGGTGCTGCGATTTGTGGAACTCGAGCACACCGCGGGTCAGCTGCCTTCCGAGCTTTCCGGGGGCATGCGTCGTCGCGTTTCCATTGCCAGGGCCCTGATCACCCATCCGCCCATTGTCTTGTACGACTCACCGACAGCCGGGCTGGATCCCATTACATCGCAGACCATTATTTCGCTCATCCTGCGGTTGCGGGATGTCTATGGCGTGACCTCGCTGCTGGCCACGCATCGACTCCAAGATGGATTCGCGCTGGCCAATTTTCATTTTGACGCCGAGACGCGGACTGTCCGCCGCGGCGCGCCCGCCGAAAAGTCTCACGAATTGAGTACCCGCTTCCTCGTACTCCGCGACGGCAAAATTTATTTCGAAGGGAACCCGGAGGAGTTGCTGAACACCAAGGACCCCTATCTGCAACGGTTTTTGATTTGAAGTCCTGTATAGTTGTGGCAGGAAGTTCCTGGAAAGTGTGCGGAGGAGCCTCGGAATGGCGCGCAGCAAACAACTGACGTGGTCGGAGTTACGCGTTGGGCTGTTCGTGCTGGTTGGCCTTTTGATTCTTGCCGTGGCGATTTTCTATGTCACCGGCGCCGGCGTCTTTGGCCCCAAGTATCGCCTGAAGACCTATCTTCCGGAAGTTTCCGGACTCGCCACCGGCGCTCCGGTGCGGCTCGACGGCGTGGAAGTCGGCAATGTCGAGCGCATCAGCATCGTTCCGCGCGAAAACGGAAAGCCTCCGGACCACTTGCGCAACATCGAAGTGCTGATGAAGCTGGATCGTCACTTCCAGAACGATATCCTCACTGATTCCATCGCCACCCTCGTGACCGAGGGATTGCTTGGCAATCGCTACGTCAATGTGCAGCGCGGCTACACCGGAACTCCCTTGAAAGACGGCCAGACCATTACCGGTGGCGAGGAAAAGGCGATCAAAGAAGTTGTCGAGCGAAGCGCCGACGTGCTGGCCAACCTCAAGGCCCTCAGCGCAAATGTTCAGGACATTATCTCCGGAGTTCAGGAAGGGAAGGGCACGCTCGGCAAACTCCTCACCGACGACCGGGCCTACAACCATCTGAGCAGCATTCTGGCGAAGGGCGACCAGATTGCCACGACCGTGCAATCCGGACAGGGCACCGTGGGCAGGTTGCTGATGAAAGACGAGATGGCCGACAAAGTTCAGACCACCATCGACCAGCTCAACACCGTTCTCGCGGACCTGCGCGCGCAGAAGGGCACGCTCGGCAAACTCCTTTACGATCCCAGTTTGTACGATGAAGCGAAGAAGGCGCTTGATAATGGCAACGGCATGATCGGCGATATCCGCGCTGGGAAAGGCACACTCGGCAAGCTGGCGACCGACGACACCCTTTATAACAAGTTGCGCGACACCAGCAACAATCTCTCCGAAGCCACCGCTAAGCTCAATCGGAATGACAACACTGCGGGCAAGCTCTTTTCGGATCCCCAGCTCTACGACAACTTGACCGGACTTACGGGCGACATGCGGTCCTTCATTGCTGAATTTCGAAAGAATCCCAAGAAATATCTGAGCATCAAACTGTCGTTCTTCTGATCGCCGTGGCAGGAACCCATTTTGCTTACGCCAACTCCGTTGTGTTGTAATGAGGCAGTAACAAAGAGCCCATAGTCTTAACGCTGCAGACTTCAACTGTTTAACTGCTATTCATGGAAACGCAAGATACAGCTAGCAAGCCACCTCGCCCCGAAGCGACAAAGACCACTCTTCCTCAGCCGGGCCGCCCGGTCCCGAGCCGTGCGTATCCCGGCGCGTTGATCGTCGTCGAAGGGACGGATGGTTCCGGCAAGAGCACGCAATTGTATCTACTGAAGCGCTGGCTCGAAATTGGCGGGTATCGCCTGCACTTCACCGAGTGGAACTCTTCGCCACTGGTGAAATCGGCCACCCGGCGCGGTAAGCAGAAGCGTTTGCTCACCCCGACCACCTTCTCCTTGCTGCACGCGGCAGACTTCGCGGATCGCTGCGAGCGCCAGATCATGCCGCTTCTTCAGGGTGATTATCTCGTTCTTGCGGATCGCTACATCTACACCGCCTTCGCGCGCGACGCTTCCCGCGGCTGTTCCCATCGCTGGCTCCGCAATCTCTACCGCTTCGCACCCATTCCCGACATCACGTTCTATTTCCGTGCGCCGCTCGACGTTGCCGTGAATCGCATCCTCAGCGGGCGGCCCAAGTTGAAATACTACGAAGCTGGAATGGATCTTGGCCTTTCTTACGAGCGCCCTGAAAGCTTCAGGCTGTTTCAGGCGCGGATTCTCGAGGAATACGACAAGATGGTCGACGGCGACAATTTTGTCGTTCTCGATGGAACCCTGCCGGTGAACAAGCTGCAGAAGCAGATGCGCGACATCGTTGCCTCGAAAATCGATTTGAAACGCTTTGCCCCCCGTGCGTTGGAGGCCGAGTAGCCATGCCCGACCCGGATCGCGATAAAGTCACGGCGGCCACAGCTTCGGAACCGGCGGCAACCAAGGCGGCCGCCACTGCGGAAGCGGATAGCACGCAGTATTTCTTCGGCGAATCCCTCGTTGGCCTCGATTCCGCCGAACTCAACGGCAACCTCATCGTCATCGAGGGGATGGACGGCTCCGGCCGCTCCACGCAGATTGCGCTGCTTCAGGAATGGCTGGAGTCCGAAGGCTTCGCGGTGCAGACCAGCGGTTTGCGCCGCTCGAACCTCGTCGGGCGCGACATCGACGAACTGCTGGCCAAAAATGCCGTCACCCGCCTCACGTTGGCGCTAATGTATGCCACGGATTTCTTCGACCAACTCGAGCACCGCATCATCCCGGCGCTCCGTTCCGGCGCGGTGGTGTTGGCCGATCGCTACATCTTCACGCTGATCGCGCGTGGCGTGGTCCGCGGAATCAATCGCGATTACATGAGCGGACTGTACGCCATGGCCTTGCGGCCGCATTTGACCTTCTGGCTCAATGTCCGCCCGGAAACAGCCTTCGGCCGCGAATTCAAGAAGGCGCAGGCCATCAGCTATTGGGAAGCGGGCCGCGATATGTCGCTCTCCCACGACCTGTATTGGTCCTTTGTGCGCTATCAGACCATGATCAAGCGCGAATTCGAAGTCATGGCCAAGAAAAGCGGCTTCGTGGAGCTGGATGGAGAGGCCAGCGTCTCGATCGTCAATAAGGAACTGCGCCAGCGCATCGGCGAGCAGCTGGGCATTCGTTCTTCGAAATACACTCCCTCTGCTGCCCTCGCTCACCTCTGGAGGTGAGCGCGACCATGGCCGATCCCGTACACATTGCGGCTATCGATGCCGGCTCTAACGCCGTTCGCCTTTCCATTGCCCGCGCCTATTCCGCACTCGATATCGAACCGCTCATTACAGAGCGCTATCCGCTGCGCCTCGGCGAGGGCGTGTTCCTCCGCCACCGTTTCAGCGAAGAGGTGCTGAAGAAAGGCGTGAAGGCTTTCCGCCACTTGCGCGAAATCATGGATGACTACGGCGTGACAAAATATCGCGCCGTGGCCACCAGCGCTACCCGCGAAGCCACGAATCGCAACACTCTCGTACACCGCGTCAAGCGCGCCACGGGGATTCATCTTGAAGTGATCAGCGCAAAGGAGGAATCGCGTCTCGGCCGGGAAGCCGTGTTTGCGGCCATGGGACCTGAGGCGCAGCCCCAATGCATCGTTGATCTCGGTGGGGGCAGCCTGGAACTAAGCATCCTGCGGGATCACACCGTGGTCCAGGCGGCGCAGTTGCCCATCGGGACCGTGCGGCTCATGAGCACTCTGGGCGTCCCGGGGAAGATTCGCCCGATGCAGGCGGAACAGGTTCGCCGCTACGTCCGCGCGCTGCTCGAGTCCCGTTTGCCGACTCGCCCCAACCTTTTCGACGCTGTCGCCGTCGCCTTGGGCGGCAATGCTGAAACTCTTTCCACCGTGGCCCCGGGGCCTCGGCAGCACGGTCTGCCTTCCTTGGAGCTTTCTCTTCTTCGCGAGCGACTGCCGAGTATCCTGGAACGCGATATTCGCGAACGAATGAAGGCCTACGGCGTTCGTCGCGATCGCGCGGACGTCATGGGTGTAGCTGCGATCATCCTGACGACGCTCGGCCGCTATCTCAACATCCGAAAGTTTTCTATCCCCGGCGTTGGTTTGCGCGAAGGCGTGCTGTATGAAATCGCACGCGATGTTTTTTCGCGTAAGGAGCCGCACCGCTACAACGCGGGGGCCCGCCAGATCCTCATCGCCACGCGCAGCTTTGGCCGCCGCCTGGAATACGACCAGCAACACGCCGAACACGTCCGGGAACTCAGTCTCATGCTGTTCGATCAGTTGCAGCCGGTTCATCACTTGCCCGTGCAGGCCCGGGTCCAGCTCGAGGCGGGCGCGCTGTTGCACGACGTCGGGCACCGCGTCAGCCATCGCGGCCACCACAAGCACGGCGAGTATCTCGCCTTGAACGGCGATATTCCCGGACTCGAAGGGCGCGACCGCCATATCGTGGCCGCCGTAGTTCGCTACCACAATCGCAAATCGGAGCCGGACAGCCATCATCCCGCGTATTCCGGGCTCACCAACAATGACAAGCGCATCTCACGCCGCCTGGCCTCTATCGTACGCATTGCCGAGGGTCTCGATCATTCGCATCGCCAGCGCATTCTCGGTTTGCGGGCAGCCTTTCAGCGGGGAGCGGTCGCCTTTCAGGTGCAGGCGCGCGGCGACGCCACCGAAGATCTTCGCGACGCGCAGCGCAGTGCCGATCTGTTTGAGAAAGAGTTCCATGTCCAGCTGCACTTCCGCTTGCAGTCCGCGTAAGTTCCTGGTGCGGGTGAGCACACCATTCGAAGTTTTCAACTGCCTGTCATAACCGCTTCGGTATGATGATGAATGAACAGGAGGGATCCCTCTCATGCAGTTGTACATCGTGCGCCACGGAATCGCGATTAACCGCGAAGACCCCAAGTGCCCGTCTGATCCGGATCGCTTTCTGACGCAGGAAGGAATCGAAAAAACGAAGGAAATCGCCAGAGGCTTGGCGAAAATTGCGGACCAGCCCGACTTGCTGTTGACCAGCCCGTACGTTCGCGCGGTCCAGACGGCGGAAATTGTCGCCGATGCACTGGACTATCCGAAGCCGAAGATTCGCAAGACCGATTCGTTGCTGCCCGGGGCGGAGACCCAGCAATTGTTCCGTGAGCTGGCGAAAGACAAAGACCATTCCACGGTCTTCGTATTTGGCCATGCTCCGCATCTCGATGAATTGCTCGCTACGGCAGTGGGTTCGAAGAATCACATCTCTGCGCTGAAGAAGGCTGGAGCCGCACTGGTTGAACTGAAGCGCCTTTTGCCGCCCAGCGGACAACTGGTCTGGCTGGCGACCCCGAAATTGCTGCGAAAAGCAGGGAAGTGATCAATCCGAGGCCACTGCGCTTGGGGGGGGACCGTCCTGCTGCCGTGGCAATTGCACGATTTTCTGCACCGCTGGCGCCGCGCGGAGAATCAAAGGCCTTTCGAGAACTGTCTCCAGCAAATATTTGCCGCTCGCCAGTCGGCTCGCCGCTTGTTCAGACACCGCCAGCCCCGGTACATGGATCACCAAGGCATCCCCATACTTCTCTAATCGCAGACCGGCCGGGTTTTCCAGTCCACATTTCCGGAGCGCGCGCGCCAAACGAAGAACTCCGGCGAGCCCGCAGACCGCCTTTTGGTCGGCTTCGGCCAGGCGCGAATACGATTTGTGCTTGGCCTGCGGAACCGGCCCTCGCTGGTAGCGCACCACCTGAGCCGCAATTTCCCACTCCGAGGTTGTCCATCCTGCTGGCAGTGCCATCTCTCGCAGGAAATCACGAGCCGCCTTGGCCGGCGAGTGGGGATCCAGCGTGCGCCCGATTCCATGGAGTCGAGCCGCGGCGCGCATGGTCTTGCGGACACTTCGAGACTGAAACGTCGGCGAAGCTTGCCCCCGGGCCAGCCCGTCAAAAAGGTGCATGCTGATTCGTGAAATCAGCGAAGTTCGCGCCGCGCGTTGGTCCAGAACTCGTGCGGTCACTCGCAGTCGAGCCATCGACGCCGCCTCGAGTCGTCTGCCTTCCGGCAGCCCTTGGCGCCAGGTCTGCCACAGACTTGTTTTGCCAGTGGTCAACAGTCGATACGTGTCGATTCGTTGTTGTCGCTCGCTGGCGATTCGCCCCGACCATCGCGCGCGCACCTCTTCCGTCGCGGCGGCCGCCGCTTCCATGACCGTGCTGGAGAGCACGTCGAGGTCGTGCACCTCACCGAGGAGATCCTGAACCTGCTTTAAGTCATCTCCCCACAACTCGTATTTCGCAGGGAGCAGGGATTCAACCGTGTAACGGAACCGTTTCACGCCGATGCGCAGCTCGTGCCAGGCCCGTGGTTTTTCCACCCGCAGGGCGCGGGAGTGCAATTCTCGCGCGGCTTCCAGCCGCTCCAGCGCCAGACACTCGGCGGCCAGGCGATCGGGGGGCACGAGCCGCGCGCGGCGCTCCAGGCCACGCTCCAGCTTGCGCCATGCTTTCTCATCGAACTTGGTGGCGACGCTGGTCGCGGCGTCGCGCAATTCGGCTTCCCGCGCCTTCAAACTGGCAGACAACGTGGCTCGCACTGCATCGCCCTGGTCTCCCAGTTTTTCGACCCATTCCTCCAGAACCTGCGTGTCGCGCAGCTCTCCCAGTTGCCGGAACAATTTGCGGCCGAGTTTTCTCATCTTCGGCCAGGCCGCGCTGGGGTCCACTTCCTCCATCACCGCGGCCAACGAGCGGCAGCGCCGAATGGCAACGCGCAAATCATGGACGGCGTCCGGGTCTGCTGACACCCGCACCTGTTCGAGCTCCTTGATGGTGCGCTCCATCCAATACGACAAGCCCCGGTACTCGCCGCGCGAGCCGGGTATAGACATTCCTGTAGCCATTTGCTTTCGTTCCGAGTCCCCGCCGCTGGTCAGCGCCCCTAGGGAACTCTGCTTATAGAGTAGTGCGTTGTCGCAGGCGCGTCCAGTTGAGGGCGCTGGGCCAGAGTTGCGGCAACATCCAGGCCAGCACAAAGGCCATGGCCACGCAGGCGATCGAGCAAATCAGAAAGACATGGCTCGGATCGGGATGTCCCAGCTTGAGCATGGCGTATTGGGCGAAGGGCTGCAGCGCGATACCTCCAAACGACAATAGATTCGATACGCCGATGACGCGTCCCTTTTCCGCCGCTTGCGGCCGGTGCTGGATTAGCGCGTTCACGGGAACCACAAAGAAGCCGGCGCAAATTCCCAGCAGTACTAGAATCAGCATCGTCGCCCCATAGGTCAGGCCTGGCACGAAGAGCGCGCCCGTTGCGAGCACGATGCCCGTCAGTGCGGGCAGAATCATGCCCATTTCGATCTTGCGGCCGGAAGCATGTCCGGCGGCAAAACTCCCCGCGCCGATGCCCAAACTCAGCGCCGCCAGCAGGTAGCTGCTGTGTGCTTCGTCGACCTGCAGCGTGTCGGTCGCAAAAAGCACGATGTTCAGCAGCAGAATCGCTCCCAGAAACCAGAAGAACGTATTGGCGACCACCGCAGACCACAGTAGCGCATCTTGTCGCATGCGCCGCACTTCGCTATAGAGTTCCTTAAACCAGTTCCAGTGGAAGCGGCGAAGCCGGTCCGCCGCCGGAACGCGCGATATGCCCAGGCTCGTCAGGAAACCCACGATTCCGATGGCCAAAAAGAAGATCCCGGACCATTGCTCGCGGCCTTTGAAGTAATGCGCTAGAAAACCGCCAGCGAGCGTTCCCCCAATCGCTCCCAGCAACGTCCAGAACTCGATCACGCCGTTTCCCCAACTCAATTTCGACGTCGGCAGCAGCTCCGGCAGCAGGCCATACTTCGACGGACCGAAAATCGCCTCCTGCGTGCACACCAGGAAAAGCGCAAGCGCGGCGAGGTCCAGGCGGTTCACCCAAAATGCATAAGTGACCAGTGCCATGGTGAGCAGCTCCAGGCTTTTCGTCCAGACCGTTACGCTGCGCTTGCTGTAGCGGTCCGCGAAGTATCCGCCCGGGAGGGAAAAGACCACGAAGGGAATCGCAAAGACCAGCGGCACCACCAGGACGAACAGAAAATCACGCTGCTCCCGCGACACGCCGGATTCCAGCACCAGGAAACTCACCAGCCACTTCAGCGCGTTATCGCTGAACGCCCCCTGAAATTGTGTGGCAATCAGCGCCCAAAACCCAAGCAGGCCGCCCCGCGGGTCGTTCGTGGCCACATCGGCGGTTGCTGGAGCGAAAGTGCGTTCCATGGATTCAGGCGAGGAATTCGAGCGATTCGGCGATCAGCCGCTTGGTGCCCTGGTACGGGTTCTCCGGTCCCTCCCACTCCATCGAGAAATACCCGCGGTAATTGGCGGCTTTCACGATGTCGAAGGTGAGTTTCATGCTCACGCGGTAGACTTTCCCGCCGTCTCCTACTTCCGAGTCTTTCACATGGCAGATGTTGTAGGCATGCGCGAACATGGCTTTGACCGCGTTGTAGTTGAAGGTGGAGTTGTCGGTCTGCATGGAATTGCAGAAATCCGGGAGTGCGTGCAAATAAGGGTGATTGGCCTTCTCGATCACCTTGACGATGAAAAACGCGTCTTCGCTCACCAGGTTGTCGTTCTCCAGGTTCACCTGAATGTTTTTCGCCGCTGCGTAATCTGCCACCTGCTCCAAGCTGGCCGCCGCAACGTCGACTTGCGGTTTGGAATTCTTCGGATCTCCCATGGACGTGCGCACGCTGGGCGAGCCAATCGCCACGGCGACGTCAATCCACTTCTTGCTGTTCGCGATCGCTTTCTTGCGATTCGCTGCCTCAGCATCGTAAAAGCTGAACTCGCTGTCCACGGGAATATTCACCACGAACATGTGCGCGTTCTCGATGGCTTTGCGGAAATCCTGCAAGTAGCGCGCATCGCTGGAAGGGAAGTGAGCGCTCAGCGGCTCCACTCCGTTCACGCCGAATTTCTCGGGAATCTGCACCACCCAGTCGCGCAAATCCATTCCCGGCTTCATCCGGTCGCGATAGTCGTTGCTCGCACTCTCGATCTCCGCCCGGAACGGCCAGGTGGCCACCGCCAGCCGTTCGCGCGCCGCCGTGGGAAACTGCATGGCCGCCTTTGTATCGGCGGACGCCGCCACGGGCCCCAAAACGTTCCAGCTCGCGGGACCTGCCGTCAGCGCCGCGCCGCAGACCATAGCCGACGAGCGCAGTACTTCGCGCCGGGAAATCTTGTTCATGGAAACCTCGCATGGAGCGATGAGCGTGGGAAGCGTTCACCGTATTGAACACCCGAATTCGTTCCGAATGCAATGCCTCGCCAGCTTTACGCCTTCTCCCGCTCATGCTATTTTCATTACAGTTCTCCCGGAGTGGCGGAACTGGCAGACGCAGCAGACTCAAAATCTGCCGGGGATCACTCCCCGTGTGGGTTCGACTCCCTCCTCCGGGACCATGCTTCCTCCTCCTGTGCAGTACTTCTGCTCTCTTGACGGCGTCCGTGTTGCATCGCAGACTTCCTCTGTACAGTCATGTCCCCTCTTTCGCCGAATCCAGCGCCGAGCCACGATCGCCGGCGCAGCCAACGCGTCTTCCTGCGGATTCCCATCGCGGTCATTGCACCCGGCCCCGACAGGAAAATGGCACGCGAACAAACCCACACTTCCGTGGTCAACGCTCATGGCGCGCTCATCCTGCTGGAGCTGTCGGTGCGGCCTGGGCAAACCATCATTCTGCAGAATCCGGAGACCTCCGAAGAACAGCCCTGCCGCGTGGTCCGCGTGAACCGCGTGCCGGAGGGTAAGCCGGAAGTGGCCATCGAATTCTTGAAGCCCGCTCCGAAGTTCTGGCGGGTAGCATTTCCGCCCGAAGACTGGATTCCGCAGGCGCCGGAAATTACCAGTGACACGTTTTAGTCCACCTGATTCCGCCGGATCCGCCAGGGCTCTCGCCGGGAAGAACTCTTCCAATATTGAATCGATTTAATGTAGACTGGCGGCAGCTATAGTATCTTCCCTCTATATTCATCTCGCGAGGAACTTTATGTCTCCACTCCGCGCAGTTCGCTTCTGTGTTTCAGCTCTGCTTTTGTTTCCAAGCTTGGCGGCAATTCTTTCAGCGCAAACGCCCGCCGAACGCCAGTATCTGCATGGCGCGTGGAAGATGCAGTCTTCCTGCAAGGATTCGGCGAAGGGCGAGCAGATTTCCGCGCCCAGGTTCGATTCGTCGCAATGGCTCTCCGCGCAAGTGCCGGGCACGGTGGTTGGAGCGCAGGTCACCGATAAAGTGTTGCCGGATGCGGATTACGGTTTGAATCTGAAGCAATTTCCCGGGTTCGACGCCAACCGGAAGTCCTTATTCGCGAATGTGGATATGCCGGCCGATAGTCCGTATCGCTGCGCATTCTGGTTCCGCACGGAATTTGACTCCTCGCCGGACGCCACGAAGCAAGCGACGTGGCTGCACTTCCTCGGGATTAACTATCGCGCTAACGTCTGGGTGAACGGCAAGAAAATAGCCGACAAAGCAGACGTGGCTGGCGCCTACCGCACCTTCGAATTTCCGCTCAAGCAGGTTCTCAATGCGCAGGGCACAAACGTCTTGGCCGTCGAAGTGTTCGCGCCGGAAAAATATGACCTCGGCCTCACCTGGGTGGACTGGAATCCCACTCCTCCCGACAAGGACATGGGCATGTGGCGTGAAGTGTTTTTGTCGAAGAGCGGAGACGTCTCGTTGCGGCGGCCTTTTATCGGCGCGAAGCTGAGTGCGGATTATAAGTCGGCCACGCTCACGGCCACCGCCTTACTCACCAACGTCACCGACCACCCGGTGAAGTCGGTGCTCAACGTCGAAGTGAATGGCGCGACCATCAGTCAGCCCGTGGAGCTTGCCGCAAAGGAATCGAAGACCGTCCGCCTTACCGCCGACCAGTTTCCCAAGCTTAAAGTGGCGGACGCGAAGCTTTGGTGGCCGTATCAGATGGGCGAACCGTATCTTTACAGCGCAAAGTTCCGCGTGGAAAGCAACGGCGCGGCTTCGGACAGCGCCAGCCTGAACTATGGCATCCGCGAAGTTACCTCGGAACTCACGCCGACCGGTGGCCGGTTGTTCAAAGTGAATGGCAAGAACGTGCTGATCCGCGGCGCTGCCTGGGCGCCCGACATGATGCTGCGGTGGTCTTCGAAAAAGCTCGACGCCGACTTGAACTACGTGAAGCACATGGGGCTGAACACCATCCGCCTGGAAGGGAAGACCGACCGCGACGAGTTCTTCGACAAGACCGATAAACTCGGCATTCTCGTCATGCCGGGGTGGATTTGCTGCGACGCCTGGGAGCGCTGGAAGCACTGGACGCCGGAGACCAAACAGATCGCCGCTGCTTCCATGGTTGATCAAGGCGCGCGCTTGCGAAATCATCCCAGCGTGTTTGTTTGGTTCTACGGCAGCGACAATCCGCCGCCTCCCGAGATCGAAAACATGTACCTCGCGATCCTCAAGGACCTCGACTGGCCCAATCCCACAGTTTCCTCGGCCAGTGAACAGTCCACGAAAGTGACTGGAAAATCCGGCGTAAAGATGACCGGGCCGTATGAGTACGTTCCACCGGTCTATTGGCTGGCCGACACGAAAGCCGGGGGCGCTTACGGCTACAACACGGAAACCAGCCCGGGCCCCGCGATTCCCACCAAGCAAAGCCTGGAAAAGTTCATTCCCAAGGATCATCTGTGGCCGATCGACGAATACTGGAACTTCCACGCCGGCGGCGAGCGATTCACCACCGTAGAAGTGTTCACCGAAGCGGTGAACAAGCGCTACGGCCCGGCCACTTCACTGGATGACTACGAGCGCAAGGCGCAAGCCACCGCTTACGACAACCAGCGGGCCATGTATGAGGCGTATGGCCGCAACAAGTATATTTCCACCGGTGTCATTCAGTGGATGCTGAACAATTCCTGGCCTTCGCTGATCTGGCACCTCTACGACTATTACCTGGTACCCGCCGGCGGATATTTCGGCACCAAGAAGTCCACCGAGATCGTTCACGTGCAGTATGGCTACACCGACAACACCGTTGCCGTAGTGAACGGCACGTACGAACCGATCAAGGGCCTGAAGGTCACCGCCAAGCTGATCAACATCGACGGCAAGGAAGTGGATTCGCGCGACGCGACAATCGATGTTCCCGCAGACGCCGCCATGAAGGCCATGGACTTGCCGAAGCCCGCGAATCTGTCGACAACTTACTTCCTCAAGCTATACCTGCGTGACGCTTCGGGTAAGCTCGTGAGCGACAATTTCTACTGGCTCTCCACCAAGCTCGATACCCTGGATTGGGCCAGGAAAAAAGACACGGTGTACACGCCACAGAAGGACTTTGCGGATCTGACGGGCCTGAACTCGTTGCCGCCGGTGAAACTGGAATTGACGACCAGCGTGGACCGCGACGGCAGCCGGGGTTTCGGGGCGTTCAAGGTAAAAAATCCCAGCAACTCCGTCGCCTTCCAGATTCATTTGCGAGTCACCAAAGGACGTGGCGGCGACGATCTGGTTCCCATCTTCTGGGATGACAATTACTTCTCGTTGCTTCCGGGCGAAGAGAAGACGGTCACGGCTTCCGCGGAAATCGAAGATCTTGAGGGCAATGGAGCCTTTCTCGAAGTGGAAGGGTACAACATCGTGCCCGCAACCGTGGACCTGCAGCAGTAGACTATAGCCCAACGCCTGTACTTTGGAGGCTGCATGCGACTTCGCGCGGCCGCGTGTGTGTTCGCCTGTTTGTGGATTATTGGCGGTGTGTCCGCGCAGGACGCTAAGCTCGCCGCGGCCATTCAACAAGCTGAAAAACGCATCGCCGATTCTCATGCGGAGGTCGGAATAGCGTTTCGCACACTCGATGGCAAGTCGGAGTGGTTCTTTCACCCGGACGACTCCTTTCACGCCGCCAGCACCATGAAAGTGGCGGTGATGATCGAGTTGTTCCATCAGGGGAAAGAAGGGAAAGTGCGGCTCGACGAGCCGATTGCGGTTCACAATGAGTTCCACTCCATCGTGGACGGTTCGCCGTATAAACTCGATCCCGCCGACGATTCGGAAGGCGACCTATACAAAGCGGAAGGACAGACCCGCACGCTGGAGCAACTGTGCGAGTTGATGATTACCGTCAGCAGCAACCTGGCAACCAATCTGATCATCGAGAAGTTGGGCGTAGCGAATATCCGCGCGGTCGTGCGCGCGCTTGGCGCAGACGGGGTCAACGTGCTGCGCGGCGTCGAAGACGCCAGGGCGTTTGAGAAGGGGCTGAACAATACGACCACGGCACGAGGACTGGAAGTCCTGATGAACGCCATCGCGAACGGCAAAGCCGTGGAAAGCGAATCGTCGCAGCGGATGATTGCCATTCTCCAGAAGCAGCACTTCAACGAAGGAATTCCTGTGGGGCTTCCCGCCGGGACGCGCGTGGCGCACAAGACCGGAGAGATCACGAAGATCCATCACGATGCGGCCATCGTGTACGCGCCGCGGCCGTTCGTGCTGGTGGTGCTGGTGCGTGGTTTGCCGGACCACAAAGACAGCGCGGCGTTGATGGCAGACGTGACAAGATTGCTCTACGTCGCGACCCAGTGAGCCGCAAGAACACATTAAATCAATAGTTTCCGTCCCGGTTACCGTTTGGCAACCAAGCGGAGACGAAACCTCCTTGCCAGTCCTGCTGTTAGCCACTAAGCTACTCTTTGCATTGGGGGAAACCGTGCCTAAAGAGAAACCGCAAGTGAACATCGGCGAAGTGATCAAAACCTATCGGAGCCAGCGGGGCTTGTCGCAGGGCGACATCGAGCGGCGCACCGGATTATTGCGCTGCTACCTGTCCCGCGTCGAGAACGGTCACACTGTGCCGTCGCTCGAGACGCTCGCCAAGATTGCCGAAGCCATGGAGATTTCCCTGGCAGACTTTTTCCCCGGAACCGAAACGCCGCGCGATAAAGAGACTCAGAAAATGCTCGGCGAACTCTCGCAGGACGAGATTCGCTTTCTGGCGGAGATTAAGAAGTACAGCTCGACTTTGTCGGAAGGCGACAAGCGCCTGGTGCTGGCCATGATCCGCAAGATGGCCACACTCATACCGGCACAGGCGGCGCAGGCGAAAAAGCCGCTGCTGCGGCGTCCCTCACTGTAGTTCTTTCCGACTCGCGCGACGAAATCACAAAGCTGCCATTCCGGCCGAAGCGAGGAATCTCTCTTCGATGGAAGGCGAGAACGCAGCAACTCGCGAGGTCGGTTTTTTTTACGAGTTGCGCGAACGAATCATGCGAATGGCTTCGGGTAGCGCGCCGGCGCCGCTTGCCGCCCCAGCCGTGCCGTTGGAGTCGTCTTCGGTCTCATCCCCCTCGCCCTCGGCGAGAAACAGGTCCGATTCGACGGCGTGCTGCTTGTCGTACAGTTCGCGGTAGCGTCCGGCGGCGGCATACAGCGATTCGTGCGTGCCGCGCTCCAGGATGCGGCCATCCTGAACCACCAGGATCTGGTCAGCGCGCCGAATGGTGGAAAGCCGATGCGCGATTACAAAGGTGGTGCGGCCGCGCATCAAGTAGCGCAAGCCCTGCTGGATCACGGCCTCGGATTCGGAATCGAGGCTGGAGGTCGCTTCATCCAGAATCAAGATCCGCGGGTCGGCTAGAATGGCACGGGCGATGGACACGCGCTGCTTCTGGCCGCCGGAGAGTTTTACGCCGCGTTCACCGACGATGGTGTCGTACTTCAGGTCAAACTGTTCGGCGAATTCATCGACGCGGGCGATACGGCAGGCCGCCAGGATTTCTTCTTCTTTGGCGTCCGGGCGAGCGTAAGCGACATTCTCACGAATGGTGCCATCGAAGAGAAACGTGTCCTGCAGAACCACGCCAAGCTGGGTGCGATAGGAATCCAGGCGGACGGTAGAAAGATCGATGCTGTCGACGAGTACTTTGCCGGAGCCGGGCGTGTAGAAAGCGGAGATTAGGCCGATGATCGTGGATTTTCCGGAACCGGAAGGGCCAACCAGTGCGGTGACCGTGCCGGGTTGCGAGTCGAAGCTGATGCCGTGAAGGACTTCCTTGTTAGCTTCGTAGGAGAAGTGAACGTCCGAAAACTCGACGTGCCCCGCGATGCGCGAAATGGAGAAAGTGCGGCGCGGATCCTGATCCTCCTTGGATTCGTTCAGGATTTCCCGGGTGCGTTCGAGGCCGGTGATGGCTTCCGTGATTTGCGTTCCGATATTCACGATCTGGAAGACCGGCGCGACCATCAGCACGAGGTACGCGGAGTAGGAGATGAGTTCGCCCTTGGTCATGGTGCCGGCAAGAACCTGGCGCGCCCCGAAGTACATGATGACCGCGCTGACGAAGCCCATGAGAGCCGCTCCGGAGAGGCTCATCAGCGAAGTGGTAGTCAGGGTCTTCAGCACATTGTCGAGCAGCTTCTGCGCTCCCGCCGCAAAGATTCTCTCCTCGCGATCTTCGGCGTGATAGCCCTTCACGACGCGCACCCCGCCGAGAGATTCGGTAAGGCGGCCGGTGACTTCCGCATTGATTTTCGGGCGCGCGCGGAAGATGGGCCGGATGGCGGCGAAAGCCTTGTTCAAGAAGAGTGCGAATGCCACGAGCACGCCGAACGCGACGAGGGTCATGAAAGCGCTGGTACGGAGAAGGATGATGAGCGCGAGGATCGCCGTGAGCACGCCTCCCACGAACTCGACGAGGCCGGTGCCGATGAGATTCCGGATGCCCTCCACGTCGCTCATGATGCGCGAGACCAGAACGCCGGTCTTATTCGCGTCGTAATAGCTGATGGAAAGACGGCCAATATGCGCCTGCACCTGTTTGCGCATGTCTGTGATCATGCGTTGCGCCGATTTGGAAAGCAGCTGCGTGAGGGTGAAGGAAGTTATCCCCTGGACCAGGGTCGCGCCAATGACGATCAGAACGATCGGCAGCAGGAGATTCATCTGGTGCCGGTCGATCACATTGTCAAACAGGTATTTGCTCGAGCCGGGCAAAACCAGCCCGGCGACGCGGTTGATAGTCACGAGGATCAGGCCGAGAAAGAGCATGCCGCGACGCGGATGAATGAGCGCCCAGATATCGGGCAGGGAACTCCAGTTGATTTTCTTTTTCGCGGGCTTGGCGGCGGCAGTACCGGCGGCGGCGCGCGCAGTTGTGGCGGTCGTGGCCATAGTGGATCAGTTCACCTTGGGAGAATAACAAGTTCGATGACCAGGATGGAAAGAAGTAATAAGGCAGAAAAGCCACGAAGGCGCGAAAGAAGAGGCAGGCCTCTCGGCTCTTTGTAGCCTTATCAAAAGAAGGGAGATGCGGATGTGGTAGATCGCGGAAGTAAGACTACGAGATTCGTTGCCCGCATAACCTGCAAAGTTTGTTCGACTAGCGTACCGCGGGTGTGACGACGATGTTGCGAAAGGCGACGTGTCCTTTCTCGCTGCCCTGAAGGTAGATGGGGCCGGGCAATCCTTCGTGGCTGTCGAGCGCGCCGCCGGTGATGCCCGGAATTTCCTGATTGTTGATGACCGTCTGCCCATTCTGGACCACGGTGATCATGCGGCCGACCAGGGTGATATCGAAGGTCTGCCACTGACCGGGTTTGCGAGGCAGTTCCGGTGTGGGCGCCAGGAAGCCGTAGACACCGCCGGTGTGATGACTGGGGGGCTCAGCTGCGGATTCGGTTTCGATCTGAACTTCGTAGCGCCCGCGGAGATACACTCCACTGTTGGAATCCGGCCCAGAATTAAATTCGATGTGCAGCTTGAAGTCTTCGAACTTCGAGTTGCTGATCAGTTCCGGACCTTCGCCGGGCGATACCAACGTGGCGTTTTCCACGTGCCACACGGCGGAGGAGGTGGACTTCGTCATGCTCCATCCAGACAGATCTTTTCCATTGAATAGCGTGACAGGCTTGCCCCATTTGGCAGTGCCGCTGCGCTTTAGTGAAGGCGCGCGTTCACCAATCCAGGTCCAAACCACGCCGTCGGGTCCTGTGGTGGTTCCGGAGAGCCGGTTACCACTCAAGCTAGCTTCGAAGACCATATCGTCCTTGCGGTCTTCTTCCTGTTTCGGGGAGACGAATTTGAGGCGACCGTTGGTGATTTCAACTCTCGAAAGCGGACGGGCGTTTCCCCAGCGCCCAACCATGACGGCTTTCAGTTGACCGTTTTCCTGCGTCAGCTCAAGCCACGATGGATATTCGCGGTCCGGCGCTTTGAGGGTCAGATCCCAGCGACCAAGGAATGGCGCGATAGAATCGGCAGGATTCGAGGTTGAGGCGTTTGCGGAACGAGTGCTGACAGAGGTGGCGGTAATCGCAAAGCAGAACGCGGTGACGACTACGACGAAGGCGACGCGATGCAGTTTCATGGCCAGGACCCCTTCTTTTCGGCGCGAGATGAGGCTATCGCCGGTCTGCTGATTCCGAGCGACCGAGCGTGGCACTAACTATACTCTTCTCTTCCGGCGAGCATCGAGGGATGGGCCACAGAGGAAGAATAAAGCCCGGCTCCGTTCTCTTTCCGAAACGGGAGACATTCGTTGCATGCAAGTTGTGGCAACATATCGTTCTACGATATGCTTGTCAGCCTTGCGTCGTGAGCAAGTCGTTACTGGAAATCGTGGGCCCGTCCGGGAATTTCCTTTCTGGTTCGTTTTGCGATCGTCAAGTGGCCGAACCGGCTGCATTTTCACGGCAAGTTCGGCGGTGAGACGGAAATCGATGAGACCGCGCTCTCATTTGGAGCGAAGGAGAAACCAGCGCATCGCCACTCCCAGTGGCATGTGGGTTTCCTGGAAGTTCGGGCAACAGGGCGCCACTTCCCGCGTCGAAGACTTCAGCATGTCCGGGGCGTTTATCGCGTCACAGGAAACCGTCGCGCTGGGATCGCGTCTGGAACTGCATTTTTCCCTGCCGGAAGGACAAATCCAGATACAAGCCATCGTCCGCAACGTGAGAGAGGGCCAAGGAATGGGTGTGGAGTTCATGTCCATGCGCGGTAAGGACCTCGACCTGATTCTGGCCACGGTGAAGAGACTGTTGGGGTAAAGACCGTGCTGCGGGGAGATCGCGTACCACTTCAATTGAATCTTTCCGAGGGCCTGACTTTCCCGCCAATCAGGGCGTCTTTTCCTTCAGCGCCAGGGAACCTGGCTGCGCCCCAATGCGTACCGAATAAGTGGGGGTGTTCATGCGCGACCTGACCAGCAAACTGCGGTATGCGATGCGCCAGTTCCGACTGGCGCCGATGTTCACGGTGGCGGCAATCCTCACGCTGGCGCTGGGAATTGGCGGAACTACGGCGATTTTTTCACTGATTCACACGGTGATGATGCGCTCGTTGCCAGTGAGCGACCCGGCGAGCCTGTACCGGGTCGGGGAAGGCGATGACTGCTGCGTGGAGGGTGGGCCGCAGGACACCTGGGGGATGGTTTCGTTCCCCCTCTACGAACGGCTGAAAAAAGAGATGCCCGAGTTTGAGGAGACCACGGCGTTCCAGGCCGGTCGCTGGCGCATGGCGGTGCGACGCCAGGGGGCGGAAACCGCGGCCAGGCCATTGCGCTCGGAATATATCGACGGACATTACTTCTCGACTTTGGGAGTTGGCGCGTACATCGGGCGCGTGATCGGCCCGGAAGATGACAAGCCGTCGGCGCCGCCGCTTATGGTGTTAAGCCATCGCGCGTGGCAAACGGTCTATGGCGCGGACCCCTCGGTGGTCGGATCAACGTTCGTAGTGGAAGGGCGTCCGTTCACAGTGATCGGCGTTGGGCCAGCAGGATTTTTTGGCGAGACGTTGGAGAGTGATCCACCGGACGTTTGGGTGCCGTTGCAACAGGAACCGATGATCAATGCGGACGGGAGCCTGTTACGCCAACCGATCTCGGCTTGGCTGCGCGTGATAGGGCGACTGAAGCCGGGCGCGACTACGGCGGGAATGTCCGCGCGTTTGACCGGAGTTTTGCGGCAGTGGATGCAGTATGACTCTCAGTATCCGCCGAACTGGATGGAAGACGTGGTAAAAAACCTGCCGAAACAAGTGCTGAACGTGGTGCCGGCAGGAGCAGGCGTGGCGGTGATGAAGCAAGAATATGGGCGAAGCCTGCAGATTTTGTTGACGGTGTGCGCTCTGGTGCTGCTGATCGCATGTTCAAACGTGGCAAATTTGCTGCTGGCGCGGGGCGTAGCGCGGCGAGGACAAACGGCGGTGAGAATGGCGGTAGGCGCGACGGCCAGGGAAATCGTGACGCAAGCGCTGGTGGAAAGCGTGCTGCTGGCGATTGGCGGTGGAATCGTGGGGCTGGTGGTGGCGATGGGCGCGGAGCAGTTGCTGCTGAGGCTGGCGTTTCACGGATCGCATTTTCTGCCGATCAGCGTCACACCTTCGTGGACCGTTCTTGGGTTCGCGTTCGGACTGGCGTTGCTGACGGGAATTATTTTTGGTGCGGTGCCGGCGTGGCTGGCGACGCGCACGGACCCGGCCGAAACGCTGCACGGAATGGGGCGGGGAACGAGCGATCGTACATCGTTGGCAAGGAAGGCGCTGCTGGTGGTGCAGGCGACGGTGTCGGTGGTGCTGGTGGCGGGTTCCACGATGCTGGGGCGCAGCTTGAACAAACTGGAGCACCAGGATTTTGGGTACCAGGTGCCCGGACGGGTGGTGGTTTCGCTGAACGCTCCTCCAGCCACGTATACCCAGCCGCAGCTCATTGCCTTGTACCGGCAAGTGGAACGCGAGACTTTGCAGATGCCTGGAATCAAGGGCGCCGGCCTGGCAATGTACAACCCACTGACCGACAACTGGGGCGAATTGATCGTTGTCGAAGGACACCCGCCGGGAAAGTTGAGCGAAGACTCGGGCGCGTCGTGGGACCGCGTGAGCACGGACTATCTGCAGAATTTTGGTGTGCAGGTGGTGCGCGGGCGGGGATTTACCGCGGCCGATAACGAAACGACAGCACCCGTGGCGGTGGTGAATGAGGCGTTCGTGAAACGGTTCTTCAAGAGCGACGAGAATCCGCTGGACCAGCATTTCGGAATCGATCTGCCTGAGAATGCCAGCACCATTCGGATCGTGGGCATCGTCCGCGATGCGAAGTTCGCGGGATGGGGGCTGGATAAGCCGGCGCGGCCGATGTTCTACGTGCCGTTGGCGCAGACGGTGAATTATCAGCACGAGCTATTGAAGAAGATCGAATTGCGTTCGCATTTCATGGGTGGCTTGATGCTGGTGACCGATTTGCCGACCGGCCAACTGGAGGCGCTGCTCACGCGGACGCTGGCGGACCTGGATCCGAATCTGACATTTAATAGCATCCGAACGATGCGGCAGCAAGTGGAGCTTTCGTTCGACCAGGAGCGAGCCGTGGCGAGCCTTGCGGGATTGTTCGGGATCGTGGCACTGCTGATGGCCGCGGTGGGACTGTATGGCGTGACCGCGTATTCCGTGGCGCAGAAAACGAACGAGATCGGGATTCGCATGGCGTTGGGGGCGGACCGCTACAAGGTCGTGCAACTGGTGTTGAGCGGCGCGTTTGCGCGCGTGTTGTTTGGATTGCTGCTGGGCCTGCCGCTGTCGGTGGGCGCGGGGAAGTTGATCTCGGCGCAATTGTACGGTGTGAA
>Ga0335077_10001432_pt1 | contig 28290 bp, 20 predicted proteins | sample Lox_Sample_31_FD_207151 | JGI IMG/M metagenome (GOLD analysis project Ga0335077, IMG submission 207151) | Soil microbial communities from Loxahatchee National Wildlife Refuge, Florida, United States - Lox_Sample_3.1 | ecosystem: Environmental > Terrestrial > Soil > Wetlands | place: USA... | reverse complement strand
TGAAATAGGGAACTATCTGCAAGGTGATAAGGATCGAAAGGAATGGGGTGGTGTGAAAGGCGGGATGAAAGTTCGCTGGCGCGCCGCGAACGCCGCTGATACAGACGAGAGCGAGGAAAATGAGCAAGACGAGGGAAGACATGGCCTTTTGGAAATTGGCGCTGAGGCGTATGCCGCGATAGTTGATGATGCCGAGCAGCAAGGTGAGCGCAGCACCAAGAATCAGGCGAGGCAGGAAAACTGGCTGGCTGGCGACGCGGTAAAGCTCCACGGAGTCGAGCCACGGGAAAATGTACGCCGCGATTTTGCCGAGTGCGACAGCTTCCCACGGGCAAACGATGAAATAGGCGAGCAGCATCATCCAGCCGGTGAAGTAGCTGACGATAGGGGGAAAGACCTGTGCGGTGTACGCCGCTTCTCCGGCGGCGTCCGGGAGCCGCTGGACCCATTGGCCGTAGACGTAGCCGACGGGCAGCAGGATAACTCCGCCGATGGCAAACGCGAGCGCGGCGCCGGCAGGTCCGCCGCGGCCCAGCCAGTCGTCCATCAGAACCAGCCAGCCAGTGCCAATCATGGTGCCGAAGGCCAGCGCAAAATAATCGTGCAGGCGGAGTTTGCGCGCGAGATGGGGCATTTAGAGAATGCAGAGAAGTTCAAAGAGCAGATTGGCGGCGAGGAGCGAGGTAATTTCGCCCGTGTCGTAGGGCGGAGAAACTTCCACTAGGTCGCAGCCGATGATGTGAAGACCGCGGAGCACGCGGATGAGTTCAAGGATTTGGAAGCTCGTGAAGCCGCCGACTTGGGGAGTTCCCGTGCCGGGAGCGAAGGCTGGGTCGACGCAATCGATGTCGAGAGTGACGTAAACGGGCCTACGCCGGAAAGTGCGCAGATAGCGTGTAACCGCTGGCAGGCCCTTTTTGTGAAACTCCTCGGCGGTCACCATTTTCACTTTATGGGCGCGCGCAAAATCGAAGTCCTCCTCGCTGTAGACCTGTCCGCGAAGACCGACCTGCAAGACGCCGCCGTCTAACAGCAAACCTTCTTCAAAAGCGCGACGAAACGGCGTGCCGTGGGAGTACTTGCTGCCGAAGTATTCGTCCCACAAATCGTTGTGCGCGTCGAATTGGATCAACGAGACGGGACCGTGCTTTTTGGCGACGGCACGAAGAATCGGCAGGCTGATGGAGTGATCTCCGCCGACGCACACGCAGCGAACGTCTGCTCGCAAGAGCGGAGCAATTCCCTGCTCGATGCGCTGGAAGGTATCTTCGAGGGAAAGAGGATTCACAGACAAATCGCCAAAATCGGCGACGCGCTGTTTTGCAAAAGGGTTGACGTGCAACACGGGATTCCACGGCCGAATGATGGCGGACTGCACTCGCACGTGGCGCGGACCGAAGCGTGGACCAGGGCGATAGGTCGTACCGCCGTCAAAGGGCACGCCGACGAGGGCAACCTCAAGCTCTTCAGGTTGCGTGATATGCGGCAGACGCATAAACGTGGGAATGCCCGTGAAGCGGGCATAGCTTAAGGCGTCGAGCGGCTGAGGATGGCGCAAGCGGAAAGTACGGCGGGACTTAGGCACGGGGAGGCATCTTAGTTTCGCGCAGCCGGCGAAGTCAACGCAGCTAACTTGCTAGAGCGTCAAGGTCGGCTGGCGGCTTGAAAGGGCTCTTGACCTGAACTTGAGCTTTCTTGCCACGACTTTTGACCGGGCATTCATGCGGGAATAACACAATGGGAATACAAACTTTGCGCGTGTATTCCCACGCCGGACTCTTTCTTCCGTCCGGGCTACGGCCGAGTAGTGCAGAGCGAGACCAAGGAGAAAAATCGATATGCATCACCGCTTTACCAAGGCGATGGCGATTGCCACAGCAGCCGCAATCAGCCTCTTACCGGCAAGCCCAGCACTTGCCGACCACCGAAACGGCGATACAAGCACTCCCATCAAGCATCTGGTGATCATCTTTCAGGAAAATGTGTCCTTTGACCACTACTTCGGAACCTACCCGAACGCGGCGAACCCCGACGGCGAGCCGGCATTCCATGCAAGAAAAGGAACGCCGACTGTAAATGGTCTTTCGGGCGCGCTGCTCACCAACAATCCGAACTCACTTGGAACCGGCAATGGCACCGGCGCCACGAACCCTTTTCGGCTGGACCGCTCGCAAGCCGCCACGAACGACCAGAACCACAACTACGGTCCGGAGCAGGCGGCCGCCCACTTTGGCTTGATGGACCTCTTCCCCGCCAAGGTTGGTACAGCCGGTCCTCCGCCGAATGCGCCGCCGCAAATCGTGACCACCAAGGGCCTGAACATGGGCTACTACGACGGAAATACCGTCACGGCGCTCTGGAACTACGCACAGCACTTCGCCATGAGCGACAACTCCTACGACACCACCTTTGGGCCGTCTACGCCGGGACTCTTAAACCTTATCTCGGGACAGACCAACGGCGTGATCAACACCATCAATGGAACGGGAAACCAGACCGACGGGAGCAACAACACGCTGACCATGATTGGCGATGCCGACCCGCTCAACGATATCTGCTCGGCTCCGACGCGCAACCAGGGCCAAATGGCGGGTCAGAACATCGGGAATCTGCTGAATAATGCCGGCGTGACCTGGGGAGCATTCATGGGCGGCTTCGATCTGACCATTACGAACGCCAATGGCACGACGGGCTGCACCCGCAGCTCAACAGGGGTGGCCTCGACAACTGCCGACTACATTCCCCACCACGCCTTCTTCCAGTACTACAGCTCGACGGCAAACCCCAAGCACACTCGGCCTGCCTCGCTTTCTGAGATTGGCCACGACGGCCCAGCAAATCACAACTATGACATCAATGATTTCTTTGCGGCGGTAAAGGCAGGGCACTTCCCGGCTGTGAACTTTCTGAAGGCTCCAGCGTTTCAGGACGGCCACGCCGGCTACTCCGACCCTCTCGACGAGCAGACCTTCATCGTGAACGTCGTGAATTTCCTGGAGAAGACCAGCTTCTGGGACAGCACGGCAGTCGTGGTGCTGTATGACGACTCCGACGGCTGGTACGACCACGTGATGAGCCCCATCGTGAATCAGTCGACCAGCCCAGCGGATGCGCTGACAGCTCCGGGCGCCTGCGGCGATGGGAGCACGGCTTTGGCAGGACCTCAACCCGGGACCACGCACGCCCAAGGCCGCTGCGGTTACGGTCCGCGCCAGCCGCTGTTGGTGATTTCTCCGTGGGCCAAGCGGAATTTTGTAGACCACACCCTGACGGACCTGAGCTCGGTTATCCATTTCGTCGAAGACAACTGGCTTGAAGGTACGCGGATCGGCGGCGGCTCGTTTGACATACTGGCCAATTCGATTGACCAGATGTTCGACTTCGAACGCTTCCGCTTTGACACGGGCAAGCTCGTTCTTGATCCGAGCACCGGCTTGGTGGTTGGCCCGGATTACGACGATCGGGACTGGTAAACTGCTTCCGGAGTTTGCCGTAACTCAATTCGAACGGGAGGCATGCGGTGCTTCGCCGCATGCCTCTTTGTTTCGGTGTACCCTTTTCCCTTTGGAGAACAATGGCCAAACACTCTTTTTCCTTGACGCGTAGGGAATTTCTGCGGACTTCCGGAGCGCTCGCCGTAGGACTGGCAGCAGGACAGAGCAACACCCGACAGCCAGCCGCCACAGCCCATCCATTGCTGAATGTAAATTATCTTGAGAAATTTGTCGACCCGCTTCCTATTCCGAGTGTCATTCGCGCGAGGGGAACCCGCCCCCATCCCGAGCATCCCTCGAGCACGATTCCGTATTACCGGGTGGCCATGCGCCAGATCATGGGGAAAATTCACCGCGACGTGAAGCCCACGCGACTCTGGGGCTTCGGCGAATCCTCGCCCGGACCAACGTTCGAGACCCGCAGCGGTGAACCTTTGCTGGTCGAGTGGGCCAACGAACTTCCGACAGAACACTTCCTTCCTATTGATCACTCGGTCCACGGCGCCGAGACGGACAAACCTTCGGTGCGAGTCGTGACTCACCTTCACGGCGCAAAGGCTCCGGCCAAGAGCGATGGTTATCCCCAAGATTGGTTCGTGCCTGGCAAATCGGCAACCTACTACTACCCAAACGCTCAGGATGCGGCGCAACTCTGGTATCACGATCACGCGCTGGGGATCACTCGCCTCAACGTGTACGCGGGGTTGTTTGGGAATTTTTTCGTGCGCGACAGCTTCGAAGACGCGCTCAATTTGCCGAGGGGCAAGTACGAAATTCCGCTGACGCTTTGCGATCGTTCGTTCGATGCACAGGGCCGACTGTTCTATCCCGTCTCGCCCGACCCTGCATCGCCGTGGGTTTCGGAACTTTTTGGGGAGGCGCTGCTGGTGAACGGCAAGCTCTATCCTTATTTGGAAGTTGAGCCCCGCAAATACCGTTTTCGCGTCCTCAATGCGGCGAACGCGCGCTTTTTCCATTTGGCACTCTCCAACGGCCAGGAGTTTTATCAAATCGGCACTGACCTTGGCTTGTTGCCTGCGCCCGTCGCATTGAAAGCTCTGCCCCTCGCTCCGGGTGAACGTGCCGACCTGATTCTTGATTTTTCCCGCCACGCCGGAGAGCAAATCGTCGTTACTAACGATGTTTTGACGGTCATGCAGTTCCGCGTGTCAAAAGTCGCCAGCCAGGGCACCGGCGTCCTGCCGAGCGCGTTGCGTCCAGTGTCGAAAATCGCCGAATCCGAAGCGGTGAACACGCGCATCCTCACGCTCGGCGAAAAGGACGACAAAGCCTCGAACCCGATGATGATGCTTCTGAACAACGCGCATTGGAGCATGCCGGTGACGGAAACTCCGAAACTCAATTCCGTAGAGATCTGGAATCTTCTAAACTTCACTGACGACTCGCATCCCATCCATCTGCATCTCGTCCGTTTCCAAATCCTCGACCGCCGTCCTTTCGAGCCGGAGTATTACTACAAGGACGGAAGGGTGCAATACATAGGTCCGGCAGTTCCGCCGGCACCCAATGAGTCGGGTTGGAAGGATACGGTGCAGGCCCACCCCGGAATGGTCACAAGAATCATCATGCGCTTTGAGGGCTTCACTGGACGATACGTCTGGCACTGCCACATCCTGGAACATGAAGATAATGAAATGATGCGGCCTTACGACGTGGTTCCGGCAAAGTAGCGGGAAAGTGAAGCCTCCGAAGAATCCGCCTGCGAATTTGTCGCCGTAGAGACAACCCCACGCCCGGTGCGCTCATCCCTTAACTCGTCCTCCTGGTGCAAGGACGGGCAACGTGCGTTGGCTCATGGCTGTGGGCCTTAGTGGAGTTTTGTCTCCTGGCGTCAGCTCGAAGGCAGCTCCGCGCAGTGGCCCTGATTCAGACAACCGCAACTTGATGGCCGGTTTTGTCGAGGCTTCTGCTCCGGTTATCAGTGAGATCGTCTTTGTCGGTTTGCATCGCCTAGCCCCCGCTGCTGTCGAGGCCCAAATTTCTTCGCGCGTGGGCGCTCCCCTCGACTTGCGCCAAATCCGAGCTGACGTGAGGGCACTTGGGCGGCTCGGCTGGTTCAACCAAGTGCAAGTAGAGACTGAGCCCGGCGCGGATTCCTCTTTCCCCGGCGGGAGAACACTGCCGAGTGTACGACTTTTGTTCCAGGTCGAAGAAAATCCCTACCTCGTCAAAGTCGAATATGCCGGATCGCGGCTACTCTCCAGCTCCCAAATCGAGAAGATGCTCGCTGAAAAACAGTTGACTCCTCGATTGGGCGAACCCACAAACGACTTCAAGCTCGACCACACTGCAAAAGTCATCGAATCAGCGCTCGTGGAATTGGGCCATCCCGAATCGCACGTGCTAATGCGGCGCCGAGAGTCCTCCAACGGCACCGTGGCTGTGCGCTATGAAATCAACGACGGCCCGCACGTACCGGTTGGGCGGCTTGATTTCATTGGGCATCCGGAGGTGTCGGCACGCATGCTGCGCCGCGAAATGCATCGCGGCGCCCCAGGGGGTCTCTTCCCCTCCTGGCGCGGTAAAGGGGTGTTCACGCGCGAGGGGTTCGCGGAGGATCGCGCAAGGCTTCTGACCTACTACCAAAACAACGGTTTCCCCGAAGCGCGGATCGGCGATGCCCGGACTGCCGTCTACGAGAAAACTCCAAGCCGATGGATTCCGTGGCCCTTTCGCAAGACCTCGCAGTGCCTGGTGGTTTCCGTGCCCATCGAAGCCGGCCCAAAGTACCGCGTCAAATCTGTGGTGATTTCGCCCGAGCTCGCGGAAGCTGCCGGAAAACATGCGAAGAAGCTTCTTGCGTTCTCGGAGGGTCAGGCCGGCTCGACGTACTCTGCAAAAACAATCGAAGATCTGCGCCATGCATGGGTCGCGGCCTCTCATCCAAAGCACCTTGGCGAGCGCTTGCAGGCCAGCATCGAGGCATCTCGCACAATGGATCCAGTCACCCATGAAGTGCGCGTCCGAATCGCTCCAAGCGACGCGCTGCCTCTTTTTGTACGGCACATCGAGTTCCGCGGCCAGCATCGTTTCAGCGACCGGTATCTGCGCCGCCGCGTTGGCTTGCAGGAGGGTCAGCCCTTTGATGAGCGTGGCCTTGAAAACGGCCTCGCGCGGCTCACCAGGACCGGCTACTTTCACCAAATTCACAAAGAAGACATTCGCGTCGAAAGGAACGACGTTACTCATACCGCGGATGTGACCATCCGCGTTTCCGAAGCTGGTCAACAACGTGCATCCTTCTCCGGGGAACATGGGCAATTAGGCAACACCTTAGGAATTGCCTACTCACTTTTCGACTTGCTGCAGCGCGAAGAGCTGCTTTCCACACAGCTCGATGGCGGGCCCGATAGCCTGCAGCTAGTCCTCGGTCTCGTTATGGAAGGCTTCCTCGGCTCCCGCAGTTCGCTGGCCATCTCGCTTTTTGACAATGTGCTGCGTCCACGTTTCGTAAGCAGCCTCAAAGGGCCCTTCTACACCTCGCAGAGCAACGGACTCAATGCAGTTTGGAGCTACCTGCTAACGCCGACCAACACCCTATCCGTCGATTACGGGTTCTCACGTTCCAACACGGACTACTCGATCGTTCTCCCTCCGTCGCTGACGGGCCTGCCGTCACCCAATCTCGTTGCAGAGACCACCAGCAGCGCAGTCAGCATCTCTGTGAACCACGACGCGGTCAGCAATCGCATCGCAGTTGCGAACTCTATCTCAGGTAACGTGCTCGGTGGCGACGAGAATGTTGTGCGCTCGAACGAACAGTACGCCCACGCCTTTTCCGATCCGCTCTTCAATCACCAGAACGCGTGGGCTTTTCGAACAACGTTCAGTGGAGCAGGCAGCTACCAGGGGGACATGCCGCTCTACGCGCGTCTCTTCTCCGGCGATGCGCAAGTCCGCGGTCTCCGCTCCGGCGAACTTGGCCCTTATGCCGTGATTCCGAGTTCGTCGGCGAATGGAAGTCAGACTTACACCGCCCTTCCGGCCGGAGCGAATCTGGTATCCGCCGCAAATGTGGAATATCGCGTCCCCCTCGGTAGCACTGCACAAGCGGTCGGTTTTTTTGATCTGGGTTCCGGCTGGCTCCTTCTAAACTGCCTGGGGAAGACCATGCCCGTGTTGCTGGATTCAACCAACGGCGTTCTGCACGGTTCCATCGGCATCGAATTGCGCTGGACCGTCCCGGAGATGCAGGTTCCAGTGCGCGCCTACGTAGCCGTGAACGCGCTGCGCCTCAACCGCTTCCTCGAATTACCCGACGGCTCCCTCTTCCACGCGCACAACAAATTGTTCGCCCTGGGCTGGGCTCTGGGAAACCTGTTTTGATGCGCCGCTCTGTACTACACTCAGCGGCATGAAATACAAGAAACAGATTAAGGAGTGTGCGCGTCTCTCGGGGCCCTACTGCGTCAGCAAAGGAAAACAATTTCGCCTCAAAGATTATGACCCCGCTGACACCGACGGCGTGAGAGACAAGGCGCACGCCGAACAAATCCTAGCCGGTCGCGCAGGACTGCTCAGCGACTTGCAGCAGAAGCTGTACGCGCAGGACCGCTGGGCCCTGCTCATTCTTTTCCAGGCCATGGATGCCGCCGGCAAGGACAGCGTCATCAAGCACGTCATGACTGGTGTCAACCCGCAGGGATGCGACGTCTATTCCTTCAAGACACCAAGCAACGAAGAACTCGATCACGACTACTTGTGGAGAACCCACAGCCGCATTCCCGAGCGCGGAAAAATTGGAATCTTCAACCGCTCTTATTACGAAGAGGTCCTCGTTGTGCGCGTCCATCGCGATGTTTTGCAGAGGGAAAAGCTTCCTGATTCCCTACTGACCGACGATATCTGGGAGCGCCGCTTCGAAGATATCAACGCGTTCGAGCGCTACCTCACAAACAATGGCGTGGTCATTCTTAAGTTTTTCCTGCACGTTTCCAAAGAGGAGCAGAAGAAGCGTTTTTTGGAGCGCCTCGAAGATTCCAAGAAGAACTGGAAATTTTCCATGGACGACGTCAAGGAACGTGCTTTCTGGAAGGACTATCAGCGCGTCTATGAGGATATGATCCGAGAAACAGCCACCAAGCATGCTCCGTGGTATGTGGTTCCGGCCGACAACAAGTGGTTCACGCAGCTCATTGTGGGATCAGCGATCATCAACGCAGTGGAAGGACTAAATCTCTCGTTTCCCGATATCGAAGAAGAAAAGAAGAAGGAATTGGAGGCCGTTCGTAGGTCGCTGCAGCAGCAGGGGAGCTGATCTGTCCTCGTGCGACAGCATTCTCCGGTGGTAAAATAGCGGCTCCCGGCGACGCATCCTCAAACGAGAGGAAAAATTATGGCGAAGCCCATTCCACTCGAAATCAACGGCAAACACTATTCCGTTTCCTGCGACCCCGACACGCCTCTCTTAACCGCCCTGCGCGACGAACTTGGACTCACGGGCACCAAGTACGGCTGCGGCGAGGGTCAGTGCGGCGCATGCACCGTGTTGATGGACGGCACGCCGCGCCGCTCGTGCCAAATCCCCGTCAGCGCCGCCGCCTCCAAGCCCATAACAACTATTGAAGGGCTCGAGAAGGACGGACACCTGCATCCGGTGCAGCAGGCCTTCCTCGACGCTGGCGCATTTCAATGCGCCTACTGCACTTCCGGAATGATCTTGAGCAGCGTAGGGCTCCTCTCAACGAAGCCCAATCCATCTACGGCCGAGATTATTCAATCCCTGCAAGGCAATATCTGCCGCTGCGGCACGCACCCGCGAATTATCGAAGCGGTCCATCAAGCCGCAAAAGCGATGCAGGAGCGTGCACGATGAGCGCCTCCTCTATGCGATTTGTCCCCGAACCTGAGCGCTACGAATTCACGGCCGCTCCCCTGCACCACTTCGAGTTGGCGCGTCGCGACTTCTTCAAGTTTCTGGGCGCGGGCATCGCCGTTTTTGCCGTAGCCAAAAACTCGCTGGCCGCAACGCAGGAAACTGCTCCTACACGTGGCTTCCATTCAGAAGAGCTGCCGGAAGACATTACCGCGTGGCTGCACGTCGGCGAAGATGGCGTGGTCACCGCGTTTACCGGCAAGGTCGAGATTGGCCAAAACATTCGCACTTCTCTGGCGCAAAGCGTTGCCGACGAACTGCGCGTGCCGTTTGACAGCGTGCGCATGGTCATGGCCGACACGGCTCTGACGCCTTTCGATTTCGGCACCGTCGGCAGCCGCTCCACGCCTACGATGTCGCCGCAACTGCGTCGCGTGGCTAACGCCGCGCGAGACCTGTTGGTACAAGCCGCGGCCAAGCAGTGGAATGTCGCACCCGAAACGCTGAGGGCCGCGGATGGCAAAGTCACCGATCCCGCTTCCGGACGTTCGCTTCCCTACTCCGAGCTAGCTCGCGGCAAAACGCTTGCGCAAAATCTTCCCGCGGACGATCCCATTACACCCCCGGATCAGTGGACTATCGCTGGTAAGTCCATTCCCAAGAAAGACGCGCGCGCCTTCGTCACCGGCGAGCATAGATACACTCCTGACCTGAGCCGGCCCGGGATGCTGTATGGCAAAGTACTGCGGCCCCCATCGTTCGGCGCGACGCTCACTTCGTACGACGCAAAAGCCGCCGAGACTATCGCAGGAGTCACCCTCGTACGCGACGGCGATTTCGTTGCTGCTGCCGCGAGCAATGAACGCATTGCACAGAAAGCGGTCGAGGCGATTCGGGCGGAATGGAAGGAAGAAGCTCAGACGTCGAGCAAGGAGCTTTTCGCGTATCTCAAGAAGAATGCCAAGCCCGGGAGCGGCGAACGCTCGCTTCGCACCAAAGGCTCCGTGGACGACGGCCTTGCCGCGGCCGCGCATCGTTTGGACGTCACCTACAACGTCGCCTTCATCGCACATGCGCCGCTCGAACCGCGCGCGGCTGTAGCCGAGTGGACGGATGGAAACCTCACGGTATGGACCGGCTCGCAACGCCCCTTCGCCGTGCGCGATGAACTCGCTGCCGTATTTCACATTCCCGAAAAGAACGTCCGCGTCATTGTTCCGGACACTGGATCCGGCTATGGCGGTAAGCACACCGGTGACGCTGCCCTCGAAGCCGCCCGTCTGGCTCGCGCCGCCGGAAAACCCGTGAAGCTGGTGTGGACGCGCGAAGAAGAGTTCACCTGGGCATACTTCCGTCCCGCCGGCGTGATTGAGGTCAAGAGCGGTGTCGCCTCGGACGGAACGTTAACCGCCTGGGAATTTCACAATTACAACTCGGGCGCATCGGCCATCGAAACGCCTTATACCGTTCCCAACCAACACATCGAATTTCATTCCACGATCTGTCCGCTGCGCAGCGGCTCGTATCGCGGGCTCGCTGCCACCGCAAACTTTTTCGCGCGCGAAAGCCACATGGACACTCTTGCTCGCGCCGCGCATATGGACCCGCTGGAATTTCGCTTGAAGAACCTCTCCGATCCCCGTTTGCGCGCCGTGCTCGAGGCTGCGGCAAAATCGTTTGCTTGGCCGCGGAAGAAAACGCAGGCCGGTCAGGGCTTCGGCATCGCTGGTGGGGTTGAGAAAGGCGGTCACATCGCCACCTGCGCGGAGGTTGCCGCCGATCGCGCCTCTGGCGCCGTGCGCGTCGTGCGCGTGACCTCTGCCTTCGAGTGCGGCGCCATCGTGAACCCCGATGGCTTGCGAAACCAGGTCATCGGCGCAAATATCCAGGGACTCGGAGGCGCTCTCTTCGAGGCCATCGCTTTCGACAATGGACGCATCACGAATCCGCGATTCTCTCAGTACCGCGTCCCGCGTTTTCGCGATGTTCCGGACATCGAAGCCGTGCTTCTGGACAGAAAGGACCTTGCGCCGGCAGGCGCGGGGGAGACGCCCATCATGGCTGTCGCGCCAGCCATTGGTAACGCCATCTTTGATGCGACGGGAGTACGCCTCACGGACCTTCCCATGGTTCCGAACGGTTTACCTTCCATAAAAGCCTGAACGAGCGGCGAGGTGAACCTCGACCACAGTCAATGGGAGACTGTCCCAACCTGAACTGCTTGCTAGCATTTGTTCCAACGTGGGAACGTCCCCGATGCAGGAACCGGCAGCCACAGACTTAATCGCATTCCCTCCAACAAGATAGGAGCCGGTTCAGGCGCGCATCTGGTTCCCATCTTGCCCCGTACCCTTTGGGGGCCTTTGTGCCTTTCCGCCGTCTCCGAACGTCGAAACCCGTCTTGATGCTTGGGCGAGCCGGTGCGCCTCACGAGCGCCGCCGGAGCTGGGACGCCAGCGTGGCGCACGCTCGCGTCGGCTGCGTTCTTCTTGTTTTGCTGCTGCTCTCCAGTTCCTCCGCAGCATCTGAGGCCGACGAATATCGTGCCAAGGCTACTTTTCTGGCGGCCTTTCCAAATTTTATCGATTGGCCCGACGCAGCGTTCGCCTCGGAAAAAGCGCCGTTCGTGATCTGTGTATTCGGAGGCTTTTCGTTTGGCACGTCTCTGGCCGAGCTGACGCGGGGGGCCATGGCCCACGGCCGGCGCATCGAGGTGCGCTGGGCTCGCAAAGAACAAGAGTTGCCTGCGTGTCACATTCTGTTCGTGAGCCGTTCGGAAACCAAGCGTTACCGAAGCATCCTCAAAACCGTGCACGCTGCCGGCGTGCTAACCGTCGGCGCAACTCCGGATTTCCTGGCGCATGGAGGCGTGATCGCATTCCTGGTGCAGGACGACAGGCTGCAATTTGAAGTGAACATTACCGCCGCGGATGAGGCGCATCTGACGATCCGCGCAAGCATGCTCGTGCTAGCAAGGCACGTCGTCAGGGCGGAGACAGCAACTGGTGGCGCCGTAAGTCATGGGAATTCCCAGCGAGATTGATGCTCACTGGAACTCTAAGCCTGGAAGCAAAAAAAAATGAAACTACTACACGAAAATCTCGCACCGCCGGTTTGGAATCTCGGAGAGTTGCTGGCTCGGGTCGACAATGATCAGGAGTTGCTGCGTGAGCTTATTTCTATCTTCAAGGAAGAATTCCCGCAATCGCTCCGGTCCCTGCAGACCGCGGTGGCCACTGCCGACTGGAAAAAGGTAGCCTCTCTTAGCCACACGTTGAAAGGCATGCTCTCCAATCTCGGCGGCACACGAGTCGCTGCAGCTGCGTCCAGTCTCGAGGCGCTGGCCTCCGCCGGAGAACAATCCTCGGCCAAAGATGCTCTTGAGCTGCTGGAGCGGGAAGCCGCTTCCCTGGTTCCGGAAATCAACGCTTATATGACCGAGGTGCGCGGTTGAAAATTCTGATCGCGGATGATGACCCCCTCTCCCGGCGACTCCTCGAAAGGACCTTGCAGCGTCCCGGCTACGAGATTACTGTCGTCGAGAACGGCAAGGAGGCGCTGGACAATATCTGTCGTTCGGAGGGGCCTCGGCTAGCCCTCCTCGATTGGGTCATGCCTGAACTGGACGGACCCGCCGTGTGTCGCGCGGTGCGCAAGCGTTCCGACCTCAACTATGTGTACATGGTCCTCCTCACCTCCAAGCAATCTAAGGAAGAGACCGTGCTGGGGCTCGAGTCCGGCGCTGACGACTATTTGACCAAGCCTTTCAACTCCGAGGAATTGCGCGCCCGTCTTCGCGTTGGCGAACGCATCCTGCTTTTGGAGGATCGCCTGGTGGAGGCACGAGAGAATATGCGCTTCCGCGCCACTCACGATACCCTCACCTCCCTTCTCAATCGCGGCGCGGTCTTAGACCTGCTTGCCCGGGAATTGCATCGCTCCTACCGCGAGGATAAGTCCGCGGCCATCCTGCTCGGCGACGTGGACCACTTCAAACGCGTAAACGACGAATTCGGTCACGTAATCGGTGATCAGGTCCTCATAGAGATTGCCAATCGCCTGATCGGAGCTGTGCGCTCTTACGATTTCGTAGGCCGCTACGGCGGAGAAGAATTTCTCGTCGTTTTGAATAGCTGCGACCCGACCTATGCTCCTGGCCGGGCCGAGGAGATTCGCAGATCTGTTTCCCAGAAACCCATCCTCACCGCCAAAGGGCCCCTCACGGTTACCATGAGTTTTGGGATTCTTCAGAGCGCCGAATGGGGGCAGAAATCTCTTGAGGAATTGCTACATGCCACGGACGACGCACTTTATGAGGCCAAGGCGGCCGGCCGCGATTGCCTCCGCATCGCCAAGCCACCGGCGCCCATAGACCTGCCTACGGTGTCACCAAAATCCATGCGCCAGCGGCGCTAGCCGGCGGCCGGCGCGCCACTGCATTCGATGGCTTGGTCAGGCGCCGGGCGACTTCTGGCGGGCCTGCTCCATCACCTGACGCATGGCGGCGCTCGAGCCGGGCGCCCGTTTCTCGCGCCAAGCTTCCAGTCGCTTGCAAGTGTCCTCGATATTCGAGAACAGCCGTGGGTTCTTGTACGCCGCGCGCCACGTCGGCACGATGGCGTGCATGCGGTCCCACACCACCCAGATTTCTCCGTTGCTCTCGAAAAACAGCTCATCATTAATCAGGCCGCGATTCACGATGCTCGCCACCATGTCCCAGTAGCTGATGACCATGCGGATGAACATGTTCTCTTCGCCGCCTTGCGGGTACTTCTGAATCATGTCCTCGGGTGAAACGGGGTGAAAATGCTCCAGAAACCAGGCTCGCGCTTGCCGCAGCCGCGGCTCGCGCCGCAAGTCGTAAAGCTTCAGCATCAAGTTCACTTCATCATACGTGATTTGGCTCATGGGGATTTCTCCTGCGTCTAGCTCGCCGTCTCTGGCTTGGGTGCCTCATGCGGGGTATGCGCGACATTTGCCAGTTCAACGCGATGCACGACGGAAACTGAAAGACCCTGGTGCTGAAACTCCGTTTGAATGCGCCGGCGGAGTTCGCGACAAACCTCATCCTGCCGTGTCGGAGCGGTCCGCACTTGTAGCCGCACGGTCGTCGCGGAGCGGTCCAGCGCGTGCACGCCCAGAATGCGCGGTCCGTCAACCAGCGCCTGCGACCACGATGGATCGCCACGCAATTCCGCGGAAGCTGATTCCAGAAGCTGCATCGCTTTCTCGAGTGGCATCTCCGGAGCAACCGATATGTCCACGAAGGCCTGCGACCAGTCCCGGCTCAAGTTGCTCACACATCGTATTTCGCCGTTGGCAATGGTCACCAGCGCGCCGCGCGCATCGCGCAGCACGGTCCGCCGTAACGTTAGATGCTCGACTCGCCCCGTGGTATCGCCGACCTGGATCGTGTCGCCCATGGCGTACTGATCTTCCAGCACGATATAGAAACCCGTAATGATGTCGCGGACGAAGCTCTGCGCGCCGAAGCCTACCGCGACGCTGGCCAGCCCGGCAAGCGTCAAAGCCGGTACGGGATTGATTCCGATTTTGTCCAGCGCCGTGAGCAGCGCGACGAACCACACCACCTTGCTTCCCGCGCTGTACACGACCCCCGCCAGCGTCCGCGTCTGCTGCTCCCGGGCCTGCGCCGCGCGGCTCTGCGTCGCCGCTGGCTTGACAATCAGTCTGGTGAGAATTCGCAGAAACCTGTTCAGAATCAGCGCGATCAGGAAGATGGCGACAAGATCGAGGGCGCTGCTAACCGTGAAATCGGGCCAATGGATGGAAAGACTCGTCATCGTTTTTTCGGGAGGGAGAGTATAACATTGGAGCATGAGGAAACGCGCCGCAAGCGCGCCGTTTTTTGCGGACGTGAAGTCCGGGCGAGGTACTTATGTCTGACACAAGACGCAAATTCTTATCTGCCTTGGGGGCTGCCGGGACCCTGGCACTCTTCGCCGTGGCTCTGCGCGGACAGGGCAAGCCGCAGGGCCGGCCACCCATGGGTTCGGATCCCACTAAGACCGACGACTCCGAAGCATTACCCGAGAAGTCGCCAACCAAAGCCATGCTCGAAGCCAACGAGAAAGACATCAAGAAGAACATTGAAAAGCTCTTTCAGCTCGCCACGGATCTGAAAGAGGAGGTCGAAAAGACCGATTCCTCGCAGGTACTTTCCTTGGCTTTACTGAAAAAGGCTGACGAAATTGAAAAGCTCGCGCACGACATCAAGACCCGCGCCAAGGGCTGAGCTTCAATGCGATCGCTGCCGAACCAACACGCCGACGTTTCGCGGCGCTTCTTCCCGGCCCGGGCCCAGAGGCCGAAAACCGCCTCTGGCGTGGAAGTAAAGCAAGCGTTAGAATGATTTTTGTAGCTAGCAGTTCCCTTAGATCGACTCTTCACGCTTCCTGTGGAGGGCCGCCGCGCGCCCGTAGCTCAGATGGATAGAGTACATGCCTCCGGAGCATGGGGTCGTGAGTTCGAATCTCACCGGGCGCGCCACTACCTGCTATTCATTTCCAGCAGCTTCCAGCTTTAGCCAGATTAATCCTCGGCTCTTCGGACTAGACGCGAACCGTCGCGTTCGCCACGCCGTCACGCAGTCGGATCCTTCAGAACCTGTGCCAAAGCTCGCAGCCGTGCCGCGTCCACTGGACTCTTCGCCGTGGCAGCGCTCTTTTCCAACGACGGAGCCATGCCCTTCAACTTCGTCACCTTGCTCTTGCTCATGTTCGAACTCTCTGCGCTTTGGATCGCCTTCTGCAGCGCTGTGATTCGGTTGGCCGGCAAAGCCTGCGAGCGCGCCAACTGGTCCAAGTACGCTTTGGCCACGATCAGCTTTGCAGGCCACTCCAGCTTTTGCTGGTTCTGCACATTGAGCTCCGACACTTGAACCGTCTTCGCCGCATCGATTTCATTTTGTGTGAGAAACTTCGTTGCCGTCAGTTCAAAAACGTCCAGGCCGCGCGCAATCTCCGAACCATAAATGAAGCCGTTGTACCAATAGGCCGACCAGTCGCCTCCCAACACCAGCGTCTTCGGATCAATCGGTCCGCGATCGAAGTAGGCAATCTCGAACGGATGCGCCGCATCGGTGAAGTCCATAACGGAGATGCCACCCTGATACCAGGCTTGCACTTCGATATCGCGGCCAGGCACCGGAACCAGCGAGCCGTTGTGCGCCACACAGTTCTCGCTGTCGCCCTGCGCCGCCGGCATCTTGTAGTAGTTCGCGAAGCTTAGCTTCTCGTCCTTGAGATTGAAGATGGCATCCGCGCCCCACTTGTTCGGGTCGTTCGCGCGGCACCGCGCTCCCAGCCCGCCGCCCCACTCGTCGGTAAACACCACTTTGCTTCCATCGTTCGAGAACGACGCCGAATGCCAGTAGGAGTAGTTGGGATCGTTCACCGCATCCACACGCTTCGGATGAACAGGGTCCTTGACGTCCAGTAGAAGTCCATTCCCGGAACACGCGCCCGCCGCCAGTCCAATCGCCGAGTACACCGTGATGTCGTGGCACTGATCGGTGTCCTGCGGCTTGTCCCCGTTTTTGCCATGCGTGCCGCCGTTATTCAGGCCGTTCAGTGCACCCGTTCGTGGATCGATAAATACACGAGGGCTGGAAACGATCTTCGCGTCCTGCGGCGCAGCTACTGGAACCTGAATCACGTCAATGCGAAACAGCGCCGTGTTCGGGTCTTTGTCCGGCTTTTCCCCGGAACACCCCGCTAATTCTTCCGCCTGACGGACAAACGACGTACCCGACACATAGATATAAACGTTGCCTTTGTCGTTCGGATCGAGCACCAAAGTGTGTGTGTGCGACCCGCGGCACGTCTGCACCGCCGCGACTTGCTTCGGGTTCTTCACGTCCGAAATGTCAAAAATCCGCACACCGCGGAAGCGGTCCTTCTGCGCCACCGGTATGCGATGTTTTTTCTCCTCGCCAGCGGGCGGCGGAGGTTCCGGGGGAAAGCCCTGCGTCCCGCAATCCTGGCGTCCATTCGGCATCTCCACCGACATGAACAGCAGGTTTTTGTAGACCGACACGTCACCCTGCCCGCCCGGGCACACCAGCGTAGTCAGCAACGTGGCATTCGCCGGATTGGAGATGTCAAAGATATTCACGCCATAAAAATTCCCCTGGAACAAGTGATTGCCCTGGAACGCCAGGTCCGAGTTCGCGAAGGCAAGCTGCGCGATCACCAATTGCAGCGGCTTCGGCATCTTCGAGGTTCCGCCCACGCCGAGCTGCCCAAGCGTCTTCTGCACCTTCGGATCGTCCGGCTCCGCAGACCCGAGTTGAAACGCGTCCGGCTTCTTAACCAACACGAGGTGCTTCATGCCCATGTACGCTTCGCCCGCGTCATACAAACCCGGCGTCAGTTTGGCCCGCGGATCGTTCACATCCGACCCCGTCATTCCCGCCGGTAGCGGCGGAGCCGGCTCTGGTGCAAAGGGATTCCCCTCCTCTTCCCCTTCCCCGGCTTTCTCCGCAGGCTTCTGCGCCTGCGATGAAGTTGCAGGCGCTTGCGCCTCGGTTCGGCTCACGCCGAACCACAAAAAAATCGCGGTCCCTATCACACGAAAAAGAACACCGGCCCCTCGATTCATCGTTTCTCCTCTGACGATTTTTTCTCCAACATACCCTGCATAATCCTGATCTCCGCCCGTTGCCCGCTGTCCACATCCGTCGCGAAGTCGAACAGCTCGGCATCCTGCCCCGCCCCCGCGGTGTCGAACAAATCCTTCACCATGGTCAACGCGCCTCCATGGTGCTGAATCATTCCCGTTAAAAATAGGCGGTCGAACTCGGCGCCCTTCGCCTTCCGCAACGCTTCCATCTGCTCTGGCGTAAGCATACCGGGCATCAACGCCATCGCGTGGCCCGGCATGTCCATGTTGGGCATTCCCGGCATCGCGATCGAAGCTGACTCTCCGCGAGCTGCCAGCCACCGCTTCATAAACTTGATTTCGTCCGATTGTGACCTGCTGATTCGTGCTCCCAGTGCCCGCAGTTCCTTGTTCTCCGTATGGGACGCAATCAGTGCCGTCATCTCCACGGCTTGCGCATGGTGCATGATCATGCCTTGCATGAACTCGACGTCCGCCGGCGACCGCGGCGGCAGGGCGCCCTTCGTCGACGATGGCAGCGTCCTGCTCGGCTTACCCGGCGCGCCCGGCTGCACGACCACCGGTGTCGCAGGATCCGTCTGCTGTCCACGCGCTGGGGCCGAGAAGAATCCCATTGGAGCGGTCACGCCAACCAGAATGGCGTAGAGTGCCGCAGACGCTCTTCGCGAGCAGAGCTTCGGCTCGCCGCGAAAACAGTTAAGCTTCCATTTCGATCCATAGCCGAACATTTTCAGTGCTCTCAAGCAGAAAAACGCGTGGCAACGTGCAGTATCACGCTTGGATTGCAGCATAGACCAAAAGTGCGCGCGCTAGCAACGCTGAGAAAGATTGAACACTTGTTTCATTTGAAATGCGCGCTGACACTAAGAAACGCCGCCGGAAAAGACCGATCGCTCGCGGTGCGCTTCGAGAAGTGCCGTACAACTCACGCCTACGCGGCGCTGCGGCATCGAACCATAGGAGAAACATTTGTTGCACTTTTCGCCCGTTAGGTTATGGTAGCGCGGATCTGACCACAGGAGGAGCCCATGGATCGACGACTCGGAGTCTTGCGTCGCTTCCGTTTGATTCTGTTTGCCATTTTCTGCGCCGCCGCTCCAGCTGCGCGACCAGCCTTGGCACAGGTCCCGGTTCAAACCGGCAGTGTTGGCTCTGCCGATCCCCGCTTCGACGCTGCGCGGGCAAAGATCCTGCTCCTCATTCAGAAAGACAATTTGCCTTCCGTGGCCGTCGCCGTGGCGCAACACGGCAAAATCATCTGGGAACAGGGCTTCGGCTGGGCCGATCGCGAGCAACTCCAGCCCTCCACTTCCGACACGATGTATTCTCTCGCCTCCATCAGCAAGCCCTTCACTGCCACCGCTATTATGGAGTTGGTCCAGAAAGGAAAAATCCGCCTGGATGCGCCGGCCAACGATTATCTGGGCAATGCCAAGCTCACCGGCCTTGCCGGTGACGCCTCCCACGCCGACATCCGTAGCATTCTTAGCCACACTTCCGGCCTGCCTCTGCACTGGCAGTTTTTCTATGCCAACGAAGACTATCGCGATCCGCCCATGGAAGACACCATCCTGCGCTACGGCATCCTCGTCAATCCTCCCGGCGAACTTTTTCAATATTCCAATCTTGGCTTCGGCATTCTCGGCCACATCGTTTCCCAGGTCTCCGGTCTCAGCTATCCCGATGCCATGCAGACGCTCGTCTTCGTTCCCCTCGGTTTGACCCACACCTCCTCCGGCATCGGCCCGGGCCTCGAACGCTACGCCGCTGCCCGCTACGATTCCAAATTGCATCCGCTTCCCTTCTACACGTTTGATCATCTCGGCGCTTCGGCCATCTACTCGAGCGCGCACGACCTTGTTCGTTTCGCCATGTTTCACCTGAAAAACCATCTGTCCGGTCAGGAGCCCATTCTCGACGACCAGACCATCGACCTGATGCATCGGGGAATTACCGAGATGGACTCCAAGGGCACTTTTTATGCGCTCGGTTTCTTCGGCAACCTCAACGACCATGGCCTCAAGGTTTTTGGCCATACCGGAGGCATGCCCGGCGTCAGCACCTCCATGCGCCTCTATCCCGACGAAGATCTCGCTGTCATCGTCCTCACCAACACCAGCCCCACCATCAATTACGGCGGTGTCCCGGCGATTGCGCAGATCGAGCGCGAAATCACCGGGTCTCTGGTACCCGGTTACGCGCAAGCCTTCGCAGCAGAAGGCAAACCCCCGGAGTCTCCCAAAGACCTTTATAAGCCCACGCCCGAATTCCTCGGAAGCTGGACCGGAACACTACGCACCTGGCAAGGCACAATCCCACTCCAGCTCATTTTCCAGCCCGATGGCGATATCCACGTCAAACTCGGTGACCAGCTCGAAACTCTGCTCAATGACGCTCATTGGGATGGAAAAATGCTCACCGGCCGCTTCGCCGTCTTGATTCCCACTCCTGACGCGGGCCGCCATCGCCATTCGGCCCATCTGGAGTTGTGGCAGCGCAACGGCAAGCTCACAGGCGAGGTCAACGCCGAAGCCACCGACGAGCCGGCGCACTACAGCCTGGCTTCTTACGCTGAGCTGACTAGAACCACCCGCTGACCGCGGTTCTCCAACTTACTCGACATCCTCGGAATCATCTTCGTCGCCGGCCTTTGATTCCAGATGAATCTCGGGCAGATTGGCAGCGCGCAACTGCTTGTTCAGCGCGGGGATGTCCGTGGACCGGATGGCCTTCCATTGGGTCCACAGCGGCTCGAACGCTTGTTGTGTCTTGGCGGCGGCCGCCGACTGTGCGGCCGTCGGCGCAAAGTCGCCGCGGTCCAGCGCGCCATAGAGCGTGGCTGCTTCACCGCTGGCGCGCGCCAGTGTGGGCGTCGGCGAAGGCGGCGCGAAAAATCCGCCGCCCGCTCCCACCAGCGCGCCGATTTTCTTGTCCAGGGCGGCAATATCTTTCGCCACCGAACCAGTCGCTTGACCCGCGAGTTTTTGTAGCTGCTCCTGCGCCGAACGCGCCTGCACCACCGCTTCCGAGCCTTCACTCAGCGCGGACGCCAGCCGTGTTTGCAGTTGAAAGAGTTGCGCCAATCCCTCGGGCGTGGTCTTCACCCGCGGGTCCATCTTGATCGTCAGCGGCTGCGTGTATGCATGTCCGTTCACGGTGAGCCGCACCGTGTATTGCCCCGGCAGCGCGCTCGGCCCTTGCGGCAGGCGCGGCGTATCGTGCGGCACCGCGGCGATGGGATAGTCGTAGCGTGTCGAAAACGGCCTCGTGTAATGCAGGTCCCACACCCAGCGATGCATACCCGCTTCGGTCGACAAGCTCTTCGGCATGCGCACCCAGTACGGCGGAATCAGTTGTTTCGCAAGCTCGTCCTCGCTGATGTCCGGCTTATCCGTGCTCGCATATTTGCGCACCACTTTTTTGCTCGCATCGAGAATCTCCACCGTCACCGCTCCGGATGCGGCCTGCGGCAGGAAATAGTCAATGACTGCGCCATCCGGCGGATTCTCCGCCGTCGCTTCGTCCGGAGGAATCGGCGTGTCCGTGTTCGTGTCGCGCTTCACGCGGTACGCCGCCGCCGGCTTGAACAAAAAACCATCGCCTTTCTGCATCGCCTCGGAGAGCTGCCGCAGCGGCGTGATGTCGTCCAGCGACCAGAACGACCGCCCGTGCGTCCCCACCAGCAAATCATCATCCTTGATCCACAAATCGCGCATCGAGGAGTGCGGCAAATTCAACTCCAGGCTCTGCCAGTGATCGCCATCATCGAACGACACCCACACACTCCTCTCCGTCCCGGCAAACAGGAGCCCTTTGCGCACCGCATCCTCGCGCACCGTATTTACCGCGGCGTCCGGCAAGCCGTTCACAATCGGCTGCCACGTCTTCCCACCGTCATGCGTCCGGTAGATGTACGGCTTCTGGTCATCAATGCGCATCCGGCTTACCGACGCGTACGCCGTCTCATCATCAAAGTGCGACGCAGAAATCTGCGTCACCTTGCTCCACGGTGTCAGCTCCGCCGGCGAAATGTTCTTCCAGTTGGTCCCACCGTCGCGCGTCACCCAAATCAACCCGTCATCCGTCCCCGCCCAAATCGTATTCAGCGATTTGAACGATGGCGCCAGCGAATAAATCACGCCGCGCTGCTTCGCTGCATTTGGATCCTTGCTGGCTGTGTTTCCCAGGCTCGCCGGAACTGCGTTTTTCTCCCGCGCCAAATCCGGGCTGATCGTCTGCCAGGTGTGCCCGCCGTCCGTCGTCTTGAATAAATAATTCATCGTCGTATACAAAACGTGCGGATCGATTGGCGAAAACATAATCGGCTGCGTGCGGTCCGCGCGATACTTCGGATCGCCGACCGGACCCGGCGTCACATCCTGAAGCTGCCCCGTCTTGATGGAGTATTTCGACACTTCGCGCCGCCCCGCCCCATAAATGATGTCGGTGTTCAACGGATCCGGCGCCGCATATCCGTACTCAATGATCCCCACCGGGTGCCAATCGCGAAACGTAATCTCGCCATCGTTTCCTCGGCTTGATACGCACACTGACCCGCTCTCCTGTTGCCCGCCGCAGACCAAGTAAGGAAACCCGTTGTTGGCAATCACGTGATATAGCTGCGCCGTCGGCTGGTTGTACCAACTGCTCCACGTCTTCCCGCCATTCACCGTCACCTGCGCGCCCTGATCGCTCACCAGTAAAATCGTGTCCGGATTATTCGGGTTGATCCACATATTTTGATAATCATCCCCGCCCGGCGCGCCGTGAAAACTCGCCCACGTCTTCCCACCATCCACCGACTTCATCGTCACCGTACTCGTCACATAGATCACGTCCGGATTTTTCGGGTCTACGCGCGGCTGCGACAGGTCCCCGCCGCCGATTCGTCCCGCCGGCCGGGGATCGTTCGTAGTTTTCTGCCAATTCTCGCCGCCATCATCCGACCGGAAGATTCCCACCTCCGAGCCCTGCCCCGTCTGTCCTCGCACGCTCGCCACGCTCGCAAATAACCGCGCCGGCTGGCTCGGCGCGATCACCACGTGCGCCTGCGTGATGCCTTTCGGCAATCCGCCGGTCAACTCCTTCCACGTTTTTCCGCCGTCGCTCGACTTGAAAATTCCCCCGCCCGGACCGTTGTACTGGTTCGCGTCTTCCCACGGTCCCAGCCGGAACTGCCACAGCGTGGCATATATGGTGTCCGGATTCGATGGATCAATCTCCACATCATCGCCGCCCACGTTCTCGTCTTTGGACAACACCTTGTTCCAGCTTGCTCCGCCATCTGTACTCAAATAAATTCCGCGTTCCGCATTCGCTCCATACGGATGCCCCGCCACCGCCGCGAAAACGCGATTCGGATCCCTCGGGTCCACTGCTACCGATGGAATCCCCTGGCTGTCTCGCAGCGCCTCCAGATGCGTCCACGTTTTCCCTGCATCCGTCGACTTGTACATCCCATCTCCCACCGCCAAATCCGGCCGCGCCAATCCTTCTCCGCTCCCGACATAAATAATGTTCGGATCGCTCGGCGCCACCGCGATCGCGCCGACCGCCTGCGAAGGCTGCGCATCAAAAATCGGTGTCCACGTCCGCCCATAGTCATCCGTTTTCCATACGCCGCCGTTCGCCTGGCCCATGTAGAAGACGTTCGGCTGGCTTGGCACGCCGCACGCCGCGCGCGTCCTGCCTGCCCGCGTCGGCCCAATCATCCTCCAGCGCATCTCCTGATACGTGCTCTCGGGATATTGCTGCGCGTTCATCAAACTTGGGCAAGGCAACGCCGACAAACCAGCGAGCGCCAACATCGCCAGACGATTCATGCGGATCACAGGACACCTCTTTTGCGGATTTTCGAGCCACCGGGCAAGTGCGAGCGACTCACAGGTCACCTGCAGCTTCTGCTCAACCATTTCCCGCGCAGCACTATGAACCCAATCCGCAGAAAACTCAATCCGCGCGCACTCCAAAGGCGCAGCGTGTGCATCCTCTTCTTCTAATCCTTGTCGCTCTCCCGCCTCCGCGTTACACTCTCGCCTATCCTGCTCAAGCCCTGTCGCACAGGGCAGCGGTTGGGGTCGGAGCTTCAACTCCGACAATCGGGACTGGCGCAAACTGGGCTTTCGCTCCTGAGGAAGTGCCTGTTTCTGGCCGTGGCCCAAGCCGTCGACGAGTTCCGAAGACAGAGAGGTACTATATGCCCCGCCTCGTGCGCTGCGGCCTCATTCAAGCCAGTTGCGAATGGTCGCCCGAAAAATTCTCTCTCGCGCAAATCAAACAAAAAATGATGGCCAAGCACGAAAAGCTGATCGCCGGTGCCGCCAAGAAAAAAGTTCAAGTCCTCGGCCTGCAGGAACTCTTCTACGGCCCCTATTTCTGCGCGGAGCAACAGACTCGCTGGTACGAACTGACCGAACGCATCCCCAACGGTCCCACCGTCACGCGCATGCAAAGGCTCGCCAAGCAGCACCACATGGTTCTCATCGTGCCCGTCTACGAAGTCGAGATGACCGGAGTCTATTTCAATACCGCCGCCGTCATCGACGCCGATGGAAAATATCTCGGCAAATACCGCAAGCACCACATCCCGCACTGCCATCCCGGCTTTTGGGAGAAGTTTTATTTCACGCCCGGCAACGCCGGTTATCCGGTTTTTCAGACCCGCCACGCTCGCGTCGGCGTCTACATCTGCTACGACCGCCATTTCCCCGAAGGCGCCCGCTGCCTCGGCCTCAACGGCGCCGAAATCGTCTACAACCCCTCCGCCACCGTCGCCGGCCTCTCCGAATATCTCTGGGAACTCGAGCAGCCCGCCCACGCCGTCGCCAATCAATATTTTGTCGCCGCCATCAATCGCGTCGGCACCGAGCATCCCTGGCAGATTGGCGAATTTTACGGCAAGAGTTATTTCTGCAATCCGCGCGGAAAAATCGTGGCCCAAGCCAGCCGCGACAAGGACGAACTCCTCGTCGCCGACCTCGACCTCGACGAAATTCAGAAAGTCCGCGACACCTGGCAGTTTTTCCGCGATCGCCGCCCGGAATCCTACGGCGAAATCACCCGCACCCGCGCCGCCACTCAACCCGCCGAATCCTCCGAAGCCGCCGACTAACTGATTCGCGCATGTCACCAAACGAAGCAAAACACTGTCATCCCGAGCGTAGCGAGGAGACCTCTGCACCATCGCGCGCATTTTGCGCGATGAATCCGCTTTTTCTACTGCGTCGAGCGAGCCGAGGTGACTACCCTCGATGACTGAATATCGCGCCGCGTCTCTCGCCGAAGAAACCATTCGCAGCAGCTCTCTCTACAACAAGGACCTCGCCCCCGTTGTTCCCCATCGCCGCAACTGGCTCACCTACAACTACGCCGCCCTGTGGGTCTCCATGAGCGTCAACATTCCCACCTACCTCCTCGCCAGCGGCATGATCGCCGGCGGCATGAGCTGGAAGCAGGCCCTCTTTACCGTTTTCCTCGGCAACGTTCTAGTCCTCATCCCCATGCTCCTCAACGCCCATGCCGGCACGCGCTACGGCATTCCCTTCCCTGTCTTTGCCCGCGCTTCCTTCGGCGTGCTCGGCGCCAACGTCCCCGCCATTCTCCGCGCGCTCGTGGCTTGCGGCTGGTTCGGCATTCAAACCTGGATCGGCGGCGAAGCCATCAACGCCATGCTCACGGCGCTCGCTCCCAGTTGGCACAATTTCGCCTACGGCCCCGCCGCCTGCTTTGCCTTCTTCTGGCTTCTGAATGTTCTCGTCATTCTGCGCGGCATCGAGACGATTCGCTTCTTGCAGGGCTTCGCCGCGCCGTTCTTGTTGCTCATCGGTCTCGCGCTGCTGCTCTGGGCCCGGGAAAAAGCCGGCGGCTTTGGTCCCATGCTCGCCACGCCTTCAAAATTTCACACCTTCGGCGAGTTCTTCAAATTTTTCATTCCCTCGCTCACCGGCGTCGTCGGCTTCTGGGCCACTGTCTCTCTCAACATTCCCGACTTCACTCGCTACGCCCGCAGCCAACGCGACCAGATGCTCGGCCAGGCGCTCGGCCTTCCGCCCACCATGACCTTTTACTCCTTCATCGGCATCGCCGTCACTTCCGCCACCGTCATCATTTTCGGCCAAGCCCTCTGGGATCCCGTCGTTGTGCTCTCGCGCCTCGGGCATGCCTGGGCCGTCGTCATCGCCATGATCGCTCTGCTCATCGCCACCTTAAACGTCAACGTCGCCGCCAACGTCGTTTCTCCCGCCAACGATTTCTCCAATCTTTCTCCGCGCCGCATCAGCTTCCGCCTCGGCGGCCTCATCACCTGCTTCGTCGGCATCCTCATGCAGCCCTGGAAGCTCATGGCCAACTACGGCAGCTACATTTTTGGCTGGCTGGTTGGCTATTCAGGATTTCTTGGCCCCATCGCCGGCGTAATGATTTGCGACTATTTCGTCGTGCGTCACAAACTCCTCTCCGCCGAAGATCTCTACCGCCGCGGCGGCCAATACGAATATTCCCGCGGCTTCCACTGGCAAGCCATCGCCGCGCTCGCCGCCGGAGCCGCTGTCGCCTTCATCGGCCTCTTCGTTCCCGCGCTCCACGTCCTTTACAATTACGCCTGGTTCGTCGGCTTCGCCGTCAGCTTTCTCTCGTATTTCGTTCTGATGCCCAAACCCGCACCAGTTGTGCAGGCTGCAGACTGAGAGGCGACGATGAACATTGTCATTCTGAGCAAAGCGAAGAATCCCGGCTTGATCCACACTCACGCCAGAACGGTGGGAACACCGAGGACGATGCTCGCGGCAATTTCTGCGATCCTCAGCTTACTCAGCGCTTCGGCGCGCCACTTTCCTTTTCTCGCCACTCGCGACCTTCCTCTCTGTGCCCTCTGTGTTCTCTGTGCCAAATCTTTCTCCCTCCTTCTCTGTGAACTCTGTGCTCTGTTCTCTGTGTTTCTCTGTGTTAAATCTTTTTCCTTCTTTTCCCTTTCAACTTTTAACGTGACTGTTCAACCCAGTTGAGGAGCCTCCATGCACTTCGGCATCACCATCAAACCTGACATCTCCATCGACCGCATCCTCTCCCTCACCCGCCAAGCCGAATCCGCCGGCTTCTCCTACGGCTGGATCTTCGACTCCCACGTCATCTGGAAAGAACCCTTCCCGCTCCTCACCCTCATGGCCACCAACACTAAATCCATGCGCCTCGGCACCTGTGTCACCAATCCCGCCGTCCGCGACGTCACCGTGTCCGCCAGCCTTTTCGCCACGCTCAATCTCGCCTCCCACGGACGCATGCAGCTCGGCATCGGCCGCGGCGACAGCTCCCGTCGCGTCCTCGGCAAGAAGCCCACTACGCTCGAAAACCTCGAAGAATTCGTCCGCATCTTTCGCAACCTTAACGCCGGCAAAACTGTCGACCTCGATGGCGTTCCCACGCGCTTCCCGTGGGCCACCGGTGAGATTCCTCCCGTCTGGGTCGCCGGCTACGGCCCCAAAGCTCTGCGCACCGCCGGCCGCATCGGCGACGGCGTCATCCTGCAATTCGCCGATCCCGATCTCATCGAGTGGTGCCTCAGCTTTGTCCGCGAAGGCGCCAAAGAAGCCGGCCGCGACTTCTCCAAAATCGAGGTCATGGCCGCCGCTCCCGTCTGGGCCTCCGACGATCTCAACGTCGCCCGCGAACGTGTCCGCTGGTTCCCCGCGCTCGTCTCCAACCACGTCATGGACCTCATCTCCAAGTACAAGCCCGAAGAGCTGCCTCCCGCGCTGACCTCCTTCGTAAAAGACCGCGGCAAGTACGACTATCTCCATCATTGTGAAGTGGGCAGCGACAACGCCGATTTCGTCTCCGACGAAGTCGTCGACCGCTTCTGCCTCGTCGGCCCCATCTCCGCCCACCTCCAAAAACTAGCCCGCCTCCAACAAGCCGGCGTCACCCAATTCAACATCTACCTAATGTGCGGCGACGAAGAGCAAACCCTAACCACCTACCACCGCGAAGTCCTCCCTCACTACACTTCTTCCGCGTCATCCTGAGCGTAGCGAAGGACCCTGGCGTGATCGCTCCGCGCCCGAAGACACATGTGCCGGCACGGCGCCCGAGCCCTCCGCAATGTAGCGGCGGGTCTTCAGACCCGTTCTTTCCCCGTGTTGGGTGTCATCCTGCCTGCCCTGAGCCTCGCAGGGAGCGTAGCGAAGGATTCTGCTCGTTCTTCTTCGGGGGTCGGAGCTTCAGCTCCAACAAAAGAGAGCCAAGAAAAACCGGGCTTTAACCCTCGAGAAACCGTTTGTCGCCGTTGCCTTGCCAGCTCGCCGCAGATCCGCGCAATTCACG
>Ga0335077_10001430_pt1 | contig 28314 bp, 26 predicted proteins | sample Lox_Sample_31_FD_207151 | JGI IMG/M metagenome (GOLD analysis project Ga0335077, IMG submission 207151) | Soil microbial communities from Loxahatchee National Wildlife Refuge, Florida, United States - Lox_Sample_3.1 | ecosystem: Environmental > Terrestrial > Soil > Wetlands | place: USA... | reverse complement strand
CCAGCGCGTCGGGCCGGGCGACCGAGTAGCCGTACTCGAACCCGACCGCCGCGAACTCCGACAGCAGCGAGTCGTACACGTGGAACCTGGCCGACTGGGTGTTGAAGGCCCGCAGCGGTACGTGCTCCTCGCCGGTGTGCCGGTCGACGAGCACGGCGTGCCGCTGGCCGAAGGTGCCGCGCCGGGAGTCCTGGCCGATCAGCCGCACCGCGTGACCGTCGATCAGCACCGAGCCGAAGGCCAGCAGCTCGCCGGTGCCCCAGTCGATCTCGTCCTGCTCGACCATCGCGGCGCGGCGCTGCAACTGGGGGAGCAGCCGCGGGTGCACGGAGAAACCTTGCGGCAGCGACACCTGGGTGTCGATGATGCGCTTCACGGCCTCTGGCGCGATGGCGGTGGGCACCCCGGCGTAGTCGGCGGGTACCCGGGTATCGACGGTGGGGCGGGTCAGCGAGCCTGGCTCGGCCGGCCGGCTGATCGCGTCCTTGGTCTCCGTGAACGCGCGCTCCAGCTGCTGCTGGTAGTCCCGCAGCGCCTGCTCGGCCTCTTCCATCGTGATGTCGCCGCGGCCGATCAGCGCCTCGGTGTACAGCTTGCGGGTCGACCGCTTCGCGTCGATGAGGTCGTACATCACCGGCTGGGTGAATGACGGGTTGTCCGTCTCGTTGTGGCCGCGCCTGCGGTAGCAGATCATGTCGATCACGACGTCCTTGTGGAACGCCTCCCGATAGGCGAAGGCCAGCAGCCCGACCCGGACTACGGCCTCCGGATCGTCGCCGTTCACGTGGAAGATCGGTGCCTGGATCATCCGGGCCACGTCGGTCGAGTAGACGCTGGACCGCGACGATTCCGGCGCGGTGGTGAAGCCGACCTGGTTGTTCACCACGACGTGCACGGTGCCGCCGGTGCGGTAGCCGCGCAGCTGAGAGAGCTCCAGCGTCTCGGCCACGACGCCCTGGCCCGCGAAGGCAGCGTCGCCGTGGATCAGCACCGGCAGCACGGTGAAGCCCGGCTCGCCCATGTCGATCACGTCCTGCTTGGCCCGGACTACCCCCTCGAGCACCGGGTCCACGGCCTCCAGGTGGCTCGGGTTCGCGACCAGCGAGGTCGGGATCGACAGATCGTTCGCGCCGCGGTAGGTCCCGGCGGCGCCGAGGTGATACTTGACGTCGCCCGACCCGTGCGTGGTGGCCGGGTCCAGGTTGCCCTCGAACTCCTTGAAGATCTGGCCGTAGGACTTGCCGACGATGTTGGCCAGCACGTTCAGCCGGCCCCGGTGAGCCATGCCGATGACCGCCTCGTGCAGGCCGTTGGCCGCCGCCTCGCTGAGTACCGCGTCGAGCAGCGGGATCAGCGACTCGGCGCCCTCCAGCGAGAACCTGCGCTGGCCCACGAACTTGGTCTGCAGAAACATCTCGAAGGCCTCGGCAACGTTCAGCCGGGACAGGATGCGCAGCTGCTCCTCGTGGTCGGCGCGGCCGTGCGGCCGCTCGACCCTGGCCTGAATCCAGGAACGCTCCTCCGGGCCCTGGATGTGCATGTACTCGATGCCGACCGTGCGGCAGTACGAGTCGCGCAGCACGCCGAGGATCTCCCGCAGTTTCATCCGCGGCTTGCCGCCGAACCCGCCGGTGGCGAACTCGCGCTCCAGGTCCCACAGGGTCAGCCCGTGCTGGTTGATGTCCAGGTCCGGGTGCTTGCGCTGCCGGTACTCCAGCGGGTCGGTGTCAGCCATCAGGTGACCGCGGACCCGGTAGGAGTGGATCAGCTCGTAGACGCGCGCCGCCTTGCTGAGGTCGTCCTCGTGACCGGCCGGGATGTCCTGGACCCAGCGGACCGGCTCGTACGGGATCCGCAGCGACGAGAACACCTCGTCGTAGAATCCGTTCCCGCCGAGCAGCAGGTCGTGGATCACGCGCAGGAACTCGCCGGACTGCGCACCCTGGATGATGCGGTGGTCATAGGTCGACGTCAGCGTCACGGTCTTGCTGATCGCCATCCGGGCCATCGTCTCCTCGGACGCGCCCTGGTAGGCGGCCGGATAATCCATCGCGCCGACGCCCACGATGCAGCCCTGGCCTGGCATCAGCCGCGGCACCGAGTGCTCGGTGCCGATCGTGCCGGGGTTGGTCAGGCTGATCGTCGTGTCGGCGAAGTCCTCTACGGCGAGCTTCCAGGACCTGGCCTTGCGGATCAGGTCCTCGTAGGCCATCCAGAACTGGCGGAAGTCCATCGCCTCGGCGCCCTTGATGCTCGGGACGAGCAGCTGCCTGGTCCCGTCGTCCTTGCGCATGTCGATAGCGAGCCCGAGGTTCACCCGCTCCGGCCGGACCAGCATCGGCTTGCCGGCGGCCTCGGCGAACGAGTCGTTCATCTCGGGCACGGTAGCCAGCGCCCGCACCACGGCATACCCGATCAGGTGGGTGAAGGAGATCTTCCCGCCGCGCCCGCGCGCCAGGTGGTTGTTGATGACGATCCGGTTGTCGATCAGCAGCTTTGCGGGAACGGCACGCACACTTGTCGCGGTGGGGACGACCAGGCTGGCAGCCATATTCGCAGCCGTCCGCGCGGCGGCGCCGCGCAGCCGTACCGAGTTCTCGGGCTCGGCGGGGCCGGCGGGCTGGGGTCCTCCCGCAGTGCCAGGCGAAGCGGTGGCGGCAGGCTGGCCGGCACCGTTCTGGCCGCTCGTGGCCGGCGCCTGCGGGGAGGCCGGCCGGGGCGGCGCCACGGGCTGTGCGGCCGCCACCACACCGTCGGCCTGCTGAGCGCTGGCCGCCACGGGCTGTTGGCCCGCGGAATCCGGCGCCGGCTGGTAGTCGGCGAAGAAGCTCCACCAGGCCCGGTCCACCGAGCCAGGATCGGCCTGGTAACGCTGGTACAGCTCGTCGACGAGCCACTGATTCGGCCCGAAATCTGCCCGGACGGCGCCGTTCACTTGATGATTGGTCGCCGGCTCGTCGCCAGCCGGTGATGGGGTGAGATCCGCGGACCCACGCGGAGACTCAGCAGACACGGCGTCATCGCCTCTTCCGGAGCTGGGTTATTTGCGCGCCTCCAAGGCTACCGGCTGAGACCAGCAGCGCTAGCTTGCCATCCGCTCCCTGCCGTGCGGCTCGAGCCAGCTCACGAACGGGCCCTTGGGGACGATGCCGGACGGGTTGATCCACAGCTGGCCCTGGTAGTAGTGGCGCTTGATCTGCACGAAGTCGGTGGTGTCCCCGAATCCCGGCTGCTGGTAGAGATCTCGCGCGTACCCCCACAAATACGGGTAGTCGGCCAGCCGGTGCAGGTTGCACTTGTAGTGCAGGTAGTAGACGGCATCGAATCTGGCCAGTGTCGGGAAGAGCCGGACGTCTGCCTCGGAAACCTGGCCGCCGAGCAGGAACCGGCGCCGGGCGAGCCGCTCCTCGAGCGCGTCCAGGGTCGTGAACAGGGCGTCGAAGGCTTCCTCGTAGGCCGCCTGGGTCGTTGCGTAGCCGGCCTTGTACACGCCGTTGTTGACGGTATGGAAGATCAGCATCGCCAGCGCGTCGATGTCGCGCCGCTTCTCGACCGGGTACAGGTCGGGTGCGCCCGGCCGGTGGAACGCGACGAACTCGGTCTCCATCTGCACGGTGATCTGGGTGACGTCGTTGCTGACGATCCGCTGGGTCCTGGTGTCCCACAGCAATGGCAGCGTGTAGCGGCCGGCGTAGCCGGGATCCGTCGCCAGGTACAGCTCAGAGACGAAATGGGCCCCGGTGACCGGGTCCCTGCCGCTGCTCTCGGCCGGGAACCGCCAGCCGTGCTCGGCGGTGACCGGATCGGTCAGGCTGAGCCCGATCACGCGTTCGAGCCCGAGCAACCTGCGGACGATCAGCGCGCGCTGCGACCACGGGCAGGCGAGGGAGCCATACAGCAGATAGCGCCCGGGCTCGACCGGAAAGCCAGTTGATCCATCCCTGCTGACCCGGCCGGAGAAACTGCCTTGCTGACGGACGAAACCGCCGGTCACGGGCCCGGAGGGGAAGGCGCCCTGCATCCTTGATCCCTTCCCGGAGCCTTGCGGCTGACCTTTGATTTCCTACTAGATCATCACCCATCGGCGCAAGGGTTACATGCCGCCCGGCGGGGAGGCGGACGGAGAAAAGGGCGCATCGGCGCACGCAGCGACGGCCGGGTGAGCCGCGGCGCCGGCCAGGCGGCCCCGCCGGCGGCCGACGGAGCTTGGCGGCGTCGGGAGCGGCCGCTGGCGGCCGGTGCCTGGCGCGCGGGCGGCAGGGGCGGTGGCTGCGCGGCGGCGGGGATGCGGTGGCTGCGCGGGCGGCAGGGGCGGTGGCTGCGCGGCGGCGGGGATGCGGTGGCTGGCGGGGCGCATGCCGGTCCACTGCAGTCGGTCCGACCGGGCAGTATTGCGTTGTGACCTCTATCGCGAACGGGCTAATCCACATGTCTGGCTGGGTTGCCTATCTCGTGATAGCCGCCCTCGTGTTCGGCGAGACGGCGGTGTTCGTCGGGTTCGTGCTCCCCGGCGAGATTTCGGTCGTGCTGGGCGGCGTCCTCGCGAGCCGCGGGCACCTGAACCTGCCTGTCCTGATCCTGATCGTGGTAGCGGCGGCCATCGGCGGGCCGATGGCGGGCTACGAGATAGGCCGCCGGATGGGCGATCGCCTGTTCGAGGCCAGGGGCCTGCGGCGGGTACAGGGCGGCTTGTACAAGGCCCGGCAGTTTCTGCGCGAGCGCGGCGGCCTGGCGGTCCTGGCCGGCAGGTTCGTCGCTGTGGTCCGGGCGCTCATGCCGGCCGCCGCCGGCGCCGCCGGGGTGCGGTACCGGTCCTTCACCCTGCACAACATCGCCGGCGGACTGATCTGGGGGGTTGGCTACTGCCTGCTCGGTTACCTGGCGGGCTCGGCGTATGAAGTGGTCGCCCGCAGGGTCGGTACCGGGCTGGCGGTGGCCATCGCCGCCCTGGTGGCGGCGGCGATCGCGCTGTGGCTGATCCGCCGGCACCGCGCGGGCGGGCGAGCCGAGCGGCCCGCCGCACCTAGCGCGGAGTAGTTTTCATCGCCCGAGTTCAGGAAACGCGCATCCGCCCCTGCGCGGGGCGGCCGCCCGGTCCCGCGCGCGTGCTTAGCTGAGCCACGGAGGTGGCGATCTTTCGCGCGAGTTCGGCCAGCTGGAGAGCGCGATCATGGACGCCCTCTGGGCCGGTGAGCAGCCCCTCGCGGTGCGGGACGTCCGCGAGCGGATGCAGTACGGCAGGCCGGTGGCCTACCCGACAGTGATGACCGTGCTGACGATCTTGCACGGCAAGGGCGTGCTGTGCCGGGAGAAGCACGGCCGCGCCTGGCGGTACTGGCCGCGCGAGCGGCGGGCGGAGCACGACGCGCGGCTGATGGCGGAAATCCTGCGTTCCGGCGCCGATACTGCCCAGACCGCTCGCGAGTTCGCCGCCACGCTGACCGCTGAGGAGCTGCGCGCGTTCACTGCGCAGGCAGATTGTCCGCGGCGGCTCGCCGGCTAGGAAAGGCGCGCCGGCGCCGGGCCTGATGCGACCGGGAAGAGATCGTCGCGCCGGTTGGCCAGGCACGGCAGGGCGGCGCGCACACTGTCGGTGTACTCGACATCGACGTCCCCGGTCCCGATCGCGGCGGCCGGCCCGAGGTCGAGCCGCACGACGCCCATCGGGTCGACCAGCAGGCTCCGGCCGCTCCCGGTCGGCGCGCGCGTCGGCAGCTCGGCGGGATCGGGCACCTGGCCCGCGGCGGCGATCCAGATCGTGTTCTCGATCGCGCGGGCGCGTACCAGGGTGACCCAGTGCTCTTCCTTATACAGCCCTGCCGCCCAGGCCGCGGGCACCACGAGGAGCTGCGCGCCGCCCAGGGCCAGGGCACGTGCGAGCTCGGGGAAGCGGATGTCGTAGCAGGTCAGAAATCCGACACGGAGCCCGGCCAGCTCGGCGATCACGAGGTCGTCGCCCGCCGCCACGGTGTCAGACTCGCGGTAGCCGAGCGCGTCGAACAAGTGGATCTTGCGGTACGCGGCCGTCAGCTCGCCGCCGGTGTCGAAGCCGACCGTGGTGTTGAATACCCGGCCGCCAGGCGCAGCCTCGAAGACGCCGGCGACCAGCGCCACCCCGGCGGCCCGCGCGATCTCGGCTAGCCCGGTGCAGAACGGGCCATCGATCGGCTCGGCCAGGGCCTGCAGGTCGGCGGAGAACCGGGCCTGCGTGCCCTCGGGGAAGACAGCGAGCCGGGCGCCCTGGGCCGCCGCCTGGGCGACGGCGGCCCGGACCCGGTCGAGGTTGGTCCGCGGAACGGAGCTGGCGGGAAGCTGGCACAGGGCTACGCGCATGACCGCAGCGTAACCCCATGCGTGCTCAGACCCTCGGCCCGCTCAGCCAGTCGGAGAGTTCCTTGTCGGCCGGCACCCGCGGCTCGGGCAGGCGCCGAGCCGGCCTCCGTACGACACCGCGCGGCTGCACGCTGAGCAAACGGCGAACCGCACTTGCCATCCTTGACGGCGCCTTGCCGCCCAGGCTGTGCCTGGCGTCCTCGCGCAGGCTGGCCAGGGACACCAGCAGCGCAGCCGCGATGGGAGCGGCTACCACGACTGCTGCCAGCGCTAACAGGACGATCATCTTCGTGCCTCTTCCCCGACGCGGTGGAACGCCGGCGAGTCGTCCGCCGCGTAGATGGCGCCCCGCGTATAGTGCCATCCATTCAGCTCATACCAATGAGTGGTGCGTTTGAAACAACCTGAACAGGTTATTCCTTTCGACATCGGTCGTTGGGAGGCAGGCGGGTGGCGGCTCAGTCCAAGTACCAGCAGATAGCCGACGATCTGCGCGCGCAGATCAGCGGCGGAAAGCTGGCGCCGGGCCAGCGCCTGCCCAGCGAGCCGGACCTTGCCGCGCAGTACGAAGCGTCCCGCAATACCGTCCGGCTGGCCATCGCGCTGCTCACCAATCAGGGTCTGGTGGTCAGCAGGCAGGGACTGGGCACGTTCGTGCACGAGCCGACCAAGCCCTTCACCGCCCTGCTGTCGAGGATTCCGACGCCGCCGACGGAGATCCACGCCTCCGCCGGGCTGCCCGTGGTCAGCCCCGCCGCGGACGAGTCGGACATGGTCCGGCTCGTCGTCGAGACCAGCGCGGCCGGACAGCGCGTAGCGGAGAAGCTCGAGATCGGCGCCGACGACCAGGTAGTGATCAGGCGCTCGCAGTACTTCATCGGCGACGTGCCCTGGCAGCTGATCAACTCGTACTACCCGAGCGATCTCGCCAGGGGCACTGCACTGCAGCAGGCCGGCGAGATCGAGTCCGGCAGCATCGGCCTGCTGGCCGAGCTCGGGCATCCCCAGCAGGGGTTCGTGGACGAGATCGGTACCCGGATGCCGGACTCGAGGGAGTTCGAGTTCTTCCGGCTCGGCAGCGGCACGCCCGTGCTCGTCGTGAGCAGGACCGCCTACAGCACGCAGCGACCCATCAGGCTGACGAGCTACATCTACCGTGGCGACCGGGTCCGGCTGCTGCACGTCGAGGGGACCATCCCGGATCGCTACCGCGAGGTCTGACCGTGCCCGGCCGCCGAACGCCTGGCCAGTGCGACCCCCCGATCGGCTAGCGTGGCGGCATGCTGGCCTTGCTCCTGGTCGCTGCCTCGGTCGGGGCTTCGAACTTCGCGGCGTCCATCGCGATCGGCGTCGCGGGCGTCGACGCCAGGACCCGGATCCGCGTAGGCGTGATCTTCGGGTTGTTCGAGGCCGGCATGCCGGTGGTCGGCCTGGCCATCGGCGCCCAGGTGGCCGGCGTCCTCGGGCATGCCGGCCGCTGGCTGGCGGCCGCGATGCTCATCGGGGTAGGGATTTACGGGCTGTTCGGGCCGGTCAGGGACGAGTCAGCGGTCATCGCGAGCGCGCGCGGACGGCACCTGCTGCTCGGCGGCCTGATCCTGAGCATCGACAACCTCGTCGTCGGGTTCGCGCTCGGCAGCACGCACACCTCCGTCCTGGTCGGCGCGCTCGTGATCGGAGCGGTCAGCGTCGCACTGTCGCTGATCGGCCTGGAGCTCGGTGCGCGCATCGGCAGCAGGGCAGGCGAGCGCGGCGAGCAGCTGGCTGGCCTGATGCTGATCTCCGTGGGCGTCGCGATCGCCGCCGGGGCACTGACCTAGCCAGCGAGCGCGGCGAGTTCCGGCACGAAGTACGCGGCGTTCACCGTGCCAACGCCCGCCACCAGGTCGTATCCGGCCCGTGCGGCGAACCCGGTGACGGTGTGCTGCCGGCCGTCCTGGCGGAAGACCTGCGTGTTGCTGCCCTTGCGGATATCCACGATGCCCTTGTCGTGCGCCGCGGCCATCTCGTACAGCGCCCGGTTGATCTGGCCGAGCGGGTGACCCGCAACCTGATCCGCCAGCGAGACGAGCCCGGCCAGCAGCGGCGTGGCGACACTGGTGCCGCAGATGGTGCTCCACGGTCCGTCGTTGCCCCGGTAGCTGGCGTAGATGGCGACCGGGCTGGCGCAGGAGGCGTCCAGGGAGATGTCGGGTACGCCACGGCGCGTGCCGGTCACGCCGCGCACCCCGTACTGGTAGGACGGCCGGGCGAAGAAGACCGACCTGCCGCCGCCGCTGCCGGCCCAGGCGGTGTCGGCCGTGCCGCGGGTGCCGTCCGCACGCAGGTGCAGGCGCGTGCCTCCGACGGCGGTGACCAGCGGGTCGGTGGCGGGCCAGGACACCGCCCTGGTGGTGAACAGGTCGGTCATGTTGAACCTGAACCCCGTGGCTCCCTCGTCGCCCGATGCGGCCAGCACGGTCACGTGATCACGTGCCGCGGCCTCGTAGGCCCCGCGCAGGCGCAGGACCGAACGGCGAGACGGGAATGTCTGCTCGGTGGCGGCAAAGCTCTGGCTGATCACCTGGCCAACGTGGTGCCGCAGGACGTACCTCTCCGCGGCGACGATCTGCGGAAAGCCCGTGGTGCCCTCGTTCTCCGAGGTCGGCGTCTCGACCAGGACAATGCTGGCGGCGGGCGCGATCACGTGCGCCCACTCGACGTCCAGCGTCGTCTCGGCGGCCCAGTCGGTGCGGCTGGCGGTCGGGTGGAACGCGGGCACCCGGCCGGCGGGCTGGATCACGCGGAAGGACGGCGGCGCCGCCAGCCCGAAGTAGGTGTCGAAGCGGGCCAGGTCGGCGGCGACGGTCGGGGAGCCGAAGGAATCGACGATCACGATCGTCTGGCGCTTGCCGGTGATGCCGCGGGAGGCGAGCGGCCCGGTGTCGTACGCCGCGCGGATCTGCCGCGGCGTTAGCCCGCCCGCCGGCGCTCCGGCCGACCGGAGGACGCGGACGCCGGGAATGATCCGGACCGCGACCGACCGCGTCTGCGGTACGGGGGAGTGCGGGGTTGCGGCTGGCTGCGGCGTGCTGGTGTGCGGGGCTGCGGCTGCCTGCGGTATGAGTGCACGCGGGGCACCATCGCCGGTCGGCAGTCCGGCTGCGAGCAGTCCCGTGATCAGCGTCAGGCCGCCGACCGCAAGCACCCCGAGCCTGCACGGTCCTGCCCCCATAGTGCCCCGCCTTGTCCGAGTCCTCGTCCGCGGCGACCCGGAGCGTTCCGGCCCGAAGGCCGCCGGCTCTACTCGACCAGGCGGAGCGCCGCCTTGGGGCACGACCGTACCGCGTGCCGGACCCCCTCGATCAGCTTCTCCGGGACTTCGTCGACCAGGATGTAGAGGTCGTCGTTGTCATCGACCTCGAATACCTCGGGCACCAGGCCGGCGCAGACGGCGTTCGCCTCGCACGCGTCGTAGTCGACTTCCACTCTCATTGACGGCTCCTGTCCCGTGTTTGCGACAGACTGTACGCCATGCGAATTCCGGACAAGTACCTGCAGGCGGCCGGCGCCGCACGGGGGTTCATGCCGCCGGCCGAGGGCATCGCGCTGTACGAGACCGCCGCGGAATACGCGCGGGTCGGGCCCGTTGCCGAGATCGGCACCTACTGCGGGAAGTCCACGATCTACCTGGCGGCCGCGGCGAGCGAGGCGGGCCAGCTGGTGGTCACCGTGGACCACCATCGCGGCTCGGAGGAGATCCAGCCCGGCTGGGAGCACCACGACCCCGAGGTAGTCGATGCGGCCACCGGCCGGATGGACACGCTGCCGTTCTTCCGCGCGACGCTGGCCGGCGCCGGGCTGGAGGAACACGTAATCGCCATCGTCGGTACCTCCCGGGACGTGGCCCGGCTCTGGCGCACGCCGCTCGGCATGCTGTTCATCGACGGCGGGCACAGCGAGGAGCAGGTGGTCGCCGATTACGAGGGCTGGGCGCCCTGGGTGGCCACCGGCGGAGCGCTGGCGTTCCACGACGTCTTCGCCGACCCGGCCGAAGGCGGGCAGGCGCCGTATCGCGTCTACCAGCGAGCCCTGCGGTCGGGCGCGTTCAAGCAGGTGCGGGTCACGGGCTCGCTGCAGGTGCTGCAGCGGACCGGCGACGGCATCGGCTGACGCCCGGTCAGGGGCAGCCGCAGGCCGCGGGCTCTGCGGCCCGCCACACCGACGGTCCGGCTGCCGCATCGCGGAAGATCCCGGCAGCACCGGTACCGCCCGACAGGACATCGGCCGCCAGCACGACGGCGGCGGCGGTGTAAGCGCTCTTCTCGTACGGGTAGTGCTTGCGGTTCACGAACTGCCAGCCGGTCCAGTACGCGCCTGCCGGGTCGCGCAGGAACTGGATCTGCTCGAACAGCTCGAGCGCCGTGTCCCCGTCTCCGATCGCCTCGAGCGCGATCGCGAGCTCGCAGGTTTCCGCGCCCGTCACCCACGGCTCGTCGCTCACGCAGCGGACGCCAAGCCCCGGCACCAGGTAGGTGTCCCAGCCCGACTTCATCATCTGCTCAGCGGCGGCGCCGCGGACCGGACCGCCGAGCACCGGGTAGTACCAGTCCATCGAGAACCGGCTCTTGTCGGCGTACACGTCCGGGTGACAGACCACAACGTGCCCGAGCTGGGCCATGGCCAGCTCCCAGTCGGGCTGTGGCTCGCCCACGCGCTCGGCCAGCGCGATCGCGCAGCCCAGGCTCTGATACATGCTGGCGTTCCCGGTCAGCAGCGCGTACGTGTCGGGCGAGCCGTCCGCCAGGCGGCGCCAGATGATCTCGCCGCGGGCGGTCTGCAGTCCGATCGCGAACTCGATGGCTCCGCGCACGACCGGCCACATCTGCGCGGTGAAGTCCTCGTCGCCGGTGACCAGCAGCTCGTGCCAGACCCCGACCGCCGTGTAGGCGGCGTGGTTGGCCTCGGTCGTGTGCTCGAGGTCGGTCCCGTCCGCGGCCCTGACCGCCCACGAGCCATCCGGGTGCTGCGTCTGAGCCAGCCAGGCGTAGGCGCGCCGTGCCTGGTCATGCAGGCCGCACGTGGTGAGCGCCATCGCGCACTCGACGTGATTCCAGGCGTCGACGTGCCCGTCGGGCCAGCCGATCGCCCCGCTGGCTTGCTGCTCGGCCGCGATGCTGCGGCCGGTGGCGAGCAGCTGATCCGCGCCGAGGATGCCGGGCACCTCGGGGACGCGGCTGACGGTGCGCGGCAGATCGAGGCGGTGGAGCCCGTGGGTGGCCAGCCGCTCAGGCTGCAGCATGCGCCCCCTCCGGGGCGGCAGGCGCGCGCTCGGCGCCGGCGCGGGGGCCGATCGCCGGCTTGGTCGCGTACACGACCAGGCTCTTGCCGAGCATCGGGTTCAGGGCCTGATCCGCGATCCGGGTGATGGCGGGCTTGCGCATGATGTCCCAGACCAGCAGCTTGTGGTAGGCATTCGCGAGCGGGTTGTCGTCGTCGCGCACGCCGACCGCGCACTTCAGCCACCAGTACGGCGAGTGCAGCGCGTGCGCGTGATGGTGCGCGCCCACGGTCAGCCCGGCCCGGCCCAGCTTGGTCTCCAGCTCGTGCCTGGTAAAGATCCGCACGTGCCCGCCCGGCGTGTTGTGGTAGTCGTCGGACAGCAGCCAGCAGACCCGCTCCGGGAGCCAGGCCGGCACGGTCACCGCCGCGACGCCGCCTGGCCGCAGCACCCTGGCAACCTCGTGCATGGCTGCCTGATCCGCCGGGATGTGCTCCATGACCTCGGCAGCGATCACGAAGTCGAAACTGCCGTCGGGGAACGGCATCGAGGTGGCGTCGCCGGACGCGGCCTGGATCGAGGCGCCGTCCGCGATCTCGCCCGCCTCGTCCATCGCCGCCGCGATGGCAGTCACCCGATCCAGTTCCTTGCGGTCCATGTCCAGGGCTACCACTCGCGCGCCCCTGCGGGCGGCCTCGAACGCGTGCCGGCCCGCCCCGCAGCCCAGGTCGAGCAGCCGCGCTCCGGGCGCGATCTGCAGCCGGGCGAAGTCGACGGTCAGCATGGCGCGCCGGCCCGCCCGGTGGCCAGGCGCCCGGTGGCCGGGTGCGCGGCGATCGCGCGCCGGTACTCGGCGACGGTGGCCCTGGCGACGGCGGGCCAGGCAAACCGCTCGGCCACCCGCGCCAGGGCGGAGGCCGACAGCCGGTCCCGCTCGGCCGGGCAGTCCAGCAGCGTCCGCAGCGCCGCAGCCAGATCCTCAGGGTCGCCGGGCGTGACGAGCAGGGCCGCGTCCCCGGTCACCTCGGGCAGCGCGCCCGTCCGGCTCGCGACCAGCGGGGTGCCGGACGCCATGTGCTCGACGGCCGGGAGCGAGAAGCCCTCATACAGTGACGGCACGACGGCGATCTCGGCGCTGGCGAGCAGGTCCGCCAGATCCTCGTCGCTGATGCCGCTCACGAATCTCACCTTGTCACCGAGAGCCAGGTCGGCGAGCAGCTTCGCGGTAGGTCCGTCCGGAGTCAGCCTGCTGACCAGGACCAGCTCCGCATCCCGCTCGGTGATCAGCTTCGCGTAGGCGCGCAGCAGCGTGGCCACGCCCTTCACCGGCGAGTCCGCGCTCGCCACCGCGACCATGCGGCCGGGGACACGAGGCGCGGTGCGGGGGTGAAACAGCCTGGTGTCGACGCCAAGCGGTACGACCCGGATGTGCTCCGGCGCGACCCTGAAGTCCCGCAGGATGTCTGCCTTCGAGGACGCCGAGCCCGTCATGATCGGGCCCACCTGGCGCGAGACCCTGGCCTGCATCCGCACGAAGGAGTACCAGCGCCACTTCGTCAGGCGGGAGAAGCCGCGCGCGGCCTTGAGCTCGATGCGCCGGTCCACGCTGATCGGATGGTGAATGCTGGTCACCAGCGGCAGGAGCTCCGCGATCTTGAGCATCCCGCCCGACAGCACCTGGTTATCGTGCACGACGTCGAAGTCATCCCTGCGGGCGCGCAGCTCCCTGACGGCCCGGATGCCGAACGTCCGCGGCTCGGGGAACGCGCCGGTGCACATCGCGGCGAACTCGAGCACGTCGATCCAGTCCCGGTACTCGCGCAGGGCAGGGGTGCGGAACGGGTCATCGTCGCGATACAGGTCAAGGCTGGGCACCGTGTGCAGCAGCGGGCCCGGCTCAAGCTCCGGGTAGGGCTGGCCGGAGAACACCTCGACGTGGTGGCCGAGCGCGACCAGTTCACGGGACAGGTGGCGCAGGTAGATGCCCTGACCGCCGCAGTGCGGCTTGCTCCGGTAGGACAGCAGCGCGATCCGCAGCGGCCGGTCGCCCGCTGACGCCGCTGCCGGGTCGGCCGGGTGGGGCCCCGTGCTGGCGGGCACGGCGGCAGCATCTGCCAGAACGTCAGCTGCGTCGGTGCTCACGCAGGCCCTGCCCTCCATATAGGACGCTGGCCACCCGACGCCGGGCTACCCGCGTGACCCCGTAGTCAGCGAAGGTTACCAAGGCGGTAACTTGCGTGCCCTTTCGCCCCACTCGTAAGCCGGGCTGTTTTGCATCTGGCTTCTGTAAGTTAGCTGCAGCGATCCCAGGTGACAGTGAAGCCCGACCCTGAACCGAGCGTTCCCGGCTGGGCGATGGTCGGGTCGGAGTCAACCTTCATGGTCAGCGAGTTGTGGGAGTCGCCGTAGAAGCCGCTGTGGCCCGCGGACCAGTACGCCTTGGCATACTGCACGCGCAGCGGCTGAAACTTGCTGAGATCGGCGTAGATCGGCAGATGGGGAGGCTGCTCGGTGACGCCGACTTCAGGCCGCTCGGACACCACCTCGGCCGTATCCAGGTTGGCGTCTACCACCCGGCTGTGCGCCGTGTATGACCTGCCGGTGGTCTCGTCTTCCAGGTAGTAGTCGAACTCGCTGGCGGAAGAGTCCCAGCTGAGCAGCGCGTACACGCTGTCGCCGGCTGACGGGTCGAAACTCGCTGCCTCGACCGGAGAGCCCGAGCCGTCCGAGATGGCCTCGATGAAGCCCGTGTGCGCGGGCCAGTTCGGGTGGTTGTACGTGGTCCCCTCCTGGCCCAGGTCATTCGAGCCGTTGAGGCCGCCGATCCCGGCCCACTCGGCGAACTGATCGCCCGCCGTGCATCCGGACGCGACGAAGTGCGGCTCGGTCCAGACCGTCTCGACACTGAGGTACTGATGGTCGTTGACGTCGTAGCCAGCCCAGCTGGGCTCGTTGGTGTTGTAGCTGACCCTCGGGTCCGCCACCAGGTACCGCTGGGGCCTGGCGAAGGAGCGGACGGCGCGCATCAGGCCGTACCAGGCCTTCCCCAGGCGCTTGCGCGTCGGGAAGCCGTAGGCCGCCAGTACCCGGTCGGGCTCCCGGAGCGGCCTGAAGTGCGCGGGCGGCACGAGCAGGGTGTAGTCGCCGTAGTCGTAGGCGCTGCCGCCGCCGGGAAGCGCGGAGACGCGCAGCAGTGGGTCGACCCGGTAACCGCAGCCCCGCAGTGCCGATGCCGTCATGCGGTCGATCCGGTCGGTACACACCGTCCGGGCGCCGGCCGCTCCCCGCGGCGCCTGGCCGGCTTGCGCACCGGCAGCGGAGAGCAGCGCCGCCGTGGTGGCGGCCGCGATCATCGCGGCGATGGTTCCGCGGCGAGGTAACATGACGCCCCCTTGCTCGGGTCTAACGGCTAGATATGGCCGCCGACGAGGCGGCCGATGCCGTAGGTCAGGCCCGCCGCCAGCGCCGCCAGGATCAGCTGCCGCAGCGCGCCGCGCCAGAACGGGCGAGCGGTAATCCGGGCGACCAGGCCGCCGCCGATGAAGGCGGCGACCGCGGCCAGGATCAGCGCCGCGGCCAGTGAGGTGAAGCCGATCAGGTACGGCAGCAGCGGAACAAACGCGCCGACCGCGAACGTGAGCAGGGACGCGCCGGCCGCCGTGTAGGGCGAGGGCAGCTCGTGGTGGTCGACGCCGAGCTCCTCGCGCACGTGGACGCGGAGGGTCTCCTCCGGATGCCGGGAAAGCTGGCGGACGAACTTCTCGGCGACGTCGGCGTCCACGCCCCGCATCCGGTACATCGCGATGAGCTCGGCCTGCTCATTCTCGGGGTTGCGCTCCAGCTCGGTGCGCTCCTTCTCCACCTCGGCCGCGACGAGCTCGTTCTGCGAGGACACCGAGACGTACTCGCCGGCCGCCATGGAGAACGCGCCGGCCGCCAGGCCGGCCAGGCCGGTCAGCACGACCGTCTGGTGGTCTACCCCGCCGCCGCCGACGCCCGCGATGAGCGAGACGTTGGTGACAAGACCGTCCATTGCGCCGAAAACGGCGGGCCGCAGCCAGCCGCCGGAGACATCGCGGTGCTGGTGGCCGTGCGCCTCATGGTCGGCCTTGACAGTTACCTGCCGGTCCGCCCTGGGCTGGCCTGGGAGTGGCATGAGTGCTGGGTGCCTTACGTCGGGGCCTGACCCCTTCATTATCGCCGACCGCGACGACAATCCCGGCGGCCACCCGGCGGGCCTGACGTTCCTAGCCAAGCGCCTGGGCAGGGCGGACCGGCAGCCCCGCGGCCTGCCATGCCTGGAATCCGCCCTCGAGGTCGGTGGCGTCGCGCAAGCCGATGCGCCGCAGGGAAGCCGCGGCGAGGGTCGACGCATAGCCCTGCGAGCACATCACGATGATCCGCATGTCGGCCCTGGCCAGGGCCGGGATCCGGGCCTCGCTGCGCGGATCGAGCCGCCATTCGAGCACATTGCGGCCGATGATGATCGCGCCGGGCACCTCGCCCTCGACGATGCGCTGCTCCAGCGAGCGGATGTCGACCAGCGCCGCGCCATCGGTGAGCGCGGCGAAGGCGGCCTCCGGCCGCAGTCGCTGCAGGCCGCTGCGTGCCTCGGCGAGCAGGTCGTCGATGCCGGGCGCGCCGGTCGGCAGCGAGTCCGTGCTGAGCCTGGCCGCGGACGCGCTGGCCCTGGCCAGCGCCGTGTCGGCGCCACCGCGGCCGCGGCCGCCTTCGGGGCCGTCGATGGCCACGGTTTCCCTCGCGATCAGGCCGTAGTCGGTCGAGGTGTAGTACGTCATCGCGACCAGCGGCGGCGAGTACGCGTGGATGCTGGTTGCCGAGGACTCCCCGCCGTGCGCGACGTCGTGTACGTGACCGGGCCCGAAGGCGGCCGCGTGGCCGGAGGGCAGCCGCCTGCGGCTCAGCCTGCCGGTGGGCACCCGGTACTGCTCGACCAGGCTGCCCTCGGCCACTGCGAAGGACCCGGACGAGCCGCCGTGGTCGTGCCAGTCGGTGTCCTGGCCGCGCTCCCAGGCCAGCAGCCACACATCACAGGAATTCGACCGGTGCAGCGGCAGGTACCAGCGCACGTCGGGATCGCGCACCACCAGGTCTGCCCACAGGTCGCGGCGGCCGGCCAGCGCCGTGGTGATGGCCCGCAGCTGGCCCGCGGTCAGCCGGCCGGCCGCCGGAACCAGGCCGCTGAGCGCGCCGACGATCGCCTGCTGCCGCTCGGGGCTGACCCCCCAGCCTGGCTTGAGTCCGGCGCCGGCCACCTCCAGGCCTGGTGCCGCCGCTCCTGCCTGGCCGGTAGCCGTGACCGTCATCTGACCTCCTCGTGATGCAGGCCATTATGCATCCGGCGCGGCCCGGCCACGAGGGTGCAGAGCCCCTGGCCCGCCGGGCGGCTACGGCCAGGCGAGCCAGGGGCTCAGGAGCGGTGGGGGCTAGCTCTTGACGGTGTCGTACAGGAAGATGTGCCCGATCGCCGTGGGGTAGGCGCCCGACACGTTCTTCGCCTGCGCGGTCAGGTAGTTATAGAAGTAGCCGTAGATGATCGGCGTCTCGTTGAGCAGCAGCGTCTCGATCTGGCCGGCGAGGCTGCGCTGGGTGGACAGGTCGACCGCGGCGATGTACTGCTGGGAGAGCCTGTCGTACTGCGAGTTGTTGAAGTGCGCGGCGTTCCAGGATCCCGTGCCGGACTTGGCGTTGATCGTCTGCAGGGGCGCGGTGAGGAACACGTTGGGCACGCTGCGGTGGCCGTAGTCGACCAGGCTCATCGTCGCGTCGAGCCAGTCCGAGTTACCGAACGTGGCCTTGCCGTAGTACACCGTCGGTGACTCGACCTTGAGGTTGATGTTGACGCCGATGGCCCTGGCGCTCTGCTGCACGATGGCCGCGTACTGCGGGATCTCCAGCTGCTCGTTGGCGATGAGCTTGGTGGAGAACCCGCTCGGGTGGCCGGCCGCCGACAGCAGCGACTTCGCCTTGGCGATGTCCTGCGCGCGCTGGGCGACGCTGGTGTTCGTGGACGGGAACACCGGCGCGAACGGGCTGTCGTTGCCCAGGTCCGCGTAGCCCTTGAAGAGGGCCTGCACGATCTGGGGCCGGTTCAGCGTCAGCGCGATCGCCTGCCTGACCCGCGCGTCGGTGAACGGCGCGACGTCGTTGCGCATCGACAGCTCGCGGTGCGCGCTGGACTTGAGCTTGATGATGTTGTAGCCGCCGGAGAGCAGTTGCTCCCCGCCGGAGACCGAGAACTGGCCGAGCACGTCGATCGTGCCGCTGACCAGCGCGCTGATGGCGGGCGTCTGGGTCGCGTAGAAGGTGAAGTTGGTGCCCGCGGGCTTGGGCTTCGGGCCCCAGTAGCTCGGGTTCGCCGTGAACGTCGCGCCGGAGTTGGCCGTGTAGCTCTTCAGGACGAACGGGCCGGTGCCGACGAACGAGCTCTGCCACTTCGCCGGGTCGTAGCCCTTGGGCAGGATGATCATGTTGTAGTTGTCGGACGACGTGAGGTACGGGAAGTTCCCGTTCGGCGCGGCCAGGGTGAACTCGACCGTGTACGGGCCGGTCTTCTTGACTCCTGACGGTGCCAGCACGCCGCCGAGCGCCGACAGCGCGTTGGACGCGCTCTTCGGGTTGGTCTGCAGCTGATAGGTGTACACGACGTCGTCGGCGGTGAGCGTCTGGCCGTTGTGGAACTTGACGCCCTGGCGGATCTGGAACGTCCACACGTCTGCGGTGGAGTTGGACTTCCAGCTGGTCGCCAGCTGCGGCTTCAGGGTCAGCGTCTGGTCGGAGAAGGTGAGGTACTCGCCGGTCTGCCCGAGCATGTCGAGGCCGCCCTGGTCGGCGACGGTGAGCGGGTTGATCGCGCCGGCCGGGGTGATGATGCCGACGTTGATGGTGGCGCCTGCCTTGCCGCCGCCAGTGCCGCCCGAGCCTGACGGGCTGGGGCTGGACGAGCCGCAGGCGGCGAGGATGCCGCCAAGTACCGGCGCCGAGATGCCGACGAGCGCGCCCCGGCGCAGTATCTCCCGACGGGACAGACGGCCCGCCACGAACTCGTCGATGACGTGGTTGGCTATCTCGTTCTGCCCGGCCCGCAACTGGCTGAGCGGATCGTTACGTTCGGTCACGGAGTCCTCCTCGGAACCTCCTGCCGCGAGCGCGGGGCCCTGCGGCGCGAATGAGACGGAAACTAGGGCCCGGCCGTGCCAATGTCACGAAACCGGACCGACGCCTTGCAGATTCGTTAGCTGATCGATAGGGATGTGGCAGCTCATCAGGTGCCCCGGCTCGGCCTCTGCCAGCGGCGGCTCGGTCGATTCGCAGATGCCCGAGGAGAGGCGGCGGGGGCAGCGGGTATGGAAGACGCAGCCGCCGGGCGGCTCGGCCGCTGACGGGATCTCGCCGGACAGCCTGATCCTGGTGGGCTGACTGCCGTCGATGCTGGGCACGGCCGACAGCAGTGCCTCGGTGTAGGGATGGTGCGGTCCGCTGAACACGCGCTCGGCCGGGCCGACCTCCATCACCCGGCCGAGGTACAGCACGACGATCCGGTCGGACAGGTAGCGGACCAGGCCGAGGTCATGCGAGATGAACAGGTATGTCACCTGCTCCTTGGCCTGCAGGTCGGCGAGCAGATTGAGGATGGCCGCCTGGACCGATACATCCAGCGCGGAGGTCGGCTCGTCGCAGACCACGACCGCCGGACCACCGCCGAACGCCCGCGCGATGGCCACCCGCTGCTTGAGACCGCCCGACAGCTGGCGCGGCCGGAGCGCAAGATGGCGGTCCTCGAGCCGGACCGACCGGACCAGGTCGGTGAGCCGCTCGCGGAGTGCCGCGCCGGACAGGCCGGCCAGCTTGGTCAGCGGCCTGCTGATCAGCTGGCGGACCGTGTGCCGCCGGTTGAGGGCCGAGTCCGGGTTCTGGAACACGATCTGCATCGCCTGCAGCTGCTCGCGGCCGCGACCGGTCACCTCGCCGCCCAGCGGCCTGGCGTTGAGCTCGATCGCCCCGCCCGGATCCGGCGCCGTGAGACCGAGCAGCACTCGCGCGAGCGTCGTCTTGCCGCTGCCGGACTCGCCGACCAGGCCGAGCGTCTCCCCCCGCTGCACCGCGAGGTTCACCCCGCGCAGGGCCTGGACGGACTCGCCGCGCGAGACGAAGGTCTTGGATACGGCGCGGAAGGTGATGATGGGCTCGCTGTCGGTCTGCGGTCCGGACCGCAGCTCGACGTCAACCGGGGTGTTGCGCGGCAGGCCTGCCGTTTCCTCGTGCCGGTAGCAGCGGGACGTGCGGCCCGGCCCGACGTCGTAGGGCGGCGGCGGCGCCGCGTGGCAGCGGTCCTCGGCTATCGGGCACCGCGGCGTGAAGATGCAGCCGGGCAGCGTGTGCCCCGGCTGCGGGAGGAAGCCGGGAATCGAGTCCAGCCGACCGTGATCCTTGCGCTGGCCGCGCCGCGGGATGCAGCGCAGCAGCCCGACGGTGTACGGGTGCCGGGGCTCGGCGAAGATCTGGCCGGCCGGGCCCTCCTCCACCAGCTCGCCGGCATACAGGACGCCGACGCGGTCGCACATCTTCGCGATCACGGCCAGGTTGTGGCTGATGAACAGCAGCGATGTGTTCAGTTCCGCGCGCAGGCCCGCGATCAGGTCCAGGACCTCGGCCTCTACCGTGGCGTCCAGCGCGGTAGTGGGCTCGTCCAGGATCAGCAGCGACGGATCCGCGGCGATCGCCATCGCTATGACCACGCGCTGGGCCATCCCGCCCGACAGCTGGTGCGGATAGCGCTCCATCACCCTGCGCGGGTCCGGGATCTGGACCCTGGCCAGCATCTCGGCGGCGCGATCGGTCGCCTCGCCGCGGTCGAGCCCGGCAATCTCGTACACCTCGGCGACCTGACGGCCCACTCGGATGGACGGGTTGAGTGACTTGCCGGGCTCCTGGTACACCATCGAGACGGTCCTGGCCCGCAGCTCGCGCAGCGCGGCCCCGCTCATCCGCATCGGGTCCTGTCCGTTGATCCGGATCGAGCCGGCGCTGACCCGGCCGTTGCGCGGCAGGTACCTGGTCAGCGCCAGCGCCACGGTGGACTTGCCGGAGCCCGACTCGCCGACGAGGCCGTACGCCTCAGTCCTGGCGACGTCGAACGACACATTCCGCAGCGCCTGCCGGTCCCGGCCGCGCACCCGGTAGGTCACGTCGAGGCTGTCGACGGTCAGCGCGGGGCCGGCGTCTGGGGCGGGGCCGGTCACGCTGGGAGCACTCTCATCCGGCCAGCACCTTCTCAATCGAGTCCGTCGCCAGGTTGATGGCGACGATCAGCGAGGCGATCGCGAGGGCGGGAAACAGCGTCTCCCACCAGTAGCCGGCCCCGATGACCCCGTAGTTCGCGTAGATGTCGGAACCCCAGCTGGGTGTCGAGGGGTCCACGCCGAACCCGAGAAAGGCGAGCGTCGCGACCGTGAAGATCGCGTAACCGAGCCGGACGGTGAACTCCACCAGGACCGTCGGCATGACGTTCGGCAGGATCTCGGCGAACATGATGCGGCGCCGGCTCTCCCCGAGCAGCCGGGCCGCGGGGAGGTAGTCCAGATGGCTCTCGACCTGTACAGCCGACCGCACGGTCCGGGCGATGAGCGGCGTGAAGATGAAGCCGATGACGAGGATCTCCGTCAGCGTGGACGGCCCGATGGCGACGATGAACAGGAATGCCACGATGACCGCGGGCACCGCGAGCACGGCCTCGACCAGCCTGCCGACGATCGCGTCGACGGCTCCGCCGAGATAGCCGAGGGCGAGGCCGAGCGCGGTGCCGAGCACCGTGCCGAGGAGCGTCGCCAGCGGCGCTACCAGCAGGATGCTGCGGGCGCCAACCAGCACCCTGGAGAACACGTCGCGGCCCAGCTGGTCGGTGCCGAACCAGTGCGCCGACGAGGGAGCCTGGTTGGTTGCAAGCAGCGACTGCTCGTAGGCGCTGTGCGGGGCGAACGAGGCGCCGAACAGCGCGCAGACGATCCAGAACAGCAGGATCACCAGGCCGGCGATGAAGGCGGGCCGCCGGAGCACCAGCCGCCACGAGGGCAGGTCGGCAGCCGCCGCGTCGGTGACCGGCGCCACCATGATCTCGGTGGTCATCCGGTGACCCCCGTGCGCAGCCGCGGGTTCAGCCACACGCTCAGCAGGTCGGCGAGCAGCGTGGCCAGGAGATAGATGACGCCGATCGTCAGGACGCCCGCCTCGAGCATGGGGAAGTCCTTCTGCTGCGCCGCGTTGTAGATGAGCAGGCCGACGCCGTGGTAGGTGAACAGCGTCTCGACGACGACCAGGCCGCCGATCAGATAGCCGATCTGGGTGGCGACGACGGCGATCGTCGGCAGCAGCGAGTTCCGCAGGACGTGCCTGAAGATCACGGTTCGGCGCGGCAGTCCCTTGAGCGTCGCGGTCCTGGCGTAGTCAGATTCCAGCGCCTCGATGGTGCCGGCCCTGGCCATCCGCGCGATGTACCCGAAGAACTCGAACACGAGCGGTATCACCGGCAGGATCAGGTAGCGCAGCTGGGTGGGGAAGGTCGCGCCGGGCCCGGCATTGGCGGAAGAGGGCAGCAGCTTCAGGCCGTCCGCGAAGATCACGATCACGACGATGCCCGAGACGAACTCGGGCACGGTGGCGGCCGACAGGCCGGTCAGCGAGATCATCCGGTCGACCGGCCGTCCCGCGTTGAGCGCGGCGATGACGCCGCCGAGGATGCCCAGCGGGATGATCAGGATGAGCGCGAACAGTGCCAGCTTCGCGGAGTTGACGAGGGCCGATGCCAGCATCGGCCGCACCGGGGTCCGGTACTGGTAGGAGATGCCGAGGTCGCCGTGCACGGCGCCGCTGATCCAGCTCCAGTACTGCGTGATCAGCGGCCGGTCGGCGCCGAGCTGGTGGTCGAGCGCGGCTACCGCCGACTGTGACGCGAACGGGCCGAGGATGGCACGCCCCGGATCGCCGGGCACGACCTGACCTGCAAGGAAGATGATGACGCTGAGGACGAGCAGCGTGATGACCGCGAGCCCGAGACGCCTCAGGATGTAAAGGGTCACACGGTCTCCCGCAGCGCCCCGTGACGTCCCGCGGGCGGCGCGAGTGACAGGCCCGCCGCGCCGCCATTGCGAACATGGCTGCGGAATACTGTCACCGCCATGCAGTAAACCTAGCCACGTTCGGGCGAAAGCGCACGGACCTGCGAGGCGTATGTGGCTGAAATGCCAGAAAAGCTAGGACGGAAGGAAGGGCGGCATGAGCGAGTCAGCGGCAGTGCTGATCGGGGAGAGCTTCGTCGGAGACGGTCCCGAAGCCGCCCACGTCAACGCCGTGCTCGGGCACCGGGCCGGACCGGTCGGGACCGCCTGGGCCACCGCGCTCGCGACGCCCAGCGCCGGGCACACGCCGTTCGTCGCAGTGCTGAAGCCGGGCACCCCGGTGAAGCCGCTGACCCTGTTCGTCAACAAGGCGGCGATAGTCGGGGACGAGCACGGCACGCTGACATGGGGCGCCGCGCAGGCAGGTGTGGCGGGCGGGGTCGCGGACGCGGTAGCGGACGGCATCATCGCCGCGGCCGACGCCGATGCGCTCGTGCTGATCGCCGCGGTGTGGGTGAACCCGGCAGCCAGGGACGCGGATCTTGTCTACGCGAACAACAGGGAGGCGACCAGGGCCTCGCCCGCCGCGGCCGCCAGCGCGGAGCCGAGCCTCGATGCCGTGCTCGCGGCGAGGGCGGCCCCGTACAACCCGTTCTACCAGGCACTGTGAGGATCACCGCGATCCGGCTTGACCGGATGCGGCGGACGCTCGATCCGCCGTTCAACGCCGCATGGGACCCGGCGCCGAGGCGCCACTTCGACGCGACGCTGGTGCGGGTGGCGACGGATGCGGGGATCACCGGGTACGGCTCGGGCGACACGATGGACGGCTTCGAGGCATTCGCCGGGCTGTTCATCGGGACCGACCCGCTGCAGATCGCCAGCCAGGTGCGGCGGCTGGAGACACTCGGGTTCCAGGCCGGCCGGTACTGGCCGCTCGAGGCCGCGCTGTGGGACATCATCGGGAAGGCCTGCGGTCAGCCGGTCGCGACCCTGTTCGGCGGGGCGGCCGACCGGATGGCCGCCTACGCGTCGTTCGGCGAGCTGAAGGACCCGGCGCAACGTGCCGAGGCGGTACTCGCCGCGATGGACGCGGGCTTTGCCGCCGTGAAGATAAGGGTCAGCCGGGACGACGTCGCGGGCGGCGTCGCGGCGGTCCGCGCCGCGCGGCAGGCAGCGGGTGATGACCTGCGGATCATGGTGGACCTCAATCAGTGGTGGCGGATGCCGGGCGACATCGGCGCCGCGCTGGACCAGGTCGCGGTCCGCAGGCTGGCGGCCGAGCTGGCCGAGCTGGATGTCTTCTGGCTGGAGGAGCCGCTGCCGGCGGCGGATCTTGCCGGGATGCGGCTGCTGCGCGAGCAGGCAGGCATCAGGGTGGCCGGCGGCGAGATGGCCCGCACCGTGCCCGAGCTGCTCGATGCGCTCGGCGCCGGCGCGCTGGACGTGCTGCAGCCGGACGTCGTGCTCGCGGTCGGGATGCTGCGCGCCAGGACGGTTGCCGAGGTCGCGCTCCAGCAGGGTCGCTGGTTCACGCCGCACACCTGGACCAACGGTCTCGGCCTGCTGGCCAACCTGCACGTCGCGGCCGGAGTCGGCGGCGGGCCGTACCTGGAGTTCCCTTATGATCCGCCTGGCTGGACGCCGCAGCGGCGCGACTTCTTCCTGGCCGAGCCGGTATGGATCGACGCCGACGGGTGCGTGCGCGTCCCGCGCGAGCCGGGACTGGGCGCGGCTGTGGACGAGGAGGCGGTGGCGCGGTGGCTGCTGGCCTGAGGGTGGGCTTCATCGGCCTGGGGCACATGGGCGCGCCGATGTGCGCGAGCATCCTCGCCGCGGGCTTCGACCTGGCGGTGTACGACATGCGCGCGGCGGCAGCCGACGCCCTGGTCAGTGCCGGGGCCACCCGGGCCGGCTCGGCCCGGGAGGCCGGCGCCGGCGCGGACGTGGTGATCACGATGCTGCCGGCCCCGCGCGACGTCGAGGACGTGCTGCTCGGCGGCGGCGCGCTGCTCGACGCGATGCGGCCCGGCGCCGTCTGGGGTGGACATGTCCACGAGCGTCCCTGCGGTGGCCGACCGGGTCCGGACACATGCCGTTCCCCGCAACATCGCGGTCCTGGACGCGCCGGTGAGCGGGATGGCGGCCGGAGCGCGGGCCGGCACGCTGCAGATCTTCGTCGGCAGCGAGGCGGTGGTGCTCGCGCGGGTGCGGCCGGTGCTCGAGGCGATGGGCGACCCGGAGCGGATCATCCACGTGGGCGGGAACGGTGCCGGCTACACCGTCAAGCTGATGATCAATCTGCTGTGGTTCGCGCACCTGACCGCCACGGCTGAGGTGCTGACCGTCGGTGTCCGGGCCGGCGTCAAGCTCGGCACGCTGCGTGCCTGCCTGCTGGCGAGCCCGGCGGCGAGCAACTTCCTGGAGCGGGACGTGCTGTCGGTGCTGGAGCGCGGCGACTACGACGACTCGTTCGCGCTGGCCCTCGCGTGCAAGGATCTCGGGCTCGCCGTCGACCTGGCGCGGCAGACCCGGCGTGCGTGCCCGCCGAGGTCAGCGCCCTCGTGGAGCAGATCTACCGGCGCGCGCGGGCGCAGTACGGAGACGCCGGCGGCGAGATGCTGCCGATCAGGCTGCTCGAGGATCTCACCGCCACCAGCCTCCGGCTGCCCGAGGAGTGACCATGCCGCCTGTCCCGCCCGAACTCGTGATCGGCGCGACCCCGACCGCGCACTTCGGCGCCGGGGCCGTCACCAGGCTGCCGGGCCTGGCGGCCGCCGCCGGGGACCGCGTGCTGCTCGTCACCGACGCGGCGCTCGCCGCGACGCCGGTCATCGGGACGGTGACGGCGCTGCTGCGGGACGCCGGGCTGCCGGTGACGGTGTTCGATGGCGTGCACCCGAACCCGACCACCGCGGACGTCGCGGCCGGGGCGGCGGCCGCGTCCGGGCTGGGGTCCGGGCTGGGGTCCGGCCGCCCGGTCGTGGTGGCGGTGGGCGGCGGACCGCCGATGGACGCCGCGAAGGGCATCGCGCTGGCCGCCGTGAACCCGCAGCGCGGCCGCGCGCTGGACTACCGAGGCGAGTTCGCCCGCCCGGCGCTGCCGCTGATCGCCGTCCCGACGACGGCGGGCACCGGTGCCGAGACGAACGCGTTCGGCGTGGTGACCGACTCCGACCAGCACCGCAAGTTCTACGTCGGCCACTCCTCGACCATGCCCGCCGCGGCGATCCTGGACCCAGAGCTGACCGTGGGGCTGCCGCCAGGCGCCACCGCGGCCACCGGCATGGATGCGCTCACGCACGCGGTGGAGTCGTATCCGTCGGTCCGCGCCAACCCGTGGTCGGCTGGCCTCGCGCTGCACGTGCTCAGGATCGTCGGCGAGTTCCTGCCCAGGGCGGTCGCGGACGGCACCGATCGCGAGGCCCGGGCGCAGATGCTGCTCGCCGCGCACATGGCGGGCCTGGCGATGGCGTCCACCGGCCTCGGTGCGTGCCACGCGATCGGGCACGCCATCGGCGGCCGGTTCGATGTGCCGCACGGGGTCGCGCTCACGATGGTGCTGCCGCAGGTGCTGGGGTTCTCTCAGCGGGCCGCCGCCGGGCGCCTTGCGGAGTTGGCGTTCGCGCTCGGCGCTGGCGACACCGCGGCCGCCGCCGAGGTAAACGCGGAGTCCGCGGTGCACGCCATCGCCTCGCTCGCGGTGTCCGTGGGCCTGACCCGGCGGCTTGCCGACTTCGGCATCGGCCGCGCGGAATTCGACCAGATCGCGGCCGGCGCGCTGGACGACGAGGTGCTCGCGAACGCTCCGCGCCAGCCGACGGCCGCGGATATCGGGGCAATCCGGGCATCGATAGCGGATGATCAGGTCAACGCGGAGTGTTTGGTGGCTGACAGCCACCAAACACTCCAAGATCTTTCCGATCGGCCGGGAGGCTGTGGATAAGTGAGCGGCACGATGCCCGGATTGTACCGGATTCTGCTTGTCTGCAGCGGGAACGTATGCCGGTCGGTGCTGGCGGAGAAGGTCTTGCGCCGCGAGCTGGCCGCGGCCGGGATCGCGGCCGAGGTGGGCAGCGCGGGCCTGCGGACGCAGACTCCCGGCGGGCCGGCCGATCCGGGCGCGGCCGCGCTGCTGGCGGCGCGCGGGTACGACACCGGGCACGCGGTGCGGCAGTTCCAGCCGGGCATGTTCGCGGGCTACGACCTGATCGTCGCCCTGGACGCGAACCACAGGTGGGTACTGCGCCAGCTCGCGCCCGACGCCGCGGCCGCGGCCAGGATCAGGCTGCTCGGCAGCTTCGACCCGGCCGCCGGGGCGGGCTGGGACGTGCCCGATCCGGTGGGCGGCGACAGCGCAGATTACGAGCGGGCGTTCCGGCTAGTAGAGTCGGCGATGCCGGGCATCCTGGCGGCCGTACGCGCGGCCGCGGGAGTCGCCGGCTCTTGACCCGGAGGTGCTCGGTGCGGATGGCGGCGTGGTGGACGTGGCCGCGGCTGATCGCGGTCGCGCTGCTGTTCATCGCCGCCGGCGTCGCGGTTCCGCTGCTGGCCGCGCCAGGGGCGAGCAGCGGGTCGGCGTCCGGCCACTCCTCGATCGGGTTCGTCCGGGTCGACCGGCCCGCCCCGCCGCTGACGCTGACGAGCCTCACCGGACACGCGCAGATCGGCATCGCGAGCCTGGCCGGCGAGCCCATCGTGGTCAACTTCTGGTCTTCTACCTGCGAGATCTGCAAGTCGGAGACGCAGGCCCTGGTCCGGGTCGCGGACAGCACGAAGGGACACGTGCGGTTCCTCGGCATCGACACGCTCGACCTGCGGACACCTGCGCTGGCATTCGCCGCCCGGTACAAGATCCCCTACGCGCTCAGCTTCGATCCGCAGGGCGTGGTCGAGGCCAGGTACCGGCTTCCCGGCCTGCCGATGACCTTCTTCCTGTCGCCGTCGGGGAAGCGGATCATCGGCATCAACACCGGCGCGCTCACGGTCGGATCGCTGACGGCGATCCTGCACCAGCTGTACGGAAAGTCCGTCTGACCCCTGGCTCGCGCCTGGCCGGCGCCACGGTAGATGATGAGTGCCTGCCGATCTCGGGAGCTCACATGTCAAGTCAGGTAGCCGGCGCGCGGCCGGTCCGCGCGCCGCGCGGAGCCGCGCTGAGCTGCAAGGGCTGGCCGCAGGAAGCCGCCATGCGGATGCTGATGAACAACCTGGACCCGGAGGTCGCCGAGCACCCCGACCAGCTGATCGTGTACGGCGGCTCGGGCCGGGCCGCGCGGAGCTGGCCGGCGTTCGACGCGATCGTGGCGTCCCTGCGCGACCTCGAGGGCGACCAGACGCTGCTGGTCCAGTCCGGCAAGCCGGTCGGCATCTTCCGCACCCACGAGTGGGCGCCGCGGGTGCTGATCGCCAACTCCAACCTGGTCCCGCAGTGGGCGAACTGGGAGGAGTTCCGCCGGCTCGAGGCCGAGGGGCTGACGATGTTCGGCCAGATGACGGCCGGATCGTGGATCTACATCGGCACCCAGGGGATTCTGCAGGGCACCTACGAGACGTTCGCGGCGGTGGCCGCCAAGCGATTCGGCG
>Ga0335077_10001429_pt1 | contig 28317 bp, 17 predicted proteins | sample Lox_Sample_31_FD_207151 | JGI IMG/M metagenome (GOLD analysis project Ga0335077, IMG submission 207151) | Soil microbial communities from Loxahatchee National Wildlife Refuge, Florida, United States - Lox_Sample_3.1 | ecosystem: Environmental > Terrestrial > Soil > Wetlands | place: USA... | reverse complement strand
TGAGCAAGAACGAAAATGGAAGTTGGAGAATAGAAAATAGATAGAATGGAAGAGCTTGTGGCGGTGTGGCGGATGGGACGAGGGGCCGAACCGGCGAACCTCCAAAGGAGCAAGGATGAAGACCGGGTCAGCGGTGCTGGTGACGGGGCTGTGCGCATTGGCGTGTGGATTTGTTGGATGGAGGATCGGAGCGACGCAGATACAGGATCAGAAGCCGAACGCGTCAGTGGTGCCGCAGGTGCTGGTGGCGTCGGACCAGGATTTGCAGATGTTGCGGCAGGATCTGAGGAAGCAGAAGCAAAAGATCATTGCGGAAAACCTGCCGATGAACGAATCGCAAGCGGTGAAGTTCTGGGCCATCTATGGCCGGTATACGGACGAGTTGAAGCAGATCAATGACGAGAAGTACCGGTTGGTGAAAGAGTATGGAGAGCAGTACGACACGATGACGAACGACCAGGCGCTGATCTACATCCGGCGTTGGCTGGAAGTGGACGCGGAGGTACACGATTTGCGGTTGAAGTACGTGCCAGAAGTCAGCCAGGTGTTGCCGGGAAGGAAAACGGCGGCGTTCTTCCAGCTGGACCGTCGAATCAGCATGATGATCGATTTGCAGTTGGCGTCGCAGATGCCGCTGGCGCAGAGGAAGGCGAGCGAACCCCCGCGGTAGGCGAGTGGAGTCTCAGGAGCGCAGACACGTGGAGAGTTTGGAGGCCCTCCGTGGGCTCAGGGCAAGCAAGATGCGGCGGTTGAGATCCTTCACCCACAACCGGCGCGGGTTCAGGATGACAGAGGGGTGCGAGTGGGCGCGGTTGTTGGCTGCCACCGCGCTGATTGGATTGGTGTACTTGGTGGTATGCGGGGAACGGGCAGCGGGGCAGGGCGCGGCGACGGGGAGCGTGACGGGGAAGGTGGTACAGGAGCCGGGGGGACAGGGGATCCGGAAGGTGATCGTGGAGTTGGTTCAGGGGGAAGAGGGGGAGACTGGGAAGGAGTATCGAACGGCGACGGACGCTGCAGGGGTGTTCCGTTTTGAGGGAGTGGAAGCGGGGAAATATGCGGTGGATTTGTCGCGAGCCGGATTCTTTCCAGCGAAGAAGAACGGGCCGGAATGGACAGTCACAGTGGAGGCAGGAAAAGAGGTGGCCGAGCTGGTGTACAAGATGCGGGCGGCGGGGGTGATCACAGGAAGGATCGTGGATGGGGATGGGGATCCGTTAGCAAACGCGGGAGTGAAAGCGATTCTGCAGGGCAAGCCGGCGCTGGGAAGTGCGCGTCAGGCCGGCGTGGTGACCGTGGATGGCGGGGCAATGAATCATGCCCTCACAAACGACCTGGGCGAATACCGGATCGCGGACCTGGAACCGGGGCAATACGAGGTGCAAGTGGATCCACCGCTATTTCTGGGGCCTGCACCGAATCCCGCGGATAGGGGAAAGCAGAGAGAAAAAGTGCTGTTCACGAAGACGTATTATCCCGGGACGATGGAGGAAGGGCAAGCGGGAACGGTGCAGGTGACGTCTGGAGGAACAGCGACGGCGAATGTGACGCTACTGACGAACCGGGCATATCGGGTGAGCGGAACGGTCAGCGGCGCGAGCGGAGCGCAGATGGAGCAGATCATCCTGGTATCGCGGAGCAGCACGCAATTGCAGCAGAACGTGGAAGAGGGAGGGAAATTCGAGTTTCAAAACGTGCAGCCGGGAACGTATGAGGCGCGTGTGGTGCTGGTGGTGGGGGTGGGAGAGGGTCAGCGGCCAACGATGAAAGTGGAGATGGTGAAGGCGCCGATTGTGGTGGAAGGCGCGGACGTGACGGGATTGGATCTTGTGCCGGAGGCGGGCGGGACGATTCGGGGGAAATTCCGGATGGAAGATGGAACGTCGATCGACTGGACGCAATTGACAGTGAGATTGGAGCCGGTGGCAGAGTCCGGCGCGGGTGGGGCGGAAGGCGGAGCGGACACGCTGGGGAATTTGCAATCGTACGGAGCGGGTGTGGAGCCGGATGGATCGTTCGAGATTGCTGACGTGCCGGGCGGGACGTATCAGCTGGCGGTCGCAGTGAAGTCTGAGATCTACCGGGATCATTACGTGAAGTCGGTGATGGAGTCGGGGCGCGAGGTGGCGGACACGGGATTTGCAGCGACGGGCGGTGCAGCGCTGGAGGTGGTCGTCAGCGCGAACGGAGCGACGATCGACCGAACCGTGCTGAACGCGGAGGGAAAACCAGCGACGAATGCGGAGGTGATTGCGGTGCCGGCGACGGGGATGAGAATGAGACCGGACGCATATCAGGTGGAGAAGACGAACGGGCAGGGACACTATACGCTGCGAGGAATGAATCCCGGGCAATATGTGCTGGTGGCGTTGGAGGGAGCGCACGAGGATGCGAGGAGTGCGGCGTTCGCGACAAAGTATGGGGCGGTGGGGGAACCGGTGGATTTGGGGGAGGGTGAGAAGAAGACGGTGGGGTTGCGGGTGACGGAGTCGAAGGAATAGGAACGGCAAAAGGACGAAATTGGAAATTCGAAAATCGAATTTGGAAAACCGCGGCGTGTGAGTTGGTTGCTTGATTGGCGGACCAGGTGAGGGTTTCCTCGCCATGGCGGGCTTATGCGGTCACCGTACTGGTGCGCGGGATGATGTTGGTTGCCACGGTCCCTCCGGTCCGAGCCGCAAAAGGCGCGGACTTCCGGGATGACGGAATCATTGCTTGATGAAGAAGCAGTGAGGCGCGGCCGACGAAATCGAAAGGCGGGCGGCGTAACGCTTCGCGAGGACTCAGCGCGAGAAGCCGCCCCTACAAGTGGAATTTGGTTGGGAGACCCTTCGCGACTCATGGCAAGCAAAATGCGGGGTACGTTGACTTGGGTAGGCGGGAAACCTAAGATTAGCGCGGAATGCCGAACAGCGACCCGCTCATCGGAAAAATAATCTCGCACTACAAGATTGTGGAACGCCTCGGAGGCGGGGGCATGGGCGTGGTGTATCGAGCGGAGGATACGCGGCTGGAGCGCGCCGTGGCCTTGAAGTTCCTGCCGGAGGAACTGGCGCATGATGCGCAGGCTCTGGAGCGGTTTCGAAGAGAAGCGAAGGCCGCTTCGGCATTGAATCATCCGAATATCTGCACAATCTACGACATTGGAGAGGCGGAAGAGCGGTCCTCCTCGGAAGGCGGACCCTACAAGGGCGCAAAGGCGTTCATTGCGATGGAATGCCTGGAGGGGCAGACGCTGCGCGAGCGGATCAAGTCGCGTGGAATCACGGAAAGCGAACTGGTGCAGTGGGGAATCGAGATTGCGGACGCTTTGGACGCAGCGCATGCGAAGGGCATCGTGCACCGGGACATCAAGACAGCGAATGTGTTTGTGACGACGCGTGGTCACGCCAAGATTCTGGATTTTGGTTTGGCGAAACAGACGGGAGGGAACGCCAATCTGGGCGCATCGATGATGCCGACGGCGACGACGGACGCGATGCTGACGAGTCCAGGGATCGCAGTGGGAACGATGGCCTACATGTCGCCGGAGCAGGCGCGCGGGGAAGAGTTGGATGCGCGGAGCGACCTGTTTTCGTTTGGGGCAGTGTTGTACGAGATGGCGACGGGGAGGCTGGCGTTCAGCGGGCAGACGACGGCGCTGCTGCATGACGCGATTTTGAACCGGACACCGAAACCGATAACGGAACTAGTGCCGGGAATCTCGGAAGACCTTCAGCGAATCGTGAACACGGCGCTGGAGAAGGACAAGAAGCTGAGGTACCAGAGTGCCGCGGAAATGCGGGCAGATTTGCAGCGGTTGAAGAGGGATACGGAGACGGGGAGGAGCGCGGCGGCAACAGCTGCGGCGGAAGGTCAAGAACGAAGCAGGAGAGGATGGCTGGCAGGGGGATTAGGACTGATCGCGGTGGTGGTGCTGGGCGGCATTTTTTATTTGCGGGAGCTGGGGACGAAGCCGAAAAGCGACGAGAAGTGGGAGCAGCTAACGTTCTTTAACGATGCGGCGGTATATCCAGAGCTGTCTCCCGACGGACGGATGCTGACGTTCATTCGAGGGAACGACACATTTCTGGGACCGGGCGATGTATATGTGAAATTGCTGCCGAGCGGGAATCCTGTGCAGCTGACGCGGGACCGGCGGCTCAAACTGAGCCCGGTGTTTTCACCGGATGGAACAAGGATCGCATACAGCGTTGTGGAACCTTGGGAGGTGTACGAAGTGCCGGTCATGGGAGGCGAAGCGCAATTGCTGCTGAGGAACGCGTCGTCGCTGACCTGGATCGAAGGCGGAAAGCGGCTGCTGTTTTCCGAAATCAAGAGCGGACTGCACATGGGAGTGGTGACGACGGACGAAGCACGGGGGCAGGTGCGGGACGTGTATTTGCCGGAGGATGAGCGAAGCATGGCACACCATTCGTATCTTTCGCCGGACGGGAAGTGGGTGCTGGTGGTGCTGATGAATGCGCAGGGAAAATTGACGCAGTGCCGGGTAGTGCCGTTTGACGGAAAAGGTGCGGAGCGACTGGTGGGGCCGGCGAATGCCGCGTGCACAACGGGAGCATGGTCACCAGACGGGAAGTGGATCTACCTGAGCACGGACGCGGGAGGGAGATTTCACATTTGGAAACAGCGGTTTCGGGATGGCGAACCGGAGCAAGTCACGCGAGGGACGACGGAAGAAGAAGGAATCGCGATGGCGAGGGATGGGAAGTCGTTGCTGACGTCGGTGGGAACGTTTGACCTGACACTGTCGGTGCATGACGGTTCAGGAGAACAACAGGTTTCGGCGGAGGGAGATACCGGAGCGGGGACCTTTTCGGCAGACGGGAAGAAAGTGTTTTACCTCAAGAGGAGCGGGCCGGAAGGGAAGACGGAGCTGTGGAGCACGGAACTGGCCAGCGGGAAGAGTGACCGCGTGGTGCCGGGATATGAAATCGAGAGTGGATTCGACGCGAAGAATTATGCGATCAGCCGAGATGGGCAGCGCGTCGCATTTACGAGCAAAGATGAGAAGGGGATGACGCACATATGGCTGGCGTCGACGGATCACCGCTCATCGCCGGAACAGATGGCGACGGCGGGAGATGCAGATTCCCCCGATTTCTTGCCGAATGGTGACGTGGTGTACCGGGCGAACGAAGGCGGAAAGAACTACGTGTACACGCAGAAGTCGGACGGAGGCGGGCGAAGGAAATTGATCGAGGAGCCGGTGCTGACGCTGAATGGGGCCTCACCGGACGGAAAGTGGCTGGTGGCGGGACTGGCGAAAAGGGAGGACCTGGACTATCCGGCGCGGATTATCGCGTATCCAACTGCTGGCGGAACTCCGGTAGTGCTCTGCCGGGCAATGTGCAGAGGGGATTGGAGTGTCGATGGAAAGTACATGGCAATGGAAGTAGAAGGGGCAAAGTACCTGCTGGACGTAAAAGCGGGAACGGGATTGCCGGAACTGCCGAAGGACGGATTCCGCACAGCGGGCGAATTGAAAACCGCTTCCAAAGGAAGAGTAATGCCCGAAGGAACCGATTCGCTGGTGGGGCCGGAGAAGTACGCGTATACGAAGACGACCGTGAGAAGAAACATTTTTCGGGTGCCGCTGGAATAGAAGGCACGAAAATCGACTGAAGAAAAGGAAAAATCGAAATTCGTGAAGCGCGGATGGTAACCGGAAGCGGGAAAGCCAAGGGCGGAAACCATGGACAAAAGAAGGATGAGGAGTGGAGTGCTGGTGATGGCGCTGATGGGTGGGGTGTGGGTCGTGGTTGCGCCAGGAGAGCAACCCCAAGATGGACGCGTACCGTTCGAAGCTCAGGGCAAGGAGCGTCCGCTACAAAGGGCATTTGCGGGTAGCGGTGAGACAGCGAGCGCCGAAGAACGTACCAATGGAGGGGAGGAATTTTTTCCAGTGGCGGTTTGGTACAGCGGGGGGAAGGCACGAGCGCCGATGCTGGAGAAAGTGACGGCGGAATCGGCGAAGGCCTGGAAAGCGGATTTGGAGAAGATCAAGGGGCTGGGATTCAATACGGTGCGGACGTGGGTGGAATGGAATGTGGGCGAGCCGCGCGAAGGAGAGTATCACCTGGAGAATCTGGATTTGCTGCTGAAGCTGGCGGAGGAGGAAGGGCTAAAAGTGATTGTGCAGGTGTATGTGGATTCGGCGCCGGAGTGGGTGGGAGCGAAATATCCGGAGGGAAGATATGCGGCGCAGGATGGGCAAGCGATTCCGAGCCAGGCGGCACCGGGATTCTGTTTCGACAATAAGAATGTGAAGAAGGCGGAGCTGGGATTTTTTGAAGAGGTGGCGCGGCACGCGGAGACGAGCCCGGCGTTTTGGGGATGGGATTTGTGGAGCGAGCCGGCAGCGTTGAACTGGGCGCGGATCGGGTATAAGGCAGAGCCGATGTTCTGTTATTGCCCAGCGAGCCAGGAGCGGTTCAGGGCATGGCTGAAGAAGAAGTACGGATCGCTGGACGCGTTGAATGAGGCGTGGCACCGGACGTTCACGGAATGGGGCCAGGTGGGGCCACCCCGGTTTGGGACGATCTTAACGTACACGGATTTTATGGACTGGCGGGTGTTTTACGGATGCAAGCTGGCAGAAGACCTGAAGGTGCGGAACGATGCTGTGAAAAGCGTGGACCCGACGCACGTGACGACCAGTCACGCGCCGAATCCTTCGCCGCTGGTACGGACGCTGGCGGACCCGTACGACCCTACGGACGATTTTCTGATGAAGGATTCCGTGGATTATTTCGGGACGAGTTTCTATCCGAAGCTGACGGCGGCGGAATACAACTGGAAACTGAACCGGCGCGTGCTGGCGATGGACCTGACGGCGTCAATGACCGGCGGGCGCGGATTTTACGTGGGCGAATTGCAAAGCGGGTTCGGCGTGCATGGAACAACGATTGGGTCGGAAGTGACGGCGAATGACCTGGAGATGTGGGCGTGGGGGATGGTGTCGCGCGGGGCGCGAGCAATTAATTTTTACGCGTTCTATCCGATGAATGCGGGGTACGAGAGCGGCGGATACGGAATGATTCAGCTGGATGGGACATTGACGGAACGAAGTAAACGGGCGGGCGAGACGGCGAAGAGGATTGAGACGAACGCAGATTTATTGTTGAGCGCGAAGCCGAAGCAGGCGGAGGTGGCGATCGTGTTCAGTCCGCTGGTGCCGTTGCTGGGTGGATATGACGAAGAAGATTCGCGGAATGCGATGCACAAGGCGCTGGCGGGGTATCACCGGATGTTCTGGGAGCGGAATGTGCCGGTGGAGGTGCTGAGTTCGCGGGAATTGGCGGGCGGAGGCGGAGCGGACGGCCTCCAAAGGCCGTCGCTACAAAGATACAAGCTGATTGTGTTGCCGTATCCGTTGATGATGACGACGGACGAGGCGGATGCGTTGCGAGAGTATGTGAAGGCTGGCGGGGGTTTGTTTGTGGAGGCGCGGCCGGGGTGGGTGAACGAGGATGGGCATGCGGAGGGAGCGGTGCCGGGATTTGGTTGGACGGAGATGACGGGAGTGCGGGAGAGCTCGATTGATCCGGGGAAAGAGTTTCCGGTGAAGTGGGGCGAGGAGGAGTTTACGGGAACGAGTTTTCTGGAGCATTTCACGGTGTTGGATTCGAGCGCGAAAGTGACGGCGAAATTTGCAGATGGGACGCCGGCAGCCTATGAACACGCGTACGGAAAGGGGAGCGTGATTCTACTGGGAACGTTCGCGGGACAGTTCAACGAGCAGAAGCCTGCGGCGATGCATCCGCTGGGTGGAATCCTGGTGAAATGGGCGGGGGTGAGCGTGCCGGAATTGATGGCGCCCGCGCTGGTGGAAGTGCGGGAGATGGAAGCGGAGAAGGGGAAATTTGTGTTTGTGTTCAATCATGGGGAGAAGGCGGCGGGGGTAGTGTTTACGGAGGAGTTGGGGAAAAGCGCGAAGAGCGTGCGGGAGATTGTGGCGGGTGCGGAGGGTGGGATGTTGGAAGGAAAGAGATTTGTGGTGAAGACGGAGGTGCCGGGGGAGGCGGTGAGGATCTGGAGGGTGGAGTATTGAAGCGAACTGGAATTTCGAACAGCGGAATTCGTAAGAGAAGAGATTGGGTACTGTTGGATGGTCAGAGCCCACCCTTACGAACCAAGGGGCGCCCTCAAGATCAGTTGATAGCTCTTCTTAAAAACAGAATAAGGAAAGGCGCGGGTCTAAAGACCCGCCGCTACAGGAGGCAAGCGTGAGCGCGGGAAAGTATCGGGAGAAGATTGCGGGAGTGCTGGGAAAGATTTGGGAGACGCAGCTGGGGAAGATCGAGCCGGCGTCGGAGGCGATGGCGGAGACGATCGCGCGCGGAGGGTTGGTGCACATGTTCGGGAGCGGCCACTCGGTGCTGCCGGTGCAGGACATGTTCCCGCGGTATGGAGCGTACCCGGGATTCCGACCGCTGATGGATATGCGGTTAATGTGGACGAACGTGATTGGAAGCGGCGGGGCGAAGGGGTTGTTGTGGCTGGAGCGGCGTGAGGGATACGCGCAGGTGCTGTTTGAGAATGAGCCGATCCGGAGAGGCGACGTGATGCTGGTATTTTCCCACGGCGGACTGAACGCGGTGGGAATTGAAGTGTTGATGGAGGCGAAGAAGAGGGGATTGACGACGGTGGCGGTGACGTCGATGGACAACTACGGGAAGCGGGAGGCGACGCATTCATCGGGGAAGAAACTGGCGGATGTGGCGGACATCGTGATTGATAATTGCACGCCGGCGGAGGATGCGCTGGTGGCCATCGACGGATGGAAAGCGCCGGTAGCGGCGGGGTCGACGGTGGCGTTTATTACGATTGCGATGGCGATTATCGCGGAAGTGGCGGCGCGGCTGGCGAAGAAGGGGAAGACACCTCCGGTGTTTGTGTCGCCGAACGTAGTGGGGATTCCGGCGGACCAGATGAATCGGGTGTACACGGAGTATGAGGAGAAATTGAACAGGAAGACGGAGTAAGAGAGTAGAACAGTAAAACAGGCGGGCAGGAAAACCGTATAAGGTAAAAAGTATAAAGTGAAAAGCTAAAAGAAAGCGGGCCGGGAAGGGGCAGGAACCTCAGGAGAGCAGACGGAGATGATACGAAGAAGCGTGCTGTTTGGGGGAGCGGCGGCGGGGATCTTCGTGTTTGGAATCGTGATGGCAATCCTGGGAACGCTGTTTGGATTGCCGGAGATGCGGGCGCGTTTGGGGATTAATCTGGCGCAGCAGGGCACGGTGTTTCTGCTGCTGTATGTGGGGATCTTCGTGTCGACAGTGGTGGCCGGGCCGGGAATCGACGCAATCGGGAACAAATTCATTTTAGTGGCGGCATCGCTGCTGGTGGCGTTAGCGATGCTGGGATTTTTGCGCGCGCATTCGTTTGCGGCGACAGCGGGACCGGCGGTGCTGCTGGGGCTGGGAGGCGGCGGACTGAATATTTCCACCAACGCGCTGGTGTCTGACCTATATGGGGAAAAACGCGGACCGATGTTGAATGCGCTGGGGATTTTTTATGGGATTGGCGCGCTGTGCATTCCACTGCTGGCGGCAGTGATTGCGGGACACTTCACGATTCCGCAGCTGTTGGGAATCTGCGCGGGGATGGCTGGGCTGTGCGCGGTGGTGTTTGCGTTGATGGAATTTCCTGCGGCCGTGGAGGCGCAGAGTTTTTCGTGGCGAGAAGCGTGGCGGGTGGTGCAGTATCCCGGGGTGCTGCTGATCGGCGTGCTCTTATTCTGCCAATCGGGGAATGAGGCGAGCATAGCGGGGTGGACCTCGACGTACGTGGGTGAGGCGGGACTGGGAGCGCAGGTGGCCACGGTGGTGCTGGCGGTGTATTGGGCGTCGCTGATGCTGGGGAGGCTGATGGCGGCGCAACTGCTGGGGTTTGTGCGGAAGACGCAGTTAGTGATGGCCAGCGCCGTGGGAGCGTTTGCGGGAGCGTGGATCCTGATCGCGTCGCAGTCGACGTTGATGCTGATGGTGGGAGCGATAGTGCTGGGGTTGTCGTACGCGAGCGTGTTCCCTACGGTGCTGGCGATTGCAGGCGACGCGTATCAGAAGATGGCGGGGACAGTGTTCGGGCTGCTATTCGCAATCGCGCTGCTGGGCGGAATGACGTTTCCGTGGGTGATCGGTCACATCGCGGATGCGGTGAACGTGAGAGCGGGAATGATGGTGCCTTTGTTCGGGGCGGTGGGGATATGCGGGATGGCATGGAGAATCAAGAAGGGGAGAAAGAAGTAAAGCGAGAAGGTATAAGGTGAAAAGATTAGGGCGTGAGGGCCGCGAGGGATGAACAATTTCCGGGACGGGGAGGCTCGGCGGGAGCGGGCAGGATGTATCGTGCCCCTACGGGGAGGTCGGTGGGGACGGATGACATGAAGAGCAGAGAGAGATTTGTGGTGGCAATGGATCTGGGCGGGACGAAACTGGCGGGGGCGCTGGTAGACCACGCTGGGAGAATTGCGCGGCAGATGAGTGTGCCGGTGGAGGGGATCTCGGCGAGCGCGCCGGTGCGGCAGATGGTGGAGATGGCACGCGAGCTGACGGAGAACCTCGAAAATAGAAAATTGAAAATTGAAAATAGGGGAATGCGAAATCCAGGCGGAATGAAGCCGCCCCTACAGATGGAGAGAACGGCGGTCAGCGCAATCGGGGTGGCGGTGCCTGGGCTGGTGCGCCGGGACGGAACGGTATGGGCGCCGAATTTGAAGGGCTGGACGCGCATGCTGCTCGGGAAGAGGCTGCGTGAAGAGTTGGGCTTACGTGTGGTGGTCGAGAGCGATCGAAATGCCGCGGTGTTGGGGGAGAGTTGGCGGGGAGCGGCGCGCGGGAAGAGCGATGTGATCGTTCTGATGATCGGAACGGGAATCGGCGCAGGGATTTTGAGTGGAGGGCGATTGGTGCGGGGCGCACATGAACTGAGCGGATGCGCGGGATGGATGACGGTCCGTGAGGAGCATGGGGAAGACGCAAACCGCGCGGGGCAACTGGAATCGCTGGCTTCGGGACCTGGGATCGCGCGAGCGGCGGAGAAAGAGCTGGAACGAGGAGTGGAGAGCTTGCTGGGTGTGCTGCCGGCTGGGATGCGCAATGCGTATGAAGTAGCGGAGGCGGCGCGGCGCGGAGACATGGTATCGATCGAGGCGTTTCTGGAGGCGGGACGCTGGCTAGGATACGGCGTGGCGAATCTGGTGAGTTTGTTCGATCCGGAAGTGATTGTGATTGGCGGAGGACTGGCGAAGGCGAGCGATCTGTATCTGGATGCGCTGCGGAAAGCGATGAAGGAACGGGCCCAGCCGATTGCGGCGACGAAGGTGCGGGTGGTAGTGAGCCGATTGGGCGGGGAGGCAAATCTGTTGGGGGCGGCGAGGGTGGCGTGGGGAATGTGAAAGCGAGCGGGTTATTGGGGAAGGTGAAGCCGGCGGAGTAAGGCCTGGAAACGCGGATCCGGGCGGAGAGCGTCCCAATCGCGAGCGACAGCAAGGTGGTTGATGGGAGTTTCGTTGGCGTCAACGGCCTTTTCGAGCCAGGTGAGCGCGAGATCGTTTTGTGCGGCGTGGGCGTAGAGACGGGCAATTCGCACGGAAGAAACATGGGAGTGTTGAGCACGGGTGGCGAGCACATCGCCACCGCGTTTCATGGCTTCCCGATAACCGGCGGCGGCGAAGCCAGCGCGAAGAGCGTCGGCGGTCTCCTGATCGTTGATGACTTCGAAGAAACGGACAGCGGAGGCGAACGCTTCCGGGGCCATTCCTTTCTTGTAATAAGCAAACCACAGGCCGAGGTGGGCAGAAGAAAAATTGGGATTTGAGGAGCGAATGCCCTGTAGGATTTCAATGGCTTGGTCATAACGGCCGACGTAGGTGAGTTGCCAGGCATAAAAGGTACGCCAAAAGAAGTCCATGGGATCGAGGGACAGGCACTTATGGATTTCGGCGTCCCACTCGGCTTCGCGGCGATAGGAGATGAGAAAGTCGGCATACATGAAATGAGCAAGAGCGCTGCTGGGATTGAGTTCGATGGCGCGGCGAAAATGGCGCTCGGCCGCGGCAGCATCGTGATCAAGGTCAATGGTGATGTTGGCGAGACTGACCTCGGGCTCGGCGAGCGAAGGGTCAAGTTCGATGGCACGTAAGGCATAGGATTTGGCTTTGTCGAGAACTTCTGACGGAGGGAGGTATCCCGAGTCGGTGCGCATGAGCCATACATCGGCCAGGCCGGAGTAGGCGAGCGCGTAATTGGGATCTTTTTCGAGAGCGAGCTGAAAGTAGCGCTCGGCCTGTTCGTAGCTGGACTTGGAGATTTGGTACCAGTAGAAGCGACCTTTCAGGTAGGCCTCGTAGGCTTCAGGATTAACGGGCCGGAGAGCGGCGAGGCGGTTTTTCTGCTCGGGAGAGAGTTTGAGTTTCACTTCGGCCGCGATGGCCTGAGTGACTTCTGCCTGGAGCGAGATGATATCGCGAAGGTCGCGGTCATATTCGTCGGACCAGAGAGGCTTTTCGCCGGCGGCAGGGACGAGGCGCGCGGTGACGCGGACGCGATTGCCAGACTGAAGAACGGAGCCTTCCACAACCGCGTCGACCTCGAGTTTGCGGGCAATTTCGCTAACGGGAAGCGCGGTGTGCTTGAACTGCATCACCGACTGGCGAGAGATGACACGGAGGCCGGTACCCTTGCCGAGCTGAGTGATCAGTTCCTCGGTAACGCCATCAGCAAAGAACTCGCGTTCGGGGTCGCCGGAGAGATTGGAAAGCGGGAGAACGGCAACGGATCGTATTCCTGGCGAGTTGGAGAAAAAGGAGGGAAGGAGACGGCGGAAACGAGGGACAAGGAGAAACGCCGATAGCAAGGAAGCGGCCAACAGGGCCACGAGAGCAGCGGGGAACGGCTTGTTGTGCAGGAAGCGCCGGGCGGGGAAGAAAGAACGCTGGGTGAACACGGTCTCGGCGGAGGAATCATGCTGGAGGCGGCGAAGATCAACGGACAGGTCCCGGGCGGACTGATAGCGGGAGGCGGGATTCTTGTCGATGCACTTTTGGATGATGCGTTCGAGTTCGAAGGAGATGCGGGGATTGAGTTTGCGAGGAGGGATAGGAGCGCGGTGGAGAATGGCATCGAGGATCTTGCCGCTGGGAAGCTCCGCGAAGGGGCGTTGGCCGGTAGCCATTTCGTAAAGGATGAGTCCGGCGGAGAAGAGATCGGTGCGCGGATCAAGTTCGGCGCCGAGAATCTGCTCGGGCGCCATGTAGGGAACGGTGCCGGCGATGGCATGGGATTCGAGAGCGGATTGCGTGACAGATTCGGCTTGAGGAACACGTAGTTTGGCGAGACCGAAGTCGAGGATCTTCAGGCGACCTTCAGAGGTGAGGAGGAGGTTGGCGGGCTTCAAATCGAGATGAATGATCGAGTGATCATGAGCAGCAGCGAGGCCGTCTGCGAGCTGGATGGCGAGAGGAAGGAGGTCGGATTCCGAAAGAGGACCTGGGGCAAGCGTGGTCTTGAGAGAGTTGCCGGGAATGTACTCCATAACGAGGAAGTCTGTATCGCGCTGTGAGTCGAAATCGTGGATGGTGGCGATGTTGGGGTGATTCAGCTTGGAAAGAGCGCGGGCTTCGTTGTGGAAACGGTGACGTGCGGATTCATCGGAGAGAGTTCCGGGAGAGAGAACCTTGATGGCGACATCGCGGTCGAGGCGGGAATCGTGGGCGAGGTAAACAACTCCCATTCCGCCGCTGCCGATTCGCTGAAGGATTCGGTAATGGCCGAAATCGGAACCGATGAGCGGGTCTGACGAAAGCTGAACAGGCATGGGAAGACCCTTTCCCGAGCACTGTCGAGGAATGAAGAGATGGTAAAGCGTGGGGGGTGGGGCCGTGGTGACAAGGGTCACAGCGAGACGTGCGCCTCGTCATGGACGGGCGTGTTCCAGAGCATATAAGGGAGTGGCGTAGCGCGATCATGTGCGCAGTGGAATGGGCCCGGGAGTTGATCCGCAGAGGCGCCGAAGGGGTGGCGTGGGGTGGACAACGATGGCGGAGCAGGCAGCGAAGAACGGGCTGGAGAGCGCGGAATTGCGCGCGCGGGTTGAGGAGTTGGAGAGGCGAGTGGCGGCGCTCGAGGGGAGCGCGGCGAACGTGTTGCCGCTGCTGAAAACCCAAGATGGAGGCGTAAAGCCTCCGCTACAAGAGAGCGGAACGGTCGAGAATCTGCTCGGAGTCGCACCCAAAGACAAAACGGGGACGAAGATAGCGGCGGCGGGCGTAGTGCCGGTGATGGGCAAGGCCGTGCTGGCAATGGCGGGCGCATTCTTGTTGCGAGCGGCGGCGGAATCGGGAAGTGTGCCGCGCTGGATCATGCTGGCAGCGGGAATCGTGTATGCGGTCGGGTGGCTGGTGTGGGCGGCGAGGGCGGAGAAGCGCAGCCATCTTGCGAGTGTGATGTATGCGCTGACGGTGGCGGCGATCGTCGCGCCATTGCTGTGGGAAGGAACGGTGCGGTTCGGTGATCTGTCGGCAGGAATTGCGGCGCTGGTACTGGTGGGGTATGTGGCGTTGTCGATGGCACTGGAATGGAAGGAGAGGGCGGGGGCGATTCCGTGGATTGCCGTGGTAGTGGCAGTAGGAACGATGGCGACGCTGATCGTGGCAACGCATGAGTTGAGCATGTTGGCGGCGGGGATGGTGGGGCTGGCACTGCTGGCGGAAGTGGCTTCGTGGAGCGGGAGGTGGCAGGGGGCTCGTGTAGTAACGGGAGTGGGGGCGGTGTTTGCGGTGGCGGTGGTGGGGATGGTGATGACGTCGGGAGGGGGAGTTCCGGCGAGCTATCGGGCGATGAGCGCGGCGGAGATGGCGGCAATCTGCGTGGGGATGGTGGCGGTGTTTGGCGGAAGCTTCGCGGTGCGGGGGTTCGGGTTGCGGATGCGATGGACGGTAACGGAGATTGCCGTAGTGGTGGCGGCGGTGGTTGCGGGGACGTGGGTAAGTCTGCGGGCAACGCAGGGCGGAACGGAGGGATTCTGGGGAGCCGCGTTTCTGACCATGGCAGGAGTGTGCTACTGGGGAGCGTTGGGGAGATTCAAAGCAAGGGACGAACGGCATAATTGGAAACGCGAGATTAGGAATGTGGATGTTGCGAGCCGGTGGAACCGGAGAGTGAGCGCGAATCTTGCGGCGGGCCTGGTGCTGGCGGGGAGCTGGCTGTTGCTGGGCGGGAATGTGCGAGTGGCGCTGTTGAGCGCGGCGGCAGTGTGCGCGGTGCTTGTGTTTGCACGAACGGGATATTTGAGTTTGGGAATTCACGGGACGTTCTACCTGCTGGCGGCGGGTGCGATGGGTGGATTGTTCGGATATGCGGGGAGAGCGCTGGCGGGGACGGTTCCAGGGTGGCCAGGGTGGGGTTTCTGGGTAGTGGCCCTGGCGGGACTGGTGTGTTATGTGGTGGGTTCGCGCGCATCGGGTAATGAATGGAATGCGCGAGTTCTGTGGGTGGTGCCAGCGGCGGTGGTGGGGTTTACGGCGGCGGCCGTGCTGGTTGGGGCGGTTGCAAGTGCGGGAGTGAGTGGGTTGAGCGCGTCGCGGTTATCGATGGTGCGGACGGTAGTGACTTGCGTGATGGCGCTGGGGATGGGGTATGCGGGATCGCATTGGAAATGGGCGGAGCTGGGTTGGGTGGCATACGGCGCCATTGGATTGGGGGCGCTGAAGCTGGTGGCGGAGGATCTGCGGTATGGGAACGCGGGGACGTTAATGGTGTCGCTGCTGGCGTACGGGGCGATTCTGGTGATCCTGCCGAGGGTGATGCGGGCGAAAGAAGCGGAAGTTTAGCGGCGAAGGTCACAACTGGAAATCCAGCAAGAGAGATCCTTCACTGCGCTCGGGATAAGAGCTTTTCCATTTGACGGCTCGATATTACTGGAAGTTGTCGACGAGCATGATTTGGGCTTGTTGCCAGCCGGGTTGGTCGAAAAGGATGGAGCGTGCGTCGGGGGAAGCGGTGAGCCAGAAAGGCGGAATGGGAAGAGTGGCGAGGTTGGTGAGGCGATGAGTGGAAGGGTCGTAGAGACTGACGACAGGGCGGCCCTGGCCGGAAGGATGAGCGAAGACGATGCCGCGGCCGGTAACGGACCACGCGGCCCAAGTGACGGGATTGAGAAGAGGCGAGACTAATTGTTCGGCGCCACCGTTGGTGGAAATCTGCCAGATTTCGGGATTGGCGTATGACGATTTGGCGTAGTAGATGAATTTGCCGTCACGGGAAGCGAGCGCGGCATGACCACCGTGATAGGTGACTTGAACGGGCGAGCCGCCTTCCGCGGGAACTTTCCAAACTTGAAAATTGCCGGAACGTGTGGAGGCAAAGTAGACCCACTTGCCGTCGGCGGAGAAGCTTGGGCAGACATTCGAATTGGTGTCGGAAGGAACGAGCAGGCGCGGCGTACCGCCGGCGCCGCTGACGGAATAAATAGCGGGGCCGTTGCGCTGGCCGACATCGAAGACAACAGATTGTGAATCGGGAGACCAGCGAGGGGAGCCGGCGTTGCCTAAAGAAGCGAGTTGCCGCGGATGAGTGCCGTCACGATCGGCGAGCCAAATTTCCTTGGCGCCCGAGCGGTCGGACATGTAGGCGGCTTTTTTGCCGTCGGGAGAGATCTGCGGGCCGGGGCCCTGGTCTGTCTCGCTGGTAGAGGCAATGAGGATGCGAGGACCAGCGACGGGTGCAGTGACGTTAATTTCCCAGATATTGAGATTGCGTGTGATGCGCTGGTAGGCGAGGTGATTGCCGATGCGGGAAACTGCGGGGTATGAGCCAGCGTCGTTGATCTGGACGGGTGTGTCGCGCATGGTGGCGGAGACGCGCCAGAGTCCGGGATGACTGCCGCGATCGGACGAGAAGATGACGGACCGAGAATCGACGGACCATTGCGGTGCGCCGAGAACGTTGGCGTGATCGGAAGCAATCTGCGTGGGATCCGCAATCGAGCAGGAGGAGAGGCTGGCAGGCTCGCCTGACGGGTCTAAAGACCCGCCGCTACAATTTCCCGAGAGACGGATTGAGAGGATTTCGTCATGAAAGCCGGACTGCTGGCTGCGGACAATGAGGAAGCGGGTGCCATCGGGAGAAAAGGAAGCGCCCCAGTCTTGGGCGTCTGGCGGAGACTGAGTGAGTTGATGAGGCGAAGAGTTCTCAAGCGAGACGAGGAAGAGGCCAGAAGCAGTGGTGAAGACGATGGAATGGCCATCGGGGGACCAGGCGATCTCGCGGCGAACGGGAATAAGGGAACCGGTATCGAGTTTGCGTTCGGTGGGTGTAGCGACTGAGTTTGTTGGCATGGAAGGAATGATGTAGATAGAGGCTTCGCGATTGCCGGGACGCTTGAAGGCGATGGAGCGGGAATCGGGAGACCAAGCGGGGAAGCCATCGTCGGGATTGTGGGTCAGCTGGAGAAGTTCGCCGGAGGCGATGTTCTGGACGAAGATGCCGGAAGACTGGCGGATGGAGCTGTAGCGATGGAAGGCGATGTAGGAGCCGTTGGGAGAGAATGCCGGTTCGCCGGTTTCGTCGGAGAGATTGATGAGGGGACGGATGCGTTGAATGGTAGTGAAGGAATCGTGGCGATTGGCGGTGAAGGAGACTTTTTGGAGGAGAAGCGTGGCGGCGAGGAAAAGAGAAATGGCGAGAGTGATGGCAATGAAGTAGGGATGGGCAGAAAAAGACCAAGTCGCAGGTGTGGTGGAAAATGGGGCGGTGTCGATTGCGGTTGACTCTAAACCCGCACCCTTGGAAGGCAAGGGTGCGCCGTCCGGCCCGATGGATGGCGCGTGCGAGCCATCGCCATGGGGCATCACGTGAACGGAAGATGGCCCGCTTCGGAAAGCGGGCCCTACAAGAGAGTCCTGGTAGATCGTGGGGGTAGAGATCGTTTCGACGGGAGCGATGAAGCGATAACCGCGGCGGGGTAGAGTTTCGATGTGGCGGGGGGAATTGACGGAGTCGGCGAGAGCGTCGCGGAGTTTGTTGATAGCGGCATTGAGGCCGTGATTAAAATCGACGAAGGTATCGGAGGGCCAGAGTTGCGCACGGAGTTGTTCGCGGGTGACGAGTTGGCCGGGAGAGGCGAGGAGAAGAGCAAGGATCTCGAAAGGTTGGCCGGAAAGTTTGAGGCGAATGCCGTGTTTCCAGAGTTCGAGGGTGTGGAGGTTGACCAGAAACGGGCCAAAGCGGAGGCGATGTGAGCGATCGGTGGACATGTGTTCCAGATAGACGGGCGCCGGGCGGGCAGACGACTCCCTATGAAGTTACGAAGAGATAGACGATAAAGTTCCGCGACGCTTAGAGGCCCGAGCGTGGTGGATTAGAGCTTCACTTCGCTGATCTGGACGGTGGGCTGGGCGTTGGTGAAATGGGGGAGGTCGCCGACGATTTGAGGGAGACAAGGGCCGAAGGATTCTTGAAAGGATTCGAGGGAATCGAAGTAGAGATGGCCGACGGCGAGGTACGGAGGGGGAGTATTGGGCATCATGCCGGAAACGCCGTGGTCGACCGCGGATTGGCGGAGAGCGGGGCCGATCAGTTGGTGGACCAAGGGGATATGTTTTTCGCAATAGTAAGTGATGTCGAAATAATTTCCCGGTTGATTGGGATAGAGGACACTGACTTTGATCATGGGGGCCTCGCGGGCGATGAGGGATGAAAGCGGAGCGCTGAAGGGATTAGACAATGGGGGACGAGGGAGGTCAAGGGGAGGGTCGCTAAGACCAAAACTTGAAAGCCAAGACGCAGTGGTTGAGATCCTTCGCGGCGCGAAGAGCGCGCCGCTCAGGATGACAATTTTTTCGCACGCGAGTGAATACTGAGGGGCCTAACAGACGCGGGAAAAGCGGCGATAAATCGACCATTCGACGAGCTCAGGGCAAGCCGCACTCCAAAAGGCAAGATGGCGGCGTAACCCTTCACTGAGCTCAGGGCAGGAAGCCGCCGCTACAGAGCGTTTGGCGATCTAGTTGGGGACTGGGGTTGTGGCGGTGATGTTGAGGTGAAGCGTGACGCCGGAATTGCTGGGTGCGTTTGGTTGGGAGGAGCCGATCCAGAGGTCGACGGGGCCGGCAGGAACGAAGCGTTCGCCTTGAGGATTGACGATTGAGAGTTCGCGGGGCGTGAGCAGGAAGCTGACGTTTTGCGAAGCGTGGGGCGCGCGATGGACGCGCCAAAAGCCCACAAGCGCGCGGATGGGCGCGCCGTCGATGCCGGGATGAGAGATGTAGAGTTCGGCAACTTCGTCGCCGGGAATGGAACTTGTGTTTGTCACGCACGCCGAAACGGATATCGGCCGGTCGGCGTCGGACGATAGCGAAGTATAGCCCGGGTCTGAGTGTTGGCCAGTGCACAGAGAAGAGATCGCCGAAAGATCTCCCTGCCTCAAGTGTGGATCGGTATAAGTAAAGGTCGAGTAGGAGAGGCCGAAGCCGAAGGGGTAGAGAGGGGTTTCGGTGGAGTAGCGGTAGGTGCGATTGGCCATGGTGTAGCTGGTGTAGGGCGGGAGCTGGGCGACGGATTTGTTGAAGGTGACGGGGAGGCGTCCGGCGGGATTGTAGTCGCCGGAGAGAACGTCGGCGACAGCAGTGCCACCTTCTTCACCGGGATACCAGCCTTCGAGAATGGCGGCGGCATGATCGTTGGCCCAATTGACAGCGAGAGCGGAGCCGCTGGTTAAAACGACAATGAGAGGTTTGCCGGTAGAGGCGAGAGCTTCGAGGAGGTGTTCTTGCGTGCGCGGGAGGTCGATGTCGGTGCGATCGCCGCCGAAGAAGCCAGGGTCGGAATTATCGCGCTCTTCGCCTTCGAGATCGGCGCTGATACCGACGACGGCGATGATGACATCGGACTTGCGAGCGGCGGCGAGGGCTTCGTCTTGGAGATTGGGTGGAACCCAGAGGAGTCGGGCGTAAGATTCGCGGAAGCGGCGGAAGTACTCGAACTTGACGGGATAGGAGTAGCCAGCCTGGAGATGGACGGGAACGGTGAAGGAGCGTTCGCCTCGCTGGCCGTAGAGAGTCCAGTCATCGATGAGGAGCTTGCCGTCGAGATAGAGGCGGAAACCGCCGTCGGAGGCGGCACCGAGTCGGTACTCGCCATCAACGGGAGCGACGAGTGAACCGGACCAGCGGATGGAATAGTTTTCAGCGGGGACTCCGGGGGCCGGGGGAATGTTGTTCCAGAGGAAGTCGACGTTGGGATCGACGCGAGTGTAGACGGGTGTGCCGGAGAGGTTGGGATTGAGGAAGAATTCGGCGGTGAGGCCCTGGGCTGCGCACTTGGGGATTGACGTTGCTTTTTTCTGGCTCGCGGACTCGCCCGACGGGTCTAAAGACCCGCCGCTACACAGGGCGGTGCTCGGGACGGGGATGGCGCGGGTTTCGGTGATGGGGGCACCGATGGCGTAATTGATTTTGGCGTTGGAGAAACGTTTTTGGATGCCGGCGAGGATGGTGGAGTAGGAGGAGGGAGTGCCGTTGTAATTGCCGAGGAGAACGTCGAGGGAATCGGCGGCGGGACCGACGACAGCGATGGATTTTATTTTTGACGGATTGAGGGGAAGAGTGTTGTGGGCGTTCTTGAGGAGAACGATGGATTCATGAGCGGAGTCGAGAGCGAGTTTGCGGTTCGCGGGCGTGTCGACATCGGCGAGGGTGAGCTTGGACCACGGGACATTGGCGGGAGGATCGAACATGCCGAGACGGAAGCGAGCTTCGAAAAGACGTTTCACGGCGCGATCGACATCTTCGACGGACAGGAGGCGGTCGCGCACGGCGTGGTTAAGAATATCGAATTCAGGGCCGCAGGAGAGGTCGGTGCCAGCCTTCACGGAGAGAGCGGAGGCCTCGTCGAGAGAAAGGACAAAATTGTGGCCCTGGTAGAGATCGGAAATGGCCCAGCAGTCGGAAACAACGTAACCCTTGAAGCCCCACTGATTGCGGAGGAGGTTGAAGAGGAGATGATTGGCGCAGGCAGGCTCGCCGAGCACGGAGTTGTAGGCGCACATAACGGAATCAGCGTGAGCATCGACGATGGTGGCGCGAAAGGCTGGCGTGTAGGTGTCATAGAAATCGTGGAGAGACACGGGAACGTTGAAGCGGTGGCGGAGAGTTTCGGGGCCGGAGTGGACGGCGTAGTGTTTGGGCGTGGAGACGGTCTTGAGATAGCGAGGGTCATCTCCCTGGAGTCCAGTGACGAAAGCAGCGCCGAGACGGCCGGTGAGGAACGGGTCTTCGCCGTAAGTTTCCTGGCCGCGTCCCCAGCGAGGATCGCGAAAGATGTTGATGTTGGGGGACCAGAAGGTGAGGCCGAAGTAGCGCGCGGTGTTGTTGTGGAGTTGCGCGTCGTTATATTTGGCGCGGGCCTCGGTGGAAATGACGTCGGCGACGCGATGGAGGAGGCCGGTGTCCCAGGTGGCGGCGAGACCGATGGCTTGCGGAAAAACGGTGGCGATACCGGCGCGAGCGACGCCATGGAGTCCTTCATTCCACCAGTTGTAAGCGGGTATTTGCAGGCGAGGGATGGCGGGGGCGACGTCTTGCAACTGGGAGACTTTTTCTTCGAGGGTAAGGCGGGAAACGAGGTCGTTGACGCGGGTGTCGATGGGGAGGGCGGGATCGAGGTAGGGGGGAGTGGCTTGTGGAGAGAGGGGAGTGGATTGGGCCGAGGTCAGGATGGGGAAAAAAAGAAGCGATAGGGCGAGCAGAGTTTTAATTTTCATCGGGAGGATTGTGGCAAAGGAGAGGGGGGAGACGCAAGAAGGCAAGAGCGGAAAATGGGGAGGAGCAATTCAGAAGTTCGAGAAAGAAGACACACCCTTTGCAAAATACCGAAAGGATGGGGCACCCTGAATTGCTTAAGGTGGAGCGAAGACCTAGCGGTTGAGATCCTTCGGCTATCCTCGTCGGATAGCTTCAGGATGACAATGTTCTGAGTTTGCGTGCAGCGGAGGATTGGTTGAGCGATCGAGAGTGGTGGAAGACAGGGATGGCGGGGGTGTGGGCGATTGCGGGGGGGACGGTGGTGGTGCACGTGGCGACGGGGTGGCGGTATGGGTTCAATCGCGATGAATTGATGGCGCTGGAAGATGCGCGACATTTGGCGTGGGGCTATGTGCAGTACCCGCCGATGACGGCGTTCTTCGGGTGGATGGCACTGAGATTGTTTGGGACTTCACTGGTGGGATTTCGATTGTTTGCGGCGGTGGTGCAGGGGCTGGCGTTGGTGCTGACGGGAATGATGGCGAAAGAAATTGGGGGAGTAGTGGAGAAAACCCAAGACCCAGGTTCAAACAACGAAGCTGGGGCACCCTGCGAAATCCGAAAATCGAAAATCGAGATTGAGAACGACTCGTCGTTGAATCGGCTCGCAGACTCGCCGGGCCGATCTAAAGATCGGCCACTACACAACCCTCAGATCGGGGATTGGGCGGCGATCGTGGCGGCGGGGGCGGGCGTGCCGTTTTGTTTGGGTGGCGGGGCGTTGATGCAGTACATCTCGTTTGATTATGTGTGCTGGGTGCTGGTGGCGTACGCCATGGTGCGAATGCTGAGGCCGGTGGGGAGTGCAGGACGTAAAACCCAAGACCCAGGTTCAAAGGGCGAACCTGGGGCACCCAGTTACGTAGAGCGAAATTCGTGTGCCAAGTGGTGGGTGGTGGTGGGGGCGGGGATTGGGTTGGGGATGCTGGCGAAGTGGACGATGGGATTTTTGGCGGCGGGTGTGGTGGTGGGAGTATTGGCGACAGAAGCGAGGAGATTTTTGCGGAGCGTGTGGATGTGGCTGGGAGTGCTGGTGGCAGTGGCAATCTGGGCGCCGAATGTATGGTGGCAATGGCAGCGGGGGTTTCCATCGCTGGAGTTTTTGCGGTTTCTGCACACGCGGGACGTGGCGGAGGGACTGACGGACTGGTTTCTGGTGGGGCAATTGGAGTTGTTGCTGCTGGCGTTACCGTTGGCGCTAGCCGGATTATGGTTTTATTTTTTCACGGATCAAGGAAAGCCGTGGCGGGCGCTGGGATGGATGTACATCGTGCCACTGGTGCTGTTGGTGGTGATGCGGGGAAGGGATTACTACCTGGCGCCGGGTTACCCGATGTTGTATGCGGCGGGGGCGGTGTGGGTGGAAAAGCAGTGGCAAATGGCGGGTGGCGAGTGGCGAGAAGCCAACGGTGGGAGGGTGCAAAGGTACCAGAGTGTAAGGGTGCGGATGGCGGGGCGGATGCGAAGGTGGTTGCCGGGGATGCTGGTGGTGGATGCGGTGGTGGCGGGGTGCGTGGCGCTGCCCATCATGCCGGTGAACTCGACGTGGTGGAAGATGGCCGCACAAGTGGACACGGTATTGCCGGAAGAGTTGGGATGGCCAGAGATGGCGGAGACGGTGGCGCGTGTGCGGGATGGATTGCCGGAGGGAGAGCGCGGGAGGTTGGGAATCCTGGCGAGGAATTACGGGGAACTGGGGGCACTGAATCTGTACGGAGAGCGGCACGGATTGCCACGAGCAATCAGCGGAGTGAATTCGTCGTGGGAGAGAGGATATGGGAATCCGGCCCCGGAAACGGTAATTACGGTGGGGTACACGCGAGAGTTCCTAAAGGAGAATTTTGCGTCGTGCGAGTTGGTGGCGCACACGTGGAACCGCTACGGCGTGGCGAATGAGGAGACGATCGAGGATCCAGACATTTTTGTGTGCAGAGGGTTGAAGGGGAGTTGGGAAGAATTCTGGAAGAAGGTGAAGCTGTTCGCGTAGCGGCTGGCAAGCGAGAAGCTGTTTCGGGTTGGGACAAGCGGATCGAGAAGGAAAACAAGATGGCGGGGCGACTGAGAGGGGAAGGCGAAGAAAAGGAAGAGCTTCAAGGGTGGCGGCGGCCTGAACGATAGAGAGATAAGGAGGAGGGGAAATTGCGGGGAGAACAGTACCGGCGGAGGAGAAGTGTGTCGGGGCGGGAGGAGTGAGACGAAAGAACGGGGCGATGTACGGATTCGAATTTGTAGGGCTGACCGAAGAGATCAGGGAGAGGATCCGAAACACATGCAAGGGGTTGCCACTGTTTCTAAGCATGCTGGAGGACGTCTAGGGGGTACCAAGATGGGAAGGAAGTACTAGTGGGAGGTTAGTTCCGAATTGGTACGGACCTGCTATTTTCGAGGGCTGCGGGTGGACGATAGGCTAAAGTGGTCGGGTCAGGCTGCAGGCGAACAGGCGAAAGACGATGGAGCGGCCTGAAAGAGATTGGTTCCCTGGACGGGCGCCGTACAGAAACAAGCAGTGAGAGGGTGAGGCATGTCGATACTGCATTTTCGTAGCATTGAGCGGAGACGGACGACGCGTTCGTCACTGACGATGAACGTGCTGGCATACGGGAAGACCGAAGGCGGGGCGAAATTTAAGTTCTGGACGAAAACGACGAGCGTGGCGGCACACGGCGGTGTGATCGAGATGGATGAAAAGCTGGCGGTGGGGCAAGTGTTCCAACTGTTCAACGAATGCAATATGAAGAAAGCGACGGCGAGGATGGTGTCGGTGCGAGGGCCACGAGAGGGAAAGATCCTGGGAGCGTTTGAGTTTGTGGAATGCGGGGAGAATTTCTGGAGCATGGTATTTCCGGCGCCGGGAGCGAAGCCGATGCGGCGGTTTGTGTCGAAGCCCGGCGTGAACGGGATGAATTAAGGGGTGGCGGCGGTAGGCGGTTGGGCGAAGAAGGCAGCGGGAATCGGCAAGCAGTAAGCGGCGCGCCAGAATCAGCGATCAATAATCATCCAGAAAATTGAATCGATGTTTTGCGGGAAGTGTACGGGTGTCGGTACGTGGGCTGTTGTTGAGGCCGACTGGAAAACTCGAGGCAGGACTGACGCATCCAGAAGGATGTTGATGGGGAGTGACACCGGAGTGATAAGGTAGCGGGCGGAGGAGAAGCGGATGCGGTCGCGGGGGCTCCCGGTCATTTTGATTGCGTTGATAATGTGGATGAGTACGGGTGTGTGTGCGCAACAGATGGGGGAGGAAGAGAAGTTTGCGTTGCGCGGGCGGGTGGTGAACGCAGCGACGGGCGAACCGGTAGGCGGAGCGGTGGTGGAGCTGTACAGCGGCGAGCGGAGAGCGCAATTCAGCGCGGCGGACGGAAGGTTCGAGTTTGGGGAGTTACCGCGCGGGAGCTACATGGTGCAGGCGAAGAAGCCGGGGTACTTCAATGACCGCGACCTGGGAGTAGTGAAACCGGGAATGGACGAATCACAGGCGGTGCCGTCGGATGTGGACGTGGCGCTGAAGCTGACTCCGGAGGGAATTATTTCGGGACGAGTGGAAGACGAGAAGGGGGCGCCGCTGGAAGGCGTGAACGTGCAACCGGAACTGTGGATGGTGGCAAACGGAACGAAACGGCTGCAGCCGTGGCCGGGCGGGAATGTGTCGACGGACGACGAGGGGAATTTTCGGGTCGCCGAGTTGCCACCAGGGGAATACTACTTGAGATTCGCGGAGCAAAGTGGCGGGACGGTTTATCGCGATGCGCTACCGAGGCGGCGTGGAAGGAAAGCGGGCGAAGCGAACGGGTACGGTACGCAATATTATCCCGGCGTAGTGGATGAGGCGATGGCGAGCGCAATCCACGTGAGAGCGGGAGTGGAAGTGCCAATCCGACAGGTGCTGGAACGGCTACGGCTGTATGAGATTGCGGGGGTGGTGCGAGGCGCGCCGAGCGGGGAAGGATTCAGCGTAATGCTGATGGCGGGAGGAAGTGCGAACGGCGAGGTGCGCGGTAAGTCGCAGATCTTTCCGAGCACGGGAGAGTTCCGGATCGAGGGAGTGCCGCCGGGAAGATATTTGTTGAACGCATCGGCACAGGACCCGACGGCGGACCGCTTCAATCGACGGCAGTCGCAGCTGGTGGCACAAACGGTGGTGGACGTAAATACGGACTTGTCGGGACTGGTGCTGCTGCTGGGACACGGAGCGACGATCGGCGTACGGATGACAGAAGTGCAGACGAAGCCGGGGGACTACGGGCACCAGGTGAGGGTAAATCTGCAGTCGACGGAATTCCCGCAACTGATGCAGCAAGTGTGGGCACCGCCGCCGATGAATGACATGAGAGCGCCGCGCGGATTCGAGAATGTGGCGCCGGGAACGTATACGGTGGAGGCGTGGCCGGAAGGCTGGGGATACGTCGCATCGATTCGCTGCGCGGGAGTGGATTTGCTAAAGGAAGACTTAAGGGTGGGCGCGGGGACGTCGGTCGCGCCGATTGAAGTGACGCTGCGAAACGACGGAGCGACGCTGAATTTGAGTGCGGTAGAGAACGGGAAGCCGGTGGCGGTGCGGGTGATTGTGTATTCGGAGGAGTATCCGAAGCGGTCAACGACGATGATGACTTGGCCGAACAGCGTAACGCCGCTGGCGAACCTGGCGCCGGGAACGTACAAGTTGATTGCGGCGCGGGGAGCGCAGGAGCTGGAGTTTCGAAATCCGGGGGCGATGGCGAAGTATCTGTCACACGCGACGACAGTGACGCTAGCTCCGGAAGCGACGGTGAATATGCCGGTGGAAGTGCGAGAGGAACCGGAGCCGTGAGGGAAAGACGGCTTGAGAATCGTGGCAGTGTGAGCGGAGCGGGCCGCCTCCCTTCCTTCGTCAGGGCAGGCAGAAGGCGGACCCTACAAGCCGCGCTGGTGTTGTGGTGGCTGGCGGGTGTGTGCAACGCCGCCCAACGCCCGGCGATGGAGATGAGGGCGGAGACGTATCGCATCAGCGGTGTCGTGGTGGATGCGATGACGGGAGCGCCGGTGCCGGGAGCGGAATTGTGGACGACGGGCGACGTGGAAGTAAAGACGGTGGCAGACGGGGAGGGACGATTTGCGTTTGAGGGAGTGGAGGCGGGGAAGTATCCGCTGAATGCGACGGCGCCGGGATACGTGAAAGAGGGCTATAACCAGCACGGGAGTTTCTTCACGGGGACGGCGGTGGGAAGCGGGCTGGACTCAGAACATGTGGTGTTCAAGCTGCACCGGCAGGCGGTGATTTACGGGCGGGTATCAGATGAGCGGGGAGATGGCGTGCGGCGAGCAACGGTGTGGCTGTTTGCGGAGAATGTGCAGTACGGGAAGCATGCGGTGACGGTGCAGACGCAAATGCAGACGAACGATCTGGGAGCGTACCGGTTCGCGCATTTGATGCCAGGAAAGTATTACGTGGGGGTGATGGCGCGGCCATGGTGGGCGGAAATGGGATTGAAATATCAGGCGAAAGCGCAGACGGACAGTGGAAGCGGAATCGTGGCGCGTTCCCCGGAGGCGGTGACGGCGAGCGATGCGATGTTCGACGTGGTGTACCCAGTAACGTTTTTTGCGGGGGCAACGGAGGATGTGGGTGCGGTGCCGCTGATGGCGAAGGCCGGGGATGCGATTGAGGCGAATGTGCAGCTGATGGCGGTACCGTCGGTTCACGTGTTGCTGACGAATATGGACGTTTTCAAACGGAAGGGGCAAAACCTGAACGTGTTTGCGGTGCAGAAGCCGTTTGGCGCGACGAACGTGCCGGTCAACGTGAACTCAACCGAGATCGGAGCGGGTGTGTACGAGGTGGGAGGCTTGCCGCCGGGCGAAGTGCGGTTGTCGGTGAATCGCGGCGGCGATTCGGAGTGGGACTCGCACGGGATCCGGTTGAACGCAGTGGAAGGGGAGAGTGTGGATGCAACGACGAAAACCGCGACATCGAGCGTGAGCGGGGTTGTGGTGGCGGCGGAGGGAAGCAAAGAGGAGATCCAAGGAGAAGTAGTGTTACGGAGCGCGGAGGACGAGGCATCGTCGGCACGGCTGAGGAAGGATGGAACGTTCCGGATCCCGGCGGTGGAAGAAGGGACGTACGAGGTGTTTGTGAACACGCGCAGGAACGGGGATTACGTGGCGAAAGTGGTGGGGAGCGGGGCGAAGGTGACGGGGAGAACGGTGAAGATTGAAGGGGCAAGCGAGGTGCGCTTAACGGTGACGCTGGGGAAGGGATTGGGCCGTGTGGAAGGCGTGGTGAAGATGGACGGGAAAGCGGCGGCGGGAGCCATGGTGTTGATGGTGCCGGCGGCGGCGGGGCTGTCGGGCGATGAGATAGAGCAGCTGGTGAGGATGGATCAGAGCGACAGCGATGGGACGTTTACGTTGGGGGGAGTGGTGCCGGGGAAGTATCTGCTGCTAGCGATCGAGGATGGATGGGAGTTGGAGTGGAAAGATGAGTCAGTGCTGGCGCCGTATCAGGAGAAGGGAGTGAAAGTGGAGATTGGGGC
>Ga0335077_10001428_pt1 | contig 28322 bp, 29 predicted proteins | sample Lox_Sample_31_FD_207151 | JGI IMG/M metagenome (GOLD analysis project Ga0335077, IMG submission 207151) | Soil microbial communities from Loxahatchee National Wildlife Refuge, Florida, United States - Lox_Sample_3.1 | ecosystem: Environmental > Terrestrial > Soil > Wetlands | place: USA... | reverse complement strand
CCCCCCCGCGCCCTGGTGCTGGCGAATTGAGTGTGGTAGAGGTCGGCGTAGAGGCCGTGATTGGCGAGAAGCTGGTCGTGGTTCCCTTGCTCGACGAGCAGGCCGTCTTTGAGGACGATGATCTTGTCGGCATCGCGGATGGTGGAGAGGCGATGAGCGATAGTGATGACGGTGCGGCCCTTCATGAGGTTTTGGAGAGCTTGCATGACCAGGCGTTCGGATTCTGTATCGAGGGCAGCGGTAGGTTCGTCGAGGATGAGGATGGGATTGTTGCGGATAATGGCGCGAGCAATGCCGATGCGCTGGCGCTGCCCGCCGGAGAGAGTGTCGCCGCGGTCGCCAACCATGGTGTCGTAGCCGTAAGGCATCTTGGAGATGAATTCGTCGGCGTTGGCGAGTTTGGCGGCGGCGATGATTTCATCGCGGGAGGCAGTTCCCTTCCCGTAGGCGATGTTGTCGGCGACGGTACCGCGGAAGAGAACGGTTTCCTGCAGGACGTAGGCGATCTGGCTGCGAAGTCCGGCGAGAGTGAGGTCGCGGATGTCGATGCCGTCGATGGTGACAGAGCCGGAGCCGGGATCGTAGAAGCGGGGGATGAGGCTGACGATGGTGGATTTGCCGCTGCCGGTGGGGCCGACGAGGCCGATCATCTGGCCAGCTCTGATCTGAAAACTGACGCCCTTGAGGATTTGGGCTTCCTGGTTGTAGCCGAAAACGACATTTTCGAAGGCGATGTCGCCCTTGACGGGAGGCGGCAGGCGGGCGCCGGGTTTTTCCGGGATGACGTCGGAATCTTCGAGGATGGCGCGGACACGATCGACGCCGACAGCGGTCTGCGCGATGGAGTTGGTCATGGTGGCGAGATCTTTGACGGGCTTAAAGAACTGAGCGAGATAAGAAAGGAAGACGGTGAGTTCACCGGCGGTCATGGAACTGCGGAGGATGAGAGCGGCGCTACGCCAGAGGACGAAGGCGGTGCATCCGGCGACGACGATATTAACGACAGGAGAGAGGAGGGCTTTGACACGGCGAGCCTTGAGAGCGGCTTCGACGGTAGCGTTGGAAACTTGAGAAAGTTCCTGTTCTTCGAAGTCCTGGCGGCCAAAAGCTTTGACGACCTTCATGGATTCGAGGCCCTGCTGGACGACGGCGACGATATTGGACTGTTCCTTGCGAACTTCCTTGGTGGCTTTTTTGACGGCTTTTTTGAAACGGGAAATCATGAGGAGCATGAAGGGAGTGACGGCGACGGCAACGAGGGAGAAGTCCCAATTGAGCAGGAACATGACGACGAGCATGGCGATGATGGTGAGGAGGTCGACGAGGATGCCGAGGGTGGCGGAGGAGGCGAAGGACTGTATGGTCTGGACGTCGGCGGTGATGGTGGAGAGAAGAGTGCCGAGGTCGTGGGTGTTGTAGTAATTGAGGGAGAGGCGCTGGAGATGATTGTAAGTGCGGAGGCGGAGATCGTTGGCCACCCACTGGCCGACGCTGGTGGTGTAGTAGTTGGCGACGTAGGAAGCGACGGCACCGACGATGGCTATGACGATCAGGCCGATGGCGGCGGCAGCGGCGATTTCCATTTTGGAGGAACCGGCAAAAAACAGGTGGAGGAGGGACTCGAAGCGCGGGGAAAGTTTGTGCTGACCGACGACGTTATCGAGAACGATTTTGAGGGGCCAGGGAGCGGCGACGGAAGCGGCCATCTGGAGGAGCATAGCGGCGAAAACAATGACGAGTGTGCCGCGATAAGGCTTAAGAAGGCTCCAGATAAGAGGAAGCACGCGAAAAGCTCCTTGTGGCCGACTTGAAGCGAAGGATTAAAACCGGGCGGAACTGCAACGCGAACAATCTAGTCTGAAAAGAGCAGAATGGCAAGACGCAAGGAAATCAGCGATGTTCACGGAGAGATTCATAAATGGGCGGATTTTTAAGGAAAGAAGCGGTCAGGGCGGCGGAGAAGGACGCGCCGAGCATCGGGAGGAACAGGCTGAAACTGCCGGTGAGCTCGACGGCAAGAATTATCCCGGTGAGGGGGGCGCGAACGACGGCGGCGAAGAAAGCGGCGATGCCGACAATTGCGAAATACTGAGGGAGCGAGGAGGAGTGAGGCAGGAGTCGGGTCCAGAGCATGAAGAAAAGAAGACCAGCCTGAGAGCCGACGGTGAGCATGGGCGCGAAGAGCCCACCGGGAGCGCGGGCGGCGTAGGAAATGGGGCCGAGAAGAAAGCGAAGCGCGAAAGAGGAAAGGAGCGCAACGAAAAGGAAGTGCGCGTCGAAGACATCCTGCGTGAGAGAGTCGCCAGCACCAATGAGGGAAGGAACAAACCAGCCGAGCAGCCCAACGAATGCGCCAATGCAGGCGGCACGAAGCGTTCCGTGGAGGCGAGAAAAACGCGCGGTGAGGTCCAGAGCGCGGACGAGAGAAAAATTGTAGGCGACGCCAACGAGGCCGAGCACAAGGCCTAAGAGGAGACTGGCGGGCAGGACGCCGAAACCGGCGTAGTCGAGGTGGGGTACGTGGAAGTCTGGGGATTGGCCAAGAAAGACGCGAGAGACGGCGATGGCGGCAGCGGAAGCACCAAGAGTGGAGATGGTGACGGGAAGGTCGAAAACACCGACGAGTTCTTCGAGAACAAAGACAGCACCAGCGATGGGAGCGTTGAAGGCGGTGGCCAGGCCAGCGCCAGCACCAGCAGCTAGCAGCACGCGGCATTCGTTCTCGTTACGGCGGAAAGCCCGTCCGATGATGTGGCCGATGCCGGCGCCCATCTGAACGGTGGGGCCCTCGCGGCCCAGAACGAGGCCGCCGCCGATGGCAAGAATTCCGCCGACAAACTTGACGATGACGTTGGAGGCAGGATTCCCGGACCAGCCGATCTTGAGCTGATGCTCGACATTAGGGATGCCACTGCCGCTGGACTGAGGCGCGAATCGAAAGACGAGCCAAGCGGCGATGGCGGAGACCAGGGCAGTGGCAAAAATAACTAACCGGAAAGCCGAGCCAGCCCCAGAGCTGCAGGCGAGAGATAAAGTGAGTGCGCCAGCCCTCGGCGCTTTGTAGCAGGATGCGGAACCATGCGCCAACCAGGCCCGAGAAGGCTCCGACAACGAAGGAAAGAGAGGCCAGGGGAGCAAGGCTGCGAGAGCCCTGGGCATCGTCAATCAGCAGTGCAGGTTGGTTGGGCACCGTAGAAATTTCGAAGGCGGCTGTCCGGCGCGGGTTGGGGAGCAATTGCCTGGCCGCCCCGAAGCCAATAGCCGACGAGTGTACCTCAGACTGAGGAGCGAAGAAATGACGGAGTCAGTTGGGGGAAGGAGCGTTGGGGTCGGCCGGGACTGCGGGCTTGGAGATTTTCTGGCCGGTATCGATGGCGAAGAGACGATAGTCGGAGTAGGCGTGACGCTCGGAGAAGTCCTTGTTGCGGAAGCGGACAGCGATGGTGGCGACTTGGGGAAGCCAAAGTTGGTCCGAGCGAGTGGCGAAAGATACGGCGCCATAGTCGATGGACTGGTGCTCGAGTTCCAGGATGTCGGGGATGGGGCGCAGGAGATCGGTATCGAGATGGAGGATCTGGAAGGAGTCGGGATCGACGAAGGCGGTGCCCTTCAGGAAGATGTCGTAAGACATTCTGCCGACGCGGAATTCGCTCATGGTATTGGGGACATCATCGCGCTGCTGAAAAGTGATTTCGTAGACCGGAAGATTGCGCCAGTAGGTGAGTCCCTTGCAAACGAAAACGAACTCGTTGAGGTGCAGGGGATGAAAGATGAGAACCAAGGCGACGGAACCGGTGGCGGAGATGTGACCGGGGAAACCGGACATACCTGGAAAGCCGTTGCGGAATTCCTCGACGGAGAGGAAGCCGTTCTCGATGGGTTGAATGATGGCAACATAGTTGACCTTGCTCTTGGCATCTTCCTCGAAGCGGCCCTTACGATTACGGCGCTCGAAATTCATCAATTCTGTGGCGGTGATGCGGTTGATGCTTTCGACGAATTGCTGGACGTGGTCGGAGACGCGAGGGATGACCTCGCCGGCGGAACAAGAACCGACGAAAGGCTGGGCGGCGGTGGCATCGGGCGCGGCGGGTGCAGAGGGAATGTCGGCAGAAGAAGAGAAGGAGAAAGAAGGATCGGCGGAAGGAGGAGCAGCGGGATCGGAAGCGGAGGCCGCCGCTGGAGCGGACGTGGATGGCGAGGGAGAAGAGGGGGCACGGGGTGAAGAAGGAGAGAGAGAGGAATCCTGGGCCGAGGGAATGGCGAAGGCGGAAGGAGCAGCGGCGCTGGCGTCCAGTTGGAGAGTGAGGGGAAAGACCTTATCGAGGATGAGAGAGATTTTGGCAAGGTTGCCGGGAGCCAAGGTGAGTTCGAGCTGAACCGGATTGCGGGAGGGGGCAGTGGCGGTGAGGCGATAGGTGCCGGCGGGGAGATTGGGAAACTGGAGTTTGGAAGGCTTGTCGGCCGTAGAGGAGAGGTCCGATTCGAGGGAGGACGAATGGAGTTGAATGGTGGCGGGAAAATCCGCTTTGGGGCGGCCAAAGGTCAGGACATCGATGGAGATGGAGGCAAGCGAGGAAGAAGAGGGAGTATCAGCCTGAAGTGGGGCCGGAAAGACGGGCTGGTAGACCGAGAGCACAACAGCCATAGCGAGTAACCGGAGCGATGGAAACATGACTGCTCCCTATGGACGGAATTCCGAGACCTAAGGAAGATTCCGCTACGCGGGACGGAACCTGGAGCTAACGTTCAGGAGTGTATAACGGTAGCAGTGGAAGCGCCATAGGGTCATTGGGCGGAGAGAAGGAAGCGGTTTTGCCGTTGGCGCGGGAGCACAGCCAGGAATGGCTGTGCCACAAGAAAGATGGCGAGGAAAGCAGAGAAGGTGCGAAGGGGGAAAAGCGTGGCATGATGGTGCGGGGGACGGGGGGAAAAAGAGATGAGAAAAGAGGCGATGCTGGTGGGAGTGGCAGCGGGATTTGTGATGGTGGTATCGGCGGCACAGGCTCCGCCGGGACCGATCACCACGCCGAATGTGCAGGTGGGACCGACAGTAGCGGCGATGGCAGCGAATCCGGCGCCGAGCGCGAAGGCGAAGAATCAGGGACAGAAGACGAGTATCGGTAGCGCGGCGGTGTCGGTGAAAGCGTCGGCGCCGTCGGCGTATTGGACGGACCTGGTGGACGTGGACGCGGACGGGGTGGAAGAGGACAACCAGTTTTTGTACGACAAGCAGCGGGGGATTTTGTACACCTACCGGAACGACAAGTATCAATGCGCGGACGGAACGGCACAGCGCGGGGACGTGTTGATGGGAATTTATGCGCAGGGGAATCCGGGGGGAAGGCCGCCGGGATCGGGATGGTTTGTGGTGGCGGTCAAGGCGGGGCAATGCGGGGAGAAGAACGCGGGATTGTTCGGGTGCCGGTTTGACGGGAGTGGAAAACCGACGACATGCGGAACAGCGAAAGTGAAAGAGGAGTCGGGGGAAGTGGAAGTGACGGTCCGGAAGTAGCTGACGCGGAGAATTTTCGGAAAAACGGAGCGCAACGATGAAGAACAGAGCGATGGTGTGTGCTGGCGTGTGCTGGTTGACGCTGGGCGGATTGACGGCGGGGCAGAACAAGCCGCTGCACGGAGTGGACCTGAGCGATATGGACCGGAAGGTGAAGCCGTGCGATGACTTTTTCGAGTATGCGAACGGGGCGTGGCGGGCGAACAATCCGATTCCGCCATCGATGGTGAGATGGAGTCGGAGGTGGCAGTCGGGGGAAACGAGCAAGGATGTGTTGCACGAGATTCTGGACGAGGCGGCAGCGAACGCGGGAAAAGCGGCGCCGGGCTCGACGGAACAGTTGATTGGCGATTATTACGGGTCGTGCATGAACGAAGCGGCGATCAACCGGCAGGGAGCGAAACCGGTGGCCAGCGACCTGGCGCTGATCGAGTCGATGAAGACGACCGCCGAATTGCAAAGTGTGATTACGCATCTGAATCAGGAAGCGATCTTCGTTCCCTTCCCTTTCGGCGCGAGCCAGGATCCGCACAATCCGACGCAGGTGATTGCGGACGTAGCGGCGGGAGGATTGGGGCTGCCGGACCGGGATTATTACTTGAAGGAAGACGACAAATCGAAAGAGACGCGCCAGAAATACCTGGCGCACGTGGCGGCAACGTTGGAACTGGCGGGGAAGAGCAAAGCGGAATCGGAGAAAGCCGCGGCCACGGTGCTGAAGATAGAGACGGGGCTGGCGAAGGCGTCGCTGACGAATGTGGAACTGCGCGACCCGTATGCAACGGACCACAAGATGACGGCAGAGGAGGTGCAGAAGCTGACACCCGGATTCGACTGGAAGAAGTATTTCGACGCGATGCAGGTGGATGCGAAAGTGGCGATCAACGTGGATCAGCCGAAGTTCATGGGCGAGGTGCAAAAACAGATCGCGGAGACGCCGCTGGCAGACTGGAAAGTGTATCTGGAATGGCATGTGTTGCGCGAAGCGTCTCCATCGCTGTCGGACGCGTTTGTGAAGGAGAGCTTTTCCTTCTACCAAGGGTATCTGAATGGCGCGAAGGAGATGAAACCGCGGTGGAAACGTTGCGTGGAATCGACGGACCGCGGACTGGGCGAAGCGCTGGGGAAGAAGTACGTGGAAAAGACGTTTCCGCCGGAGGCGAAGGCGCGAATTCAAGAGATGGTGAAAAACATTTTGCTGGCGCTGCGGGAGGACTTGCAGACGGTGGACTGGATGAGCGAACAGACGAAGCTGAAGGCGCTGGCTAAGCTGGATACGTTCAATCCCAAGGTGGGGTATCCGGACAAGTGGAAGGATTACAGCAGCGTGAAGATCGGGACGGCGTCGTACTGGCAGAACGAGGTGGAGGCGAGGAAGTTTGCGGTGCGGGACGATATTAAGGATATCGGGAAGCCGGTGGACCGCGGGAAATGGGGGATGACGACGCCGACATCGAACGCGTATTACAACCCGCTACTGAACGAAATCGTGTTTCCGGCGGGGATCCTGGTGCCGCCGATGTTTGACGTGACGGCGACGGACGCGGTGAATTACGGAGCGATCGGGCCTGTAATCGGGCACGAAATATCGCACGGATTCGACGACGAGGGGGCGCAGTTCGACGCGCAGGGGCGGCTGGAGAACTGGTGGGCGAAGGAGGATTACGAGAAGTTCAAGAAGCGCGGCGAGTGCATTGTGAAGCAGTTCGACGGCTACACGGTGGAAGGCGGGTTGCACGAGAACGGGAAACTGGTGGAGGGCGAGAGCATCGGCGATCTGGGAGGCGTGAAGCTGGCGTTTCGCGCATTGCAGAAATCGATGGAAGGGAAACCGCGACCGGCGAATATTGACGGGTTCACGCCGGAGCAGCAGTTTTTCATCGCGTGGGGCCAGGCGCGAGGCGATGCCATTCGCGCGGAGGCACAGAGGCAGATGGTGCTGACGGATCCGCACCCGATTGGGAAGTATCGAGTGATCGGGCCGTTGAGCAACTTGCCGGAGTTTGCAACGGCGTTTGGGTGCAAGGCGGGAGACGCGATGGTGAGGCCGGAGGGGGAGCGGTGCGCGGTGTGGTAGAAGGATCGCGAATGAAAGAGCCGCTCTGGTGAGTGGCGCTCCCGGGAACCCAAGATGGCGGGTGGCGACGCGTTAGAAGTCAGAATAGGGGGCCAGGCAGTAGTCGACGCCGGAGCGCGTGAAGCGGACACCGAGAACCGCGTAGCCCTTGGAAAACCAGGTGGTGAATTCGTGGCGGAGGCGGGATTGCGCCTCGATGACCTTGTCGGGATCAGATGCTTTCCACTCTTCGAGTTCGGCGGGGAGATGAATGTGCGAGGGACATTCGCGCGGATCGGCAGAAAGGTCGCTGATGGCGGCAACGGTACGCTTGGTGTCGAGATGCCACTCGACCAAGAGGCGATCGGTGGGCATGCTGCGATGCAGCGGGCTGGTGGTGATACCGTAGAAATCGGGGATGTACTTGCGGGAAATGGCGCCCAGGCGATTAATGTTGAAGTGAGCGTTTTTGGTTTCGAGGGGATCGAAGGTCCATTCGATGAGACGGATGTTGCGGCGGAGAGCGTCTTCGCGCTGGAAGAGTTTGAGGTGACGGCCGACGCGGCGATCGCGGTGGGAGGGAAGCACGCCGGTCATGTGGGAGTGGAGGTAGGGAGTGTTGCCGCGAAGGCCGATATAGGCCTTGGTGAAACCGACCATGAGGTCGCCGTCGAAGGCGCCGAGGACCTGGCCGCCGGTGTGATCGGCGATGACGTAGGTGACGTGGGGCTCGACGTCGAGTTCGGAGTCGGCCCAGACTTCGCGGGCGATCTGGACGCAGCGGTGGAATTCGGGAAGTGAGTGGAGGGAGCGGACAAGGATATCGGAGGGCATAGGGTTTCGTTGGGTTACGGGATTTCAGTAATACGTTAGCAGTTTTTGGGGGAAAGGAAAGAGGATGCGAGTCGGAGGTGAGAAGGGCTCGGCTGCCACGGTTCGTGCGCGGCGCTCCGGCCGGGATGCCGCCGCTACAGATGCAAGGGACGGAGCTGGGACTCGGGTTGTGAGTCACGATAGAGGCGATAGGCCAGCCAGGAGATGGCGGCGAGCATGCCGAGCCACCCGAGGGTGCGCATGAAGTGGCCGATGCGCTGATCGTGGGCGAGGATTCCCCATTGACCGAAGAGAATGGTCCAGTCGCTTTCGTCGCTGTTGACGAGCGGGAGGGCCGCGGTGCGCGCATCGGCCATGTAGGTGCCGATGTAGAGGAAGTTTTCGAAGAACCAGAACATGCAGAAGGCGAGACCGTAGGTTTGGCGGTGAAACCAGAAGAACGCGGCGCAGAGCGCGGGGACGATGAGTTCGCCGAGCGTGCCGCCGAGCAGCATGATGGTGTGGCCGCCCCAGGCGAAGAAGAGATGGCCGGCTTCGTGGATCATGAGATTGACGAAATCGAGGAAGAGGAAGCCGGAGGTGTCGCGCCAGGCATAGAGAAGGAAGAGGAAATAAAAGGCGAGGCAGAGCCCGCCGCCGAGGCGCGAGACGCGGGCCCAGTGGTCGGGACGGTCCAACAGGATGTCCATAGAGAAAGGCTAGCAGCGGCGGAGTGCGGCAGAGCGAGAATCGCACGGAATGTTGCGGGGTAGATAGCGGGCCAAAAGCGCAGCCAGGAATGGCTGTGCAGGGATGAGGTCGGGATGGCAACTTGCCGGATCGAGGCAAGCACTTCGAGGGGAGGCGGGTTTGAGCCACTAGGGATTGTGGGGAGAGGAGCCGGGGGGAGTGCCGACGAGGGAATCGTCAGAGGGAGCGCCGGTGATGAGGCGAGCACCGCGGCTGAAGGTGAGATAGAGGAAGCCCCACTGGATGAAAACAAGGATGCGGCTCTGGAACTGGACGATGTACAGGAGATGGATGAAAAGCCAGACGAGCCAAGCGGGAAGACCGGAGACGTGGAAGCCGAAAATGTCGGCGACGGCGGCGGCGCGGCCGATGACGGCCATGTCGCCCTTGTTGAAGTAACGGAAGGGAGGCGGGGCGGGTTTGCCGTTGATGCGAGCGAGGATGACTTTGGCGGCGTAGTGCCCTTCCTGGATGGCGGGCTGAGCGACGCCGGGGACCTGCGAGCCGTCGTGGTTGAGGACGTGAGCGAGGTCGCCGGTGATGAGGATGTCGGGGAAATTGGGAACGGTGAGATCGGGATGCACTTTGATTTTGCCGGAGCGGTCGGTTTCGGAGTTGGTGCGTTGCGCGGCGATGCGGCCGAAGGTGGTGGCGATGACGCCGCCGGTCCAGAGGACGTTCTTGGCGTTCATGCGCTTGGTTTCGTTGCCTTGGTGGTAATCGACGCCATGGGAATCGATAGCAGTGACCAAGGTGCCTTTGTGGACTTCGACGCCCAGCTTGGAGACGAGCTGTTCGGCTTTGGCGGAGAGATCCGGGGGATAGGCGCTGAGGACGCGCGGCGATCCTTCGAGGAGGATGATACGGGCTTCTTCGGGGCGAATGCGGCGGAAGTCGTGCTTGAGAGTTTCGCGGGCGATTTCAGCGAGGGCGCCGGCAAGTTCGAGTCCCGTGGCGCCAGCACCGACAATGATGAAGGTGAGCCAGTCGCGGGCCTCGGCTTCCGACGAGGAGCGCTCGGCGCGTTCGAAGGCGTAGAGAAGTTTATGGCGGATGGCGGTGGCTTCCTCGATGGTTTTGAGGCTGGGAGCCGTGTCGCGCCACTGGTCGTTGCCGAAGTAGGAAGTTTTGGAACCGGTGGCGACGATGAGAGAGTCGTAGGGAAAGCGGGCGCCGTCGCGAAGGACGATGTATTTGGCGGCGGGATCGAGATCGACGGCTTCGCCGAGGAGGACTTCGACATTTTTCTGGCGGCTGAGGACGGCGCGAAGCGGAGCAGCGATTTCGGCGGGAGAGAGTGAGCCGGTGGCAACCTGATACAGGAGCGGCTGGAAGAGATGGAAGTTGCGGCGATCGATGAGGGTGATGTCAGCGTTGGCGCGATTCAGAGTTTGCGCGGCAACGAGGCCGGCGAAGCCTCCGCCGACGATGACGACGCGGTGGGGAGTGGTGGGCATAAGCGATGTGCCTCTCTACGGAGTTCCAAATCCAAGTGTTCCGGGACGGAAAGAGCCATTCGCAGTCCGTAATCGGTAATCGGCAACAACGGATCACGAATGCCCAAAAACACGGGCTGCGCCGGGTAAAACGCAAGACGCAAGCCCAAGATGCCGGGCTAAAGCCGCGGCGCCAGGCTAGCCGGAGCGCTCCGCCTCAGAAGGCGGACCCTACCAGGGAGATCCCCGGCGCTGGCTGGCGTATAGGGCACGGATATTGTGCCCTAAACGGGGCTGTACGATGATTTAGATGATGGGGATGACGCTGAGTTACGGGTCCTCACGAGCGCAACTGGAGCGCGATACCCTGAGACTGTTGTGCTCAGAACTGATTGAACCGGCGACGCGGGTGCGGCTTTCCGGGATGCTGCAGGCGGAGATGTTCGCGGATGAGTTGAACCGCATCGTTTACGAAGAGATCGTGCGGGCGGGAGCGGTGGCGACGAGACGACTGAAAGAATGGCTGCCCGGAAGAGTGACGCTGAGAGGATTTCCGGATTTCGAGCTGACGGAACTGCTGGGGAAGCATGGGGCGACGGAAGACATCGACAAGTTGTTTGAGAGCCTGCTGGAGTTGACGGAGCAGGAGCCGCAAATAAAACAGAAAGCCTTGGGACAATCGGCGTGAAATGGACGAGGGAGCAGTGGTCGTGCCTGGTGGAGGCGCTGGGGTTTTCTGCCATTGTGGGATGGTACATCTGGAAATTGCAGGCGCAGGCGCCGTGGACTGGGTGGGTGATCGTGGTGTGGCTGGTGGGGAGTTATCTGGCGAGGAGGGACACGCCGCGGACGATTGGATGGCGCGCGGACAATTTGTGGCCGGCGACAGTGGGGGCGGCAAAATTCTTTGGCGCGAGTTTCGCGGTGACCTTTGCGGTGGGCGTATTTCTGGGGATGCTGCAGCGCACGCCGGCGCACGTGCTGGTGCCGCGACGATTCGCGAGTTATTTGGCGTTTTGCGTACTGCAGCAGGTGGGACTGAATTCGCTGGTGATGAATCGATTGCTGCGCGCATTTCAGGGCAAAGTGGGAACCGCGTCGTTGCTGGCGGGGCTGCTGTTCGGGGCGCTGCATTGGCCGAATCCGGTGCTGGTGCCGGTTACGTTCGTGGGCGGAGTGGCGATGGCGTGGTTATTCGGAAAGGAACGGAACATTGTGCCGCTGGCGATCGGGCAAGCGGCGCTGGGATCGTTGATCTGGTGGGCGTTTCCGTTGGCGTGGCATCATTCGATGCGGGTGGGACCGGGGTATTGGACGTACGTGGTGAGGTAAGACAAGAGAGTCGAGTAGAAAAGCAGGACAGTAAAACCGTATAAGGTGAAAAGTTGGAGGTGTAAGGAGAGCGACGGCGCTACCGCGCAGAGGTGGCGGCTGGGTGCGGGTAGCGGCGGAGGAGGAGAGTGTCCAGGGAGAAGAGGCCGGGGCCGAAGATGAGGATGAGGAGAGAGGCGATCAGGAAGACGTAGGGGGCGGCGGCGGAGAATTTGTCGGGATCGGAAAAGAAGGACAGCAGCGCTTCCCGGTCGGCGGTGATGTAAGCCATGATCAGATTCACCACCAGAACCAGCGCGTTGAGGCGCGAGAGCAGGCCCAACACGAGCAAGATGCCACCAAAGAATTCGATGCACGAAATGAACACGGCCATTTGCCCCGGCAAGGGCAGATTGAGGCTGGTGAAAAAGTCAGTGACCTTTTGCAGGTTGTGAAGCTTGCCCCAGCCGCTTTGAATGAGTTGCCAGCCCCAGTAGAGGCGGACGAAGAGAAGGAAAGGCGACTGGAGAGAACTGGCGGCGCGGACGCCCCAGGCGTAGAGGCGGCGGATTTGAGCGAAGAAGGAATTCATTTGGTGATGCTCCCAGTGAAAATCGAAAATAGAAACAGGGAAATAGTCAGAAGCGAGCAAGAGTGTAACAGGCTGCTGAAAAAGGAGCGATGGGGCAAAGTTCCTCACTCCGCAGACGCGGTTCGGAATGACCATTCCGCAAGTTTTTCAGCAACCTGCTAAAGCGCGCCGACTTGATCGCCAATTCGGACTCAGAGGTGTGATTGGCGAACGCCGGAAAAGTTACAAAACCAAGAGAGACCTAAGAGCCACTCTCAAAATCTGCGAGCGGGGCAAGCCGCGTTGGCCACCAAAAGAGCGGGCTTGAAAACCAGGGCTACGTAGGCAAAAACCAAGACGTGCTCACGGACTTGGCGTGGGCACGATGTATCGTGCCCGTACGGGAGAGCGGACACCCCCTTGGAAGCTCAGGGCAAGCAGAACCAGCCGAGAGCGGCCCAGTTGCGGAACCAGGCGGAAGCGTCGGAGGCTTGCTGCTGGATGGGAGTGCGGCTTTTGCGGAAGCCGGCTTCGATGGCGCGCTCCAGCGTTTTGCCATGGTGGAGGGCGGCGAGGATGGCGAACTCTTCCCTTTCGAGACGCCGGAAATAGACCATGTTGTCGACGCGATGGATGGCGAGATGGGTGGGAACCGGCAAGAGGCGGGCGACGGCGGAAACTTTTTTGCGTTTCTGACGCTCGGCCATGGCGTTGCTGGCCACGTTGGTACCGGCATCGTGCTTGATGGCGAGGAGCAAATCGTCGACAGGATAGCGAAGATCGAGCAGGCGAATGTAGGGCTGAAGCTTGAGGCGAAGCCTGGCAGGATTGGCATGTCGCAGGACTTCGAGGCCAACCGAGGGCAAGGCGGCAGAGTCGAAGGCTTCGATTTCGGCCCATTCGAGGCGGACCATGTCGAGAGCGAGTTGGAAGCGAGAAGAGCTTGCGGGACGGCGAAGATGCCGGCCTGAAGGCGCGGCGCTACGAATGAGGAGCTCAGGATGCTTGCGGAGCCAGGATTCGAGTCGCGAGCCGAGATCGCGCATGGTGAAAGAGCGCGAGGGACATTCGGTGAGATAGGCTTTGGCGACGGTGTCGAAGCGGCGATCGCCAAGAATGGCGCGCAGGCCGGGAAAGTCGTCAGAGAAGCCGTCGAGGACGCGGAACCAGTATTGACGATTGTAGATTTCGAGGCGCTCGAACGAAGTGAGACGGTCATTGGGTTTGATAATCCGAGCGGCGACTTTAGCGAGCGATTTACCGTTTGGGGCGATGCGGCGCATGCGCTCGGAGGGCGTGAGCGGGATCATGACCGCGCGGGCGACTTCGCGTTGGAGGGTGGCGAGATTCATACGGCAGCCGCGAGAGAGGCGCTGGCGAGATATTTGTTGGCTTTCAGCGCTTCGTTGTGGACTTCGCTGAACGACGGGATACGGTCGTCCCACTCAAGAAGAGTGGCGGTGTGGCCGACGCGCTGGATGGCGCGGTCGTAGAGTTTCCATACCGGATCGATGACCGGGTGATCGTGGGTGTCGAGAATATATTTGCGGTATCTGGAGTGGCCAGCGATGTGGATCTGCGCGACGCGGGCGGCGGGGACGGAGTTGACGTAGGTGAGCGGATTGAAGCTGTGGTTCTGGGAAGAGACGTAAATGTTGTTGACGTCGAGGAGGATGCCGCAGTCGGCGCGTTCGACGACTTCATTGAGAAATTCCCACTCGGTCATTTCGGAGACATGAAATTCGGCGTAGCTGGAGACGTTTTCGACGACGACGGGAACTTCGAGGTAATCGCGGACTTCCTTAATTTTTTGCGCGGTGATGCGGGCGGCCTCGAAGGTGTAGGGCATGGGGAGAAGATCGTGGGTGTAGCGGCCATCGACGCTGCCCCAGCAGAGATGGTCGGAGACCCAGGGAGTTCCGGTGCGGCGGGCGAGATTCTTGAGGCGGCGGAGATGTTGGCGATTGAGTTTTTCGGCGGAGCCGAAGTACATGGAGACGCCGTGCTGAACGACTTTGTATTGGGCGAGAATGCGGTCGAGGACTTCGAGGGGGCGGCCGCCATCGACCATGAAATTCTCCGAGATGATTTCGAACCAGTCGCAGGCGGGCTTTTTGCCGAGGATGTGGTCGTAGTGGGGGATGCGCAGGCCGATGCCCACGCCGTAGGTGGTAAAGCCGTTGAAGCGGTTTGCGGGCATTCCGTCGAGTCTCCGAAGATGAGAAGCGGTGAAGAGTGAATCGGTACTCAGTAGTCGATGATTAGAAAGAGACGGTCCGCCTCAGAAGGCGGACCCTACAATTTGCGGCAAGAGGACAGGGGCTGAGGGCCTGTCCTCATCCTGAAGCGAGAAGGGGAAGCTACTGCTTCTTGTCGTCGTGGGGCTTGCTGCCGTCGGTGGCGCAGCCGCCCTTGCCCTTGCAGGAGTTCTTGCCCTTGCAGCCGTTGTCGCCCGATTTGCAACCGCCCTTGCCTTTGCAAGAGTTCTGGCCCTTACAGGCGTGCTTTTCGGCAGTCTTGGAGTCGTCCTTCTTGTCCTTGTCCTGAAGAGCGGAGAAGGAAGCCTTGCCAGAGGGGATGACGGTGGAGGCCTGGATGGCCGCGCCCGTTCCCGCGAGCAAGCCTGCAATCGCCGCGCTAGTGATGAGAGCCTTGGTGGTCTTAGTCATGGAAAAACAATCCTCCCGAAAGTTGAGTAACCGAGGTCGCCATTCGAGCCATGCCGGCCAGGCATTGCCAGAGCGAATGAGGACCGGAGGGCACGCGAGGTTCCGATATAGACCGGAGCCCCGTCAAGGCTCGCGAGCCCGAAAGCCCGAAAAGCGACTGCCCCCATGTGAGCATAAGGGCCCCGCAAGGTTACAACGGACGGAAGGGAAATTGGAGAGGAAAAGGGGGAGATGTGGAAAAAATATTGCGGGGCCCGAGGCAGGAATATAGCGTCTATATGTTACCTTTCGTGGGTTTCGGACTCAGATGAAGAAGGTCGGTCCGGCTTGACGTCGTGGGTCGGCGAGTCAACCCCAAGACGCCGGCCTGAAGGCACGGCGCTACAACAAAAGACAGAATGAAAGCGGCGGCTACAAATGAGGCGGCGCTGATCAGCCGGATCCTGGCCGGCGAGACGGAGCAGTTTCACGAGCTGATCCGGCCGTATGAGCGGCTGGTATACGTGACGATTTTCGCGATCCTGAAGAACGAGACGGAGGCGGAAGACGGGGCTCAGGAGACGATGATCAATGCGTTCCGGCATCTGCCGAGTTTCCGGGGAGACGCGAGGTTCAGCACCTGGCTGGTGACGATTGCGATGAATGAAGCGCGGAAGCGGCTGCGGAAGGGAAAGGCCGCGGCGGAGGATTCGTTGGACGCGACGCTGGAGGATCACGACCGAGGCGACTACACGCCGGCAGTGCTGACCGATTGGAGAGAGATACCGCTGGAAGCGCTGGAGAAGAAGGAATTGCGGGAGAAGTTGCGCGAGGCGGTGGCACTGCTGCCGGAGAAGTACCGCGAAGTGTTTGTGTTGCGCGATATTGAGGAATTGAATCAGGAGGAGACCGCGGCGGCGCTGGGAATCAATGCGGGGCTGGTGAAGGTGAGGCTGCACCGGGCGAGGATGATGCTGCAGAAGATGCTAGTGCCTTACTTAAAGAGCGGAGCACCCTTCGATGCTCAGGGCAAGCCGTTCGATGCTCAGGGCAAGCCCTTCGGTTCTCAGGACAAGCCCACGCGCGGCGGATTCTTCCGAAGGTGGTTGGCATGAAGCTGGACTGCAAACACGTTTGGGAACACATTTCCGGCTACCTGGATCAGCAATTGGATCCGGAGCTGCTGGCGGCGGTGGAGAAGCATCTGGAGAATTGTGAAGTGTGCTCAGCGGTGCTGGACTCGACGCGGAACGTGCTGGTGTTGACGGCGGATGATCGGACGTATGAGTTGCCGGTGGGGTATAGCGAGAGATTGCATGCGAGGCTGGCCGCGGTGGTCCGAGGCGAGACGGGATAGCGACGGTCGGAAACGGTAATCGGTAATCGGTGATCAGAAGAAAAGCTATTCCTGCCGAAACTCAGAGGGTGCCTTTCAACTTGAAGTGGGCGGCCCATTCCGCAAGCAATAAAATCAGCGTGAGTACGGAGAGCAGACCTTGCAGCATCTCGGAGCGCTTTTTTGCGGGTGTCAGCGCTTGCTGGCGCCACGCGGAAGCGGAACGCTTGCGTAGCCGACGAACCTGCCATAGAGCGATGAGATTCAAGAGAGCAGCGACCAGGGCAATGAGCATCATGGGGATGCGGATGGCGTCGATGTGCAGGCGTTCAGCGAGACCGAAAGCGGAGGAGGCGAGAACGACAGCCCCAATACCGACAAGGAAGCGAACACCGTGAAACGCGATGAAGGCACTGCAAACGCTTTGGATGAAGGCCAGGAACAAGCCGGACCAGCTGAGAAGACGGAAGCGCTCTGGAGCGGGCGCGGGGTTTTCTGTTGTGTCGTGCATATGCGGCTCCTGGGAAGAAAGACGGACCGCCCCAGAAGGCGGTCTCAACAGCCTGGCACGGTGCGAGTAGTATGACGCAATGAACGTCCCCCAGGCGCCACCAGTCACGACCAGACGCCGGGGATGGGGGTGTGGCAACGGGGGCAATTCCCTGCCTGGAGGCTGTTTTTGAGGACGTTGTGCCAGGAACGGCGGATAAGGAGTTCCTTGCAGTTGGGGCAGTTGGTGTTGGCGGCTTCGGAGAAGATGTTGCCTTCGTAGACGAAGTGGAGGCCGGCATCGAGAGCGATGCGGCGGGCGCGATGGAGGGTGTCGGGAGGAGTTGGGGGCTTGTCCTGGAGCTTGAAATCGGGATGGAAGGCGGTGAAGTGGAGAGGAACGTCGGGGCCGAGGTGGGAGAGAATCCAGTCGACCAGTTTGCGTGTTTCGTCGGGATCGTCGTTGAGGGTGGGGATCATGAGATTGGTGAGCTCGAACCAGACGGGAGTTTCGTTCTTGAGCCAGAGAAGGGTGTCGAGTACCGGTTGAAGGTGAGTGAGGGTGATTTTGCCGTAGAAAGTTTCTGTGAAGGCTTTGAGATCGACGTTGGCGGCGTCGATGTGGTCGTAGATGTCGTGGAACGCTTCGCGGGTGATGTAGCCGTTGGTGACCATGACGGTTTTGAGGCCGCAGGGCTTGGCGGCTTTGCAGATGTCGATAATGTATTCGCCCCAGATGGTGGGTTCGTTGTAGGTAAAGGCGATGGAGTCGCAGCCGTGTTCGCGGGCGAGTTCGGGGACTTGTTCCGGTGGGAGATGCCTGGAGCGGGCCTGGTCGTGATGGGATTTGGAGATGTCCCAATTCTGGCAGAAGAAGCAGCCCATATTGCAGCCAGCAGTGCCCAGGCTGAAGATGCGCGTGCCGGGGAGGAAATGGTTGAGGGGCTTTTTTTCGATGGGATCGATTTGGAGCGCGGCGGGAGAGGCGTAGCCGAGAGAGAAGAGTTTGCCGTGCTGATTGACACGGATGAAGCAGAAACCGGACTGGCCGTCGCCGATGTGGCAGTGGCGGGGGCAGAGATAGCAGTGGACGCGGCCGTCGGGATCATTTTCCCACCAGCGGGCTTCGTGGAGGGTGGGAGCGGGTTGGAGGATTTGGATGGACAGCATGGTGGGGCGTCCTGCAATGAGATTATACGCTGGTGGAAAGTAATCAGTAATCAGATATCGGATGTCAGATATGGGAGCCAGGCGGATAGGGGTGGGAACATCTTCAGTTGAGGTCCTTCGCGCGCACCATTGCGCGCGCTCAGAATGACAAGCCCATTAAATCCAGGGGACATGGGGCGAAGGCGGCGCAACAAGTTTGATCTACGGGCGGGAGTGCTGGGCATGGCGGCGGGTGGCGGCCCAGTCGGAGAAGGACTTGAGCTGGTGGCGATATTTCCAGGAGAGGTGGAAGAATTTGTGGATGTCGAGATTGGCAGCTTCCTTGCCAAGAAAGGTTTCGAAGCGCCACTGGATGTAAGGGCTGTCCCAAGGGTGGAGGCGGTAGCCGCGGGAGGCCAGCCAGTAGAATTGGAGAAAATGGAGCACGGTCGAAGTAGCGAGTAGTCGGTAATCAGTAATCAGATATCAGTAATCAGATATCGGATAGCTGTCCCCTCGATTATCACACAGGAGTCGTGGAAGAGACCGAGCGCGGTCCGGCTCAGAAGGCGGACCCTACAGAACCATTGCCGGGGAAGGGCCGCGTTGCAACGCTAGCCGCCGAGTGGGACGGAGAGGTGCTCGTGGACGAGCACCCAGTTTTTGCCGCGTTTTTCCCAAATGCCCGTATAGCGGACGGGTGAGTCGAGAGATTTGCCATCCTTAAACTTGGCGGCAATGTGCATGGGGACAGTGGTCCAGGCGATGTTGCCGTGGCGAACGACCTTTAATTCCTTGCCAGCCGTGAGAGACACGGATTCGGCGTTATCGATGAAAGCCTTGCGGACGCCGGCGTCATACTCCTTCCAGCCGGTATAGGAGAACGGAGCGAGATCGTAAAACAACAAGTTGGCGTCCTTGGAATAGTACTTGGCGGCGTTATCGGGATTGCCGCTGCTCCAGGCGGAGCAGTAGCCGTCGATGAGCTTGCGAAAGGTGGCGTCGTCGGAAGCTTTTTGTTGCGCGCGAGCGCCGACAAAGGTGAGTAGCGCACCGACAAAAGCAAGAAGGACATAGAGGAACCAGTGCTGACGGGGAACGGCAGACCGCGATTGCAGACCTGAATTGGGTGACATTCGCACCTCAAAAATGAGATCGCCCGGGGTTCCTTCGGAGGGCGGATTAACTTGTGTGAGGGTAAGTTATCCAGTTTGAGGAAAGAATGCAAGAGAATGAGGTTACGCTGGCCGGTGCGCGGCGGGCGTTCGCCGATGGAGAGGCGGCGTTTGCCGAATCGGGAGTGCGGGCCCTGGGGGAGGGGGCTAGTCTGGGCATGGTCACGGAAGGAAGCGGGAGGCGACCATGGCAAGAACAGCAGGCGGAAAGAAGAGCGGGAGCTCGCGGATGATGTGGGCATTCTGGGCAGCAGGGGTGAGTTTGCTGCTTGTGGAAGTGAAGGCGGGTATGGAATATCTTGAAGCCGGGCTGCGACATAACCTGGCGGGACTGCTGGGGGACGTGCCGGCGATGGGAATGATCACGCTGAACGTTGCGGAGCATTCCTTGTGGAACTGGGGGAGTCTGCAGTGGGCGGCGCAGGCGGTGCCGATGGTGGCGACGGGTTTGTTGCTGGTGACCGTGGCAGTAATGCTGAACGGCAGGACTTCTCGTTAATTGGGGTTTGAAGCGTCGATGTCGATAAGGATGGAATCGGGAAGACAGGAGAGATGGTGAACGGCGACGACAAATTCGACGGCAGGAAATACGGCGAGAACCTGCGCGAGCAGATCCGCCAGGATATCGATGAGCGGATGAGGCGAGGAAGTCCGTCGCGCGGCCTGAGGCGCGAGAGCCGGCCGGGAATCATTCCGGGATTGGTGCTGGTGTGCATCGGGACAGTGATTCTTATGGATCACATGGGATACATCCCGGCAGACCGCCTGTGGAGACTGTGGCCCGTCATCCTAATCGTTGCAGGCGCGATAAAGTTCTTCAGGGAATGCAACCGAGCGGTTGGCGCGGTGATGATGGCGCTCGGCACGCTATTCCTGGGAAGTAATTTTGGGGTTATCCGGCTGAACTGGAACGATCTGTGGCCCCTGGTGTTAATCGCGGTCGGAGTAGGACTGATCTGGAGCCGGTTTGAAGTGCCGCGAATGCGGGCGGCACAGTCTGGAGACCCGAATATGGTAAACGCGTATGCGATGTTCGGAGGAGTGGAAAGGCGGATCGGCGCGAGCAATTTCGCGGGCGGGGACGTCTCGGCGATCTTTGGAGGAGTGGAGCTGGATTTTCGATCCGCGGAGATCGAGGGCGAGGAAGCGGTGCTGTATGTGGAAGCGGTATTCGGCGGGATCGAGATCGTGGTGCCGGAGCGCTGGACGGTGGTGTACGAAGGGCAAAGCATATTCGGCGGATACACGGATGAAACGCGGCCGCCGCTGCCGGATGTTCCGGGAGCACCGGCAAGGAAGAGATTGATTCTGCGCGGCCGGGCGCTGTTTGGCGGAATCAACGTGAAGAATTAGGGAACCATGGCGCGAATCAAATTCACAGGCGCGCAACACCTGATTTTCTGGCTGGGATGGATCGGGTTCGGACTGGTGCTGGCGGGGATGTTGCACGTGAAGCCGGGGATGCCGGTTTTGAACGCGATTTATTTCGGGATAGGGATTTCGGGAATAGCGCAGTTGAGCGCGTGGTGCGCGGTGTTTTCGTGCCAAACGGCGCCACTGGCGAAGACGCCGCCGTGGCGACTGGCATTGACGCATTTGACGGCGGCAGTTTTACTGACGCTGCTGTGGATGCAGCTGACTCTTTTCCTGGCAAGAGTGATGAACAGCGTGGCGGGCTGGGAGGGGACGGCTTCGTACGTTACGTTTCGGGCGGGGCTGATTTTTGGAGCGGGAATTTTCTATTACCTGCTGGGCGTGGCGATCAACTACGCGCTGATCGCGCAGAAAGAATCGCAAAAGGCGCAAGCGTTGGCGGTGGAATCGAGCATGAGGGCGCGCGAGGCGGAATTGAGCGCGCTGAAGGCGCAGATTAATCCGCACTTTTTGTACAACAGCCTGAATTCGATCAGCGCGCTGACGAGCATCGACCCGGCGAGGGCGCGGGAGATGTGCGTGTCGCTGGCGGATTTCATGCGGTTGACGCTCGGTATGGGCGAGAAAGGCATGATTCCATTGCGGGAAGAACTGGGCCTGCTGGAGAAGTATTGCGCAATCGAAAAAGTGCGATTCGGCGAGCGACTGGCTCTGAAAGAAGAGGTTGAGGAAAGCGCAAAGAAGTGCCTGCTGCCGCCGTTGCTGTTGCAGCCATTGTTTGAGAACGCCGTCGTGCACGGGATTGCGCAAATGCCGGAAGGGGGATGGATTCGATTGAAAGCGGAACGGAATGGAGAGCGGCTGTCGTTGACGGTGGAAAACTCGTGGGACCCGGAGGCGGGCAGTTCGCGGAGGAATGGTGTGGGGTTAAAGAACGTGCAGAGGCGGCTGGAGGCGCGCTACGGGGACGCGGCGCAGTTGCAGGCGAGTGCGGAAGAAAATGTGTTTCGGGTGAGCATGCAGTTTCCTGCCGAGGAAGAGGCAAAGAAGTAGAGAAGGGCGAGGTGGGGGAATTGAGTAAAAGCGGGGACAAGTCGCCACACGGCCGGTGGGTGAGATGATGCGGAAGTGGAAAGCGTTGATCGTGGACGATGAGGAACTGGCGAGGAAGCTGCTGCGGGAGATGCTGGCGGCGCACCCGGAAGTGGAGATTGCGGCGGAATGCGGGAACGGCATGGATGCGGTGAAGGCAGCGGCGGAACATCAGCCGGACCTGCTGTTTCTGGACGTGCAGATGCCGAAGCTGACGGGATTCGACGTACTGGAATTGATGGAGCGAGAACATACCGCGGTGATCTTTGTGACAGCGTACGACCAGTATGCAATGAAGGCATTCGACGTGCACGCGGTGGATTACCTGCTGAAACCGTACAGCCGGGAACGATTTGAAGCGGCACTGGAGCGGGCAAAGACGCAGAAAGCAGCGAAGCACATGGACCCGAGTGAGTTGTCGGCCGCCGCGCGGCCAGCGGGCCAATTTGCAGAACGGATGGTAGTGAAAGATGGGACCAAGGTTACGTTGATTCCGGTGGCGAAATTGGATTATGCGGAAGCCACGGATGACTACGTGACGCTGGTGAGCGAGGGGAAAAAGCACCTGAAGCAGCAGACGATTTCGGGACTGGAAATGGCGCTGGACCCGGGGCAATTTGTGCGGATTCACCGGTCGTATGTGGTGAACCTGGAGCGCGTGACGCGGATTGAGCCGTATGGAAAGGACAGCAAGGTGGCGATACTGGCGAATGGGGCGCGACTCCCTGTGAGCAAAGCGGGCTACAGACGGTTGAAGGAACTGCTGGAAGAGAAAGCCTAGAGGAGGAAACCCAGCAGAGGATCGTGTATGTTGCTACAGATGGGCGGCAATCGACCGGCCCGAAACAAATCGCATGGCAGGGGAGGGAAAATGAGTTGGCGGAGCCAAGGGTGCGCACTGGTGTTGGCGCTAATCATCGTGTGTTCGTTTGCAGCCGCAACGCAGGCGCAGCAGGCGCCGGGTTATCGATTTGCAGTTTCCTTTCCGGCGTCGCAAAGCGCGTCGGCGCTCGATGGGCGGCTGTTGCTGGTGCTTTCGACGGATGGATCGGCGGAGCCTCGCCTGCAGATCAGCAATACATCGAGGACGCAACTGCTGTTCGGACTCGACGTAGAAGGGATGAAGCCGGGGGAAGCGGTGGCGCTTGACGATACCGCGTTTGGCTTTCCGGTGCGGTATCTGCACGACGTACCGTCGGGGGAATATTTCGCGCAAGTGGTGCTGCACCGGTATGAGACGGTGCATCGCGCGGACGGTTACACGCTGAAGCTGCCAATGGACCGCGGGGAGGGACAGCACTGGCAACTGGCTCCGGGAAATCTGTATTCGAAGCCGCAGAAGATCAAACTGGGTGCGGGAGAAGGGCCGATCGCCATAGTGTTGGATCAGACGATTCCGCCGATCGCGGAACCAGAAGACACGAGATACGTCCGGCACATCCGGATGCAAAGCGAGCTGCTGACGAAATTCTGGGGGCGGCCGATGTATCTGAGCGCCAATGTACTGGTGCCCGAAGGGTTTGATGCACACCCAGAGGCACATTTCCCGTTGATGATCTTCGAAGATCATTTCAACGATGATTTCCACGGATTTCGAACGACGCCACCGGATCCGAATCTAAAGCCGGACTACAGCGAGCGATTCCATATATCGGGGTACAACAGAATCCAGGAAGAGGAGGCATACAGGTTCTACCAGGAATGGATAGGAGGGAAATTTCCACGATTCCTGGTGGCCCAGATCAACCACGCAAACCCGTATTACGACGATTCGTACGCGGTGAATACAGCTAACCTCGGGCCGTACGGCGATGCGATTGAGAGCGAACTGATTCCCGCGATCGAGAAGAAGTTTCGGGGAATCGGGCAAGGTTGGGCGAGATTCGTATATGGCGGTTCGACCGGAGGATGGGAGGCGATGGCGGTACAGGTGTTCTACCCAGACCATTACAACGGCGCGTTCGTGGCCTGCCCGGATCCGGTGGATTTTCGAGCGTTTACGAATATCAACCTGTACGCGGACAAGAACGCGTATTACATCGAGGGGCCGCACATGCGCGTGGAGCAGCCCGCGATGCGGGACTATCTGGGGCGCACGCTGGCAACGACGCGTGCCGTGAATCAATATGAACTGGCGCTGGGCTTGCACGGACGTTCGGGAGAGCAATTCGATATCTGGCAGGCGGTGTTTGGCCCAGTGGGAAAAGACGGATATCCGCAGCCCATCTTTGACAAGGAAACGGGTGTAATCGACCCAGCGACGGCCGCTTATTGGAAAGAGCATTTTGATCTGAGCGCGATCCTGGAGAAGAACTGGAGTGTGCTGGGCCCCAAACTAGAAGGAAAACTGCACATTTATGTGGGAAGCGCGGACACCTATTTCCTGAATGACGCCGTCTATTACCTGGAAGATGTATTGAAGGAATTGAAGAATCCGCCATATGGAGGAGAGGTGAAATACGGGGAGCGGTTTGAACATTGCTGGAATGGCGATCCGAATGTGCCGAATTATCTGTCGCGACTGAGATACAACACGATGTACCTACCCCAGATACTGCAGAGAATCGAGAAAAGCGCGCCGGCCGGGGCGGATCTGAAGTCGTGGCGATATTAAAACAGCGATCGAACGGGAACACGCGGAATCAAGAAGAAAGGTGGCGGACCCAGATGCGGGAGGTGGCAGGCTTGCCGAGATGGATGGTCTTGCCGGCGACGAGGAGGGTGAGGGTTTCGTCGTAGCCGCGCAGGAGGACCTGGAGTTTGGTGGACGGGTGGAGATGGAGTTCCTCGAGGAATTCGAGGAAGCGTTCGTCTTTCTCGTAGACGCAGAGAATTTCGGCGGATTCGCCGGGGCGGAGATCGGAGAGCGGGACGCCGCCCTGCTCGCGGAGTTGCACGATGCCGCCGTTGATGGGCACGCCGTGGGGGCACGTTTTGCGATCGGCGAAGCGTTTGAGGAGCAGGGCTTCGACTTCGGGAGAGATGGCGTGCTCCATGCGCTCGGCTTCCGCGTGGGCCTTGGCCCAGGAGAGACCGATCACTTCGGTGAGTAGCATTTCGGCGAGTTGATGGCGGAGCATGAGATGCTGGGCGAGCTTGCGTCCCTTGGCGGTGAGGTGGATGGTGCCGCCGCGCCGGACTTTGACGTGGCCATCGCGGGCCATGCGCTTGACGGCGGCGGTGACGGCAGGAGGAGTAACGTGAAGCTCCTCGGCCAAGCGCGCGCTGATGGGGGTCTGCTGTTCTTCGAGCATTTCCCAAATAGCTTTGAGGTAATCTTCCTGCGAAACGCTGGTTCTATCCCTTTGCAAAGGGCGCTCCGTATCATGCGGAATTGGACTTCGTGAAATTCGGGTGCGACCGGAAGCGAGCCGCTAGCGTCAGGACCCGACCTTCAATCTCTTCGAGAATTCTCTGATAGGTGGCGGGGTCCTCGCCATAGGGATCTTCGACCGTCCACTCTTCTACTTTAACGTGCTCGGGCAGGTAGTCAATCGGATGGCCGGAAAGATTGACGATGAAATCGGCGGCGTCGATAGCCTGGCGGGAGAGGCGCTTGGAGGAAAGGCCTTCGACCGGATAGCCGTTGGCGATCAGTGTGTCGGTGGTGGATTCGACGATGTAGCCGAGAGGGGCGAGTCCGGCGCTGGATGGTTGGATGACGTCGGAGGCATGGTGGCGGGCGATGGCTTCAGCCATAGGGCTGCGGCAAGAATTGCCGATGCACACGAAGATAACGCGATGTAATACGGGCGGGGCCACGAAAGAATTGTAACGCAGAGGCGAAAAGACTTCGAATCCGGGCGGCGGGGCGGGCACAGGCGGGCTGCTGGGGATCAATCAGGAGACCGGTTGAATTCATAGTCAGCGGCGGGGCGCTTTCGAAGACGTGGACCGTTGGCCGCGAGGGTGAGGAAATATTGATGGACGAGGGGATGCGCGGAAAGTTCGGGGTGAAAGGTGGCAGCGAGGATGTGACCGTTCTGGACGAGGACGGGCTTGCCCTGGTGTTTGGCGAGGACGGTGATTCCCTTTCCGACTTTTTCGATGACGGGGCCGCGAATGAAAACCATTTCGAGAGGCTCTTTGGCGAGCGTGCTAGTGCCGAAGAAGACGTCGCTGGCGAGCTGGCGGCCGTAGCCGTTGCGGAGAATGGTCATATCGAGGAGCTTGAGAGAATCCTGCGCAGGATTTTTGATGTGCGTGGCAAGAAGAATCGCACCGGCACAGGTGCCGAAAATGGCGTGGCCCTCGGCGGAGAATTGGCGAATGGTTTCGTAGAGGCCTTCTTCCCGGAGGAACTGGAGCTGGGTGGTGGATTCGCCGCCGGGGAGAACGAGGCCATCGCAGGATTGGAGATCGGCGACGGTGCGAACTTCAACGGTCGCCGCTCCGAGTTCGCGGAGGCGGGCGGCGTGCGCGGCGAAGTCACCTTGGACGGCGAGGATACCGATTTTCATGGCGTGGTCCAGGTCGAGATGACGTTGGTCGATAACATCTTCGGCTGAAGTCCTTCGGGCCGCCAAGATGCGGCGCTACCAGCCGCGAGTGGAGAGAAGGTCTTTCTCCTCCAGGATGCGGACATCGAGGCCGGGCATGGCTTCACCGAGTTGCTCGTGAGCTTTGAGGACCGCTTTGGGATCTTCGAAGTGCGTGGTGGCCTTGACGATGGCTTTGGCGCGGGTTTCGGGATCGCTGCTCTTGAAAATGCCGGAACCGACGAAGACCGCTTCAGCGCCGAGACGGCGAACGAGAGCGGCGTCAGCGGGAGTGGCGATACCACCTGCGGAAAAATTGGGAACCGGGAGTTTGCCGGCGCGAGCGACTTCGCGGATCAAGTCGAGCGGAGCGCCGTGTTCCTTGGCTTTGCGCATGAGTTCATCGTCGCGCATGGTGGTAAGCGCTTTCATTTCACTGACGATGGTGCGCATGTGGCGGACGGCTTCGACAACATTGCCGGAGCCGGCTTCGCCCTTGGTGCGAATCATGGCCGCGCCTTCGGCGATGCGGCGGAGAGCTTCCCCGAGATTGCGCGCGCCGCAGACGAAGGGCACGCGATAATCATGCTTCCAGATGTGATTTTCTTCGTCGGCGGGAGTGAGGACTTCGCTCTCGTCGATGAAGTCGACTTCCAGGGCCTGCAGGACTTCCGCTTCGGCGAAGTGGCCGATGCGGACTTTGGCCATCACGGGGATGGTGACGGTCTTCATGATTTCGCGAATGACCTTGATGGAGGCCATGCGAGCGACGCCACCTTCCTTGCGAATGTCAGAAGGCACGCGCTCGAGAGCCATGACCGCGCAGGCGCCGGCTTTTTCGGCGATGCGGGCCTGCTCGGCGTTGGTGACGTCCATGATGACGCCGCCCTTGAGCATTTCGGCGAGGCCGACTTTGACGCGCCATTCGTTGGAGCCCTTGGGGGCGCCGTTGTTGGTGTGAGCGCTGTGGGCGCTACCGTTGGTTTTCTTTGTTGCCATGTCCTTTCTCCTCTCCAATCGAAAATCGTTGCCTGAAACTGTTCGGCTCGGCGCCTTTGCTGTCATCGAGCGGACCGCCCCAGAAGACGGTCCCTAGAAAACCAAAAGCGCGGTGAAATGCGCGGACGTGACGACGACAAAGCGGCCTTTGCCACGGGCGAGCAAATTCCCCTGGGCGTCGCGAATTTCGGCGACGCGAAAACGGTTGCGACCTTTTTCTTCCTCCTGCCAACCTTCGACGTGGATGGGCCTGTCGATCGGGACGGGCTTTTTGTATTCGACAGTCATCTCGGCGGTGACCGCCTGCTCGTCGGCGAGGCGAGAAAGCTTGCCCATGGCCTCATCGAGAACGACAGCAATGATGCCACCGTGAGCGAAGCCTGCGCCTCCGGCGTAGTTCGGGCCGAGAACGAAAGAGCCGCGGGTGCGGCGGACGTCAAAGTCGAGATCGAACGCCAGTTGCATGCCGGCGGGATTGGCGGCGCCACAACCGAAGCAACGGTTGGTGGGATTGGGTTCGAGTTTGACGACGTTGGGCATTTTCTTGATGTTCACTTTTCGACGCCAGCGGACGGCCTCGGAAGACGGTCCCTACAAAACCTATACCAGAGCCACGTGGGTGCGTTCGGCGCGGCGGGTGCCGCGTTGACGCTTGCGCATTTCCACGCGTAGAAGATCGGCCAGCAACGAAACACCTCTAGCAAGCTGTTTTTCGTTCAAATTGGCAAATCCGAGACGAAGGGTGTTGGGCATGGGGGATTGCACGTAGAAATAGCGGCCCGGGGCAAAAAGAACGCCGCGTTCGCGGGCATGGATCATCAATTCGCTGGCGTCGAAACCGGCGGGGAGCTCCAGCCAGAAGCACATGCCGCCCTCCGGACGGGCCCAGCGGACGCCTTCGGGCATGTTCTTGCGGAGAGCTTCGTCGAGCGCGTTGAGGCGATCGGTATAAATCCTGCGCATGCGAGCGAGGTGCTTGTGAAAATAGCCGCGCTTGAGGAATTCTGCGAGAGTGGCTTGCGCGAGTTGGTCGGTGTGCAGGTCGGTCATCTGCTTGACGAGGCGCAGGCGTTCGATGGCAGCGGCGGGAGCGACGATCCAGCCAACGCGGAGACCGGGAAAGGCAACTT
>Ga0335077_10001427_pt1 | contig 28323 bp, 29 predicted proteins | sample Lox_Sample_31_FD_207151 | JGI IMG/M metagenome (GOLD analysis project Ga0335077, IMG submission 207151) | Soil microbial communities from Loxahatchee National Wildlife Refuge, Florida, United States - Lox_Sample_3.1 | ecosystem: Environmental > Terrestrial > Soil > Wetlands | place: USA... | reverse complement strand
CTGAGTTTCGCGTTCGCGCTGCGGCGCGTCATCCGCAACGTCGAGATCTTCGCGTTCAATACGTCGCTGACGCGCGTGACGCGTGCCATCGACCCCGTGCGGGTACCACGCTCGGTCGAGCGCCTCGGGGCCGAGGTGCCCGACTGGTCGGGCGGAACCCGCATCGGCGCGTGTCTCGCCGCGTTCGTCGCAGCGCACCCGGACATTCTCGGCCGGGAGACCACGGTCGTCATCGTGAGCGACGGCCTCGACCTGGGCGATACAACGCAACTGGTGGCGGCGATGCGTGCGCTGCGCGCGCGTGCCGCAACGATCGTATGGCTCAATCCGTTGCTCGCCGACCGTCGCTACGAGCCGAGCGCGGCCGGCATGCAGGCGGCGCTTCCATTCGTGGACCATTTCGGTCCGGCGCACAACCTGGAATCGATCGAGCGGTTGCTGCGATTGATCGGGTGATGCAAGATCGAACCGCGACGGCTGCCGGAAACCGTCGCTCATTTTTTTCGGTCTGATTGACGACCGACGTGCAGGTGTACAGGAGAGACCGATGATCCCTGCGGCATTCGACTATCACAGGCCGTCGTCGCTCGACGAGGCGACCGCGCTGCTCGCGCGTCTCGGCGACAGCGCGAAAGTGCTTTCGGGCGGCATGAGCCTGCTTCCGTTGTTGAAATTGCGCCTTGGCTCGGTGGCGCACCTGGTGGATATCGGCCGCATCACCGGGCTGGAGTACGTCAGGGAAGAAGGCGGCCACCTGCGCATCGGCGGCGGCACGCGCCAGGCGACGCTGGAGCGTTCGGAGCTCATCGGCGGCAGGTACGCGATCCTGCGCGATGCGGTGCCGCTGATCGCCGACCCCGTGGTGCGCAACCGCGCGACGGTCGGCGGCAATCTCGCCAATGGCGATCCCGGCAACGACCTGCCTGCAGTGATGATCGCGCTCGGCGCGTCGTTCGTCGCCCGGGGCAGCAAGGGCGAACGAACCGTCCCCGCCAGCCAGTTCTACAAGGGCCTGTTCGAAACCGCGCTCGCGCAGGATGAGATCCTCACCGAGGTGCGCGTCCCGACTCCGCCCGCGCGCAGCGGCGGCGCGTATTTCAAGCTCAAGCGCAAGGTGGGCGACTTCGCCAGCGCGGCGGCGGCGGTGCAGTTGACCCTCGATGCGAAGGGTGCGATCGAAAGCGCCGCGGTTGCGTTGACGAACGCGGGGCCGACCCCGGTGCAAGCCGGCGCGGCGTCGCGCGCGCTGGTGGGCAGGCAGCCGGACGAGAAGCTGTTTGCCGAGGCGGGCAGGCTCGCGGCCGAGGTCAGTTCACCGAGCGCCGACCGGCGCGGCTCGGTCGAATACAAGCGCGAGATGGCGCGCGTCGTGGTGACGCGTGCGCTGCGTAAAGCGGTCGAGCGAGCGGGAGGGCGCTGACATGGCCAGGCACAACATCAGCGTCACCATCAACGGCGCAGCGAAAACGGCGGAGGTCGAATCGCGCCTGCTGCTCGTGCACTTCATCCGCGAGACGCTGCGCATGACGGGCACGCACGTCGGCTGCGACACCTCGCATTGCGGTGCGTGCACGGTCCTGCTCGATGGCGAGCCCGTCAAGTCGTGCACCGTGCTCGCGGTGCAGGCCGACGGGCGCCAGTTGCGGACCGTCGAAGGCCTGGAGCAGGGCGGCAAGCTGCATCCGGTGCAGGAGGGCTTCACCGAGAAGCACGGCCTGCAGTGCGGCTTCTGCACCCCGGGCATGATGATGTCCAGCGTGGCGCTGCTCGAGCGCAACCGCAATCCGAGCGAGCAGCAGATCCGCGAGGCGATCTCCGGCAACCTGTGCCGATGTACCGGCTACGTCAATATCGTCAAGGCCGTGCAGTTCGCCGCAGAGAAGATGAGGTAAGCCATGGAACCCAGAACCGACGCGAAGATCTGCGGCATGGGGCACTCGATGAAGCGCAAGGAGGATCCGCGCTTCATCCGCGGCCAGGGGCGCTACGTCGACGACATCCAGCTGCCGGGCATGCTCTACATGGACATCGTGCGCAGCCCGTACGCGTACGCGAAGATCAAGTCGATCAACTCCGAAGCGGCGCTGAAGATTCCCGGCGTGCTAGCCGTCATCACGGGCGAGACGCTGGCGAAATTCAACCTGCACTGGATGCCGACCATCTCGTCGGACACGCAGATGGTGCTGCCGACCGACCACGTGATGTACCAGGCGCAGGAGGTCGCGGCGGTGATCGCGACCGAGCGCTACATCGCGGCCGACGGCGTGGAGGCGGTCGAAGTCGAGTACGAGCCGCTCGATCCGATCGTCGATCCGTTCAAGTCGCTGGCGCCCGGCGCGCCGCTGCTGCGCCCCGACAAGAAGGACCAGAAGAACAACCTCGCGTTCCATTGGGAAGCGGGCGACGACGCCGACGCGAAGAAGGCCTTGGCGGCGTCCGACGTCGTGGTGACCGAAAAGGTGTACCTGCCGCGCATCCACGTCGCTTCGATGGAGACCTGCGGCTGCATCGCCGACTTCGATGCCGCCCAGGGCAAGCTCACGGTCTACATGACCACGCAGGCGCCGCACGCGGTACGCACCGTGTTCGCGCTCGTGGCCGGCCACGTCGGGCTGTCGGAGGAGCGCATCCGCATCGTGTCGCCCGACATCGGCGGCGGCTTCGGCGGCAAGGTGCCCGTGTATCCCGGCTACGTGATCGCGGTCGCCGCGTCGGTGGTGATCGGCAAGCCGGTGAAGTGGATCGAAGACCGGATGGAGAACCTGCAGGCCGATTCGTTCGCGCGCGACTATCACATGAAGGTCGAGCTGGGCGCGCGCAAGGACGGCACGATGACCGCGCTGCGCATCAGCACGGTCGCCGACCACGGTTATTCCAACGCATCGGCCAATCCGTCCAAGTTCCCGGCCGGGCTGTTTTCGATCTGCACCGGGTCGTACGACCTCGAGCACGCGTTTTGCGAGGTCGATGCCGCCTACACCAACAAGCCGCCCGGCGGCGTCGCGTATCGGTGCTCGTTCCGCGTCACCGAGGCCGTGCACGCGATCGAACGCGCCACCGACGCGCTCGCGCACAAGCTCGGCATCGACGCCGCGGCGCTGCGCATGCAGAACTTCATCAAGCCGGAGCAGTTCCCGTACAAGTCCGCGCTCGGCTGGGAATACGACAGCGGCAACTACCACGCGGCGCTGAAGAAGGCGATGGACCTCGTCGGCTACGAGGCCCTGCGCGCGGAGCAGGCGGAAAAGCGCAAACGCGGCGAGCTGATGGGCATCGGCATCTGCAGCTTCACCGAGATCGTCGGCGCCGGCCCCTCGAAGCAATTCGACATCCTGGGCCTAAAGATGTTCGACTCGGCCGAGATCCGCGTGCATCCCACCGGCAAGGCGCTCGCGCGCTTCGGCACCAAGAGCCAGGGCCAGGGACACGAGACGACGTACGCGCAAATCGTCGCCGAGGAACTCGGCATCCCGGCGAGCGACATCCAGGTCGAGGAGGGTGACACCGATACCGCCCCGTACGGCCTCGGCACGTACGCGAGCCGCTCGACACCGACGGCGGGCGCCGCCGGCGCCATGGCCGCACGCAAGATCCGCGACAAGGCGCGCAAGCTGGCCGCGTACCTGCTCGAGGTGAGTGAAGACGACCTCGTGTGGGAGCCCGGCAAATTCTCGGTCAAGGGCGCGCCGCAGCGCTCGAAGACGATCCAGGAGTGCGCGTTCGCCGCGTACACCAACCACCCGCAAGGCATGGAAGCGGGCCTGGAGGCCGTGCATTACTACGATCCACCCAACCTCACGTTCCCGTTCGGCAGCTACATCTGCGTGGTCGACATCGATCGCGGCACGGGCGAGGTGAAGGTGCGGCGCTTCGTGGCGGTCGACGACTGCGGCAACGTCATCAATCCGATGATCGTCGAGGGGCAGATCCACGGCGGGCTGACGCAGGGGATCGGGCCGGCACTGTACGAGGAGATCAGCTACGACGAGGCCGGCAACATCTCCGGCGGAAGCTTCATCGACTACTACGTCCCCACGGCGGTGGAAACGCCACGCTGGGAGACCGCCAGCACGGTGACGCCGTCGCCGCACCATCCGCTCGGCGCCAAGGGTGTCGGCGAGTCGGCAACGGTCGGTGCGCCGCCGGCGATCGCCAATGCCGTCGTCGACGCCTTGCGCCACCTCGGCGTGACGCACATCGACATCCCGATCACGCCGGAAAAGGTGTGGAGGATCCTCAGGGAGAAGGGCGCCGCCGAGTAGGGCGCGCAAGGGAAAAAGGCCGGATCGCTCCGGCCTATTTCTTCGGCATGTCACCCGACGCTCATGCGGGGGCGCGGTCGCCCTGCACGAGCTTCAGCAGTTGGGCGAACGTCTTCGGGTTGCCGGCGACGACGCGCCCGTTGGTCAGGTAGTTGGGTTCGCCCTTGAAGTCGGCGATGAAGCCGCCCGCCTCGAGAATCAGGAGCGCACCCGCCGCCATGTCCCAGGGCGACAGGCCTATTTCCCAGAATCCGTCGAGCCGCCCGGCGGCGACATAGGCCAGATCGAGCGCCGCCGCGCCGGGACGGCGGATACCGGCCGTCTCCTCGGTGATGCGCCGGAACATGCGCAGGTAGTCGTCCATGTGCTCGAGGGAGCGGAACGGAAAGCCGGTGCCGACCAGGCACTCGCGCAGCTGCGTACGCCTCGACACGCGGATGCGCCGGTCGTTGAGGAACGCACCGCGTCCTTTCGAGGCGGTGAAGAGCTCGTTGCGGGTCGGGTCGTAGACGACCGCCTGTGCGAGCTGGCCGCGATGCTGGAGCGCGATCGACACCGCGTACTGCGGAAAGCCATGGATGAAGTTGGTGGTGCCGTCGAGCGGATCGATGATCCAGGTGTACTCGTCGCCGCTTCCCGAGTCGCTGGCGCCGGATTCCTCGGCGAGGAACGCATGCTGCGGGTAGGCCGTGCGCAGCGTCTCGATGATCGCTTCTTCGGCCGCGCGATCGACCTCGGTCACGAAGTCGCTGCGGCCCTTGGCGCTAACGCGCAGCAGGTCGACGTCCAGGCTGGCGCGATTGATGATCGCCCCGGCCTTGCGGGCCGCCTTGACGGCGGTATTGAGCATCGGATGCATGGAATTCGGGCTGCGCCGGGCTGGAGATCCGGCTGCGCCGGGTCGATAGACTGGCTGCATTTTATCGACAAGCCCTGGCGTGCAACCGCAACCCGACTTCACGGCGCTGGCGCGGCGCGTGCGCTTCGTGCTCGTCGCACCGAGCCATCCCGGCAACATCGGCGCGGCTGCGCGCGCCATCAAGGCGATGGGATTCGCCCGCCTCGTCGTCGTCAACCCGCGCGTGGCGGACTTTCGCAACGACGCCGAGGCGGTTGCGCTGTCGGTCGGTGCGGTGGACGTGCTCGTCGCCGCGCAGAGTCACGGCGCGTTGGAGCCGGCGCTGGCGGGGGTTACGCGTGCCTATGCGATGACCGGCTACACGCGCGAGTTCGGGCCGCCGCTGGTCGACCTGCGCGGCGGCTGCCTCGAGGCGGCCGCACATCTGAGTACCGGCGGGGCCGAGCGCGAAGTCGCCTTCGTTCTCGGCACCGAGCGCAGCGGCCTCACCAACGACGAGGTCGCGCGCTGCCAGGCGAGCTGCGCGATTCCGGCCGACCCCATGCACGGGTCGCTCAACCTGGCCCAGGCGGTGCAGGTGGCCGCTTATGAGATGCGACTCGCTCTGGGCGCCGATCCGCCCGCAAGCCGCTTCACCTCCGAGGCGCCGGCGGGAGTCGAGGCGCTCGAAGCCATGTACGCCCACCTGGAGCAGGCCCTGCTTGCCTTGGGGTATCTCGACCCGGCGGTGCCGGGCAAGCTGATGGCACGGCTACGACGGCTGCTCTCGCGTGCGCATCCGACGGCGAGCGAGATCGACATCCTGCGCGGGGTCTGCGCGGCCATCATCGAGCGCAAAGCCGACCGGATCGGGTCGAAGTCCCCCACGCGCCAGCGCGGGTGATCGTTCACCTGCGCCGATAGAATCGGCGGCCCATGTCGGCAGCCACAAGGCGCTCAACATGTTCAGCCGCCTGCGCGAAGACCTCGAGTGCATCCTGGAGCGCGATCCCGCCGCGCGCTCGCGCTGGGAGGTGATGACCTGTTATCCGGGCCTGCATGCGCTGTGGCTGCATCGGATCGCGCACGCGTGCTGGAGTCACGGCTTTCGCTGGCTGGCCCGGTTCACGTCGAACTTCTCGCGCTTTCTGACCGGCATCGAGATCCATCCTGGTGCCAAGATCGGCCGGCGCGTCTTCATCGATCACGGCACGGGCATCGTCATCGGCGAGACGGCGGAGGTAGGCGACGAGTGCACGATCTACCAGGGGGTGACGCTCGGAGGCACGTCGCTCACGCGCGGCGCCAAGCGCCACCCGACGCTCGGACGCGGCGTCATCGTCAGCGCCGGTGCCAAGGTGCTCGGCGGCTTCACGGTGGGCGACGGCGCGCGCGTCGGCTCGAACGCGGTGCTGCTGAAGGAGGTACCGCCCGGCGCGACCGCGGTCGGCATTCCTGCACGGATCCTCCACAAGGAGGTGGAGGCGGAGCGTGAGCATGCGGCCAACCAGATGGGGTTCTCCGCGTACGGCCTGTCCACCTCCGGCGACGATCCGCTCGCCAAGGCCCTGCACGGCCTGATCGATCACGTGGTCGCGCAGCAGCGCGAGATCGACCGCCTGGTCGCGGCGCTCAACCGCCAGGGCATCGCTTTGGACGATGTGAAGGCCGCGGCGCCGAAGGTGGATGCGCAGCAGCTGAACAAGCTGGTCGATGAGTAGGTGTCATTTCCCTCCTGCGCCGTCGCAGGAGAGGGGAGATCTGGATTACGCGGACAGATCCACCCGCCGCCACGCTCCGCCGCTGATGCGCAGATAACCACCGCGCACGGGGTCCGCGTCGAAATCCCAATCGGGCAAGACCCAGCGCTCGGCAGCGTTGCCATCGAGCACGGTCCGGTGCGTCGCGGGCCGATGCGTGTGGCCGTGGATCATCAACGTGACGCCCGCCCGTCGCAGGGCGTCGTCGATCGCCTCCGGCGTGACGTCCATGATTTCCATGCTTTTCTTCTGCTTGCCCGCTTCGCTTGCGGCGCGCGCCTGGCCGACGAACGCGCGTCGTTCGGCGAGCGACTTGGCGAGGAACACGCGCTGGAAATCGGGATTGCGCACCTGCGCACGAAAGCGCATGTAGTCGAGATCGAGCGTGCAGTAGACGTCGCCGTGGGCGAGCATCACGGTGCCGCCGGCGATCTGTGCGAGCGTGGGATCGACCAGCAGGGTCGCGCCGCAGCGGCGCGCGAAGTCGTTGCCGAGCAGCAAATCGCGGTTGCCGTGCATCAGGTACACGCGCACGCCGGCGAAGGTCAGGTCCGCAAGCGCGGACTCGACCCGCCGGGCGACCGCATCGTCGGTCGCATCGTCGCCGGCCCAGAACTCGAACAGGTCACCGAGGATCAGGAGTTCCGCACATGTGCGCGCTTCGTTCGCGGCGAAACGCTCGAAACGCGCGAGCGTCCGCGGTTGCGCCTCCGAAAGATGCAGGTCGGAGATGAACCGCGGATCGGCCAGCGTCAGCCGGTCGACCGTCGGCGCGAGCGCGGGCGGGGTTGGGTCCACTACTCGATCACCTCCGCGCGCTCGATGAGCACGTCCTGCTCGGGAACGTCCTGGTGCATGCCTTGCCGCACGGTGCGCACCACCTTCATCTTGTCGACCACGTCCATGCCCTCGACCACGCGGCCGAAGACGCAATAGCCCCAGCCCTTCGGGTTGGGCGCGGTGTGATTGAGGAAGTCGTTGTCGGCGACATTGATGAAGAACTGGGCGGTCGCCGAGTGCGGGTCGGAGGTGCGCGCCATCGCGATCGAGTACTTGGTGTTGCGCAGGCCGTTGGTCGCTTCGTTTTCGACCGGCTTCAGCGTCGCCTTCTGCCGCATGCCCGGCTCGAACCCGCCGCCCTGGACCATGAACCCGTTGATGATGCGATGGAACAGCGTGTTGTCGTAGTGGCCGCTGCGGACGTAGTTGAGGAAGTTCTCGACCGTCTTGGGCGCTTTGGCGGCATCGAGCTCGAGCGTGACGACGCCGAAGTTGGTGTGCAGGCGGACCATGTGTTCTCCGGGGGCGGGACGATGGTTAAGGAACGATCTTCGCACTCTTGATGAGCACCGGCTGCACCGGGACGTTCTGCATCCCCTTCTGGTCGCCGGTCTTGACGCCGCGGATCTTGTCGACCACGTCCATGCCGGTGACGACGCGCCCGAACACGGCGTAGCCGTCGATCACGGTGCCGGCCTTGATCAGGCGCGGACCGCGGGGCGTTTCGATGGTCGTATCGCTGTCGAACTTGCGGTAGTTGAGGAACGCGTTGTCGGCCACGTTGATGAAGAACTGCGCCGTGGCCGAATTCGGATCGTTGGTGCGCGCCATGGCGACGGTGCCGCGCTTGTTCTCGAGGCCGTTGCTCGATTCGAGCATGATCGGCGGGCGCGTCGACTTCTCCGTCAGGTCGGCCGTGTAGCCGCCGCCCTGGATCATGAAGTTGTCGATGACGCGATGGAAGACCGTGCCGTCGTAGTGGCCGGCCTTCACGTACTGCAGGAAATTGGCCACCGTGCGCGGCGCGTGCTCGGGATCGAGCTCGAGCGTGATGTCGCCCGCCGAGGTGGCGAGGATCACGTGCGGCGCCGACGACCTGGCCGCCTTGGCAGCGGGCTGCTGCGCGTGCGCGGCCAGGGCAAGGCCGGCGCCGACAACGAGCGCGCCGACCAGTCGAGGGTAAAACAGTCTCATCGAGTTTCTCCGTGCGAAGTTCTTCAGTGAACGGCCCGCAGTTTGGCACTGATTTCGCGGGTCAGAGTGAGCTTGCTTTGGGCCGTAGTCCGGTTTGGATCGATCTTGAGCGCACGCTGGTACGCCTCGGCGGCCAGCGAGACGTAGACGTCGCCGAGATTTTCGTAGGCCGTGACGTAGTTGGGCTGCGCGGTGATCGCCTGCTGCAGGAGCGAGCGTGCGAGGTCGAGTTCGCCCTGGTTGGCGTGCAGCACCGCGAGGTTGTTGTACGGCTCGGGCAACTCCGGAAAGTCCTGCGTCAGGGCCTCGAAGGCCGCGATCGCGTCGGCGGTCTTGTTCTGGTCGGAAAGGATGACCGCGCGCAGGAACCGCACCTGGAGGTCGCGCGGATTCTTGACCAGGAACTGGTCGGCGCGCTTGAGGGCCCCCTGCAGGTCCTTGGCCTGCATCAGGCGCGTGATTTCCTCGGCCTCGGTCGGCGGGACCGGAATCGTCGCCGCGCGCGGTACCTGCGCAGCGGCGGGCCGTGGCATCGGCCCGATCAGCAGCGCCGCCACGAGATGCGCAGAGAGGGCGGACAGGCGCAGGGCGCGCAGGTGGCGATGGATGGGCACGGAACGAGAGGATGACGCGCCAGGCGCCCGGCGAGGTGCAATCACGCCATAACGCGTTGATATACTGCGCGCCATTTTACTGAAGCCCGCTGCCTACTCCGCGATGCCGACCCGGCGCTGTTGAACCTCGCGTGCGTCCCGCCATCGCGCACGAGCGCCTGTCCATCGGACCTGCGGCCGCGACCGGCCGCTCCCCGGGAGTCGAGGTCAGCCCATGACGATCTCCATCTACAACACGTTGACGCGTAGCGTGGTGCCGCTACAACCTATCGAGGCGGGGCACGTGCGCATGTACGTCTGCGGCATGACCACGTACGACCTGTGCCATCTCGGCCACGGCCGCACGTTCGCCGCCTTCGACGTGGTGGTGCGGTGGCTGCGCGCGCGCGGGCTGCGCGTCACCTACGTGCGCAACATCACCGACATCGACGACAAGATCATCCGGCGCGCCGCCGAAAACGGCGAGACCACGACCGACCTGACCGCGCGCAACATCGCGGCGATGCACGCTGACTTCGCGGCGCTCGGCCTCCTGCCGCCGGATGCCGAGCCGCGCGCGACCGGGCATGTGCCGCAGATGTTGAACATCATCGACCTGCTCGAGAAGAAGCAACTCGCCTACGCGGCCGCCGACGGCGACGTCAACTTCGCCGTGCGCGGGTTCCCGGGCTACGGCAAGCTCTCGGGCAAGTCGCTCGATGACCTGCGCGCCGGCGAGCGCGTCGCGGTCGACCAGGCCAAGCGCGATCCGCTCGACTTCGTGCTGTGGAAACACGCCAAGCCCGGCGAGCCGCAATGGCCTTCACGCTGGGGTGCCGGGCGGCCGGGCTGGCATATCGAGTGCTCGGCGATGGCGCGCGCGGCACTCGGCCCGACGCTCGATATTCATGGCGGTGGACCGGACCTCGTCTTCCCGCACCACGAGAACGAGATCGCCCAGAGCGAGGGCGCCTACGGCGAGCCGTTCGCGAACATCTGGATTCACAGCGGCGCCCTGCGCGTCGGCGAAGACAAGATGTCGAAGTCGCTCGGCAACTTCCTCACGATCCGCGCGGCGCTGGCCAAATACGATCGCGAGGTGTTGCGCTTCTTCCTGATCCGTTCGCACTATCGCAGCCAGATCGCATTCACCGAGAGCCTGGTCGTCGAGGCGCGCGCCGGTCTCGCGCGCCTCTACACCGCGCTGCGCGACACGGCCGCCGACGCGGCCACGGTCGACTGGAACGAAGCGCACGCGCAACGCTTTGCCGCGGCGATGGACGAGGACTTCAACACCGCTCAGGCGACTGCGGTGCTGTTCGAGCTCGCGGGCGAGGTCAATCGCGGCAAGTCGGCGCGCCTCGCGGGCCAGCTCAAAGGGCTGGGCGGAGTTCTCGGGCTCCTGCAGCGTGATCCGAAGGGGTTCTTCCAGGGCGACGCGGACGCCGGCATTCAGGCGTTGATCGACGAGCGCGCGGCGGCGAAGAAAGCCAGGAACTTCGCCGAGGCCGATCGCATTCGCAAGCAACTGCTCGGGCAGGGCATCGTGCTCGAAGACTCCGCGACCGGGACGACGTGGCGCCGCCAGTGACCGCGACGTCATGCCGAGCCGCAGGCGAGCGACTCGACGGTCGAACGATCGCGATCCTTCGCCTTCGACTCGAGATGACGGCGGTGTCTGAGACACCATGACCGCGCCGCCCGCCTACTGGCCGCGCGCGAAGCGCGCACTCAAGCAGGCCGACCCGGTTCTCGCCGCCATCATCGCGCGGCACCCACGCGGTGCGCTCGTGCCGCGCGGCGAGCCATTCTTCACGCTCGCGCGCGCGATCGTGGGACAGCAGATTTCGGTCAAGGCGGCCAATGCGATCTGGACGCGTGTGCTGCAAACCTGTCCCGGCCTTCAGCCTCGCACCTTGCTACGCAAACGCGCTACGACGTTGCGCCAATGCGGACTCTCAGAACGTAAGGTGGAGTACTTACGCGACCTGGCTCGGCACTTCCATGGCAAGCGCATCGATCTCGCGCTGCTGCAGCGCTCGACTGACGAGGAGGTGATCGAGCGACTCACCGCGGTGCGCGGCATCGGTCGCTGGACAGCCGAGATGTTTTTGATCTTTAATCTGCTCCGCCCTGACGTGCTGCCGCTCGACGACCTGGGTCTGTTGAAGGCGATCAGCTTCAACTACATGGATGGCGAACCGGTCGAGCGGCTCAACACCCGAGTTGGGCGCGCCCGCATCATGCAGCTTGCGCAGAACTGGGCGCCGTGGCGCAGCGTGGCCACGTGGTACCTGTGGCGCAGCCTCGAATCGCTTCCGGTGGGCAACTGACGGGAATCGCGCATGAGCAAGACGACGTTCCTGGAATTCGAGCAGCCGATCGCCGAACTCGAGGCGAAGATCGAAGAGCTGCGTTACGTGCAGGACGAGTCGGCGCTCGACATCTCGGAGGAGATCGACCGCCTGCAGAAGAAGAGCCAGGCGCTGATGAAGGACATCTACGCCAAGCTCACACCGTGGCAGGTGGCACAGCTGGCACGTCATCCGCAGCGGCCGTACACGCTCGACTACGTCAACGACAGCTTCACCGACTTCCACGAGCTGCACGGCGACCGCGCGTTCGCCGACGACAGCTCCATCGTCGGCGGGCTGGCGCGCTTCAACGGCCAGAGCGTGATGGTGATAGGCCATCAGAAGGGCCGCGACACGAAGGAGCGCACGCTGCGCAACTTCGGCATGAGCAAGCCCGAGGGATATCGCAAGGCGCGCCGCCTGATGGAACTGGCGGAGAAATTCGGGCTGCCGCTGTTCACCTTTGTCGACACTCCCGGCGCGTACCCGGGCATCGACGCCGAGGAGCGCGGCCAGTCGGAAGCAATCGGCCACAACCTGTTCGTGATGGCGCAGCTCAAGGTGCCGGTCATCACCACGATCATCGGTGAAGGCGGCTCGGGCGGCGCGCTCGCGATCGCGGTCGCCGATCACGTCCTGATGCTGCAGTACGCGACCTATTCGGTGATCTCGCCCGAAGGCTGCGCGTCGATTCTCTGGAAGAGCGCAGCCAAGGCACCGGAGGCGGCTGAGGCACTCGGCCTGACCGCGCACCGGCTGAAGGCCCTCGGCCTCATCGACAAGATCGTCGCCGAGCCGCTCGGCGGCGCGCACCGGGACGCAAAACAGATGGCGGCGCTCCTGAAGCGCGCGCTGGCCGATTCGCTGCGCCAGTTCCAGGGCATGCGGACCAAGGACCTGCTGGCAGCGCGTCACACGCGCCTGCTGGGTTATGGCAAGTTCAAGGAAACGACGCCCGACGCTTGATCCGGTCGAAGCGGCACTGCTCGCCGTCACACGCAGCGCAGTCGAGGCGATCCCACCGGAACATCCGACCCCCGCCAATGCCGATCTGGCGGGCGGCGCGCGGACGCGCGCGCGCCGCGCGGCGCCCCTGGTCATCGCGCTCAGCGGCGGGCGCGATTCGATGACCCTGCTCGATCTCGCCGTGCGCCTGCGCACCGAACGCGTGCGTGCCTTCGGCGAGCTGGTCGCGGTCCACGTCCATCACGGCATGCAGAAGGCGGCCGACGAGTGGGCCGAGTTCTGCGCGCAGATCTGCACCAAGCTCGATGTCGCGCTCGAGGTTCACCGCGTCGCCGTGCGGCCCCAGGCGCGCGGACCGGAGGCGGCCGCGCGGGCGGCGCGATACGCCGCGCTGCTCGAGACGGCGCACGAGCGTGGCGCGCGCCTGGTCCTGATGGCGCACCACCTCGACGATCGCATCGAGACCTTCCTGATCCAGTGGCTGCGCGGCGCCGGACCGGAAGGGCTGGCGGCGATGCCGGCGGTGCGCGCGATGGAGTCCGTGCGCATCGTGCGCCCGCTGCTCGACGTCCCGCGCGCCGACATCGAGCACTACGTGGCGGTGCGCGGCCTGGTGCACGTGGAAGACCCCAGCAACGTGGATGTGCGCCTGTTGCGCAATGCGATCCGGCGCTCGGTGGTGCCGGCGCTGGAAGCCGCACGTCCCGGCATGCGCAAGGCCGCGGCGCGTTCGATCGATCTCGTCGCCGAGGCGGCCGAAGTCCTGCGCGAGTACGGTGCGGCCGACCTCGAGGCATGCGCCGCGGGTGCGCCCGAGGGAATGTTGTACGTCGACCGGCTGGCGCAGTTGACGCCGGCACGCCAGGCGCTGGTCCTGCGCAGCTGGCTCACGGACCACGGGCTGGAGAACCTGTCGCGCGCGCGCCTGCGCGACGTGCTCGCGCAGGCGCTGACCGTGCGCGGCGACGCGCGCTTGCTGCTGCGGATCGGCGCCCTGGAAGTGCGGCGGCATCGCGGCCTGCTGCTGCTGCGCGAGGCGCAGCGGGCGGGCGGCGACGCCGCGACGCTGGTCTGGCAGGGCGAAGAAGAGATCGCGGTGCCCGCCTGGGGCGGCGTGCTGCGTTTCGACACCGGCGTCGAAGAAGGCTTCGACGTCGAATGGCTGAGCGGCGTCCCGCTCGAGCTGCGCGGGCGCGGCGGCGGGGAGCGCTTCAAGCCGCACCCGACGCGCCCCTCGAAGACGCTCAAGCGGCTGTTCCAGGAGGCCAACGTGCCGGAGTTCGAGCGCGCCCGCCTGCCGCTGGTGTGGCGCGGCGAGGACCTGATCTACGTGGCGGGCCTCGGCGCCGATGCGCGCCTGGTGGACACGGGTGGCCCGCGCGTGATGCTCGGGTGGCATCCTGATGCGCCGCTGCTCGGCGGGTGAGTGCGACCTCTCCGCTGCGGGAGCGGGTCCATATAATCCGCGCCTTTCGCCCTTCGCCAAACGTTCATGGCGCTCTACGTTCACAAGTACGGCGGCACGTCGGTCGGATCGGTCGAGCGGATCCGCAATGTCGCGCAGCGCATCGCCAAGTGGCATCGCGCCGGACATCAGATGGTCGTGGTCGTGTCCGCGATGAGCGGCGAGACCAACCGGCTGATCGCGCTCGCTAGGGCGGTGCAGCTCAATCCAGACCCGCGCGAACTGGACGTGATCGCCTCGACCGGCGAGCAGGTCACCATCGCCCTGGTGGCGATGGCGCTCAAGGAGATCGGGATCGAGGCGAAGAGCTACACCGGCCCGCAGGTGCACGTGCTGACCGACAGCGCGTTCACCAAGGCGCGCATCGTCGAGATCGACGATCGCAAGATCCACGCCGACCTGCGCGCGGGCCACGTGGTTGTGGTGGCCGGTTTCCAGGGTGCCGACGAGTTCGGCAACCTGACCACGCTCGGCCGCGGCGGATCGGATACGTCGGCGGTGGCACTGGCGGCCGCGCTCAAGGCCGACGAGTGCCTGATCTACACCGACGTCGACGGCGTCTACACCACCGATCCGCGCATCGTGCCCGAGGCACGCCGGCTGCACACCGTGACCTTCGAGGAGATGCTCGAGATGGCCAGCCTCGGGTCGAAGGTGCTGCAGATCCGCTCGGTCGAGTTCGCCGGCAAATACCGGGTCAAGCTGCGCGTGCTCTCCAGCATGACCGACGCCGATGCGCCGCTGGCCGAAGAAGCCGAGTCCGGGACCCTGATCACGTTCGAGGAAGATGAGCAGATGGAAAAGGCCGTCATCTCCGGTATCGCCTTCTCGCGCGACGAGGCCAAGATCACGCTCACGCGCGTGCCCGACAAGCCGGGCATCGCCTCGAAGATCCTGGGCGCGATCGCCGAGGCGAACATCGATGTCGACATGATCGTGCAGAACATCAGCGTCGACGGCATGACCGACTTTTCGTTCACCGTCCACCGCAACGAATACGCCAAGGCGATGGAAGTGCTGGCGCAGAGGGTCAAGGCGGCGATCGGCGCCACCAGCATCCAGGGCGATGCGCGGATCTGCAAGGTCTCGGTGGTCGGCATCGGCATGCGTTCGCACGTCGGCATCGCGAGCCTGATGTTCCGCACGCTGGCGGAGGAGGGCATCAACATTCAGATGATCACCACGAGCGAGATCAAGATCTCGGTGGTGGTCGACGACAAGTACATGGAACTCGCGGTGCGCGCCCTGCACAAGGCATTCGGGCTCGAACAAGAGCCGGCGTGAGCGGTGGTTCGTTGCCGTGCGGTGCCGTGGAGACTAAACTGCGCGGCGCTTGCGCGGTGTCGTACCGGGCGTTCGGGTCGCCCGAGGCAGTCGTGTCATCCCGAGCAAAGCAAGGGATCTCGAACCTGCATCGTGCGACACGCGCCGCGGAATGAGATGAAGGCAAGTCCCGGAGACGTGGCCGAGTGGTCGAAGGCACTCCCCTGCTAAGGGAGCATGCGGGCAAAAACTCGCATCGACGGTTCGAATCCGTCCGTCTCCGCCAGAAATCCTCGTAGTTCGCTGAATGCATTGGGTTTCCGGCTGAGTGGCCGGTACAGCCCACGAATCTAGCCACGAGTCTCGCCGTTCTTGAAGCAAGCAGCAGCGAGCGGCCGGCAAATGAAGTTGTGCGGCGTGAGCGCGACTGGTATCGCAGCTGGCGCAGCGATCAAAACTCGGTAGTGATCAAACTACTCGTGGTCCGGCATTCGAGACTTCGCGCAATTCACGCATAGCGGCCGCGACGAGAAATTGCAGCCACCATCGGTGAAGAACACGCACAACGATCGCCGCCATCAAGTAGCCTGCGCCTGCTGGAACGAGCAGAACAAAGCCAGCCGCGCCTAGATACCAGGGCAGGAGTATCGCGGTTGCAGCGATCACAAGAAGATCGACGCCTCGGAGGAGAAACGGCGGATCAACGCGAACATAGTTGACACCCTCGCCAGTCGAGTTGTTGTGCAATCCGACGACCCATTCCTTCCTGATCAGCAAGACGACCCGATGTCCGCGGCGCGCTGGAAGCACGCGCGTGTGGATGACCCACTTGCTTTCGTGTCCATTGGCTTCGCGCAGCCACACCTCGCGCCGCTCGCGAGCCGGATAGCGTTCCCACATGCGCAGCGGGACGTTGATGTAGCGGTTCGTTTCGATAACGCTGCCGCTTACTAGGGGGAACGGCTTCATGGCTGACCTGGTCGTGCTCGTTCGGCCAGCGTTGCTCACAAACTCAGTTCGTCAATTCCTCGATCGCAATGGCCGGGAGCACGACCCGTTTTATCGAATTCGTTCGAAGGGCTGTTTCACTCGGCAGGTCCGCAGCCGTTCGACTTCTGTGGCCGACGTTGCACGCTCGTCGCACGCTCGTTGCACGCGCGACCAACGACGAGGACCAGGACATTCGTCGACTTGGCGCGCGATCAACGGGCGTTGAACGGCCGTTGATCGATCAATCTCCCGCGGACGCCGCGTTCGCCAAGAAAAAACGTGAGGTAGGAGAAATCGTGTCAAGTCCCGCGCCTGATCTCGAAAGTGCGCTCGGACGCCGCCCTTTTCGGCATCTGAGTCGCCAATGCACCGAATGTCGTCTTGTCAAGAGCGCGTAATCGGTTTGATACTTCGCTCGTGTCTTGTCCGGCGCTGCCGCCGGCAACTCGCATCGAGCGAGAACAGGCAGCCGTCGCAGTCGTTACCTGCCCTGTAGTGGACCCTCGTGCGCCGAACCCGATTCGGCGCCGAGATCATCCTTTCCGATTCTTTATCGGTATTCGCGACTGACGGTCCCCGGGCTCGAAGCGCGGCGGTCGTCTTGGCATCGTCAAGGTCTTGGCGAGGTCGTAGGCAACATCTGCTTCCACTGTCCGCCGCACTTCGGTGCGCCGCTCGGATCTTGCGCCGCTGGCGTGATACCGAGCGCCCACGGACACGCATGGCCGCACTCCCGGTTGGTCGCCGGGCTGTCCACCGACCTGCGCAGATGTTCATGCATCGCAACGTTCGTTAAGAGCGGCGGGCCTTGAGCCTGCCGAGCGGTCCAACTCCCAGAGAGTCGCTGGCCGCACGCCCGCATCGCGGGCAAGAACCTGCACGTCGCCGCTGAGCGCACGTAGCAGTTCGTGTTCGTTTTAAGGAACCACCTTTCCGGGCTTCGACCTGGAAGAACCATGGACAACCTGGCCAGCGGCGAGTCGCGTGGGTCGGTGTGGAAACGCGACTCTTGGACGGGCGGACTCGAGGACGGCCGCGCGTCGACAAGCTGCGCCTCACCCAATCAACCACCTCGCGCGCTGGCACACGCGCGAGGTTTCCTGGAGACCAGTGATGACATCACCATCGACTTTCCACCCCCCGCGGGCGTTTCGCACTCGCAAGGAGATTGAAGCCAATCCCTATCCCCGGCGCGGGGAACTCGATTCAAGCAACGCGGATCGGCTGCTCGCCGCGTTGCCGCTCGGTCACCGCGACTGGAAGCGCATCCTCGCCTGCATCCTCGTCAAGCACGGCCGGGAGCACGGCACCCGAAACAAGCAGGTATCGAACCAGACGATGTACGAGCGCCCGCGCTTTCTCTATCGGTTCTTCGACGATCTGCACAGGCAAACGATCTACGTCCGTCTCGATCCCCGCTGTCTGGGGAATCGGCACGTAGAGGCCATGATCGCGATCTGGGCAAAGCGCGGGCTTGGTGCCGGCACGATCGCGAACTACTTGAGCGTGCTGCGCGTGTTCGCGACCTGGATCGGGGAGGATCCAGCGATTGTCCGGAGCGCCGCGGAGTATCTCGGCGACGATTCGGCGCAGGCGCATCGGCGTCAGGTCGCCGATGAAGACCACAGCTGGATCGCCGCGGGTATCGAACTCGCTGGAGTGCTGGAGCAAATCCGGGCGATCTGCCCCTACGTCGCGATCCAGACGGAGTGCAGCAGGCTATTCGGCCTGAGGCCAAAGGAAGCGAGGTGCCTGCGACCGCACGAGGCGGTGATTCCTCGGGAACGGGCCAACCCGCGAGATCGTGACCCCAACTCTCTGGCGACTCACTACCTTCATCTCGACCAGGGGACGAAGGGTGGTCGCCCGCGCGACCAGCCGATCGAGACCGAAGTGGAGTGGGAGCTCGTGCGGCGGGCTCAGGCGCTAGTGCGGCCGGGGCAGCATCTCGGACGGCCCGGGTACACGTTGAAGCAGAACACGGAGCACTACTACCGCGTACTGCGGAAGGTCGGCATCACACGTGATGATCTCGGCGTCACTGCCCACGGCCTGCGGCACGAGTTCGCGATCGAGAAATACAAGCAGACAGCTGGTGTTGCTGCGCCAGTTCGAGGAGGGTCAGCACCGGATAGAGAGGTCGATCGCGGCGCACGTGGCAAAGTTTCGCGGCTTCTCGGTCACGCGCGTCGTCAAGTGACCAGCGCCTACCTTGGGTCGCCACGTATCGCTCTTTCGTCACACAAGGAAGCCAACCAAAGTGATGGTGCGGCATCGTCGATGGTGTGCAATAGGCCGGTAGGGACCGCTCGATCCACGGAAGAGCTAACGAGCAGGCACCTTCATCACTTCGAGGACCCACGCGACTCATAGCCGAATTTCACCTCGGCGCAGGAGAGAGTCGGCTATGCGCAAGGAGCGGACCGACGGCGCGTCCAGGTCGACAAATGTGGCCGGACCAGTACGCGATCTCAACGCTCAGTCAAACGCGACGCTCGCGATGACCGTTCGTGGAGTAGAGCGGAAATTCCTCGCTGCGAGCGGCGCGTTCGCGCCACGATCCTCCGAAGCTGACATTCATGTTGCGACGGCACCGCTCCGATGAGAGTTGCTTGGACGTCAGCTCGTGACGCCAACGAACAGGTGGAATCGACCCGTAGTGAACTTTGAGTGCGGCGCAAGCGGCTGGTCAATCACTGCATATCCGACGTTGGATCGCCGGGTTGGTGTCATTGTTGGTGTTGTTCTACTTTAAGTATTGGTCCATCCAGTCGACCCAACGTCGGAAGACGTCCATTGTGCGCACCGAGTCCCCGGGTAAATGACCCGCAACCGGATAGGCGAAGAACTTGACTGGAACGCCGTTGTCCTTCAGCGCGTGGTAAAGCAGGTAGGACTCCGTGATCGGAACCCGTGCATCACCCGTATCCGAAAGAATCAGCGTCGGCGTCTTGATCCGGGAGGCGTAGGTGATTGGAGACTGTTCTACGTACGCTTTCATGAGTTTCCCGGTCCACGGCGAGCCGCCAAATGAGTAACGCAACATCACATTGATATCTGACAAGCCATAGGTATGCACGAGATCGTTGACCGCCGCGCCGGAGACAGCCGCCTTCCACACTTGATAGTGGCCTATCAGCCACGTGGTCATGTACCCTCCATACGACCATCCGGACACCCCCATGCGCGATGAGTCGATGAATCCGCGCTTCTCCAGCGCCCCGAGGCCGGCCATCACGTCGCGCCCCGGGCCATCGCCTGCGTCGTTGAAAATTGCCCGCTGGTAGGCGTTACCCAGGTTGTCGCTGCCGCGATAGTTGGGACGGAAGACAACGTAGCCGCGCGCGGCCAGTAGGTGCGTGAGGGATGAGAAAGACAGCGTTGAGGCCGCTTGCGGCCCGCCATGAATGAGCAGCACCAGGGGATACTTGCGCGCGCTGCTGAACCCTGGTGGGTAGCCGACGAGGCCGTCCTCCTGGAAACCGTCCGGTCCGGACCAGGAAAAGGACTCCACGCGGCCGAAATCGCGCGAGGCGATCTCGTGGTTGAAATTCGTCAGCCGCCGGGGCGCTGCACCGACCGACGGCGCGTAGTAAAGCTCTTTGGGCTGCGTTGCATTGCTGCCTATGAAGGCAAGCGCGCCCTCCTTGCTCAGCGACAGGTCCACCCAGAACGACCACTCGGGTTCGACGTCGCCCAGGTCCAGCTTACGCGCCGGCCCGGTCATGGGCAGCACCCAGATGGCGACCCTCGTCCCATCGTGCCCGCTGAGCAGAAGCGAGTCGCCGCCCGGCAACCAGATCGCGCGGGCGACGTTCCTGTCTAGCGCGCGTGTGATGTCGACGCCATCGCCGCCGCTGCTCGGTGTGACGAAGATCTCGTTTTCGTTATTCGGATCGCCATCCCGTGGATACCAGTAAGCAATCCTAGAACCGTCTGGGGAGAAAACCGGGTCGCCTTCCAAGGACTTGTGCGTGGTCAGCTTGCGAACCGCCCCGGTCTCGACGTCGACTACCGCCACGACTGACTGATCGGAGTCGCCGAAAGCCGGCGTTGCCTGCTGGATGATCGCGATCGACTTGCCGTCCGCAGACCACGAGAACGGCGTTGGGGCGCTGAATTCGGCGCTTCGCGGCAGACTCCAGGAGCCGGAAGTCAGGCGGCGCGGGGCGCCGCCTTGCAGCGAAACGAGCCAGACGTGAGCCGGCATTGGAGCCTCGGTCGCGAGGTAGTCGTTGTTGCCGACCTCGAACGCGTCGTTGTGCTTGTCGATCTCTTTCTGGGCCGGGTTGTCGTCGGCCATCGCGAAGGCGATCTGCTGGCCGTCAGGACTCCAGGAGAACTGCTCGACGTCGTGAGCGACGCTCGTGACCGGACTCGCGTCACCACCGTTCATCGGCAACACAAAGATTTGCAACGAGGACTTGCCTGTGGGCGGCGCTGCGGAGGAGTCCTTTGCGACCGAGCCCGCATCGCCCCCACCCTGGCTTGGGCCCTGCGCCATGAAAGCAAGGCGATCACCGGAAGGGGACCAGCGCGGAGAGGCGACGCCCTTGCGCTCGAAGGTCAGTGTGCGCTGGATGCCGGTTGCCACATCGACCAGTACCAGGGAAACGTCGGAGCGCGCATCTTTGAGATTGGGCTTCGAGACAACGACAACGATCGACTTGCCATCTGGCGAGAGCCGCGGATCTGAGAGACTGATCATGCGGCCGATGTCGTCCAGTTCGAACGCCTTGGGCTGCGCAATCGCGGCCGTAGCCGAAAGCAAGGCAAGGAAAATCGCACCAGAGCGAAGAGCGCATAGGGTCGCCCTGCTTCGCATGCGCTTACTGCGCGTCGAGTCCGCCGGCTCAGCCTGCTTTGTCATGGTGGCCCTCCCCTTACGACTTGCCAGACTGCGAGCGCTAAGAATCAAGTCTCCGTCAGCGCGGCAATTCTAGAGGCTCGAGGCGGCCCTCGGTCAGTCCGCTTTCCGAAGAATTGGCCGGATGACTTACGGGATGCTTCTGTTAAAGGTTGCCGGACACCTGCCCTCTGAGCAGACACGTCCGCTGCACCTTCCACTTCGTCGGGCAGCTATCCGGCAACCCTTAACAGGAGCCGACATCCGAACGGTCGGCGGAAGCAGAGATTTGCGACGGGCGGTCGTGTCGACCGACGCCCCGCGTCACATGCGGTCCCCGTGTCGGTGCAGACTGCGCGAATCGGCCGGCGCAGCCCTTCGGGAGACTGCATATGTTTGAGCGCATTTTGCGGCGTGTCGACCCTGCGCCCGATGTGGTGCTCCGCGAAACCCGATGGCTTGCCATCGTGGTCATTCCAATCTTGGCCGCCGCATTCCTGATCCTGTATTTCACCCCTGACAACGCAGGCGCTCATTTTGCGTGGCCGATCAAGCCCCGCATGTCGGCGATGATGCTAGGCGCCACGTACCTCACTGGGGTCATCTACTTCAGCGTCGTGTACCGCGCGCAGTACTGGCATCAGATTCGGCTGGGGCTACTGCCGGTGGCGCTGTTCGCGGGAATCCTTGGAATCTCCACGGTCCTGCACTGGGACCGATTCAGCCACGACTACCCGCAGTTCTGGCTTTGGACTTTTCTCTACTGGACGTTGCCCTTCGTGCTTGTCGCTCAGTGGCTGCGCAACGAACGGGCCGCCCGTCCGCTCCCTGCGCTCGATGACGAAGTGCGGATCGGACCGGCAGCCCTGGTGATCCTCTACCTGCTTGGCGCGGGGTTGTGCGTGACAGGTCTGCTGCTGTTCTTCGCGCCAACGCTTACGGCTTCGTCTTGGCCATGGAAGATCACTCCGCTTACTGCGCGCGTCACCGCCGCGGAGTTGGGCCTGTTCGGGTTCTTCGCCCTTGAGGTCGCAGCCGTCGCACGCTGGAGCCAAGTTCGTTCGCTGCTGCTTCCGCAGCTTCTGTCACCGGTCGTATTTGTGATCTGTGTATTCGCGTCGTGGGACGACTTCCAGAAATCGAATCCGCTGACGTGGGTCTTCGTCGGGTTCGTGGTCGTAGTCTTTGTGATTGGTTTTCCGGGCTCGTACCTGCTGATGGAAGCCAGGCGGCGCGGCCAGTCCATACCAGCAGGATCACATCGTTAGGGCTCGCGAGCAGTAGAAAGCGGCTCTTGCGAGCGAGGGCGTCGGGTCGTGAGCTCGCTCCCGATTCGTTTGGAGGCCGCCCTTCCGGTCCTGCGCCTGCGATCGACCGCTTTGCGTTGCTGTCGATCTTCACGTCGAAGCCAGCGAAGGGCCGGGAACGAGGAGCACTGGTCCTCGATCGGAGAATCGCCATCGGAGGCTCGAGCGGCTCGCGGCTGCCGCCGCGTAGCGCCGAGCAAAGTCGGCTTCCGCTCCGAAGCAGCCTTCGGCGGGTAATCGGCGAACGACTCGTGTTGGCAGGTCTTGCTTGTGGCAGAGAATCGGCACGTGAAAAACATACGCGTCGCTTCAAGGAACAGACCTACGCGTTCTTGAAAAGGTAAGAGACGAACTCCGAGGAGGAGTTCGTTCGAGGTGATATGACGCTATCGCTTAAGTAGCCTCGATTTCTACGAACTCGTTCCCGAGCTGTTAGGCACCGATCCGCCCGCTAGAAGCCGATCGGGCGCTTCTTCGGCGACGCCGGTGGCTCAAGAAGCTGATGGATCGTGCGGATGATTTGCGCGATCTGCTTGTCCTGGCCAGCGACGCGGCGTTCGAGCTCCAGGAGCTGCTGCGCTATGTTCTTATGCGTGGCAAGGAGGTCGCGGATCTGGATGAACGCGCGCACGATGAACTTGCTCACCGCAATGGCCCGCGGCGAGTTCAAGACGTTCCCTGGCATGTACGCGCCGTGCTCGGTGAAGACATAAGGCAGATAGCGGCGCCCGCCGGCGCCGGATCTTGAGGTCACAGTTTGTGACCTCAAGCCCGTCCACTCTTCGGCGGTCAGCTGAAACATGAAATCGTCGTCGAAGCGCTCTTGGTTGCGCTTCACCGCTTGGTTGAGGACCTTCGTCTCGACGCCATAGAGTTCGGCCAGGTCGGAATCGAGCATGACGCGCTGACCGCGAACGAAAAGAATGCGCTTTGCGATGGCGTTGACCGGGAGGAGAGGAGTAGCGGGCATGCGTAGAGTCAAGCACCGATCGTCCAAATTGTCACGCCGCTACCCGCTGCTCGCGGCGCGGGGAAGTGGGTCCGCTGCTTTGGGCCTTTCCTGCCGGATGGGCGTGACTGTCGCAGGCGCGACCTTGTCGCACCACTCCGCCCATGCTTGCATCAGCCTGCGCCGCTTTTCGAAGAGGTCCCTGCGCCGGTACGCCGCTTCGGTTTTGTCGCTTAAAACATGCGCTAGCGCGGCCTCGGCAACTTCGCGCGGAAAGTTGGTGACTTCGGCCGCCCAGTCACGAAAGCTCGAGCGGAATCCGTGGACGGTCAAATCGTCGCGCCCCATTCGATGCAATAGCGCCAACATCGCCATGTTGGTAAGCGTCCGGTGCTCACCGCCTTGACTTGGCGGCCTTCTTCAGCGCGGGCTGCGGTGGAGCGTTGACCTCGTCGATGTAGTCGCCGTCTTCCTGGGCATAGGCGATTGCGGCGTCGAGGCGCTGCATGAGAGCGTGCAGCGATTCGCCAGGTCGGCGCACCAGCATCGCCAAGCATTGGCAGTCGTCGGCTGCGGTCGCCACACATGGGATCGATGCCACGGAGCCGATCGTGATGTCGCCCTCTCCGGTGTCAATCAACGCTTCGATGTTCTCGAAGCGCCATTCGGCAGGTTGAGCTGCTGGCGCCGCGCGCGGCTTCGTGGTGGTGGCTACGCGGCGAGTCGCTCGTCGCTTGTTGCTTCGGCTGCGAGGTTCCACGGCAACAACTCGTCGATGCGGTTGATCGGATGCTCGGCGATGCGCGACAGCACATCGCGCAGATAGCGCTCCGGGTCGAGCCCGTTCAGTTTCGCCGTCTCCAGCAGCGTATACAGCACCGCGGCGCGCTCGCCGCCCGAGTCGGCGCCGGCGAACAGGAAGTTCTTGCGCGACAGTACGGGTCCGCGCAACGCACGCTCCGCCGCGTTGTTATCGATCTCGATCGAGCCATTGTCGAGATAGCGCGTTAGCCCGTCCCAGCGCTTGAGCGAGTACAGGAGCGCACCGGCCGCGTCCGACTTGGCCGACACCTGAGTCAGTTGCTGCTGCATCCAGCGCTGCAGATCCTTGATGAGCCGACCCGCCCGTGCCTGGCGTACCCGGCGGCGTTCATCGGGAGGCTTACCCCGGATCTCGTCTTCGATCTTGTACAGCGCACCGATCCGGCCGAGCGCCTCGGCCGCCAGCGGCGACTTGGTCGCCGCATGCAGGTCGTAGAACTTGCGTCGTGCGTGCGCCCAGCACGCTGCCAGCTTGATGCGTCCGCTCTCGTACAGCGCATCGAACCCACTGAAGCCGTCGGCCTGCAGCGTGCCCTTGAACGGCTTCAGATGGGTTGCCGGGTGCAGTCCCTCGCGCGTGGGCGTGTAGCGATACAACGCCGCCGGCGGATCGCCGCTGGCGGCCGGTCGGTCATCTCTCACGTACACCCACAGCCGCCCGGTCTTGGTCTTGCCGCGCCCCGGATCGAGTACCGGCACGGTCGTGTCATCGGCATGCAGCTTCGTTGCTGCCGTCACGTAGCGGCCGATCGCTTCGGCAAGCGGCGTAACCAGTTCCGCCACCCCCGCGATCCAGCCTGCCAGCGTCGAGCGCTCGAGGTCCACCCCTTGGCGCGCATAGATCTCGCTCTGCCGGTACAGCGGCAAGTGATCGATGTACTTCGACACCGCCACATGCGCCAGCAGCCCCGCACCCGCGATGCCCTTGTCGATCGGCCGGCTCGGGGCAGCCGCCTGCGCGATGTTCTGGCACTTCCCGCAAGAGAACTTCGGCCGCACGTGGCGGATCACTTTGAAGTGCTCGGGAATGAACTCGAGCTGCTCCGCAACGTCCTCGCCGATGCGCTTGAGCTCTCCGCCACACTCCGGGCATGCGCAGGCAGCGGCGTGATCCTGCGTCTCACGCGGCAGATGATCGGGCAACGGGTGGCGGGCTGGCTTGTTGCGTGCAGAAGCGGCGTCGTCGGCCGGTGTCGAGCCACTGGCATGCTTGCCACCTACGGCCAGGCTCGACTCGAGCTCCTCGACGATGAGTTCGAGTTGCGCGACGTGCGCATCGTGGCGCTCCGACTTGCGGCCGTACTGCAGCCGGCGGTAGCGCGCGATCTGCAGCTTGAGCTTCTCGATCACCAGCCGCGCAGCGATCATCTCGTTGCGTTCGGCTGCGAGCTCTGCCCGCTTCTCGGCGACCTGCTGCTCTTGCTCTGCCAACCGCGCACCGAGCTCGATGACCAACTGCTTGAGCTGCTCTATGTCATCGGGCAGTTGATCGATCACCTTCGGCATGGCGCGCGACTGTATACTGGCATCGCGCATCGAGCGCACGTACTTCTTGCGCCTCAATGAGTTCGCTGTTGCTACACCGCCATCGCCGGTTGCCATGTGCGCCTCGGGCGACGCCAGTCGATGCCTTCGAGCAGCATCGATAGCTGCGCTGCCGTCAGCGACACGGTGCCGCTTGCGGCCTGCGGCCACACGAATCGACCGCGCTCTAGCCGCTTGGCAAACAAACACATCCCGTCGCCACTCCACCACATCAGCTTCACGCGATCGCCGCGCCGACCGCGGAACACGAACACGTGCCCGGCAAACGGATCCTCGTGCAGTTGCGTCTGCACGAGAGCCGCCAGGCCATCGAACCCCTTGCGCATATCGGTCACCCCGGCAGCGAGCCACACGCGCGTTCCTGCGGGTAGACCGATCATGCCGGCGTCGGCGACAGCATCTGCAGCGTCACGCGCAACGCTGCGAGGTCGATCGAGCCCTTCAGGCGAATCCTTGCTCCGGCCAGCTCGATCTCGATCACGCCGCCGGCAACCACTCGCGCAGCCGGCGGCGAAATCGGTGTCGACTCTGCACTCGGTTCGTTGATCGCCACGGGTAACAACGTCGGCGACTCAACTCGATGTGTCCGGATGTGATCGCGGCGCCACTTGAACAGCAGATTCGTGTTGACGCCGTTCTCCAGCGCGATCCGTGCGACCGACACGCCCGGGGCCAGTGTCTGCTCGATCAAACGACGCTTGAACGCCGCGCTGTGGCGCCGACGCTCCTGCTTCACGCCTCGACTCGCCTTCCCCTTGGTGTCCACCTGCGCTCCTTGGTGGACACCTACTGTGGCCACTCGCGCGTCAGCTTGCCGCTATGAACGCCTCGCGAAAAGATGCCTTCACCACACGCTTACCGTGAGTACGCCTCCGGACTCTGAGAACAGGCAACCGATCCGACGCCCCGACGTGCCGTTGAACTGCGGAGCGCCCGGGTAGTCAAAGTCCCTTCGCTTGTCTAGGCCTGGGGAGGCTGCGCCGGGAGGGGGCCGACTTGTTCGGCACCAAGGTCGAGCCACTGGGGCACCATCCAATGCGCTGGTGGCGATTCCTCGATCGAAGGACCGCTGCGCCTCGCTGCCAGCCGTCTGTTGCCTTCGACGTGGCGAGCGATAGCACGCTAAAGCGGTCGAATCGCGGAACTCGCGCGCCGCACTGATGATCGGGCTGGCGGCAATGACGCCTACCCGTCAGTATGCGCGTTCGTTTCCAGTCGTCGACGAATCGTCGCGACGACATCGTGCGTCGTCTCGATATCCGCGACGCGAAGTCCCTCCGCAAGCTGGTTGATCCAGGGCGTTTGCAGACGCATTGCCGCGTGGAATGCCTCCTGGCCGCGCTCCGTAAGCACGACCAGTTGCGCCCGCCGGTGGTGCGGGTTGGGTTGGAACGCAACGAGCCCTTCGTTCGCCAGATCGTTGACGATGCGCTGGACGTTCTGGCGATTGCCGCCCATGTCACGTGCCAGCCACGCGACCGGCTGAGCGCGCCCGGAAGCAACGATGGTGCCGAGGACCTGCCACCGGGCACTCGTCAGCCCCAACTCGGCGACCAGTCGATCCCCCGCGGTCAGCATCCGATTGTTCAACCGGAACAGCTCGAGGACGAGGTCCGTCAGGGCTTGGCCGGCGGAGGTGCGCTTGGTTTTACTCATTCACTTGCATGCTGCCTTCTTGACACCAAGATGTCAAATAGGTATTGTGCGCCACCATAGCACCAAGTTGTCATGATGCACACAACCCGAAAGGAGCTTGCCATGCTTTCCTTGCGCCCCCTCGATCCCGTCGTTCCCATCGTAAAACAGCTCCAGTGCACGGCCACCCCTGTGGTGCTCGTCAATCTGTTCGCGGTGGCCGACGCCGACATCCCCGCGCTGATGGCGGCGTGGGAAAAGGACGCTAATTGGATGAAGCGTCAGCCCGGCTTCATCTCGACGCAACTGCATCGCGCGATCGGGGCCAGCTGCATGTTGATGAACTACGCGGTGTGGGAGTCGGTAGAGTGTTTCCGCGCCGCATTCACGCACCCCGAGTTCGCCAGCGCGTTGGGCGCCTACCCGTCGAGCGCCGTGGCCCAGCCGCACTTGTTCACCAAGGTCGCGGTGCCCAACCTCTGCGCGGCCTGAATCGGATCGAAGGTTCAATCATGCCCAAACGCGCCCATCTGATAGCGGGAATGCTCGGCCTGCTCTGTATCGCCACGTTCTTCGTGTCCACGATCATCGTCGAATTGTTCGGCTCTCCCGCGGCCGTGGCGCATCTGAAGTCGCTGATCGTGGCGCCCGGCCTTTGGATCTTGATACCGGCGCTGGCGGGCGCCGGCAGCAGCGGCATGGTTCTCGCCAAGTCCCGCCGCGGGCGGCTAGTCGATGCCAAGAAAAGACGCAT
>Ga0335077_10001425_pt1 | contig 28330 bp, 27 predicted proteins | sample Lox_Sample_31_FD_207151 | JGI IMG/M metagenome (GOLD analysis project Ga0335077, IMG submission 207151) | Soil microbial communities from Loxahatchee National Wildlife Refuge, Florida, United States - Lox_Sample_3.1 | ecosystem: Environmental > Terrestrial > Soil > Wetlands | place: USA... | reverse complement strand
ACGCCATCCGGCCGCTTTACGACGCGCGGGGCCGGGTGCGCGTGACCTTTCCGAAGATCACCACCGAGCTTGCCAGAGATGTGAACGGGCTGGTGGTGACGGTGACGGTGGACGAGGGTCCGGAATTCAAACTGGGTGAAGTGAGATTTGCGGGCACGTCGCCTTCAAGAGGTGCCGAACTGTTGAAGCTCGGCAAATTCAAAACCGGCGAGGCGGCTAATTTCGAAGACGTGGCGCAGGGCGTGGACCGCATCAAGAAGCGTCTACAGCGCCAGGGCTACATGCACGTGGAAGCGGATACGGAGCGCGCCATCAATGACAAGACGAAAATCGTAAATCTCACCATTCACATTAACGAAGGCCCGCAGTACAGCTTCGGCAAGCTGACCGTCGAAGGCCTGGATCTGAACGGGGAAGCGGCCATCAAGAAGCTTTGGGGTCTGCAACCCGGCAAGCCATTCGACGCCGAGTACCCGGACTTTTTCCTCAACCGCGTCCGCGAAGAGGGCATTTTCGAGAATCTGCACAAGACCAAGGCGGTCCCCAAGGTGGATGACCTGAACCACGTGGTGGATGTCACGCTGCAGTTTGGCTGAGCGGCAGCGGAATTGACCGCTCCCTTTGTCGCGGCCCAGCCAGAGGCTGGCAGGACACGGCGTGGATTCTGAGAAATGATATTCTGCCAGCGGAGGTTGCATGAACATTCGTTGTGTGGTGACGGGGCAGAATGAATCCGGCAAGGCGGCTTTCGTGCGTGACTGGCCCGCTGAGCCGATCACCGTATCGCTTCTGCCGGGCTTCGAGTTTCATCGGTTGTGGGGGAGCGATTCAGTCCAGAAGCTACCTAGCGCCGGCAATGCACGGCTCCCTGGGCGCTATTTTCCCCCCACGGGCGGCTTCCGCTTCGGCCTGTTCACGATACCACCGGAGACGCATGAAGCAGCCCAGGCGGGCGATTTGTTTGCGACCTTCGCTGAGCTACAGCAAAAACTGCCGGGGATGGCCGAAGTCCTGGAGCCGGGCAACCCTGGCATGCACGCCACAGATACGGTTGATTTCGACGTGATCGTTTCGGGCGAGGTGTATTTGGAACTCGACGACGGGGCTGAGGTTCTGCTCAAGGCCGGCGATTGCGTGGTGCAGAACGGAACTCGTCACGCATGGCGCAATCGATCGCCGCAGAACTGCGTGATCGCCGTGACCTTGGTGGGAGCCGAACGCATCGGACATTAGTTCGGAACCGGGCTGATGCACGCGTGGAAGCCCGGCTACTCTGACCGTTTCAGCTTCCACAGAATTTGCCGCAACATGCCCAGCACTACGGGTGCGTCGCGGGCGCTCAGATCGAGGCGGCGGACCAGGCGCCGCACCTTATTTTCAGTCGACGCCGCGGTGACGGGATTGACGTAGCCGCTTCGCTCGAGCACCTCGACGAGCAAGCGTGAGATCTGCTCGGTGACGGCGGCTGGAGCGGGTTTTGGTGCGCGCGCCGGAGCGGCCGGCGGGTCAAGGAGGTTGCGCGATAGTTCATACAGGCAGACCGCCACAGCTTGGCCCAGGTTCATGGAGTGCTCGCGGTCGGAGGTGGCGATGCGTATCAGCCAGTGGCAGTGCGCGAGATCCTCATTGCTCAGCCCGAATTTTTCCGAGCCAAACAAGAGCGCCACCGGAGCGGATTCGAGCTGCTCGCGCACCAGTGGCGTGCCCTGTTCCAGCCGGTGCACGGTGTGCGCGAGGCCGCGGTGTCCGATTGAAGTGGTGCCGACAACGAGCGCGCAATCGGCTACTGCTTCCGCCACCGATTGGAATTCGCCGGCCGATTTCAGGATCTCGCCTGCTCCGATGGCCGATCGCGCCTCGCGAAACGCCACGTCGTACGGATTCACCAAACGCAACCGCGAGAAACCGAAATTGAACATGGCGCGCGCAGCCGCCCCGATGTTGAGCGGGTTGCGCGGCGAGACCAGGACCACGCGAAGACTGGAGAGAGGAGCGGGCATGGGCGGTTTCATTCTACCTGCAGCACACGCCGGGCCGCGCGCCGCTCGCCGATCTATAACCTGTTGCAATCTTGCCGTGAAAAAAATCTGTGAGAAAACAATTTACACTTCTCTTGTTTTGCGTTATGATTGCTACGCTCTGGCCATTTAAAAACCGCGCGACTATGGATATAGCCGCTCAGATCTCCTTAAATCGTGAGGAGATGGAACAGAGACGTCTCGAGGCAGCGCAGGATCTCCTCAACGGCCTCTCTCAATCAAAGGTTGCCCGTAAATTTTCCGTCAGCCGCACTACCGCCTCCAGGTGGTATCGTGCGCTGGCAAACAAAGGGGTGGAATCGCTCAAGCGCCGCAAGGCCACAGGGCGCCCCAGCCGGCTCACGCGCGACCAGCTCGATCGCGTCGCGCAAATTTATCGCGACCGTCCAATAACCTTCGGGTTCTCAGACGACCGCTGGACCACGTCGCGCATGGCGGCGGTCATCGAGCGCGAGTTTGGGGTGCATTACGACCGTGATCACGTGGGGCGCCTGCTCTACAAGTTGGGTTTACGCGAGCGCAAGCCGCGGGCCCGGCATGCCGTGGTGGGATCGCCTTATGTTGCTTCGCGGTATTCTCCGAATACGGACCTGAGCCGGTCGGAGATTTCGCCCGTCGTGGCGTAACCAGCGGCGGCGGCGAGGATCCGCGGCATCAGGTTTTCCTGCCCCCGCGCCGCCTGCTCCAGGTTTTGCAAGTGTTCCGCTGTTGCTCTGTCATCGCGCCCGGCGCGGAGCTGACGCAGCCGTTCGACCTGCGTCCGCTCGATCGCCGGATCCAGCCGGAAGGTGGGGATTTTCCGTCCTTCCTCCATGCGGAACCGGTTGACCCCTACCACGATGGCTTCTCCGTGCTCGACGTTTTTTTGGAATTCGAACGCGGCGTTTTGGATTTCGCTTTGAATGAAACCGCGCTCGATGGCTGCGAGCGTGCCGCCCATGCCGGCGATGCGATCCAGATACTCGCGAGAGCCGCGCTCGATGGATGCGGTGAGGTCCTCGATGTACTCGCTGCCGCCCATGGGATCCGCGGTATTCGTCACGCCGCTCTCGTAAGCGATGATCTGCTGCGTCCGCAGCGCCAGGCGGGCGGATTCTTCGGTGGGCAGCGCCAGCGCTTCGTCGCGCGAATTGGTGTGCAACGATTGCGCACCGCCCAGCACCGCGGAAAGTGCCTGAAGCGAAGTGCGGATCACGTTCACATCCGGTTGCTGCGCGGTCAATGTCGATCCGGCGGTCTGCACGTGAAAGCGCAGCATCATGGATTTGGGATTGTGGGCGCCGAAGCGGTCGCGCATCAGGTGCGCATAGAGGCGGCGCGCGGCGCGGAACTTGGCAATCTCTTCGAGAAAGTTGCTGTGCGCATTGAAGAAGAACGAAAGGCGCGGCGCAAAATCATCAATAGCCAGGCCCGCAGCCAGGGCTGCTTCGATGTAGGCGACGGCGTTCGCGAAGGTGAAGGCGACTTCCTGCACGGCGGTCGACCCAGCTTCGCGAATGTGATATCCGCTGATCGAGATGGTGTTCCATTCCGGCAGCTCGTGCTGCGCCCAGGCAAACAGATCCGTCACGATGCGCATGGACGCGCGCGGCGGGTAGATGTAAGTCCCGCGGGCAATGTACTCTTTGAGAATATCGTTCTGCACGGTACCCGAGAGTTTCCGCACGTCGGCTCCCTGGCGCCGCGCCACCAGAACGTAGAAGGCCAGCAGAATGGCCGCGGTCGAATTAATGGTCATGGACGTGGAAACTCGATCGAGCGGGATGTCCTGGAAAAGCCGCTCCATGTCGGCCAGCGACGAGATGGCCACGCCGGTGCGTCCCACTTCTCCGGCAGCCAGCGGATGGTCGGAATCCATCCCCATCTGCGTGGGCAGGTCGAAAGCCACCGAAAGGCCGGTCGTGCCTTGCGACAGCAGGTAGCGGTAACGCCTGTTACTCTCCTCGGCACTGCCGAAGCCGGCGTACTGGCGGATGGTCCAGAGCCGGCCGCGATACATGTCGGGATAGATTCCGCGCGTGTAGGGAAATTGGCCGGGCTTGTCCGAGGGATCGCTCACGATCGCGAGATCTTCCGTGCGCGGCGAAAGGACGAAATACCATATCCGGCCATGATGGCGACGAAGGCAATGGTGAAAATCACCCGGAGCACGCTGCCTTTGCCTGCGTCAAGATCGCGCAGAGCGCGTAGGCCTGAGGGAATCGGGATCGCCGCCAGGGCCAAGAACAGGAATCCGATGACTTCGTGCCAAAGCGTACGGGCCGGTTTGACGACGGCGGGCACGACATGGCGGACCAATTGATATCCTTGGTGAACCAGGCTGGGTTTGGCCACGTTTCCATGGTAGCAAAGGGGTTGCGCGTCGAATGTGGAAGCAAGGTGGGAGGATGGGAATCCAGACGGGTACCCCCTACGTAAGCAGTTAATGAGTCAGTACTTTTTTGCCGATAAGGACTTGTGAAGCGTAAGCGGCGTCCACTACAATCGAAACGGGCGTGGGGCCGTTGACGCTCTCGGACGGATCATATTCTGGAACGCTTGGCACTTCAAGTGCATCCAGATAGACGGAGCTCCAAACTCACAGTTTGGAGAAAGGGGCTGATTTTGGAAGAGCGTCTAAAGAATTTGATGCAGGAACTGGGAAATGCGATCAACGATTCCCTGTCGGATTCGGACCGAATCGCCGAAGCCATTGGCGAAATCAAGCAGGCCGGATACGACGTGTTCCTGGTGCTCGAAGCCACCATCGGGTTTAACAAACGCGACGAAGACGGGGAAACTGAGGAAGAATCAGAGGCCCGTCCGGAAGTGAAACATACTTTCGAATCCACTGGCAAGATCAAGTTCACCAGCCAGGACCAGCGGTTTCTGCGGGCGCTTAAGATCGCTGTTGACGAGGATTTGAAGTAACGGATTCGTCACGTAAGCTCCTGTCGATGGGGCTCAGATCAGCAGTTGTTTGTAGACCTCAAAGGTCTGTGCGGCCGCTTTTTCCCAACTGAAACACGCCGCCCGGTTCAAACCACGCGCGGTTAACATTTCTCGCAGGGTTTCGTCTCCCATCAACTGCTCCAGCGCCGCCGCGAGCGCTGCCACATCTTCCGGATCGACCAACAGCGCGGCATCTCCGCATACCTCGGGCAAAGCTGCACGGTTCGAGGCCAGCACCGGGACGCCGGCCGCCATCGCCTCGAGCACCGGCATGCCGAAGCCTTCATCGAGTGAGGGGAAAGCGAACACGCGCGCCCTCGCATACCAGCCGCCCAGCGCCTCGGCAGGAACGTAGCCCAGAACCTGGATATCGGCCCGGCGTGCGCTGTTTTCGATGCGCGCCATAATCGCAGCGGCGCCGTAGCCCGCCGATCCTGCCAGCGCCAGGTTCCAGCCAGGCGGCGTGCGCTCGAAGGCCTCCACCAGGCGCGCGATATTCTTGCGATGCTGAATAGCGCCCACGTTCAGAATCAGATTCTCCCGCGGGGCGAGTGAGCGGTTCGAGGGCGCGCGGCGGTTGGTGCCGTGATGCACCACGTGCAGCCGCGAACGCTCCACTCCCAACAACGTCTCCACCTGGCGCGCGGTGAACTCGGAGACCGTAATAATCGCATCCGATTCCGACGCCGCGTGGCGCGCCTGCTCGGCAAATCTTCGCTGGAACTCCGGGGCCGAGTAATTGCCCGTCAGCACGAACAGGTCGTGAAACGTTGCAACCGTCTTCCGGAACCGGATTCGCGGAAGCCTTTGGTTCAAGCCGTGGAAAAAATCGCGCGACAGAGGAAACAGCGGTTCGTATAGCAGCGAACGGCTGGCATTAGAGGGAAGGGGATCGGCGAACGAACGAAAGTAGCGGTGGGGGCGGTAACAGAATGCAAAGCGGTCGTCAGGATGGGTGGCCGCCAGCCCGTGCAGGAGTTCACGCGAGTAGACGCCGACTCCCGAGAGATGCTCTCCCACGCTGTACGTTGCGTCGAGCGCGATTTTCAACTGACCAGGTGGTACTCTTTCAGTTTTCGATAGAGGGTGGTGCGGCCGATGCCCAGCAGATAGGCGGCCATGACCCGATCGCCTTTTGTGTATTCGAGGGCATGCTGGATCGCTTGCTTCTCCATCTCTGTCAAAGGAATGATACCTGATTGCGGGGTCACCTGAGGACGAGTCGCCGCGAAGTCGGCGCAGGCAACGGCCGCCGAAGCGGGCAGAGAGCGGCGAGCTTCCAGGTGCGTTTGCAGCGCCGAAGGCAAATCGGCGGTCTGCAGAAGGGGTCCGGAGTTCATGGCCACCATGCGCTCGATGCAGTTTTGAAGTTCGCGTACGTTGCCAGGCCAGTCGTAGGAGATCAGGGTTTCCATGGCTTCTTGGGTCAGCTTGTGCGGGGTGCCCAGCCGCCGGAGGAATTGCTCCACCAGCAGCGGAATATCCTCCCGTCGGTCGCGCAGCGGCGGCAGCCGCACGCTCACCACGTTTAACCGGTAGAAGAGGTCCTGGCGAAAATTCTTGTGTTCGACTTCGCGGACCAGGTCGCGATGCGTGGCCGCCACCACGCGGATCTCCACTTTCTTGGTGGCCAGGGAGCCCACCGGACGAAACTCCCGCTCCTGCAAGAGGCGCAGGAGCTTCACTTGCATTTCGAGCGGCAGGTCGCCGATTTCATCGAAAAACGCGGTGCCGCCGTCCGCCAACTCGATCAGCCCGCGCTTGGCTTCAGCCGCGCCGGTGAAAGCGCCGCGCGTGTGCCCGAATAGCTCGCTCTCCATGAGCGGTCCAACAAGCGACCCGCAATCGATGGGCACGAAATTCCCCGTTGGATTGGCGTTGTGGATAGCGCGGGCGATGACTTCTTTGCCCGTACCGCTCTCGCCCAACAGCAGTACCGGAGACTTGGAACGCCCCAGTCTTTCAATATGCCGGCGGATTTGGCAGATCTGCGGAGATTGCCCCACCAGACCCTGGGAGGCGTCTGCACACGAGGAGTTCATGAGCCGTTACGAATATAGTGTGCCGCCTGCCACATTCTCTCTCCCCTCCCTCCACCCGATGAGAGGCTGAGCGAGTTGGCTATTGGCCTGGACTCCAGAGTCGTCCAGACATTTCGTGGGCTCTCTCCACACGGGCGCGCGTCCAACGGAATAACATTTGGCCGGGAACATAGGGAGCGAAGCGATGCAATTCCGTATGGCCAGCCAAGCCGCGCAGTATGGAAGAGGCAGCAAAGGGCATGCCCAGCAATGACCGGCAAAGGCGTAGGTATGCTGCGGTTGAGATCCCGCGGGCTGCGGCGAAGCCGGCGACTTGGCCGGTTAATATCGCGTTGAAAATGCCAGAACCGGTGAACGGATCAACAAAACCCAGCGCGTCACCGGCTGCGTACACATTATCTCGTGAGCTTCTGTGCCGGGGGGAGGAGAACACGATCGGGCCAACCACAATCCAGCGCATTCGCCGGCGTAGCGGACCCAACCGCTCAGCCATAGATGGAGAGCGCCTGACAAACTCATCGAAGTTAAATCCATACTGCCGCAACGTGGATTCCCGCGCGATCCCACAAACATTGGTCTGTTGATTTTCAATCCCGCTGACGCCCACATAACCGCACGCGTCGAAGAACAGCTCAACACCGTCGTCTGAAGGACCGTCGAAATGGGCTTTGAAACCAAAGAGGCGGTTTCCGCGTTTGATGGAAGGCTGGCGTCCGCAAGCTACAATGAGTGGCGCGTTAATCGGATTGTGGCGATGGCGATCAAACACCTCACCGCGATGCACCACCGCGCCCAAGCGAGCGGCCTTATCGAGCAGCAACGTGTCTAATTGCAGGCGGCTTAAGCCCCACGCGCACTCCGTTAGGTTCCATTGGTTGGTGTAGTGCCCGAAATTCAACTTGCAGCGCGTAATGCGACAGGGGCCGAGAGCGGCAAATTCATCCCACATGCCAAGTTCTTCCATGCACTGCCGACCGCCTGGAGAAATGAATTCACCGCACACTTTGTGCCGGGCGTTCTTGGCCCTGTCGATCAAACGGACCGGAGATCCCTGAAGGCGCGCGGCGATTGCGGCGGCCGCGCCGGCCGGTCCGCCCCCAGAGACAACAACCTGATGCATACGGACGCTCTTCGCTGTCGCTAACAGCAAATGCCGCGGTCAGCCCGATTACCCAGATCAAAAACCAGATAACTTTTTGGTATCGGTCTAACCACGGTACATGTCCTTTCCGGCGTGCTTTGGTCTTTTCAGCGCGCCAACTGAACATCAAACTCGAGGTTCCCATTTATCCTCCAAGAACCCGGGCCCATCGGCTCCGCAGTTGTGGATCGAAACACGACTTCCGGGTGCCGTTCGGCGTCCAGGACGTCGGGGCCTAGCATGGTGCTCCGGATCTTGGCACGGTCCTCGCGGGAAACTCTTGGGTCGAGCACTTGCAATGCACTGGCATTGGCATATACCTCGACTTGACGGGCGCCAATATCCAGCGTGCCGCGAGCAATGGGCGCAGTAATCTCATGATCATGCCCCAGGGCAGAAAGAAATCCGGCTTTGTACACTCGCACGGTGATGAACGATTTCTCGGTATCGCACGGCTGCGGCTGGGTGCTTGCGGCAGCCGTCCACGCCAGACTCGCACAAAGGGCAAGTAGCGTTCTTCGCTTTGCTCTCGTCGGAGGGCGTTGAACATCGCCCCTAGCCATTACGCCTGACCAATCTCCCGGGTTCAATTCTGTGCTCCGTATCAAAACTCCAAATCCAACCGATTTCAAAATACCCGATAGTTGAATTGCACGCTGTAAATATCGTGTAAATTGGTACCACTTGGTCCTGGAAATCACGTTAGCGATGTGTTCCAACGCCCAAGGCGTTGGATGTTAGAGTTGTAAGGCAAGTAGTGTTGTAGCGAGTCTCTGTGCCGTTTCGTGCATGTAATCTTGCGTGTGCGCAAAGAAACATAACAACTAACAAAACTGACTCACGGAGTCCCGTGAATGACTCACGGGATGGCATGCGCGCCGTTAGTTCTGAAATGCGCGGGCAGCGGCCTCCCACGATTTCCTATTTTTACGACTGAAAACTCGTGAACCGTGCTTGCTGAAGCCTTAGAATTGGTAGCACATGGAGAGGAAAAACGAGACAGAGATACTGGAGGGCGATGATGTGCCAAACGAGTTGGCGAGCCGGGCCTACCGGGATCTGGCGCGGATCCACCGTTGGTTGGGGGATACACGATTTGTGATCCGCGCTATCCGTCAGGATCCCGTGCGCGTGCGCCGAATCTTGGATGTCGGCTGCGGCACGGGCTTGGTCTCGGAAACCATTGGGCGCAAGCTCAACGTCGAGGTTCTTGGCGTCGATCTGAATCCGCGGCCATCCATCAGCACGTCTGTCCGTGTGTTTCGGGCTGATGCCGTCCGGGATTCGCTCCCCGCAGCGGATGTTGCATTCTCGATGCTCCTCGGCCATCATCTCTCGGAGGACGACCTTGTAGAACTGATCCGTAACGTGGGAAGGTGCTGCCGCCGTTTTATCCTAATGGACTTAGTGCGGCATCCGCTGCCCCTGGTTCTTTTCCGTATGTGCGTAGCGCCTTTTGTTTGCCGAACGGTGGTTCTTGATGGCCAAAAATCGATCCGGCGTTCGTACAGTCCCGCTGAGCTTCGTCGTATTACAGCGTTGGCCTTGGCCAGTTCGGGCGGCAGTTTCCGACACGTGGTCGCTCCGCTTTATGCCCGCCAGGTGATTGATATTTTATACCGGGAGTGAACGGACCGTTACAGCGAAATTCCCTGGATTCGATGGTTTGTGGGATCGGTGCTGACTATCTTGGGCTAAACGCTGCCGAGGTGCCCGGCAACGAGAATCTGTTAGAACCGGGCGGAGAGATCGTTGTAGAATTTCAGCCCGATGTGGTAGGTCAAGCCGTGGCGGGCGCAATGTTGCACCTTGGCGCAGCCCGACATGAAGAACAGCTTGTTGGAGCGGAGACGAACAAAGGATCCGATGGGTAGCCCGCGATACGATTGCACGAGTGCGCCCCCAGAGCTCAGATTTTTTGCGAGCCCATACATGGAACGAACTCGTTCTCCGTCCTTCCAGACCAGAACGATAGGGCCTGAGACGGACAGACGCTTGTGCGCCCGAAGGTCAGCCCGCATGCCGGACCCTATTGGGCAACTTTCTTCAGCCATAGTAACAGTATGCTTCATGTAGCGCGCGTCAGGGGATCCGGAAGATACAGGCCGATTCTGAACCGCAGACCTTTCTGGGTGCAGTGACGCACGGACGCCTTGCCCATCGCCGTGAAACCGGAGGTTTGCAGGTAGACGACCGTTCCGGCCGGAATGGCTTCTTCGGTTTGCACAAGAATGCCGTTTTTGCTCACATCCAAGGCGCTGGCGCGGAAACGGCGCTGGCCACCGTTCCGGTCGAGACAGCAGAGAACAATTTGACTGTTGCGCGGAACACGCGGATCACTCCGGCGGCTCTTGGGTCTTGCAGGCTTATTAGAATCCGTATTGGATGAGTTCATGAGGCCAACCGGGCAAAATAGTGGAGGACGCGAGGTTCCGCGCCCTCCTAAAAAGTTGACTAGCTAGCCGAGGTATTGGCTGCAGCCAGCCGGGAATTGGTGGCGGACCAGATGCCGCCCACACTACCACCCGCGCTGATAAACAGCGCAGCCGAAGCCAGACACACGAAGGCGAGCAAAAGCGTGTACTCGATCAGGTCCTGGCCTTGTTCGTCTTTAACAAAATTAGACAGCAGCGTTCTCATGTTCGGTTCACTCCTTGGCGTCCAACTGTGCACGCCTGGGGCCAAGATACGCGCGCCGTAATGCATAGACAGATCGGGGCTTAGGATGCGGGTGGAGCTCGAGAGTCAGTGACAGATTGTCACCTGCGACCTGCGAGCGGTGCCAACGGCTGGGCGCAGTTAACGAACGGATACTTGAAGGGCACTTACCGCAATCGTTCTCAAGCACACCTATGTCAACTACGTCAACTGCGCTAGCCAAGTTATATCGCATGGCGAGGGGCGAACCTTGTGCTGTAAGTCCCTGGTTACGATGAGAGCTCACCTTATTTGTGTCGGGTGGGCTCGGCCAGCCTTTTGTGGATCCCTCCGAGCTCGGCATGCCGCGGATCACGGCTGGCGCATAGCCGCTTGTTTTCAAGTTGCGGACCGGCGCTCGTCAAAACATTTCTTTTCACGCTGAAACAAAGGGCCGATGAGAATCTTGCAATTCGATTGGACTGGCCTTATAAAGAATGCACCGTCAGAGGCTACGTGCGCCAGGGCAGAGAGTGTCTGATTCCTACTCGGTTAAAGCCGGCAGGCGTTCTCCGGGAGACAAGGAGCAATGAGGTGTTTCGTTTCGCAATGGTGAATTATACAAGGTTGTTCCTGGCCGTTATGATCAGCGGCATTATCTGGGGCCAGCAGCGCAATACCGCGGGGTTATACGGCAGGGTGACGGATCAGCAGGAGGCCGCGGTCCCGGGAGCTGAACTTGCGCTGACTCACGTGGGGACCGGAATTGTGCGCACGGCCCAGTCCAACGAATCAGGTGACTTTGAGTTTGCAACCATACCCGTCGGCGAGTACAAGCTTACGGCGCAGAAACAGGGTTTCAGCACGGTGGAACAGACCGGAATCGTTCTCGAAGTGAACGATAACCGGCGCGTGGATATCGCGCTGCGGGTCGGCGAAGTCAGCACAACGGTGAATGTGGAAGCAGCGGCTGCGGCGGTTGATACCAGCAGCGCGACTCTGAAGGACACGGTGGACAGCCGGCGAGTGGTCGACCTCCCCCTCAACGGCCGCAACCTCGCCGATCTTGCTTTTCTGGTGCCCGGCATTCAGTCAGCGTCGGGTGTCAACGGTGGAGAAGGCGACGGCGCCAAAGCATCGAGATTGACGCGATATTTTTCGGTGAATGGCTCGCGGCAAAACAACCTGAAGTACACTCTCGACGGCGGAGATAACGAAGACACGCTGCAGAACACGGGCATGCCGTTTCCTTTTCCGGATGCCGTGCAGGAATTCAGCGTGGAAACGAGCAACCCGAGCGCGGAGTTTGGCCGCAGCTCAGGCGGTTCGGTCAACATCGTGACCAAGAGCGGCACAAATTCCTATCACGGCGATGCGTTCTGGTTTTTGCGCAACACGGCCTTCAACGCCAACAATTTCTTCTCACATGAGGGTGATCAACTCAAGCGAAACCAGGCAGGGTTTACCGTCGGCGGGCCGGCCATTAAGAACAGGCTGTTTTTCTTTGGAGGCTATCAGCAGACCTGGGTGCGCTCGTTGAGCGGCAGCGGGACAGCCCTGAGTGTTCCGGCAGCCTTCCGCACGGGCGATTTCTCCAGTCTTCTCGGCGGTTCGAGCCCGGTGGTCATCACCGATCCCTCGAGCGGGAACGCGTACCCGAATAACCAGATCCCGGCCTCACAACTTTCTCCCGCCGCGCAGAACCTGTTGAAATACGCGCCGGTCCCCGGTCCTGACGGGTTCGTTCATTTTTCACAGCCCTCAAAGTTGGACACGCAGGAATGGATTGCGCGAACCGATTACCGCATTAACAACAAAAACAACCTATACGTCCGGCTGTTCCGGAATGAAGATCAGACGCCCGCGGTTTTTGTGAACAACAACATTTTTACGAGCAAGCGCGGCGTAGACGCCATTGCACAGACCGGCACGGTGGCGGAGACGTTCACGCCTACGCCCAACCTGGTGATCGATACGCACTTCACGGCCAACAAATTCAGCGGGGACCGGACGAACTTATTCCCGGGCAGCATCCAAACGCTCGGCGTGAACTTGAATCCTTCTTCCAATGAGATCGCGGTGGTGATCAACGGAACCAGCGACATCAATCTCTCCACGGCTCGCCCTGCGGTCTTCGCCCGCAGTAATTTCGAGCTGACGCACTCGTGGCAGTGGGTCAAGGGCCGCCACAGTTTCGTGTGGGGCGCCGAGATTGAGGACTCGCGTTACAACGAGTACAACACCTTTCTGGGCTCGGGGTCGTTCGAGTTCAACGGGCGCTGGACAGGGTTCGACCAGGCAGACTTTATGATCGGGCAGATGTCGGACTTTATCCAGGGCAACGGCGAGATTGAGTTCAAGCGGTATCACTACTTCGGCTTCTACGGCGGGGATACGTTCCGCGTCACACCGCGCCTCACGCTGAACTTCGGGCTGCGGTACGAGCCGTATTTTCCAATGACGGACATTAACGACCGCATCGTGCAGTTCCGTCAGGAGGCCTACGCGGCGAATTACGTCTCCCAGCGCTACGTCAACGCACCTCCCGGGCTGGTTTTCCCGGGCGACACCTTCGGAGGCCATACCGTGCCGCGGAGCGGTTCCGCCGGCAGCCTTGCACAGGTAACACCGCGAATCGGCTTCGCCTGGGATGTTCTCGGTAACGGCAGAACCAGCTTGCGCGGCGGCTATGGAATTTACTACGACACGCCCGAGATGTTCCAGCTCAATAACATGAACGACCAGGCGCCGTTCAGTTTTACCGTTGAGTATCTTGACGGATCGTTTGACAATCCGTATGCAGGGCGGACAAAGGACAACGTGTTTCCGTTCTCCGGCGACTTCAGCAAGAATTCGCTATTCCCCAGCCCGGACAGCGCGGTCGCTCTTCAGCCCCATCAGCCCAGACCGTATACGCAAAACTGGAACCTCACCATCGAGCACCAGTTTCGCGAGGACTGGACGTTGCGTCTCAGTTACGTGGGCACAAAAGGAACACACCTGTGGGCGGACTATGATTTGAACGCGCCCATTTACGATTTCTCCAAATCGTTGAGCGATAATCAGCAGAGTATCGACGCGCGCCGTCCCAGGCAGCAGTACGAGAGTATCGATCTGCTGTTCTCCGGTCTGAATCAATCGTACAACTCTCTGCAGGTTTCGCTGAACAAGAGATTTCATCGCGGCATCAGCAATCAGCTCAGCTATACGTGGTCGAAGAATCTGGATTACATGTCCTCGAATTACGAAGCCACGTCGAACGCCATTCCGGATCCGTTCAATTACTTCCGGTTTCGTGGCCCGTCCGATTTCGACCACCGCCACCGCTTCGTGGATTCGTTTGTGTGGCAGATACCGGATGCCGGTAAGGCTATGAAATCGCGGGTGGCGAGCGCGATCCTGGGCAACTGGCAGGCCGGGGGCATCATTACGCTGCAATCCGGCAGCCCGTTCAGCATCCTCTCCACGGATGATTCGGTGGCGGGGGCGGGAACCGCGAATGCCGATCTGATCGGCAACGTGCACCTGTCAACGTCGCGAAGCCGCGGAGCGCAAATTGCCGAGTATTTCAATACGAGTGCGGTCACGCAGGCGGCTCCCGGCACTTACGGAACGCTGGGGAGAAATTCTCTTGTCGGGCCTGGTTTCGCTAACGTGGATTTTTCCATGTCGCGCGACGTTCCATTGCGTTTCCTCGGGGAAGCCGGCAAGCTGACCTTTCGCGCCGAGTTCTTCAACCTGTTCAATCGCGTCAATCTGGCGAACCCCGGCGATCTGAATCTGGACAATCCCGGTAACCTGATCGGGACCGACAGTTTCGGCAAGCTGACGGCGACGTCGAGTGATGCGCGGATCCTGCAGTTCTCGCTGAAGATTGCATTCTGAGACCGGCTCAGAACTCGCGCAGCAGGCCTCGTGGATCGGGGCGCGCGGGAGAACGGACCAGGCTGACAAACACCACAGTGGCGGCGCAAGGGACGATAGCTGCCGCGGCGATCACGGGGGCGAAAGACGTGGCATCGGTGACGCGGCCGATGAGATACGTCGAGATCATGGTGCCGATGCCGGCTCCGGTGCCGGCCATCCCGGCTACGGTTCCGACGGCCCGGGAATCGTACACGTCGGTGGGGAGCGACAGAAACATGGTCGAGCAGGCGGCATACGCGAACGATGCATAAGCGAACAGCAACACCGCCACCACGTAATTCGACGTATACAACACGCCCAGCAGCGAAATCATGCTGGGCCCGAAGATCAGCAGAACCGCGCGCCGGGCTTTGCCGACGGGCCAGCCGCGGGAGATCCAGTAGCTCGAAAGGCCGCCGCCGGCGAAGTTCCCGAGATCCGCGCCGAGGAAGGGCATCCAGAAACCGAGAATGCTTTGCTCCAGGCGGAAGCCCTTGCTGAAAAGATAGATCGCGAACCACTCGGCGACGAAGAACCAGTAGGGGTCGAGCAGGAATCGCCCCAGCACGATGCCCCAAGTCTGGCGGTAACGAAACAGGTCGCGCCATCGCACGGCTAGAGTAGTCGACTCCGAGCCGCGTCCTTCCCGAATGTACCGCAGTTCCTCATTAGAAACGGAGGGGTGGCTTTCCGGCGCGTGGTAGTAACGCAGCCAGACGATAAGCCAAACAAAACCGAGGCAGCCCGTCAGCACGAAGGCGGGCCGCCATGTTCCAAACAGCTTGTACGCATAGAGCACGATGAAGGGCGCGATGGCGCCTCCAATCGAGGTGCCACTGTCGAACAACGCTACGGCCCACGCACGCTCGCGGCCGGGGAACCATTCAGAGACGGTCTTGGCCGCGCCCGGAAAGTTCGGCCCCTCGCCGGCGCCGAGCAGGAAGCGGAAAAAGCGAAAGCTTCCCAATCCGCGGGCGAAGGCCGTGCTGGCGGCTACCAGCGAATAGAACGAGACCACGAGAGTGAAGGCGCTACGCGATCCCAGCAGGTCGAAGAGCCGGCCCCCCACGCCTTGCATGATGGTGTACGCGATGCGAAAGGCGATCAGCAGCGAAGCGAAATCGGTGTTTGTCCAGTGGTATTCGCTTTTGATGATGGGAGCCAGCGCGCTGAGCGTCTGGCGATCGATGTAATTGATGATGGTAGATGCAAACAGCAGGCCGCCGATCCACCAGCGCACGCGCGATCTTCGCGGCTCGTGTGGAAGTGTCACTGCGTGTGCGACGCGACGGGCCGTCTGGCGAAGTGATACGCGACTTTCGCCACCGCGAATGCCATCTCGTCCACGTTTTGCTCCGTGTAGTTTTCCAGCAATTCCAAGGTAATCCAGCGATTGAAGGCATCTTCCGCGACAGGGCAAAGTCCTCGCGGATAGGAACGGTTTGTGTGGGTGTCCTGCGATTCGAACGGGTAATGCGAGGAAGGGAACGCCGAACGCCGCTGAAAGATTTCGTAAAGATAAACCGGCCGGCCGCCGGTAATCAAGTGGGCCTTTGCGCTGGCCCCCTCGCGCCGGAGTGCATTCGCAAACTCCTCCGCCGTGCATCCGAATCGTTCCAGATTTAGTTGGAACAGGTAGAGGAAATAAGAATGTTTCGAGCCCGGCGGAATGCGCTGCAAGCGGATGCCGTCGACCTCCGCCAGTTGGGCCGATAAACGGGCGCCAAGCTCGTGACGGCGGCGGGTGAACTCTCTCAGGCGTTCCAGTTGCGCCAGGGCCACGGCTCCCTGCATCTCGGTCATCTGGTAGTTGGGCGCGAGAAAGAACGGATCGCGGATGCCCTCCTCACGCTGATAGCACTTGTCCAGGAACAACGACGCGATGTAGTGCAGGTGGTCGTCGCCGGTGAGTATCATGCCGCCCGAACCCGCGGTGATGTGTTTGAAGTGGTTCAGAGAAAACGTAGAAATGGGGCTGTGCCGTCCGACCAGTTCGCCCTGGTATTCACAGCCGTACGCCTGCGCGCAATCTTCGATCACTGGAATACCATGCTCGCGGCCGATTGCGAAAATAGCATTCAGATCGGCAGCCAGACCCGCATGATGCACGGTGAGGATGGCTTTTGTCCGGTCAGTGATCGCCGCGCGGACCGAAGCTGGATCCATGTTCAATGTGTCGGGCTCCACGTCAGCGAAAACTGGCACCAACCCCTGATACAGAATGCCCGTGAGCGATCCCATGTCGGTAATCGCGGAAGTGATCACTTCGCTTCCCGGAGGGAGCTCGAAGCTGGCGATCGCCATGTGCACCGCCGCGGTGCCGCTCGAACAGGCGACACAATATTTCTTTCCGTACAGGGCGGCGAACCGGCGCTCGAGTTCGCGAACTTTCGTGCCGAGGTAGAAGAACAGCGTATCTGAGTCGATGACCTCGTTGAGATAGCGCTTCTCCAGTTCGCCGTGCCGCTTACGTGGCGGAATGGGCGTGCGCACGGCGGGTTCACCTCCGTCGATGGCCAGCTTTTGCGTAATGTCGAATTTCACGTTGACTCCTGACATGGGCGCTCAACGGGAAGAACGGCTCTCTGCCTCGATGGAGACGGCCTCGCGAGGCACATCTGAACTCTGTTGGATGGCTTGCCGCGCAGGGCGGACGTCGTTGCCGCGTAGCGAAATGCCGTTGCTCTTCGCGCCTCGAACGCTGAGGAATACGTCCGCTTCCGGCGCGCGGTTGCCGTAGAGCAAAGCTCCGACGACGTTTTCGAGGAGCAGGATGGGCTGGTGAGGCGGGATACTCGTCGAATCGAAGCCGCTGATGTCGAGGCGTGCGACGTCGTCGAGGATGACGGCCGGACGCCCGTCCGGCTCCTCCGAGTGAACCTGGACGTTTCTCAGCGTGAGCCCGTCCACGTGCCGCCCGTACAGAGCCAGGGCCGGGAGCTCGCCAAACATGTCCGGGTCGGGATACTTCGCCGGAGCTTCCGCGACATTGAGTTCTCGCGCCGCAACGCCGCCCATGGCCGTAACATTGAAGCCGTCGATTGACACGTTCTGCACACGGCCTGTCTCGATTCCGGTGATCGTGCTGGCCAGCATGGCGCGTCTCGCAATAACATTTTGGATCGAGATATTTCGGATGGAACCGGGCGCAGCCTTGTCCATGCCCCGGCCGCGCGCTCCCAGCCGGATGAAGATGGGCGAGATCACGTCTTCCATGGAGATGTTGGAGACCACGACGCCATCGATGTTGGCGCCATCAACGGATTCGAGCGCGATGCCGCCGAGCGCTTTCCGGCCCTTGTCCCGCTTCAGCATCACGCAATTGGTGACGGAGATGTCCTTCAAGTCGCCTGCGCTCTCCGTTCCAAACTTGAAATGGTTGCACGAAGTTCGCAGGACGCAGTTCGCCAGCACCAGGTGCTCGGTAGCGCGCCGTTTTCCCAGCGCCCAACTGGCTTTCGGACAGACGGCATCATCCCAGGCATCAATGTAGGAGTTGGAGACCCGGACATAGCGGCAGCCATCGAAATCCACGCCGTCGGCGAAGCCGTTGATGAGCGTCACTCCTTCCACTTCGATGTGGTCGGTACCGGCGAAGCTGATGTTGTAGTTTGGCGCGTTGCGAATGGTGATGCCGCGGACCGAGATCCACTCGGAATTCTTGATGCCGATCGGCTTCGGGCCACCACGGCGTGTCCGGTTGCTCTCAATGGCGCCGGTGCCCCGAATGGCGACATTGTGCACGCCGTCACCCGCGAGCAGCGCGTAGTGGAAATACGTCGTCTCCGTATCATCGTACGCGGGAGGCGCGGAAAGTCTCCGCCGCTCGGGAAGGATATGGCTCACGAAGCTCACCTGCGACTCGGTCTTCTGTGGCGGCGCGGCGATGTGATAGGGCAGTTCCTCGTAGGGATCAAAATCCTCGTCATCCGGGCTGAACATAAGCACGGCGCCCTGATCGATTTGCAGGGTCAGATTGCTACGAAGGTGGATGGTGCCGCTGACATATTTTCCGGGCGGCAGCACAACCGTTCCTCCGCCGGACGAAGAAACTTTGTCGATGGCCGCCTGAATGGCCTGTGTATCCTTGGTTGCACCGTCTCCTTTGGCGCCGAAGTCGTGAACGTCCAGCGGGCCCGACGCGATCAACCAAGGCAGATATAGCATTGCCAGACAGGCTTGCCCGAGTGCGCGAGATATGCGTGTGCGCCTGCAGAAAAGTCCGCGAATCCTCAAAGTTCAACTCCAGCCGGGCACGGGAACACGACCACTCATTAGACGGCTGCTTACCCCTGATTATCAAGCGGGGCCGCCGAAATTCGTTGCAGCTTGAAATTAAGAAGGCGGCACGAAGAGGGCTTTCTGGACGAGCGCCGCGCCCACGTCGAGGGATGCCAGCAACGCGCAGCCCACGGGCCCGGCATCCTTGCGGAACGGGGCTACGCGGACCTCCAGGCCGCGCGACATGGTCTCGAAACACTGGGCCTGGATGGCGCGGCTCACGGCATCGAGAAGAAAATCGCTGGCTGCGTTGGCGAATTTGCCGGCCAGGACGACCAGGGACGGATTGAGAAGCTGTACCGCGTTGGCAACACCGAAACCTAATGCCTCACCGGCCTCAAAGAGCGCGGTGTTCGAGAGAGAATCGCCTTGGCGGGCCGCGGATACAATCATCTCGATGGTGAGCTGGGACGGCGATCTTGCCAGGTTCCGCAGAGACGTCTTCGCCCCCTTGTCCAGCGCCTGGCGTACGCGCGAAAGGGTGGCGCCCAGCGATGCAAACGCTTCCACACACCCGCGCTTACCGCAAGCGCACAGCGGGCCGTTGCGGTCGATGACGATGTGTCCGATTTCCCCGCCGGCTAATGTCGCGCCGCGCACCATTCGTCCGTTCACGAAAATCCCCGCGCCGATGCCGGTGCCGATCTGCACGTAGATGGCGGAGCGGTGACGGCGATATTCCGGCCACAGCAAGTGCTGGGCAAGGGCGACGGCGCGCGCGCGGTCGTCCAGGGTAATTTCCATGTCGAAGGCGTCCCGCAACGCGGTTCTCAGATCCATGCGCCGCCAGTGAGGAGCCCCCTCCCAATCCAGGCAGAGTCCGTTCTCGACATCCAGCATGCCGGTGTGTCCGACACCAATACGCGCCAGTTGTCCCGGGACCCGCCCGGCGTCGGCAAAGGCAGCACGCACGGCTTCCCGGCAATCTTTGAGTGTTTTCCGGACCGGATTGCGCGCAGTAGCGGCGACCGCGCTGCGGCCGAGCAGGTTGCCGGTCATGTCTGTGATCACAGCCGTGATCCGGTCGCGATCGATCTCAATACCGGCAACATAGGCCAGTGCGGGATTCACCTGCAGCAGAGCAGGCCGGCGCCCTCGAGAAGAACTGGTGCCGCCCGATTCGATGACCAGGTGCTTGGCGAGGAGCACGGCGGTAGACCGGGACATGGTCGCTGCACTGACGTCAAACAAGCGGGCCAGCTCCGAGCGCACCGCCTGATGCCGGTAAAAGATCTCCCAAAACAAGGACTCTTCGAGGCTTCTCATCCGGCCGTTACGCGATCACTCGTTGCTTTGATTCTCGCAGATTGTTTCACTCTGCACTCAAATTGTTTTCATTCGACGGAAGTTGTCGGATAATGGCAGCGAAGTCGACACCTCATGAGAACTGTGGGTCTGCTCCTGGCCGGTGCACTCGTTGTTCAACTCGCTGCCGCGCAAGATATCGCGGGAGAATGGCACGGGTCGATCGAGATCGAGAACGACGCACCCTTGCGGCTGGCGCTGCATATCGTCCGGAACGGCGCCGCGGGAATGAAGGCCACCATCGACAGCATCGATGAGGGCGGCATGGACTTGCCGGTTGACGTGATTGTGATTGATGGTTCCACGATGAAATTCGCAATAAAGAGTATCGCCGGAACTTACCAGGGGACGATCGCGGCGGACGGCTCACGGATTGTTGGCTCATGGTCACAAGACGACGCGTCATGGGCGCTCACCTGGTTAAGAGGTGAGGATCCGGGCAACTCGTGGAAACTTCTCAATGAGCAGCAGGCGATGGAGAGCGGACGGGTCTACACGCGCTGGTTCTATGAAGGCAAGATTTCCGAGCTCTGGGAAAAGCTGAGCCCGGTCATGCAACAAGCGCTGGGCACCGAGGCCAAGCTTGCTGAGTTCCGCGCGCAAGTACAGCAGCAAATGGGCGTGGAGGGCAAGATGTCCGAAGAGAACGTGAAGCCGGAGGACGCACTACAGGTTTACCGGAGGCTGGCGAAGTTCGACAAAGCCGACAGCATTATCGAGATAATGATGGCGTTCAATTCCAGGGGTGCTGTCGCCCAGTTCGCCATCCACCGGGTGCGTTAGCTTTCGATTGACATTGGTGGACCTGGTGAGATTCGAACTCACGACCTCTTCCATGCCATTTAAGATAAATCAGTCACTTGCAGACTGTCCTCACAGAAAGCGCAAGGTTTAGTGGACGGCACCCTGGCGCCGGTGGACGCCAAGCGGCCCCCCAGGGACTCCAAACCCGAACCGGCCACAAAGCACTCTCGCGCGCGGTTGCATGCTGTTGCGATTGTCGTGGGCTGGAGCAAACGACCAATGATTTCTCCATAAGGATGATGCCCAGTGTAGAGCGTTGAACCGCCTTCGCGGCTTCGCGCGCTATTTGCTATTTCGCAATATTGCGAATACACTGAGATCGGGTGCCAAAGACCAGAGTGGTCCTCTACCGGGAGGAAGACGGATCGTGCCCGTTCATCGAGTGGTTCGACAAGTTACCGGCGAAAGTTCAGGACAAGTGCTACCTCCGGTTGGAGCGGCTTCGGGAGATGGGCCATGAACTGCGTCGACCGGAGGCGGACTTCCTGCGCGACGGCATCTACGAACTGCGCGCCAGCCAGGGAGGCGTTCACCACCGGATCTTGTATTTCTTTTACGGCGCGATTGCGGCCGTGGTCTCTCACGGTCTTGTGAAAGAGCGGGTTGTGCCGCCGAGAGAGATCGATCATGCCGTCGAGCGTAAGAAGCGGTTTGAGACGAATCCGGTGAAGCACACTTATGAGGAGGCTTGAGCATGCCAGCTAACAAAGCAAAGACCCGGAAACCGACCCGCGATGCGGTCGAGATCCTTCACCGCCGGCTCTACGAAGGCAAACCGGCCCGGCTTAAGAACCTGGAAGAAACGCGCGCGAACGAAGAGATCGCCCGCAAAATCCAGGAACTGAGGGCAGCGGCGGCCCTCACCCAGACTCAACTTGCCAAGCTCATCGGCACCACCGCATCGGTCATCTGCCGCCTGGAGGATGCCGATTACGAGGGCCACTCCCTGGCGATGTTGCGCAGGATCGCAGCCGCGTTAAATAAGCGGGTCGAGATCCGTTTTATACCGATCCGGCGGTCGGCATAGCTCACTTATGGACGACATCAACTCGTTCGCAATACAACAAGCCGAGGCGGCCGCCACAAGGCTGTGGGCCTTCGGGAGCGCTCCATATCCGTTTTCCGGTGGCGCGCTCATCCAGCGCCACATCGAACAGGAGGTCACGAACACCGCAATTGCTTTCGCTATTCACGTTCGGCGAATTTTGGACAACAAGTCCGTACGCACCAAGTTCGTGCTCGATGAGCCATTCCGCATTTGGTCCCCGGCAACAGGGTTGACCAAGGTGAACCTTCTCCGCGACGCTCTCAACCGCATTATCCACGCAACGGAGTTCAAGGTTGGATTTGAGAAGCTTCCAGACGATGCATCGAAGATTCATGGTGGTGCAATCGGGGTCATCTATCTCTCGACCCGAACCGATCAACGTGACGAAGCACTGATCGACGTCTTCGCGCTAGCTTCGTGTTTCTTTCACAAAGTCCTACCCGAACTGCATGTGCTTGACCGACCGTCCGCACCAGAAGCGGTTCACTGATGTGTGCGTGGATCATCGGTTAGTGCCATCGTCTATCTTCACCCAAAAGAAGCGGGGCGGGGTCACAATCGGAAAGTGCGATCTGATCAAGCTGCTTGGCTCAGCGGATGGCCGGCGTACACCTGAAGAAAGCAATTGGCGGCCGGACGCATTGAAAGACCACTGGCCTCCGCCGGGTGAGCTCAAACCGCCCCCGAATTCAGATCCGCTGGCTGGAGTCCAAATTTTGGTGAATTTGGACTCCAAATGGACTCCGGGTGACCTCTTCCATGATGCGGAAGAAGGTGTTATGTTCTTAGAAATCAGTTCGGGATCGGGATCTGCCCCCGTTGTTGGCGTAGAGCCTTGAGGAATTTGGTGGACCTGGTGAGATTCGAACTCACGACCTCTTCCATGCCATGGAAGCGCGCTCCCAACTGCGCCACAGGCCCACACGATCGAGGACTGTCACCAGTATAGCCGAGCTTAGGCGGTTCCACTAGACTTACCGACCTGGGCGGTTTCATAGAATGAGGGCTCGCCGGGGGGCCGCGTCTTCCAGCGCCGATGAATCCAGAGCCACTGGTCAGGGTACTGGCGGATCACGTTTTCGAGCACGGACTGGAGGCACGCGGCGTCTGCGTGCACGTGGCCGGTCATGGCGACTGGTGGAAGGAAGCGCAAAATGTACTTGCGCTCCGCATCGGACCACAGCGCAAAGCCCGGGATCACGGCTGCGCCTGAGTGAGCGGCCAGCTTGACGAAGCCAGTTCCGGCGCAGGCCGGGATGCCGAAGAAATCCACGAATACGCCGTTGTCGAGTGAGGCGTTCTGATCGACCAGGATGCCCACGGCTTCATTGGCCGCCAGGGCCTTCAGGATTCCGCGCGCGAAATCCTTCTTTTCGATGAGCCGGTTGCCGGAGAGCGTCCGGCGCTGCTCCACCAGCCGGTCGATGAGAGGATTGTCGAGCGGCCGCACGACGACGTTCATCGGCGCGGCCATCAGCCCATGGGCAAAGGCGCTCAGCTCCCAGTTGCCGAGGTGCGCGGTGGCAAACAGCACGCCCTTCCCGCGACGGCGAGCCTCCTCGAAGTGCTCGTATCCCTCGTAGCGAATCCACTCGCCGATGTTGGCGCGGTTCAGCCGGGGAAACCGGGCCAGGGTAACGAGCAGCCGCGCGATGGAGCGAAAGACACCGTCGGTGATGCGGACGCGTTCACGCGAATCAAGGTTCGGCAATGCCATGGCCAGGTTTGCCAGAGCCACGCGGCGCAGCCGGGGGAGCGCTAGATCGAGCAGGAGCGTGTAGCTGCGCGCAAGAAAGTCGGCAACCGGGAGCGGGGACCAGGCGAGCGAGTTCAGAATCAGGACGGCGAGCCCATATTCGAGCCTCTCGCGCAGCCCAGAGCGTTGGCGCATGAATTCGTCATTCTATCCATCCGCCGCCGAGAACCAAATCGCCCTGGTAAAAGACCGCGGCCTGTCCGGGCGTGACGGCGCGCTGCGGCTCATCGAAGCGCACTTCGATCCGATGTGCCTCGGAGGTTGGATGGAGCGTGGCCGCGGCGGCTTCGTGCTTGTTGCGGATCTTGACTTGCGCCCGGGCCGGGGCAGGGAGGCCGGGCCAGGAAATCCAGTTGACGTCCTTCGCGATCAGGCTCGCGCGATAGAGTTGATGGTCTCCACCCACCGTGACGCGCTGCGTAGCCACGTCGGTTGCGATGACGTATAGCGGTTCACCGGTTGCAATACCCAGGCCGCGCCTTTGGCCGACCGTGAAATGATGCACGCCTGTGTGCCCGCCGATCCTGCGGCCGTCGCTGGATACGATCTCGCCGTGCTTCTCGTCCGGCTTGATGCCCTTGGAGCGGAGATAGGCATCCATGAACGCGGCGTAATCGCCATTGGGAACGAAGCAGATTTCATAGCTTTCGTCCTTGGCGGCGACGGCCAGTCCCATCTCATGTGCGAGCGCGCGGACTGCCGCTTTGCTCATCTCGCCCAGCGGAAACAGAGTGCGCGCGAGCTGCTGCTGCGTCAGACCGAAGAGGAAATAAGTCTGGTCCTTGCCGGCGTCCACGGCGCGGCGCAACTGGTAGCGGCCGGTCTCGAGATCGCGAGTCACGCGGGCGTAATGGCCGGTAGCGATCTGTGTGGCACCGACGCCGTCCGCCAAATCCATGAACCGGTCGAACTTAATGAAGTTGTTGCACAGGGTGCACGGGATGGGCGTGCGTCCCGCGAGGTATTCTGAGACGAAGGGCTCCACCACCTGGCGTTCGAACTGGTCTTCGAAATTGACCACGTAGTAGGGGATGCCCAACTGCTCAGCTACGCGCCGGGCGTCGTAGACATCATCCAGCGAGCAGCAGCGTCCCACGCCACCGTCGTTTGCAAGCTCAGGCAGCCGCCTTTGATTCCAAAGCTGCATGGTAAGGCCCACCACCGAGTGGCCGCGCGAAACCAGTAGGCCGGCAACGGTGGAACTGTCCACGCCGCCGCTCATGGCTACCGCAATCGGGTTTGAATCAGGCATGGAGCTGTGTTACCGGCGAGATCTTTCGCAAATGGCGCACGGAATCTTCAACCGCATCGATCAAGGCGTCCACCTGCTCAACCGTATTGGAGCGGCCGAGCGAAAATCGAACGCTCGAGCGCGCACGCTCAGCGGGCAGCCCGATGGCGGTCAGGACGTGCGACGGCTCCACGGCGCCGCTCGAGCATGCAGCTCCGGTGGAGACAGCAAATCCTCGCAGATCGAGTGCGATCACCAGAGCCTCGCCCTCGATTCCGTCGAAGTAGATATTGGTCGTGTTCGGTATCCGGCGCTTCTTCGTGCCGTTTACACCGGTTCCGGAAACTCGCTCGAGAATACCGGCTTCCAGCCGATTTCGGAGCGCGGCCAACTCCGAGGCCTCATTTTCAAGACGCCGCGCTCCTGACTCCGCCGCGCAGCCAACGGCAACCGCACCCGGCACGTTTTCGGTTCCCGGCCTCCGCTCGCGCTCGTGATGGCCGCCGTAGTTGATGGAAGTGATGCGCGTGCCCTTGCGCACGAACAGCACACCCACGCCCTTCGGCGCATAGATCTTGTGCCCGCTCATGGAGTACAGATCTACGCCCAAAGCGCCGACGTCGACCGGTACTTTGGCCAGCGCCTGCACTCCGTCGGAATGCAAATACAGGTTCGCCTCCTTTGTGATTCGGGAGATTTCGGCAATGGGCTGCAGGGTTCCGATCTCGTTATTGGCATGCATCACTGAAACCAGCACCGTGGAGGTTCGCAACGCGCGGCGGATGTCGTCCGGATCCACCACGCCTCTCGAGCCCACGCGCACGTAGGTCACGGCGACTCCCTCCCGCTCCAGTTGCGCGCACGCGTTCAACACCGCGGGGTGCTCGATGGTGGTGGTGACCACGTGCATCTGCGGCCGGTTTGCATAGCGCAGGACGCCGAATAGCGCCAGGTTGTCCGCTTCGGTGCCGCCGCTGACAAATACGATCTCCTGCGGTTGGCAGCCGATGAGCGCCGCTGTCTGCCGCCGCGCCATTTCCAGGCGCTGCTTGGCCATTTGTCCGAAATGATGGATACTGGACGCGTTGCCATACACTTCGGCGAGACAAGACACCGTCGCCTGGACGACCTCCGGGGAGACGGGCGTTGTCGCGTTATGGTCGAAGTAGAAACGCTCCACTTTTACTTAGTTTAACAATGCGGCGTCCAATTATTACCCTGATAACCGATTTTGGCCTGTCCGACCACTATGCCGGCGTCATGCGAGGAGTCATTCTCGGCATCTGCCCGCAGGCCGAAATCGTCGATATCAGCCACGAGGTTGGCGCGTATGAAGTGGTGGAAGGCGCTTTTCTGCTGGCGCAGACGTACCCCTATTTTCCGCGCGGCACGGTGCACGTGGTGGTGATCGACCCCGGCGTGGGCACGGCGCGCCGGCCCATCGTGGCGGAGGCGGCTGGGCAGCGATTCGTCGCGCCGGATAACGGCGTTCTCTCCATGATGTACGCGCGCGAGAAGCCTAAGGTCCGCTGGATAACCGCCGAAAAGTACTTTCTGAAGCCGGTGAGCCAGACTTTTCACGGCCGCGATATCTTTGCGCCCGTGGGCGCGCATCTGGCCCGCGGGGTCGCGCCCGCCAAGATGGGCAAGCAGATCACGGATTACCTGCGACTGCATTTTGAGCGGCCGGTACGCACGGCGCGCCGCGCCTGGACGGGCGCGGTACTCAAAATCGACCGGTTCGGCAATCTGGTCACGAATTTTCCAGCCGAGGAATTTCCGGACCTCCAGAAGCGGCCGTTCGAAATGTCGATCGGGCTCGAAACCGTCAACCGTCTGGCGCGGAATTACGCGGAGTCAGGGCCGGGCCAGCTTTTCGTAATCGTCGGCAGCTCGGGGTATCTGGAGGTTTCCGCCAGTCAGGCTTCTGCCGCGAAGATGCTGGGATGCGGCGTGGGGGCGCCGGTGGAGTTGCGGATATTGTGAAACCAGAATCAACGGAGTGAATCGAGACTCCGACGCACTTACTTCACCATTAGCGTGATCCCACTGCGATAGGCTCTGATGATGTGCACTCCTGAGTACACCAAACGCCGGAGCCGCCCACGGAGACCTGGCTGGCGGTCGTAGAGCTTCAGGCCCAAGAATTCAGCGTGCGGATAAACCTGCCCTGCCGAAAAGCCAGCCTCCCGGCCGAGTTTCAGAATGAGTTTAGGGGGAGCATCTTGGTCGGTTACGTCCCACGTCCGCGAGAACTCCGCGGCGGCCCGAGCGTGCCCCACACCGGGTTCCGAAGCGATCATCAGGCCTCCCGGCTTCAACGCCCGGAAAACCTGCCGGATCGCGAGAGGCATGTCGATGGAGTGGTGCAAGGAGTCAAAAAACACGGCCGCGTCGAACTCGCCTTCAAACGGCGACTCTTCAAAATCAGATGAAATGAACAGTGGCGGTTTGTGCAGCGTGCGAAACATCGGGTTGCAGCGAGCCAATTCGATGGCCTGAGTGCTTATGTCCTGACCCACGACATCGTAACCTGATTTTGCCAGCATGTAGCTCAACCATCCGGCGCCACATCCACATTCCAGGACGCGCGCGGGAGGCGGGGGAAGCAGAAGCAGGACAGCACGCACCTCCATGAGCTGGGCGCCCCGGCCTTGATCGGAGAACGGCTTGTTCAAGGCGTGTTCCCGGCCTTCGGGCCCGATTCGTCCGTAGTAAGTCAACTCTCCAGGCGAAGCCAAGATTTGCCTCCTGCTTCACGAATCTGGAATCTGAAGTACATTGCACCAAGGTATCAAACCCTAATTCCGAGAGGCGGGACTATAGAGACTGAGCGCGTTGTCGCCCTGTCGCACCACGCGCCGACGTGACAGCCTGCCGGAGGTTTCGGGAAGCGTAAGCCGGACCGAGTGTTGCGCGATCACCAGTGCCGGGGGCTCTTCCGCCAAGATCTGAAGCACGAGCCCGTATTCGTCTTCGCGATTGTACGGCGGATCGAGAAATACGATGTCCGCCTTATGGCGGCCGACTAATGGCACCGCCGCACCCAGCACGACCGTGGCCCGGCTCTCAATTCCGAGGCTCGCCAGGTTTTCTCGCAGCACTTTCGCTGCGGTTTTTCCCCGTTCGATGAAAACGGCGCGAGCGGCGCCGCGGCTGAGGGCTTCGATGCCCACGGCTCCCGTCCCCGCGTAGGCGTCGAGAAAAAC
>Ga0335077_10001423_pt1 | contig 28341 bp, 23 predicted proteins | sample Lox_Sample_31_FD_207151 | JGI IMG/M metagenome (GOLD analysis project Ga0335077, IMG submission 207151) | Soil microbial communities from Loxahatchee National Wildlife Refuge, Florida, United States - Lox_Sample_3.1 | ecosystem: Environmental > Terrestrial > Soil > Wetlands | place: USA... | reverse complement strand
GCCGAGCGCGGCGAACGTGCGCGGGCGCGGCGGTGGTTCCTCACCGGCAACCGCGACCCGCTCCTGCATGGCGCGGCAGTATCTCAGGCTTCGCGACGCTCTGCCGATCGGCCGGGTAGAATCGCGTCATGGACCCATTTCTGGATCGAGTGGCCGTCATCACGGGCGGCGCGGGCGGGATCGGCGCGGCGCTGGCCAAGGCCTTCGCGACGCGCGGCGCGAAGCTCGTGCTGGCCGACCTGGACGAAGCGAACCTGGCCGCCGTCGCGCACGACCTCGAGAAGTCGGGCGCGCAGGTGCTCGGCGTGCCGACGGACGTGTCGAAGGCCGAGAGCGTCGAGGCGCTGGCCGAAGCCGCGGTGCGCCGTTTCGGCGGCGTGCACGTCGTATGCAACAACGCCGGCATCGCGACGTTCGGACCGCTCGCGAAGTCCACGCGCAAGGACTTCGAGTTCACCATGAACGTCAACTTCTGGGGTGTCGTGAACGGCGTGCAGGCGTTCGTGCCGCGCCTGCTCGAGCAGAACCAGGGCGGGCACGTCGTGAACACGGCGTCGATGGCCGGGCTCGTGGGCATGCGCTGGCTCGGCGTGTACTGCGCGTCGAAGTTCGCGGTCGTCGGCCTCACCGAAGCGCTGTTCGTCGAGATGCGCGACCACGGCATCGGCGTGTCCGTGCTGTGCCCGATGATGGTCGCGACGAACATCAACGAGAACTCGCTGCGCATGCGTCCGACGGAGCTGCGCAACCCCGCGGGCTCGGACATCCCGCAGACCGGTGGGGCCGCGCCGACGCTGGTGGGCGACACCATCTCGCCCGACTTGCTCGCGCGCCGCGTGGTGCGCGCCATCGAGCGCAAGGAGCTCTACATCCTCACGCACCCCGAGCAGCGCGACATCCTGAAGCGCCGCGCGGGGCGGCTCGACGCGGCCTTCGACGTGTGGGAGCTCGAGGCGGGCCACTGACCCCTAGAGGCCTGCGTCGCCCACCGGGAAGCGGCCCTTGCGCGCCGCAGCCACGAACTCGTCGTAGTCGCTCTCGTTCTGCTTGGCGTAGTCGGTCGCGAAGCGCGTGATCGCCGACTCGAACTGCTTGCTCTTGCCCATGTAGCCGGCGAGCACGGCCGAGTCGCCCGAGCGCGCGTGCGCGCGCGCCAGCGCCTTGCCACACAGTTCTGCGTAGCGTTCCAGGTTCCACGGCCGCATGAGCTCGACCGCCGGCTTGATCTTGAAGTCGCGCAGCTGGCGCAAATAGAAGTGGCGGCCGCCGTCGCCCCGCGTCCAGCCCAGGAAGATGTCGCTCGCCGCCTGCATGAGCCGCTGACCCACCACGACGCGCTCGCCGTGGTTGTCGAGCGCGCTCTTCCCCGCGAACGGCTCGAGCACGGACGCGCGCGCCTCCTTGATCTGCAGATACAGCGGATCGTTCGCGCTCGCGAGGAAGAGCGCGACGCCGCACCAGGTGCCGACGCTGCCGACGCCGACGACTTTCATCGCCAGGTCGCCGAGCTGGTAGCGGTCGAAGAGCGGGCGGCGGTCCTCGGGCAGTGACTCGCGGTAACGGCGCAGCGCGCGGCGCGCGTCGCCGTCGAAGCGATCCTTGTGTGCGCCGCTCGGGTGGTAGACGAGTGGCGGGTCGTCGTGGATGCGCGGCTTGCCCCGCGCCACGTGCGACAGGTTCGCGTGCTCGGCCGTGTGATCGCGCCGTGTCGCCTTCCTCCACTCGCGCTCGTAGAAACGGCGCAGCTCGGGGTCGTGCACGGAGTCGAACACGTCGTCGATGCGCGAGTACCAGGCTTCGAGCGTCGTCTGCCGCGCGTGCACCCACATGTTCTCGCGGTACGAGCGCGCGCACGCGCTCGCGGCGGCGCGGCAGTCCGTGCCGGAGAAGCGGTTGTTGCGCCCGGCGATGACGAAGCTCGCGGCGAGCCGCTTCACGTCCCACTCCCAAGGCGCGGGGAGCGTCTCGTCGAAGTCGTTGATGTCGAAGATGCGCCGGCGCTCCGGCGTCGCGAACATGCCGAAGTTCAAGAGGTGACAGTCGCCGCACGCCTGCACCCGCAGGTCGGTGCGCGAGGTGTGGTGCAGGTCGGCGGCCATGATCGACGCCGCGCCGCGGAAGAACGCGAACGGCGATTGCAGCATTCGCGCGTAGCGGATCGGCAGGAGCTCGGGGACGCGCCCGCGGCTCGACTCGATCACCCTCTCGACGGGGTCCCGCCGCGAGCGGGTCGGGTGCCAGTCGGCGTGACTCGCACGCGACGCCTTCGTGCGCAGCTTCCGGCCCTCGGCGAAGCGCTCGTCCAGGGTCGGGATCTTCCGCGCGCGGTCCACGGCGCGATTATGCGCCAGTCAGCCGATCATCACGTGCTCTTTCACCACGACGGTGAAGCGCGTCGCGAGATCGAAGAGGTTCTTCTCGTCGTCGAGCACGGCGGCGACTTCGGGGGAGCGCGCCGACGCGCGCATGTCCTCTTCGTTCTCGAACCAGACCTCGGCGATACCGTCGTATGGGAGGTCCGGCTCGGTGCCGGCAAGATCGGGCGCCAGGTTGATGACGTAGCGCACGATTCCGGGCACGCGCTTCGCCTTCTCGGCGTGCACGGTGGTCCAGTAGCGGCCGAAGTCCTCGCGCGACATGCCCGGCCGGCGCTTGGCGCCGAAGATCATCTTCATCATGGCGCCATCGTACTCCGGCGCCGAGCCGCCAGCGTGCGGGTGGACTGCCCGCGCGCTGGCGCTCGACGCAGAGCGCCTTCAGAGCGGCGCGCAGGTGCTCTCGCAGACGGACTTCCAGCTGTCGCACTCGGACAGGCCGGTCACGAACTCGCCTTTGATCTCGCTGATGATCTCGGCGTGAGTATTCGCCACGTCGGCGTTGCACACCTTCAGATCCGCGGAGTTGCTGGTGACGATCGTGCAGTTCGCCCGGCCGAACAGAGCGTTCTGGCTGGCCCATTGCGTGAAGCACGACTCCGAGCGCTTCGCGAAGGCGTGACACTGCGCCGCGGCCGCGGCGCACAGCTTGAGACACGCCTTGACCGAGCTCGCGTTGTTGAACCCGGTCGTGTTCGGGTCGTTCATGTTGGACGTTGGCTCGAGGCCGCCGCAGACGTCGGTGCCGATCGGGCTGCCGGTTGCGCCCGCATGGGCGCGGCCCCCGACCGCGAAGACGAAAACCAGTACGAAGCCGAGACTCAGCCACGGACGAGACATACACTCTCCCCACTCGTTGCGGAGCCGAACCCTGGGGACACACTCGCGCCCCAGGTTTCTCCCACCTCATGTTGAACGTGAACCGTCGTCACGCGAAGCGTGACCTCACATGGGCGCGCAGGTGCTCTCGCAGACGGACTTCCAGCTGTCGCAGTCGGTCAGGCCCGAGGTGTATCCAGCCTTCACCTTGCTCATGAACCCGACCTTCTCCTCGGCGATGCCTGCATCGCACGACTTCAGGTCGGCAGGGGTGCTCGAGATGATCGCGCAGTTCGCGCGCTCGAACGCGGCCGCCTGATTCACCCACGCCGTGAAGCAGCCGAGCGCGCGCTTCGCGAACGCGTGGCACTGAGCCGCCGCGGCGTCGCACAGCTTGATGCACGCCTTGACCGAGCTCGCGTTGTTGAACCCGGTCGTGTTCGGGTCGTTCATGTTCTCGGTCGGATCGAGACTCGCGCACACTCCGGTGTTGATCGGAGTGCTGGTCGCGCCGGCATAGGCGCGACTGCCGAGCGCGAAGACGGCACACAGCACGAAGACGACACTCACCCAGGAACGAGACATGGACCTCTCCCCCCACTTGCGGAGCCGAAGCGTCGGGACACACGCGTGCCCGCTTTCTCCCACCCCTGCGGGAGAATATGAGAATTTTATTGGGGAAGTGCACCTCGGGACCGGGTGCCTTCGCAGGGCCCGGGCGATTCCCGCACGAGAAGTCGCCCGGGCCGGGGAGTCTCCGACTAGAACGTGACCGCGCGGGTGCGGATCAGCATCGCGAGGCGCTTGCGCTGCTCGGGCTCGAGCGCCGCGTGCAGCTCGCCGAGCGCGTTCGCGACCGCGGCCTGCACGCTCTTCGCCGAGCTGGCGCGGTGGTCGGTCGCGACCTCCGCCGCAGCGCGGTCGAAAGCATCGGCCGACATCGCGTCGGCGAGGGCCGACGCAGTTCTGCGTTGCTCCACCTCCGCCTGCGCGCGCTCGATCTTGAGCCGCTCGAGGATGCGCGCGACCGCGGCGACCTGATCCTGGGTCAGGTCGAGCTTCCAGGCCAGGAAGCGCAGCGGACGCCGCACGCCCAGGCCGGACGAGCCGAGCTCGTCGTCGCCGCGGCCGACCGAGAAGTAGAACTCGGCTCCGCGCGGCTCCGAGTCGCCTCCGCCGCCGGCCCACGCGTACGCGGGCGAGAAGTCCCAGCAGCCACCGCGGTGCCGGGAAGACCAGTGTCGATGTCGCATGTGCAACTCCTCCTCGCGGGGGCCATCGCTCCCCGCGGGTACGTGCGCGGGCAGGATTGCCTCGCGCGCTCGAAAGCCTGGCTCCGCCTGCTCGCGCCGTCAACGCAGCAAAGACGCGGCGCCGCTGCACGAGATAGACTGCGCCCGTGGAATTCAATCTCGCCGACCTGTTCGAGCACTCCGCCGACGTGTTTCCCGAGCGCGAGTACCTGGTGGCCGAGGGCGCCCGCCGCACGTACGCCGAGATGGACGCGCGCGCGAACCGGCTCGCGCACTTCCTGCTCGAGCGGGGCGTGCGGCCCGGCGATCACGTCGGCATCTACGCGTACAACTCGGTCGAGTGGGTCGAGTCGCTCTGGGCGATCTTCAAGGTCCGCGCGGTCTGGATCAACATCAACTACCGGTACGTCGAGGACGAGCTCCGCTACCTGTTCGGCAACTCCGATCTCGTCGCGCTGATCTACCAGCGCGAGTTCGCGCCGCGCATCACGGGCGCGCTCGACGCGCTGCCGGGGCTGCGCTTCTCGATAGTGATCGAGGACCAGAGCGGCGCCGACGCCGCGAAGCTCGGCTCGCACGACTACGAGCGGGCGCTCTCGAGCGGCTCGCCCGCGCGCGACTTCGAGAAGCGCTCCGCCGACGACCACTACATCCTGTACACCGGCGGCACGACGGGCATGCCGAAGGGCGTCGTCTGGCGACACGAGGATGTGTTGATGACGCTCGGCGGCGGCATCGACATCATCTCCGGTCAGCGCGCGCAGAAGCCCGAAGACATGGCCGAGCGCGGCCGCGCGGGCGCGCAGACCATGTTCCCGATCGCGCCGCTCATGCACGGCGCCACGCAGTGGGGCGTCATGGGCGGCAGCTTCGTCGGCCGCAAGACCGTGCTGGTGGCGAAGTTCGACGCGAGGAACGTGTGGCGGCTCGTCGAGCGCGAGCGCGTGAACGCGATCATGATCACGGGCGACGCGATGGGCCGCCCGCTCATCGAAGCGCTCGAGGAGCCCGGCGCGAAGTACGACCTGTCGTCGCTCGCGGCCGTGTCGAGCACCGCCGCCGTGTTCTCGCCGACGGTGAAGGACGATTTCTTCCGCCTGTTCCCGAACCTGATCATGACCGACGCGGTCGGCTCGTCGGAAGGCGGCGCCAACGGCGTCGCGTTCGTGCAGAAGGGCAACACCGCCATGAAGGGCGGCGGGCCGACGATCCGCGCGGGCGCCGACACGACCGTGCTCGACGAGAAGCTCGAGCCCGTCGCGCCCGGCAGCGGCGTGATCGGCAAGGTCGCGCGCGGCGGCAACGTGCCGCTCGGCTACTACAAGGACCCGGTGAAGTCGGCCGAGGTGTTCGTCGTCGACAAGCGCGGCAAGCGCTGGTCGATCCCCGGCGACTTCGCGACGCTGGAAGCCGACGGCACCGTGACGCTGCTCGGCCGCGGCTCGGTGTCGATCAACTCGGGCGGCGAGAAGATCTTCCCCGAAGAGGTCGAGGCCGCCGTGAAATCGCACCCCGACTGCTTCGACGCCGTCGTCGTAGGCGTGCCCGACGCGCGCTTCGGCTCGCGCGTCGCCGCCGTCGTCGAAGCGCGGCCCGGCCGCACTCCGACGCTCGAGACGATCCAGGCGCACTGCCGCACGAAGATCGCGGGCTACAAGATCCCGCGCGAGCTCCACCTGGTAGCGAAAGTCGAGCGCTCGCCGTCGGGCAAGCCCGACTACCGCTGGGCGAAGGAAGTCGCGACGGCGCAGCGGCGCTGACCGCGCGCGCGCGACGACCTGCTCGCGTTCCTCGGCACGCTCGTCCTGTTTCCGTGCTGTTCGACAACCCCGCCGATCCGGAGTGAGCACCGCCACGCGAGCGGCTTTCTTCAGACGTTTTCCACGCGGCGGGCTCGCGGGCTGCCTTCGCCGCTCGAGCGCGCGCAGCTCAGCGAGGCACGCGCCTTGCTCCAGACTCGCGAGTGGCGCTCCGACGGCTCGGCTGCGCGTTCGCGCTCTTCTTCTGCGCATGCACGACCCTGCGCAAGGGCGAGTGGGAGGTGCTCGGCGCGAGCCCCGCGCCGAGCTCGGGGTTCCTCGCGGAGCCCGAGCGGCTCGACGACGCGAGCGGGCCGGCCGCGTTCTCGCGCAGCTGGACTTCGCCGCAGCACGACTGGCGGCGCTTTTCGAAGCTCTACATCCCGCCGGTCGACACGAGCCACGTGCTGCCCGAATCGCTGTGGGACTCGCTGAACGTGCGACACTTCCAGGTGTCTGCCGACGTGGTGGTGCAAGCCGACGAGCTCCACCGCCGCTTGGAGGACGCCTTCCGCGGCGATCCGTACCGGCACTTCGAGGTGATCGACGACCCGGACGGCGTCGACGACGACACGGTCGTCCTGCAAGTCTCGCTGGTCGAGCTCGTGCCCAACAAGGCCGTGCTCGGCGCGATGGGCCTGGCCGCGTGGGGTGGCCCGCTCGAGATCGGCATTCCCGTCGCCACGCTCACCGCGTTCGTCGCGCACGGCTCGATCGCCATGGAGAGTCAGCTCTGCACGCGCGACGGCACGGTGCTCGCCATGTACGCCGACCGCGACACGGGCCGCATGCGCATCATCGATCTGCGCTCGCTCACGTGGTACGCGAACGCGCACGAGGCGATGGACGAATGGGCGGAGGCCCTCGTCGACCTGGCCAACACGCCCATGGAGAGCGAGGTGAAGCACAAGTGGTGGTTCACGCCGCTGCCGTGGTGACACGCCGGACGCAGAGCGACATTACACCAAAGAGTGTCATAGCCCAGGTCGAGGGCTCCGGTACGGACTCGAAGAGCGTGAAGTCGGTGTAGAGCGTCTTGATGTCGTCGGGACTGGCGATGCCCGGCACGACGGCGTCGATCTCGAGCTCGATGGTGGCCGGCGCCTCCGGCTCCGCCAGCGCGATCGGCACGATCCGATCGTGCAGGCTCGCGGCCGTGCTCGGTGTGACCGTAGTCTCGAAGACGCGCGTGCCGTCGGCGTCGAGCGCGACGTGCAACGTGTCGAATGGAAGCACCGTGGCGTCGGGGGCCGCGAGCCAGCCCAGGAACAGCTCGCTTTTCGCCGCGAGCGGGGCGAGGTCGAACTCGTAGCTGCTCGTCGAGGCCGCGTCCGAAATGCCCGTCGTGTTCTGGCCGTAGGCGAGCATCTCGCTGCCGCTCGCGAGCGCAGCCGCGACGTGCGGGCTCGACGCGACGAGACTCGCCGCAGTGCTGCGGTCGAGACCGGCGAACGCGCTCGCGCCGTGGAGCTGACCGGCGTCCGTGATCAGATCTCCAATCGTGCCCGAAGGCGGAGCCGGCGCCGATCCGTAGGCCGCCTGAGCGAACGCCTGCACCCCGGTTCCGTCGGGGGTCTGCGCGGCGGAGCGTGAAACGTGCAGCGCGGTGACCGGGCCGGCGGGGCCTGCGGCCACGGCGGTTGCGAGCACGGATCCCAGCCCCGTCGCCTGCGAGCTCGCAACCGCGAACACGGGCGCGCGCGCTTGCGCCTGCGCGACCGCGGTGCCCTGCGGACCGGGTGGGAACGGCGTACCCGGCAGCAGGGCCACGGTAGACCCCTCCGCGAGGGCGTGTGCGGCAACCCGCGAGGTCCCGGCGCCGAGCGCCGTCGCATTTGCGTTCGCGTCCCCTCCGCGTGCGCCGAACCCGGCCGGGCCGCCCGTTGCGTTCGCGATCACCGTCACGCTCGTGCTTCCAGTCGAGACGCCGCGCGCAGTACTGAGCGCGTTTCCGCCAGCGCGTCCGCTCCCCTGGCCCGAGACGAACTCGCCGCCGCCCAGACTCGACGCCACCACCTGGACGGGGTTCGCCGTGCCATCGCCGCTCCCCTCGCCGTCGGCGAGCGCGGAGGCATCGCCGTCCGCGTTCGGTCCGCTCCCACCTTGGGCGAACTCGTCGATGCTCACGCCTCCGCCGTGGTTGATTCCAGTGACGGACGCGAACGCGCTCGAGTCGGTCGGGCCCGGTCCGGGCGTCGGAACGATCGTGACGAGCCCGCCGGCGAAAGCGCTGTTCTCGAGCGTGAGCGACCGGGAGGTGCCTTCGTGGGTCAGCACGCTGCGGGCCGCGCCGCCGCCCGCGAAGCCGCTGCCCGCTTGAGCGAGCTGGGTCAGGGTGAGGTTGCCCGTGGTGTCGCCCGTGACTGCGTTCTCCAGATCGAGGGACGCGCCCACGTCTCCGACTCCGAGGACCGCGTCCCCGCTGACCGTGACGTCCCCGCCCCCGAGTGATTCGCCGTGCGCGGCGAGCTGGACCGTTCCTGCACTGCCGGCTGCACCGCTCCCGCCGAGCGCATCGTCGTAGTGTGCGAAGCTGCTGCCGCTCTGCACGGACGCAACGACCGTGACGGCTCCCGCGCCGTGACTCACTGCCGACGCCAGCGCGACGCCGTTGCCGCCGTCCCCGCCGGATTCGCCGAAGCCGCCCACGGCGGTGGTCTCGACGTCGAGATCGCCGCCGTCGGTGCGCTCGAACGAGAGGACCGAGCGCGCATTGCCGCCCCGTGCGTCGCCACCGGAACCGCCGTAAGCCGATTGGGAGAGGCCGATGGCGCCGAGCGTCGCTGCGTTCACCGCGTTCTCGAGGTCGATGTCGCCACCGTGGGGTGCGCTCGCCCCCGCGCCCGCGCCGACGGCGCCGCCGACGGCGTTGACCTCGGCGTCGGCGACACCCGTGTCCGAGCTCGCGTAGGCGGTCGCGCTCGCCGTTCCCGGTGCGGCGATGGTTCCCGCCGTAGTCGCGCTGGAGCCGCCCCCATAGGCGTCGGCGCTTGCGAACGCATTGCTCGCCCCGTGTGCGATCGCGGCCGCCGTGGAGCTCGCGTCCCCGCCCCTGGCTCCGGACGAGCCGGGGTCCGGAACGTTGGCGCTGCCGAGCGCTTGCGCGTACGCGTTGGCGTAGTCGCTCGCGGCGAGGCTCGTGGTCTCTGCGACGGCATGGGCGACGGCGTTGCCGCCTCGCCCGCCCGCATCGGCCGAGCGGTCGGGCGCGCCCCCGGTCGCATACGAGGAGACGAATTCGCTGGTGGTCGTCGTGCCGTGCGCCTCGGCGTGCGCGTCGCCGCCATTGCCGCTTCCGCCGCCCGTTCCGCCCTGCGCGTTGCTGTTCAGGATGAGGAAGCCCTGGTTCGAGAGGGTGGCCTCCGACGTCGCGGCGCCGCCGGACGCCGGTCCCCCGCCGGTCGAGGCGTTGCCGCCGGTGGCATTCACGTACGCAGTCACCGAGCTCGAGGAAAAGCTGTCGTCGAGCGAGCTGGTCGCGGCGCCGCCGTTGGCCGCAGCGGCCCCGTCCGGGGTGCTCGCCCCGCCGGCGTCTCCGCCGGTCGCTCCCTGGACCACGGTCACGTCGCCGCTCGTGCGGATCAACACTGAATTGTGTAGATCCGCGTCGGTGCCCGCGGCGTTGGCACCTCCCGCGAGTCCGCCGCCGCCGTTGCCGGCGATCGCATTCAGGGTCAGGTCGACGGCTCCGCCCAGGTCGGACTCCACGCTGAACGGCCCGACCCCGGCGCTGCCGCCGGCGCCGCCGGTGGCTCCGCTACCACCCGTGCCCCCCGTGACGGTGATCGTCGCGGTGGTTCTCGCGCCCGCGGTGTCGTGGACATCGCCCGAGAACGATGCGCTGCCGCCCGCCCCGCCGGGGCCCCCCGCGCTCCCGCCGGGGCCGCCGGACGCGCTGCCCGTGAAGGTCGCGGAAGCGGGCGAGACGGATTGGAGGGTGACGTCGGTCTCGGCCGCGCCGCCCTGGCCGCCGGCTCCGGCGCCGGCGCCTCCTGGACCGGCGACGCCGCCGAACGAGGCGGCGCTGTTCGTGGCCTCCGACGAGGTCAGGCTCGCTACCGCCGGGCCGCCGTCACCGCCAGCGGCGCCCGGCGCGCCGGCCGGCCCAGGCGTTCCCACGACCGATACCGACGCGGCGTGCGCCGCGGCAGTCAGGAACGAGAGAGTGAGTGCGGTCGCGAGCACGCGCATCCTGCGAGTCCCTCCGGGCGTCGGGATGATCGCATGGCAGCGCGTCGGAGGGACAGAGGCGACTCCGGCGGTGCAACTCACCTTGCACCCAGCCGCAGTCAGTGACGAAGTCTCCTAGCGCCGGCGGGGCGCTCGCGCGACATGAGCCACCGGCACGCTGCGCCGGATCAGCTTCTCGATGCCGCGCAGCTGCTCGCGCTCGTCGCTGGCGCAGAGCGAGATGGCGACGCCGCTCGCGCCTGCACGCGCCGTGCGCCCGATGCGGTGCACGTAGGTCTCGGGCACTTCGGGCAGCTCGTAGTTGATGACGTGTGTGACGCCGTCCACGTCGATGCCGCGCGCGGCGACGTCGGTCGCCACGAGCACGCGCGGGTCGCCGCGCCGGAACGCCTCGAGCGCGCGCGTGCGCGCGTTCTGCGACTTGTTGCCGTGGATGGCTTCGGCGCGAATGCCCGCCTTCGCCAGGCGCTCCGCCACGCGGTTCGCGCCGCGCTTGGTGCGCGTGAACACGAGCGCGCGCAGCACGTCGCGGTCGTCGAGCAGCTCGGCGAGCACGTCGCCCTTCTGCTTCGACTCGACGAAGTGCACGCGCTGCTCGACCTCTTCGACCGTCGACGCCTGGGGCGTCACGTAGATCTTCACCGGATTCACGAGCAGGCTTTCGGCGAGCCCGAGAATCGGCGCGGGCATGGTGGCCGAGAAGAGCAGCGTCTGCCGCCTGCGCGGCAGGGTCGCCACGATCTTCTTCACGTCGGGGATGAAGCCCAGGTCGAGCATGTGGTCGGCTTCGTCGAGCACGAGCACCTCGACGCGCGACAGGTTCGCGCGGCGCTGGCCCAAGAGGTCGACGAGCCGGCCCGGGCACGCGACCAGCACGTCGAGGCCCTGCGCGAGCGCGCGCACCTGCGGCTCCTGGCCGACGCCGCCGTGCACCTGCGCGACCGCCAGGTCGAGCCCGGCGCCGTATTTGCGGAAGCTCTCGGCGACCTGTGCCGCGAGCTCGCGCGTGGGCACGAGCACCAGACACCGAACGGTGTTGGGTGCGGCGCGTCTTCGCGCGCCCGCCAGGTGCTGCAGGATCGGCAGCGCGAACGCCGCCGTCTTGCCCGTGCCGGTGCGGGCGCAGCCGAGCAGGTCGCGGCCCTCGAGCAGCGCCGGGATGGCCTGCGCCTGGATGGGCGTCGGCTCGGCGTAGCCCGCGTCGCGCACCGCGGCTTCGAGCGCGGGGTGCAGGCCGAGAGAGGAGAAATCGGATTCGGAAACGAGAGACATGGAGCTCCAGAAACTGCGCAGCTCCGCGGCAATGGCGGGAGTGCGCTCTGTGCGATCCTCGGGGCGACTCCGCGAACGGGGCACATCGCCCGGACCGTGTTCGGCGCTCTCGAGCTCGTTCGCGTCAATCGCGAACACGCTGGCCCGGGAGCGCGACGCCCGCAGCTCGAGTCATCGAGCCAGGGCGCGTCGTCGCAGCGGACTATAGCGCAACGCGCGCGCCGGGCCAGTGGCGGGCCGCTACTGCGCCATTCGCTGCGAGATCTGCGCGAGCGCCCAGGTCATGGCGGTGCCGTCGCTCGAGCCGCCCTCGCGCCGCTCGGCCAGACGGATGACCACGCGGTCGCTGCGCACCACGGCGGCTGCGACGTAGGCGTCGGTCGGCACCTGGAAGGGCAGGTCGAGCTCGTCCTTGCGGACGCGCGTGATCGGCGTCTTGCACGCCTGCACGCCCGACGACTCGGTCTCCTGCGTCGTCTGTCCCCACGTCTTCTCGTACTCGTGGGCCAGCATCCAGCAGCGGTCGGCGCGAAAGCGCTCGGCCTCGTCGCTGGTGGAGAACGTGACGAGGTCGACGTCGATGACCCAGCTCTTGGCGCCGCCGTGCGTGTCGCCCGCCGCGTTCGGCACGTACGTGAGCGAGCCCGTCACCCAGGCGATCGGACCGGTGACCGGCTTGTTCTTGTTGGCGGCCTTCACGTGCTTGCCGGCCGTGGAGACGATTTGCTCGAAGTCGGGGAAGCGCTTCTCGAGCTCGCCGGCGGGCGGCGCGGCGAGCTTCGCGGCGGGCGCGAGGTCGAGCGGGTTCGGCCGCGCGAGCGCGCACGCGGAAAGGAGCGCGGCGCACAGCACGAGCGAGCCCGACGCGCGGAGAGCGGATGCCACGGAGCGCGAAGGCTACGCTACTCTGCGGCCATGATCACCGTCTTGGTTCGCGCCCGTGCCCGCACGTCGGCGCGAACGGCGCGAACGCCGCAATCGCAGAGGCGCGCGGCGGCGTAGCCTCGGTCAGAACTTCCTCGTGCCCGAGCTCGCGGCCGAGCTCGTGGCGGGGCTCGAGCTGCGCCCTGGCGAGCTCGTCGTCGAGATCGGCGCCGGCGCGGGCGCCTGGACCGAGGCGCTGGTCCGCGGCGGCGCGGAGGTCGTCGCGGTGGAGCTCGACCCCGAGTGGGCCGCGCGCCTGCGCGCGCGCTTCGGGCCCGGTGGGCCGACACGAATCCGTGTCGTCGAGGCCGACTTCCTGGCGCTGCCGCTGCCCGCGCGGCCGTTCCGCGTGGTGGGCTCCGTGCCGTTCGGCGCGACCACGCAGATCCTGCGCCGGCTCTTCGACGACCCGGTCTCGGCGCTCGTGCGCGCGGACCTCGTGGTGCAGTGGGAGGTCGCGCGAAAACGGGCCGAGTCGCCGCCGCAGACGTTGCTCTCCACGGCGTGGGCGCCGTGGTGGGAGTTCGCGCTCGGCCCGCGGCTGCCCGCCGGGTCGTTCCGCCCGGTGCCGAGCGTCGACGCCGCGCTGCTCCGCGCGACGCGCCGCGCGCCCGCGCTCCTGCCGCCCGCGCTCGCGCGCGACTACGCGGCGTTCGTGCGCGCGCGCTGGCCGTTCCGGTGACTAGAAGCGCTCGCGGCGTCGCGCGTCCGAGGCGGGCCGGATCTGGACGGAGTCGAAGATCGGGACGATCTGGACTTCGGTTCCGCTGCGCGACGATGCGAACGCGACGCGCAGAGCCTCGAGGGCTTGCTCCACTTCCTGGTCCGGCACGACGAGCTCGACCTTCACGAGCTCACGGCCGACGGTGTACTCCGTGCCGCGGTACCTGCCCTGCGGCGCGGCGGGGTCGAAGATCGTGACGTCGCTCGCGCGGAAGGCGCCGAACTTGGCCCTGGCGAGCGCATTGCTGACGTCGCCCAGAGATTCGGGTTGCAGGACGAATTCGAGCTTGCGCATGGTGATCTCCTCTGCCCCGGCGCTCGAGCATCAATCGTGCCGGGCGTGAATGCGGCTGGTCCGTTCGCGCAGACCGCGACTCCAACCCCGACGACTGCAATCCGCATGAATGCCTCTCGGCCTTGCAATGCGGGTTTCGGTGCCACCGGGGAGCTGCGGCCGCGCAGAAGCCGTCCGGAGCCTCCGCGCGCCTGGGCACGGCCGATGCACAAGGGCCCGCCGACACAGAAGGAGGTCAGCCATGACCGTCGCGAGCGGGCTCTTCGAAATGTTCTTTCTCGGCATAGCGAGCATGGTCGTGTTCTACGCGTTCGTGCTGGCGTGCGAAGCGATCTGAGGTCACGCGAGATGATCGCGCTCACCGCGGCAATCACCGTGCTTCTCTTCGTCTACCTGTTCACCGCGCTCGTCCGGCCGGAGTGGTTCTAGCTCCGAGCCGCGAGCCGTAGGAGATCCCTTCCATGTGGCTGCTACCCGCACTCGTCCTCGTCACGGTCGTGCTCGTCTCGATTCCGCTCAGCAAGTACATGGCGCGGATCATGGACGGCAAGTACCGCGCGCCGCGGATCTTCCGCTGGTTCGAGTCGAGGCTCGACTCGGGGCCGCAGGACTGGAAGCAGTACACGGTCGCGATGCTGGTCTTCAGCACGCTGCTCTTCATCTACGGCTTCGTGGTGCTCGCGATCCAGCCGCTCGCGCCGCTCAACCCCGACGGCAAGTACGGGATGCTCTGGCCGACGACGATCTTCAACACGGTCGCGTCGTTCATGACCAACACCAATCTGCAGCACTACTCGGGTGACGTTCACTTCTCGAACTTCAGCCAGATCTTCTTCTGCATCCTGAACCAGTTCGTCTCGGCTGCGATCGGCCTGTGCGCGCTGAGCGCCGTCATCCGCCTGTTCCGCGGCGAGAAGAAGATCGGGAACTTCTTCGTCGACATGTGGCGCGTGCTCATCTACATGTTCGTGCCCGTGTGTCTCCTGATCGGCGTGCTCTTCATCCAGAGCGGCATGCCGATGACGATCGAGACGACGACCGTGCAGGCGCAGACCGTCGAGCCGGGCGCCATGGGCACGGCCGACGACGGCCAGGCGAAGACGCAGAACATCCGCGTGGGCCCCGTCGCCGCAATGATGGCGATCAAGCAGGTCGGCACGAACGGCGGCGGCTTCTACGGCGCGAACGCCGCGCATCCGTTCGAGAACCCGAACGCCTGGTCCAACTTCATCACCATGTGCGCGATGATGTTCTTTCCGACGTCGCTCGTGCTCATGTACGGGCGCATGCTGCGCAGAGTCCGCCACTCCGTCGTGATCTACGCGGTCATGGGCGTGATGCTGGTCGGCATGATCGGCTGGGCGATCTACTGGGACACGCTGAATCCGAATCCGGCGCTCACCGCGCACGCCGCGAGCGAGTCGTTCACGCTCGCCAATGCGAACGCGGCGGGCGGCGTGCAGCCGGTCGCACTGCCCGCGGTCGCCGGCCTGCCCGTCGATCAGCACCTGGGAAACCTCGAGAGCACCGAGCTCCGCTTCGGCACTACCGCGTGCCCGACGTTCGCCTCGCTCACGACGGCGTTCACGACCGGGGCGGTGATCTGCGCGCACGACAGCCTGAACCCGATGGCCGGGCTCTCGCCGATGTTCGGCATGTGGATCAACGCCGTCTTCGGCGGCAAGGGCGTGGGCATGATCAACTTCCTCTTGTTCCTGATCATCGGCGTGTTCCTCGCCGGCCAGATGGTCGGGCGCAGCCCCGAGTATCTCGGCAAGAAGGTCGGCGCGCGCGAGATGAAGCTCGCGATGCTCGCGCTGCTCGTGCACCCGATCCTGATCCTCCTGCCGACGGGCATCTTCGCGGCGGGCGACTGGGGTCTGAAGGCCGAGGCGAATCCAGGCCCGCATGGCTTCTCGGAGGTCCTGTACGAGTTCTCGTCGGCCTCGGCCAACAACGGCTCGGGCTTCGAAGGGCTGGGCGACACCTTCGGCTTCGCGTCGAACACGAGCCCGGCGCCGGAGAGCTCGGCGTGGGACATCGCGGCGGGCCTCGTGATGCTGTTCAGCCGCTATCTGCCGATCATCGCGCCCATCGCGCTCGCGGCGGGTCTCGGCGCGAAGAAGGCCGCCCCGTTCACCGTCGGCACGATGCGCGACGACACGCTCACGTACGGCGGACTGTTGCTCGGAACGATCATGATCATCGGCGCCCTCTTGTTCCTGCCGGTCGCGGCCCTCGGCCCGCTGGCCGAGCACCTGGGTCCGATCCCATTCGGTGGGTGAAGGAGAAGCAGCGATGACCACGGCCCATGTGACTGAGATCCACGTCGCGAGTGGCGGCGCGCCGCGGCCGCCGCGCGGGCGCCAGCAGGCGCTCCTGCCGAGCGAGCTCTGGTGGGCGGCGCTCAAGCAGGCGTTCGTGATGCTGCGGCCCGATCTGCAGTGGACGAACCCCGTCATGTTCGTCGTCGAGGTCGGCGCCTTCCTCACGCTCTTGTTCGTGCTGCAGGCGCTGTTCTCCGGCTCGTCGAGCCAGGTCCCGGTCACCTACTTCATCGCGCTCGACGCGTGGCTCTTCCTCACGGTCGTGTTCGCGAACTTTGCGACCGCGGTCGCGGAGGCGCGCGGCCGCGCCCAGGCCGAGTCACTGCGCAAGACGCGCCGAGACACCCCGGCGCGCCGGCTGCGCGGCGGTCAGGCGGGCGGCGCGGTCGAGGTCGTGTCGTCGAACGAGCTCCGCGCGGGCGACCTCGTGCTGGTCTCGACCGGGGACGTGGTCCCCGGCGACGGCGAGATCGAGCGGGGCGCGGCGGCCATCGACGAGTCGGCGATCACCGGCGAGTCGGCGCCCGTCATCCGCGAGTCCGGCGGCGACCGCTCCGGCGTCACCGGCGGCACCGTCGTGCTCTCCGACCAGATCCTCGTGCGGATCACTGCGCGCGCGGGCGAGTCGTTCCTCGACCACGTGATCGCGCTCGTCGAGGGCGCAGTGCGCCAGCGCACGCCGAACGAGATCGCACTCACGCTCGTGCTCACGGCCTTCACGCTGATCTTCCTGATCGTCGTGGTGCCGCTGTGGCCGATGGCGAGGAGCGCCGAGCAGTACATGGCGGGCTACCTCGGGCTTTCGGAGAGCCTGAGGAGTCTCGGCACCGACGTGCCCACGCTCGTCGCGCTCCTCGTCTGTCTCATCCCGACGACGATCGGCGCGTTGCTCGCCGCGATCGGCATCGCGGGCATGGACCGCGCGCTGCGCGCGAACATCATCGCGAAGAGCGGCAAGGCGGTCGAAGTGGCGGGCGACGTCGACACGGTGCTGCTCGACAAGACCGGCACGATCACGAAGGGCAACCGCCAGGCGACGCGCTTCATCCCCGTCGGCGGCTGCACGCTGTCGGAGCTCTCCCACCTGGCCGCGCTCGCGTCGCTGGCCGACGAGACGCCCGAGGGCAAGAGCATCGTGCGCGTCGTGCGCGAGCAGGGCCTCGCGAACGCCGACGTCGTGCTTCCCGCCGACGCCGAGTTCGTCGCCTTCACCGCTCAGACGCGCATGAGCGGCGTCGACCGGCCGGGCGCGCGCCCGATCCGCAAGGGCGCCGTCGACGCCGTCGTCCGGTACATCGAGAGCCAGGGCGGGCACGCGCCGGAGGAGCTCCACGAGGTCGTGGCCGAGGTCGCGAAGGCCGGCGCCACGCCGCTCGTCGTTGCCGAGGGCGACCTCGTCGCGGGCGTGATCGTGCTCGAGGACATCCTGAAGGAGGGCATGCGCGAGCGGCTCGAGCGGCTGCGCCTGATGGGCCTGCGCACCGTGATGATCACCGGCGACAACCCGCTCACCGCCGCGACCATCGCGAAGAACGCGGGCGTCGACGACTTCGTCGCCGAGGCGACCCCCGAGTCGAAGCTCGCCTACATCCGCAAGGAGCAGGCCGAGGGCAAGCTCGTGGCGATGATGGGAGACGGCACGAACGACGCGCCCGCGCTGGCCCAGGCCGACGTCGGGCTCGCGATGAACTCGGGCACGAACGCGGCGAAGGAGGCCGGCAACATGGTCGACCTCGACAGCGACCCGACCAAGCTGATCGAGGCGATCGAAGTGGGCAAGGAGCTGCTCATGACGCGCGGCGCGCTCACGACCTTCTCGATCGCGAACGACGTCGCCAAGTACTTCGCGATCGTGCCCGCGCTGTTCGCGGGCACGCTGCCCTGGCTGAAGGCGATGGACGTGATGCGCCTGCACTCGCCGACCTCGGCGATCCTGTCGGCGGTCATCTTCAACGCGCTGATCATCCCGGTGCTGATCCCGATCGCGCTGCGCGGAGTGAAGTTCCAGCCCATCGGCGCGGAGGCGCTATTGCGGCGCAATCTGCTGATCTGGGGGGTGGGAGGCGTGTTGGTGCCGTTCGCGGGCATCAAGCTGATCGACGTCGCGATGGTCGCGATGGGCCTGGCGGCCTGAGCGACCGCGCGCGGGAGGAAATCGTGGCCAAGCTTTTCTCGAAGAGTGCGCTGCTCCTGGTGTTCGCCGTCGCGATCGCGTGCGTGGTGTATCCCGGCGTGTTGTGGGCGGTGGGCCAGGTGCTCTTTCCGTACCAGGCCAATGGCAGCCTGATCGTCGGCAAGGACGGAAAGGTCGTGGGCTCGGAGCTGCTCGCGCAGCCCTTCACCAAGGACGAGTACTTCCAGCCGCGCCCGTCGGCGGTCTCGTACGACGCATCGTCGTCCGGCCCGTCGAACCTCGCGGCGTCGAACTACATGCTGCGCGACCGCGTCGCGAAGATCCTCGGTCCGATCGCGAAGTACGCCAAAGGGCCGAACGCAGGCCAGCTCGTCGGCCCCGACGTGGAACGCTGGTTCCAGCAGGACCAGTACCAGGGCGCGCCGCATCTCGTGGCGCAGTGGGCCGATGCTCACAACGGCGCCGCAGGCGCCTGGGTCAGCGCGGATGCGAGCCATGCGGCGTACATCGACGCGTGGGCGAAGTCGCATCCGGACGACGTCGCCGCTTTCGTGAAGGCCAACCCCGGTACGCCCGAGCCCAAGGCGGCGGATCTCGCGGTCGCGTTCTTCGAGAGCTTCTCGAAGGAGAACCCCGGCAAGTTCCCGTCCGCGGTCGACGTGCCGACGGCCGACGGCAAGACGCAGAGCGTGATCCAGCCGGTGGGCACGGGCAGCGACGTCCAGTCGACCTTCTTCGACATGTGGCGCCAGGAGCACCCGGACGTCGCGCTGCAGGAGGTCCCCGCCGACATGGTGATGGCTTCAGGCTCCGGGCTCGATCCGCACATCTCGCTCGAGAACGCGCACTTTCAGCTGGAGCGGGTGGCGGGGAAATGGGCCAGCGACTTGAAGCGGAGCCCTGCGGACGTGCAGAAGGAGATCGAGGGAATTTTGCAGGAGCACACGTCGGCGCCCTTCGGCGGTCTGTTCGGCGAGCCGATCGTGAACGTGCTCGAGGTGAATCTCGACCTGCAGAAACACTTTGGCGAGCCGACGTCGTGAGCTGAGAGATCCAGCGGCGACCCGGCCGCGCGTGAGGGACGATGGCCAAGCTGATCGTCGTCGACGACGAGAAGAACATCCGACACGTGCTCGCCGCGTTCTTCGAATCGCGCGGCCACGAGGTGCTCGAGGCCCCGGGAGCGACGGCGGCGCTGGAGCTGCTCGCCGGTCATCCCGAGGTGCAGCTCCTGATCACCGATCTTCGCATGCACGACCTGGACGGGCTCGGCCTGCTGGAGCAGGCGAAGCTGCGACGGCCGGACCTGGCAGTGGTGCTGATGTCGGCGCACGCGACGGTCGAGTCGGCGGTGCGCGCGATGAACGGCGGCGCCCTCGACTTCCTCTCGAAGCCGCTCGATCTGGACGCGATGCAACGGGTCGTCGACCGCGCGCTCGCCCGCCGGGGCGCGGCGCCGGGTGACGCATCGACCGAGCTGCCGCTCTTCGAGTCGCAGAGCCCCGCGATGCAGGCGCTCCTCGCCACCGCGCGCCGCGCCGCCAACAGTGACTCGACCTTGGTGCTCTTCGGCGAGAGCGGAGCCGGAAAGAACGTGCTCGCGCGGCAGATCCACGACTGGAGCCCCCGCCGTGCGGCGCCCTTCGTCCCGGTGAACTGCACCACGCTGTCGGAGCAGCTGCTCGAGAGCGAGCTCTTCGGGCACGTTCGGGGCGCCTTCACCGGCGCCGTATGCGACAAGCCCGGGCGTCTCGAGGGTGCTGCGGGCGGAACCGTCTTCCTCGACGAGCTCGCCGACCTCGCGCCCCGGCTGCAGGCGAAGCTGCTGCGCTTCCTGCAGGAGCACCGCTTCGAACGCATCGGCAGCGCGCACACGATCGAGGTGGATGCGCGCGTGATCGCCGCGTCGAACCGCGACCTCGAGGAGCGGGTGGCCGCCGGACAGTTCCGGGAGGACCTGTTCTACCGTCTGAACGTGATCACCCTGCGGCTCCCGACCTTGCGCGAGCGCCCGGAAGACCTGCCCGTGCTGATCGAGCGATTCCTCGCCGCGGGCGCGAAGCGCAGTCGCTGCGCGAAGCGCGAGCTCGCGCCCGACGCGCTGCGCGCGCTCATGAGCTACGACTGGCCCGGGAACGTGCGCGAGCTGCGCAACGCGATCGAGCGCGCGTGCGTGCTCTGCCGCGGCGACCTGATCACCTGCGCGGATCTGCCCGAGAAGGTGACGCACCCCCGCGCGCACGGAGCGGGCCCGCGCTCCACCACCCTCGCCGACCTCGAGCTCGACCAGATCCGCCGCGTCGTGGCGGGGAGCGAGACGCTGGAGCAGGCCGCCGAGAAGCTCGGCATCAGCGTCACCACCCTGTGGCGCAAACGCAAGCGCCACGGAATCCACTGAGCCCTGGCTGCCCAAAGTCAGTGCACTGGCTGACTGACTCGTGAGCGCGCCCGATCGGTAGGCACGAAATCATCGGTCGTCTCGAGTGACTCGTGCGAAGATCGCCCGCGTCGCTTGCGAAACGCCATGGCGTGAATTTTCCCGTTGAACTGGGCTCGACCCGGCACGGGCCATGCATCGTCACAGCAGGACTGACTCGTGTAGGAGATTGCTGCGATGTGGCTGCTTCCGGGACTCGTGCTCGTGACCGTCGTGCTCGTCTCGATTCCGCTCAGCCGCTACATGGCGTGGCTCATGGACGGCAAGTACCACGCGCCGCGCTGGCTCCGCTGGTTCGAAGAGCGCCTCGACTCCGGGCCCCAGGACTGGAAGCAGTACACCGTGGCGATGCTGGTCTTCGGCACGGTGTTCTTCGTCTACAGCTTCGTCATTCTCGCGATCCAGCCGCTCGCGCCGCTCAACCCCGACGGCAGGTTCGGGATGCTGTGGCCGACGACGATCTTCAACACGGCCGCCTCCTTCACTACGAACAGCGACATCCAGCACTACTCGGGCGACGTCCATTTCTCGAACTTCACGCAGATCTTCTTCGCCATCCTGAACCAGTTCGTGTCGGCGGCAATCGGACTGTGCGCGCTCGCGGCGATCATCCGGCTGTTCCGCAGCGAGAAGAAGGTCGGCAACTTCTTCGTCGACATGTGGCGGGTCATGATCTACATGTTCCTGCCCGCGTGTCTTCTGATCGGCGTGCTCTTCATCCAGAGCGGGCAGCCGATGACGATCGAGACGACCACGGTGCAGGCGCAGACCTTGGAGTCCGGCGCGATGGGCGTCGGCGACGACGGCCAGCCGAAGCCCCAGAACATCCGCGTCGGCCCGGTAGCCGCGCTGATGGCGATCAAGCAGATCGGCACGAACGGCGGCGGCTTCTACGGCGCGAACGCCGCGCACCCGTACGAGAACCCGAACGCTTGGTCCAACTTCATCACCATGTGCGCGATGATGTTCTTCCCGACCTCGCTCGTGCTCATGTACGGGCGGATGCTCGGGAAGCTGCGCCACGCCGCCGTGATCTACGGCGTCATGGGATTCCTGCTCGTCGCGACGATCGGCTGGACGGTCTACTGGGACACCCTGAAGCCGAACCCCGCGCTCGTCGCGCAGCCGACCGCTCAGAAGTTCGAGCTCGCGAGCGCGAGCGCTGCCGATGGCGCGCAGCCCGTCGTTCTGCCCGCGGTGGCCGGGCTGCCGGTCGACCAGCACCTGGGGAACCTCGAGAGCACCGAGCTGCGCTTCGGCACGAGCGCGTGCCCGAGCTTCGCGGCGATGACGACGGCGTTCACCACGGGCGCGGTCATCTGCGCGCACGACAGCCTGAACCCGATGTCGGCGCTCGCGCCGATGTTCAACATGTGGGTCAACTGCGTCTTCGGCGGCAAGGGCGTGGGCATGATCAACCTGCTGCTGTTCCTGGTGATCGGCGTGTTCATCACCGGGCAGATGGTCGGGCGCAGCCCCGAGTATCTGGGCAAGAAGGTCGGCGCACGCGAGATGAAGCTCGCGATGCTCGCGCTGCTCGTGCACCCGATCTTGATCCTGTTGCCGACGGGCATCTTCGCGGCGACGGACTGGGGCATGAAGTCCGAGAACAACCCGGGCCCGCACGGCTTCTCGGAGGTCATGTACGAGTTCTCGTCGTCGTCGGCGAACAACGGCTCGGGCTTCGAGGGGCTGGGCGACACGTACGGCTTCGCGGCGAACACGAGCCCGGCGCCGGAGAGCACGCCGTGGGACATCGCCTCGGGGCTGGTCATGCTGTTCAGCCGCTATCTCCCGATCGTCGCGCCGATCGCGCTCGCGGCCGGCATGAGCGCGAAGAAGGCGGCGCCGTTCACCGTCGGCACGATGCGAGACGACACGCTCACCTTCGGCGGGCTCCTGCTCGGCACGATCGTCGTGATCGGTGCACTGCTCTTCCTGCCCGTTGCCGCGCTGGGGCCGCTCGCCGAGCACTTCGGGCCGCTCCCGTTCGGCGGGTGAGCGCCGTCAGCCGGTCTCTTCGTACGCGTCGAGCTTCGGTCGCGCCATCTCCTCGCGGAACCGGTCGAAGCTCCAGGGCCAGCTGGCGGGGACACCGCGGTCGTCGAGGTACCAGCTCTTGCAGCCGGTGCTCCAGATCGCGCCCTTCGCGGCGGCGGTGCGCGCGCGCTCGAAGGACTCGCTCGCGCCCGCGTCCGCGGCGAGCGCCCGGCAGCGGCCCGCGCGCACGAGCTCGACGAGCTGCAGGATGTACGACATCTGCAGCTCCGCGACCTCGATGAGCGAGAAGTTCCCGACGGGCCCGTTCGGGCCGTTCAGCAGGAACAGGTTCGGGAAGCCCGGGATCGAGATCGACAGGTACGCGCTCGGCCGCTTCGCCCACACGTCGTCGAGCCGCACGCCGCTGCGGCCGACCACGCCCATCGGGCGCAGGAAGCGGTCGGCGCGGAAGCCCGTGGCGAGGACGAGCACGTCGAGCTCGTGGAGCCGCCCGTCGGCGGTGCGCACGCCCGCGGGCTCGATGCGCTCGATGCCGGAAGTGACGAGCTCGGCGTTCGGCTGCTGGATCGCCTGGTAGAAGTCCGGCGAGATGACGAGCCGCTTGCACGCGGCGCGGTAGCTCGGGCGCAGGCGCTCGCGCAGCGCGGGGTCGCGCACGTTCGACTCCAGGTTCAGGCGGCACTGCTCCTCGATCATCTTCATCTGCGGCGAGCTGGCGTCGATGACGGCGCTCGCGAACGTGTCGCTGAACAGGCGCGACATGTTCGCGCGCAGCGTCGCGAGCGCGCCCGGCTCGCGCGCGAAGTCCGCCTGCTCCTCGCGGGTGTACGCCGGGTTCACCTGCGCGAGCACCCACTGCGCCGTGCGCTGGAAGAGCGACAGCTTCGCGACGCGCGGCACGAGCGCCGACACGATCTGCACCGCCGTCGAGCCCGTGCCGACGACGCCGACGCGCTTGCCGTCGAGCGCCACGCGGTGGTCCCAGCGCGCGCTGTGGAACGCGGCGCCGCGGAACGACTCGAGGCCACGGAACTCGGGCACGTTCGGGTGGTGCAGCACGCCCGTCGCCGCGATCACCACGTCGGCGGCGTCGCGCGCGCCGGCCTTCGTCTCGAGCTGCCAGCGGCCGTCGCGCCACTCGCAGCGCGACACCTCTTGCCCGAAGCGGATGAGCTCGACGACGCCGTGCTTGCGCGCGACGCCCTCGAAGTACGCCTCGATCTCGGCGCCCGGCGAGTAGTGATGGCTCCACGCCGGGTTCGGCTCGAACGAGTAGCTGTAGAGATGGGATGGGACGTCGCACGCGATGCCGGGGTACGTGTTCTCGCGCCACGTCCCGCCCAGGCGCTCCGCCTTCTCGTACAGGACGACGTCGCCATGGCCGGCTTCGCGCAGCTTGATCGCCGCGAGAATGCCGGACATCCCGGCGCCGATGATCGCGAAGCGGAGCGGACGAGCGCTCGACATGAAGGCCTCCTCAGAATCCCGGAGGATACCCGACCCGGTTGCAGCGCGCGCCGCGCCGCGTCATGATGCGCGCCGATCGCCGAGTCCAACCGCGCGATGCGGTCGGAGCGGGGGAACCACTCTCTTCGGGGCGAATCGCCGTCCGGCTCACCGCCAGCTGGTGACACCGTACGGTGTAGAGCAAATTCTTCGGCTCGAGCCCGTCAGCTAACCCCGCAGGCGTCGAAGGAGCCAGGAAGCATGCCGTCGCCGCTCTCGCGCGTGCGGCGGGCGCTCGTGGGAGCGCCCCGCAGCCTCGCGGACACCGGTCTGTTCCACCGCATCTCGCTCATCCCGTTCCTCGCCTGGGTCGGGCTCGGCGCCGACGGCCTGTCGTCGTCGTCGTACGGCCCCGAAGAGGCGTTCCGCACGCTCGGCCCGCACACGTACCTGGCCGTCGGGCTCGCCGTGGCGATGGCCGCCACCGTGTTCATCATCTCGGCTGCCTACAGCCGCATCATCGAGGAGTTCCCGCACGGCGGCGGCGGCTACGTGGTGGCGACGAAGCTGCTCGGCGAGCGCGCGGGCGTGGTGTCGGGCTCGGCGCTGCTCGTCGACTACGTGCTCACGATCACCGTGTCGATCGCGGCCGCCGGCGACGCGCTGTTCTCCTTCGCGCCGCTCGCGTGGCATTCGCTGAAGCTGCCGCTCGAGGTCGGCTTCATCGGGTTCCTCACCGTGTTGAACCTCCGCGGCGTGCGCGAGTCGGTGCTCGCGCTCTCGCCCGTGTTCCTCTTGTTCATCGCGACGCACGTGATCCTGATCGGCGGCAGCCTGCTCGTTCGCGCGCCCGATCTGCCGAGCACGGCGCACGGCGTCTCGTCGGGCTTCCGCGACGGCTTCGGCGTGCTCGGCGCTGCGGGCCTGTTCCTGCTGTTCGTGCACGCGTTCTCGCTCGGCGGCGGCACGTACACGGGCATCGAGGCGGTGTCGAACGGCCTGCCGATCATGCGCGAGCCGCGCGTGCAGACCGCGCGGCGCACCATGGCGTACATGGCGACGTCGCTCGCGTTCACCGCGACGGGACTCCTGCTCTGCTACCTGTTGTGGCAGCTGGCGCCCGTCGAGGGCAAGACCATGAACGCGGTGCTCGCCGAGCGGGTGGCGGAAGGGCGCCCCTTCGCCGCGCCGTTCGTGTGGGCGACCTTGTTCTCCGAGGGCGCTCTGCTCGTCGTGGCGGCGCAGGCCGGCTTCATCGACGGCCCGCGCGTGCTCGCCAACATGGCCGTCGACTCGTGGCTGCCGCGGCGCTTCTCGGCGCTGTCGGACCGGCTCACCACGCAGAACGGCATCCTGCTCATGGGCGGGGCCGCGCTGGCGGCGCTCGTCTACACGCGCGGCGACGTGCGCGCGATCGTCGTCATGTACAGCATCAACGTGTTCCTCACGTTCTCGCTGTCGATGCTCGGCATGGCGATCTCGTGGCTGCGCTCGCCCGGTCGGCCGCACCGGAAGCGCCGCGCGAGCCTGTTCGTGGTGGGCTTCGTGCTGTGCGCGGGGATTCTCGGCGTGACCGTCACGGAGAAGTTCGCCGAGGGCGGCTGGGTGACGATGGCCGTGACCGGGTCACTCGTCGCGCTGTGTTTCGTCGTGCGCAGACACTACCGCGACGTGGGCGGCGCGCTGACGAAGCTCTACAAGGAGCTCGAGGACCTGCCGCCCGAGCCCGAAGTGGTCGGGGGCGCTGCGCTCGCGCCGGTCGATGCGCATGCGCCGACCGCGGCCGTGCTCGTCGCTTCGTATGGCGGGCTCGGCATACACACGGCGGTGAACATCTTCGCCACGTTCCCGGGCCACTTCAAGAACGTGGTGTTCCTGTCCGTCGGCGTGATCGACTCGGGCGCGTTCAAGGGCGAAGACGCGATGAAGTCGCTCGTCGCCGAAACGGAAGCGACGCTGCAGCGCTACGTCGACCTGGCCGCGCGGCTCGGCGTGCCCGCGACGTCGCGCTTCTCGGTCGGCACCGACGCCGTTCAGGAGGCCGAGACGCTGTGTCTCGCCGTGAAGCGCGAGTTCCCGCGCGCCACCTTCTTCGCGGGCAAGGTCGTCTTCCGCGAGGAGCGCTGGTTCCAGAAGCTGCTGCACAACGAGACCGCGTTCGCGATCCAGAAGCGCCTGCAGTTCGCCGGTCAGACGATGGTGATCCTGCCCGCGCGCGTGACCTGAGCCTCAGGGCGACACGAACGGGCAGACGGCCAGGCGCGGCGGCGCGAGCGGCGGGCTCTGGATCGAGCGGCGGATCACGACCAGGTCGAGGATGTCGCACGGCGGATAGCCCGACACGAGCGGCTCGACGGTGCACTTGTCCGCGCCGTTCGGCGTGAGGAGCGCCGCGTTCCGGGTGGCGAGGTACGCGCGGAACAGCGCCACGTCGTTCGCGTCGACCGCGCCGTCGTCGGTCACGTCGCCGCAGATCGACTCGCAGTAGGGATAGCCGGCGTAGTCGGCCGCGCACTGGTTGCAGCTCGCACCGGCGAAGCCCGAGTCACACGTGCAGCCACCCGCGCCGGTCGGGTCGCCGTGGCTGCTGCACGTGGCGTCGCGCGAGTACTGACAGGCATCGCCCGCGTGGTGGATGTCGACGCAGGTGCACTGTCCGGACCCGTGAATGCCTTGATCGCAGCTGCCGGCGCCGTTGCAGGGGTCGTCCGCGCCGCCGGGGCACGCCACGCAGGTGGGGCCGTAGTAGCCGAGAAGACAGGACGCGCACGAGGTGGTGAAGCGCGTCGCGCACGTCTGGCAGTCGCGCGCGGACTGGAACGGGTTGGGGCACGACTCGGTGCCGACCGACGTGTAGCCGGCGTTGCACATCGGCTCGATCACCGCGCACTGCGTCTCGCACGTGCAGCAGCTCGTGGTGGTCGTGCACGCGGCGCAGCCGACGCCCGCGTTGCACGTCGTATTGCCCGGCGGCGTGCAGGTGCACTGGGCCTCCGCGGCGCGCGCGCACACGAGCACAGCGACGCTGGCGCACAGCACGGCCGCGAAACGCACCCCGGCCATGCGCCGATCCTACGCCCGCCGTGACTGCGCTCCAAGCGTTTTCGCGCGCGGTCAGAAAGAGGTCAGAAGACGGTGAGCCTGACTCTCCGGTCGATGGGCGCGGAATCCGCAGGCTCGCCGCGCTCCGCGGCGCGCAACATGCGCAGGATCTCCGGGCCCATGAGGTCGAGTGCGGTCGAGCGGAACGACTCGCCGCCGAGCTCGCGGATGCGGCGCGTCTGCGCCCGCAGGATCTCGACGTCCTGACCGAGAATGGTGTCGAGCTGCTTCTCGATCACGGGCCGCATCTCGCCGCGCTTCTCCGCCGGCACGCGCCAGCACGACACCAGCCAGAAGCGCGTGCGGAAGTCACCCATCGGGGTATGCGGCAGCGTGTTGAACAGGTGCCGCCCCGGCGACCTGTACTCGACTTGCGCGACCGACGGCAAGAGGAAGCGGTCCCAGTGCTGCGCGACGATCGGCCGGCCCTCGGCGTCGGCCGCGGCGCCCGAGAGCGGCGGCTCGCCCAGGTACTCGACTTCGATCCCGTTCGGGATGCGCCGGCGCACGGCCTCGAGCTCGCGCGCGCCCTTGCCGCGGAAGTCGCCGCGGTGCACGAAGGCCGTGTGCGGCACGTCGAGCGCGTTCTCGAGCGCCGCGTGCATGGTGCACTCGACGTCGTACTCGCGCACGACGACGAGGTAGTCGGGATCGTTCCAACAGGGGATGGCGGGCGGCGCGCCGGCGGGCTCGGCGTCCGCGCGAGCCCAGACCCAGACGAAGCCGTCACTTTCCTGTGTCGCGAACGACGGCACGGCGCGGCCGGACTCGGTGTCGCGCTCGCCGACGAGCCCCGGCACCTCGCGGCACGCGCCCTTCGCGTCGAAACGCCAGCCGTGGTACGGGCACGCCAGGCGGCCCGCGGCATCGACCGCGCCGAGCGAGAGCGGCGCATTGCGGTGCGCGCAGCGGTCCAAGAGCGCGCCGGCGCGCCCGTTCGCATCGCGGAACAGCGCGACCGGCAGGTCGAAGAGGGTCCGCGAGATCGGCCGCTCGGCGAGGTCGTCGCTGCGGCAGGCCGCGTACCAGGCGTCGAGGACCCGGGCGGTCGACCAGCGCTCGGTGGGCTCGGTCATGCCGCCTAGCTTGGCGCTCCAGGCCCTCGCGGAGCAAGCGGGAGCGCGGCGGTCCGCATCGCGCCGACTGCGGCCTCCCACGCGCCTTCGTGACAGACGCCCCGGATGGCCGCGTCTTCGTAGGCGGCGAGCGCCGCTGCGACCACGGCGCTGCGCACGCGTGCCTC
>Ga0335077_10001422_pt1 | contig 28348 bp, 14 predicted proteins | sample Lox_Sample_31_FD_207151 | JGI IMG/M metagenome (GOLD analysis project Ga0335077, IMG submission 207151) | Soil microbial communities from Loxahatchee National Wildlife Refuge, Florida, United States - Lox_Sample_3.1 | ecosystem: Environmental > Terrestrial > Soil > Wetlands | place: USA... | reverse complement strand
GGCGTCGTCGCTGCGGATGCGGCGCTCCGCGGTATAGCGATTCACCATCGAATCCATGTTCCCGGCCGTAATGCCGAAGAACAGGTTCGGCCGCCCCAGGGCGGCAAAGGGCTCGGCGCTGCGCCAAGCGGGCTGCGCGATGATGCCGACGCGAAAACCCTGCGCCTCGAGCACGCGACCGATGATGGCCATGCCGAAGCTCGGATGGTCGACGTAGGCATCCCCGCTCACGACGACCACATCGCAGCTGTCCCAGCCGAGCTCATCCATCTCCGCGCGCGTCATCGGCAGGAAGGGCGCCGTGCCGAAGCGCTCGGCCCAGTGCTTGCGATAGCTCGTGATGTCGCGTGCGCTTTGCATGGAATCGAGAATTACAGCAGATCGCTCAGCTCGTGCGCCAGAGTCTGCGCGTCACGGGGGGCTCGCAGCTTGTCGTCGGTGTTATCGAAGAAGCAGTAGACATCCCGGGGGCCGCCATTGGCGCGGTCGAGATGCCAGGTCCGTATACGCTCTGCCCAACGCTCCAGCGCCCGGTCCGAGTAGCCACTACGGTAGAGATCCTTGTCGCCGTGCAGACGCAGGTATACGAAGTCGGCGGTGATGGCCGTCGGGAGTGGCCAGCGCCCTGCCCCCTCGGTGATCACGAGGGCCGCCCCGTGCGCGCGCAGCAGCTCGAGGAAGGAGGGATCGCGAAAGCTCTCGTGGCGTACCTCGATCGCGTGGCGCAGTGGCCGCACTCGATCGATCGCAAGCCGTACGCGGCCTTGCATGCGGCGCGAGCGCTTGCGCGCGAGGGTGAGCGCGGCAAGCGTCGTCTTCGGCAGCAGCTCGAGAAACGGCTCGAGCCGGGCACGCGCCTGCTCGTAGCGAAAGCTGACAGGGAACTGCCAGAGAATCGGGCCGAGCTTCTCGCGCAAATTGAACACTCCCGATGCGAAGAAATTCGCAAGCGGCTGCTCGATGCCGCGCAGCTTGAGCATGTGAGTGATGTAACGTCCGCCCTTGACGGCGAACACGAACCCAGCGGGGGTGTCGCGATACCATAGAGCATAGCTCTGCGGACGCTGCAGAGAATAGAACGATCCGTTGAGCTCGATGGCGGAGAATCTGCGTGCCGCATAGGCGAGCTCCGCCCGCTGCGGCAGACCCCGTGGGTAAAAGCGTCCGCGCCAGGGCCCGTAGCGCCAGCCGGACACGCCGATGCGAATGACGGCCACGGCACGGGCGACGCAGGGATCGCTCCCGCCGAGCCCTGAGGCCGCGCAGCAGAAGCGAGCTTATCCCAGAGCGGAGCGCAGATCCTCGATCAGATCCTGCGCGCTTTCGATGCCGACGGACAAGCGCACCAGCCCATCAGAGATGCCAAGCGCCGCACGCATCTGCGCCGGCAGCTGCGAATGCGTCATGAGGCCAGGATGCTCGATCAGGCTCTCCACGCCCCCGAGACTCTCGGCGAGAGCGAACAGCCGGCAGCGCTCGAGGAACGCGCGCACCTCGGCGAGGCTGCCGCGCAGCTCGGCACTCACGATGCCGCCGTAGCGGCCGCGCATCTGGCGCTGCGCAAGCTCGTGCTGCGGGTGACTCGCAAGGCCGGGATAGTGAACCCGTGCGACCCGGGGGTGGGACTCGAGGAACTGCGCCACCGCGAGCGCGTTCGCGCAGTGCCGCTCCATGCGCACATCGAGCGTCTTTACCCCGCGCAGCAGCAGAAAGGAATCGAGCGCCCCGGACATGCTGCCGAGACCGTTCTGCAGAAACTTGAGCTGCTCGGCGAGTCCCGCATCGGTGACGATCGCCGCCCCGCCGAGCACGTCGGAATGGCCGTTCAAATACTTGGTCGCCGAGTGCACCACGACGTCGATGCCGTGCTCGAGCGGGCGCTGAATGTAGGGCGTCGCGAAGGTGTTGTCGCAGACCGTGAGCAGGCCGTGCCGCCGGGCGAGCTCGCCGAGCGCGGTGAGATCGACGAGCCGCAAGGTGGGATTGGTCGGCGACTCCACCCAGATCATGCGGGTGCGGGGCTTGATGGCTTCCTCGATCGCGCTGTGATCGGAGAGGTTCACGAAGCTCACGGACAGGCCGGCCGAGCGCTTGCGAATCCTCTCAAACAGCCGGTAGCTACCGCCGTACAGATCGTGCGAGGCGATGACGTGTGCGCCGGCATCGAGCAGCTCGACGACCGTCGATGAGGCGGCCATGCCGGAGGCGAACGCGAATGCGGCGCGGCCGCCTTCCACGTTGGCGAGGCATGCCTGGAGCGCATCACGCGTGGGATTGCGCGTGCGCGCATAGTCGTAGCCCTGGTGCACCGCCGGGCTCGACTGCGCATAGGTCGAGGTCAGATAGATCGGCTGCATCACCGCTCCCGTGAGCGGATCGGGACGCTGGCCACCGTGGATGACGCGCGTGGCGAACTCGAGGGGGCGGCTATCGTCGCTCACGGCATCTGTCTTCCGGGTGCGCCTGGGAGCCAGGGCGATGAGCTATAATAGCCGGTCCGATGCGCGCCGAATCCCTCCGCGTATTCGGGCGTCCCCCGATCAGTGGTACTCGAATGACCGATGTCATCCGCGTGCACGGTGCACGCCAGAACAATCTGAAGAACCTGACGCTCGCGATCCCGCTCAACGAGCTGATCGTGGTGACGGGCGTTTCCGGCTCGGGCAAGTCCTCGCTCGTGTTCGATACGCTCTACGCGGAGGGACAGCGCAGGTACGTGGAGACTTTCTCCCCTTACGCGCGGCAGTTCCTCGATCGCATGGACAAGCCGCAGGTCGACTCGATCGCAGGCATTCCCCCGGCCATCGCCATCGATCAGACCAATCCGGTGCGCACCTCGCGCTCGACCGTCGGCACGATGACGGAACTCAACGATCATCTCAAGCTGCTCTTCGCGCGCGCCGCGGTGCTCTACTGCGAATGCTGCGGCCAGCGCGTACGGCGCGACACGGCCGAGAGCATCTACGAGGAGATCGTGCGGCGTGCCGGCGCCGCAGCCGATCCGCGCCTGCTGCTCTGCTTCCCGGTGCCGATCCCCGAGCGTTTCGACGAGGCCGAGGTGCGCTCACTGCTCGAGAAGCAGGGCTACACGCGCATTTTCGAGGCGGGCGAGCTGAGCTTACCGGCGCGAGCGATGGCGGACGGGGCAGCGGCTCCGACGGACGGCGAGCCGGCCGCCGCCGCCCGCGCCGCGGGTCGGCCCGAGAAGGGGCGGCGCACCGGCGGTCGCAAGCGGCGCGCGGCTGCGGGTGCGCCCGCGCGCGTGCTGCAGGTCGTGCAGGATCGCTTTCGTGCCGGTCACGCCGAGCGTGGGCGGGTGCTCGAGTCGCTGGAGGCCGCACTGCGCTTCGGGCACGGACGAGTGTGCGTGTACCTGATCGGGGATGAGGAGCCGCCGCGCGCTCGTGAGGCCTGGCGCTATTCGAGCGAGTTGCATTGCGCCGAGTGCGACATTGCCTATCGAGAACCGGTGCCGAGCCTGTTCTCGTTCAACTCGCCGGTAGGGGCCTGCGAGAACTGCCGTGGTTTCGGGCGCACCATCGGCATCGACTACGGCCTCGTGGTGCCCGATGAAAGCAAGTCGCTGCGCGACGGCGCGATCAAGCCCTGGCAGACCAAGTCCTACGCCGAATGCCAGGACGACCTGCTGAAGTTTGCGAAGAAGCGCGGCATCTCCCTCGATCGCCCCTGGCGCGAGCTGAGTGCCGCCGAGCGCAGCTGGGTGTTGGACGGAGAGGGACGCTGGGAGGACGGCGTCTGGTACGGCGCAAAGCGCTTCTTTCAATGGCTCGAGTCCAAGGCCTACAAGATGCACGTGCGCGTGCTGCTGTCACGCTATCGTGCCTACACGCCGTGCGCGGTCTGCCACGGCGCGCGGCTCAAGACCCAGGCGCTGCTCTGGCGGCTCGGCAACCGCGAGCTTGCCGATGCCGTGCTCGGCGGCGCGGCGCGCTTCCGCCCTGCGGGCGTGCGCTGGGCCGACTCGACTCTCGCGGCGCTTCCCGGGCTTTGTATCCACGATCTCATGCTGCTGCCGATCGAGCGTGTCTGCGAGTTCTTCCGCCGGCTCGAGCTGCCGCGCCCGCTCGATGAGGCGACCGACCTGCTGCTGCGCGAGGTCATGGGCCGCGTGGGCTACCTCGAAGACGTTGGACTCGGCTACCTGACGCTCGACCGGCAATCGCGCACCCTCTCCGGCGGTGAGGTGCAGCGGATCAATCTCACGACGGCGCTCGGGACCTCGCTCGTCAACACGCTGTTCGTGCTCGATGAGCCCTCGATCGGTCTGCACCCGCGCGACATGCAGCGCGTCATCACGGTCATGAAGCGGCTGCGCGATGCGGGCAACTCGCTGCTCGTCGTGGAGCACGATCCGCAGATCATGCTCGAGGCCGATCGCGTGCTCGATCTTGGTCCGGGCGCGGGCGAGCGTGGGGGCGACGTCGTGTTCTTCGGCACGCCGCGCGAGCTTGCGCGCTGCCGTCAATCGCTGACCGCCGACTATCTGAGCGGACGCAAGAGTGTCGGTGCCCCCTCCGCGGCGCTTACGGCGTGGCCGCAAGAGCGCGCAGCTCAGCTCCCCGGTGGTCCCCCGCAGGGTGCGATCGCCGAGGCGCGCGCCAATCGTTGGCTCGAGATCCGTGGCGTAAGCGAGCACAACCTCAAGAGCATCGATGTGCGGATTCCATTGAAGCGCCTGGTATGCATCACGGGCGTTTCGGGCTCAGGGAAATCCACGCTCATCGAGGATGTGCTGCACCCGGCGCTGCTCAAGTACAAGGGCCTGCCCACCGAGGCCCCAGGGCAGTTCACGGCGCTGCGCGGTGCCGAGCTCATCGACGCCGTGGTCATGGTCGATCAGGCCGCCATCGGGCGCACCACGCGCTCGAATCCGGCGAGCTACGTCGGCGCATTCGATGTGGTGCGCGAGCTCTTCGCCGCCGAGCCGGCCGCGCAGGAACGCAAGTACACGGCGGGGACATTCAGTTTCAACTCGGGCAACGGCCGCTGCCCAACCTGCAGCGGCAACGGCTTCGAGCACGTCGAGATGCAGTTTCTCTCCGACGTGTATCTGCGCTGCCCGGATTGCAACGGCCGCCGCTACCGCGAGGAGGTGCTCGAGGTGAAGCGCGAGGGCGCCGACGGGCGCCGCGCCAGCATCGCCGACGTACTCGAGATGACGGTCACCGAGGCGCTCGCCTTCGTTGCCGACACGCGCGAGCTGGCCGAGCGACTGCGGCCGCTTGCGGACGTGGGGCTCGAGTACGTGCGCCTCGGGCAGCCCGTGCCGACGCTTTCCGGCGGTGAAGCACAGCGTCTGAAGCTCGCCGGCCATCTGGCGGAGGCTGCGGCGAGTGCCGCGAGCACGACCCATCACGGCAAGCTGTTCCTGTTCGACGAGCCGACGACCGGACTGCACTTCGACGATGTCGCCAAGCTGCTGCGCGCCTTTCGCAAGCTCTTGGTCGCTGGTCATTCGCTGATCGTCATCGAGCACAATCTCGATGTGATTCGCGCCGCCGACTGGGTCATCGATCTCGGTCCGGAGGGCGGAGACCGTGGCGGCGAGGTGGTGGCCGCGGGCACTCCGGCGCAGCTGTGCGAGCACGATCGCTCGCATACCGGACGCGCACTCGCCGCATATGCGCGCGCTCTCGGTGAGGCCGCGGCCGCAGCGGTGCCCGCTGTTGCGGAGCCGCGCGCGGACTACGTGCGCGGCAACGGACATGTGCGTGACGCCGTGCTGATCCACAACGCCCGCGAGCACAACCTCAAGAACATCGAAGTGCGCATCCCGCACGATCGCTTCACTGTGATCACCGGCGTGTCCGGTTCGGGCAAGTCGACGCTCGCCTTCGACATCCTCTTCAACGAGGGCCAGCGCCGCTATCTCGAGTCGCTGAACGCATACGCACGGCAGTTCGTGCAGCCCGCCGCCCGGCCGGACGTCGATGCGATCTTCGGCATCCCACCCACCGTTGCGATCGAGCAGCGCACCAGCCGCGGCGGACGCAAGAGCACGGTGGCAACGCTCACGGAGATCTATCACTTTCTGCGCCTGCTCTACGTAAAGCTCGGTGTGCAGTACTGCCCCGACTGCGACACGCGCATCGAGCCCCAGAGCACCGGCTCGATTGCCGCGCAGCTGCTGCGTGAGTTTCGCGGCCGGACCATCACGCTGCTCGCGCCGCTGGTCGTCGCGCGCAAGGGCTTCTACACCGATCTCGCGAAATGGGCCTCCAAGAAGGGCTACCGCGAGCTGCGCGTCGACGGCACGCTGCTGCCCACCGCGCGCTGGCCGCGCCTCAATCGCTTCAAAGAGCACACGATCGAGCTGCCGGTCGCCAAGCTCGCCGTGAGCGCGAAGAACGATGGGGCCCTGCACGAGGCGCTCGCGCGCGCCCTCGACTTCGGCAAGGGTCTCGTGAGCGTGCAGGTGAACGGCGCCGCGCGCACCACGATGTTCTCGACCAAGCGCGCCTGTCCTTCCTGCGGGCGCAGCTTCGCCGAGCTCGATCCGCGGCTCTTCTCCTTCAATTCCAAGCACGGCTGGTGCGAGAGCTGCTACGGCACGGGTCTCGAGATGAGCGGCTTCGACGCCGAGCAGAGCGGCGAGGAGCTGTGGTGGAACGAGTGGTACGAGCGCGAGCCGCGCAGCTGCGCGGGCTGCCAGGGACAGCGGCTGAATCCGATCGCTCTCAACGTGCGCTTTCGCGAGCGCTCCATCGCCACGCTCGCCGCTCAGTCCGTGGCGGAGGCGGCCCAGTTTCTCGCCAAGCTGAAGCTCGATGCGCGCGAACAGGAGATCGCGCGCGATCTGCTGGCGGAGCTTCGCGCGAGACTCGCATTTCTCGAGCGGGTGGGTCTCGGCTACCTGACCCTGGATCGCGCGGCGCCCACACTCTCCGGTGGTGAGGCGCAGCGCATTCGGCTCGCCGCGCAGCTCGGCTCCAACCTGCAGGGCGTGTGCTACGTGCTCGATGAGCCGACGATCGGCCTGCATCCGCGCGACAATCGCGTGCTGCTCGAATCGCTCGCCGAGCTCACTTCGCATCGCAATACGCTGGTCGTGGTCGAGCATGACGAGGAGACGATCCGGCGCGCCGATCACGTCCTCGACCTCGGTCCTGGAGCCGGAGTGCTCGGCGGTGAGGTCGTCGGCGCCGGCACGGTCGCGGATCTGATGGCGAACCCGCGCTCGACGACGGGTCGCTTCCTGCGCGCTCCACTGCGTCATCCGGCAGAGCCGCGCCGCGAGACCACGATGCGCTCACCCGCGCTGCAGCTCGAGCGCGTCGAGCTGCACAACGTGAGAGGCGTGGACGTGCGCGTGCCTCTCGGGCGGCTGGTGCTCATCACTGGAGTTTCGGGCTCGGGTAAGTCCACCGTCGCAAGGGACGTGCTCTACGCCAATCTCAGGCGGCTCGTCGGTGATGAGCAGAAGGCGCGGCGCGCCGGCCAGGCGAACGGCGGCAAGGGCAGCACCGCCGCCAACGGCAAGAAGCGCAGTGCGCGCGCGCGCGGCGAGCTCGTGGGCTGTCGCGCCGTGCACGGACTCGACAGAGTCGACCGGGTGCTGGAGGTCGACCAGACGCCGATCGGCAAGACCCCGCGCTCGTGTCCGGCGACCTACGTCGGATTCTGGGACGATATCCGCAGCATCTACGCCGGCACGACCGAGGCACGCATCCGCGGCTACAGTGCCAGCCGCTTCTCGTTCAACACCGCCGGCGGGCGCTGCGAGGCGTGCGAGGGGCAAGGCGTCAAGACCATCGAGATGAGCTTCCTGCCGGATGTCAAAGTGCTCTGCGACGTATGCGGCGGCCGCCGCTTCAACTCGGAGACGCTCGCAATACTCTGGCGCGAGAAGAGCATCGGGGATGTGCTCGCGATGAGCGTCGATGACGCCGTCGTATTCTTCGCCGCTCATCCGCGCGTGCACCACGCGCTGAAGCTGCTCCAGGATGTGGGCCTCGGCTATCTCACGCTCGGCCAGCAGAGCCCAACGCTCTCGGGCGGCGAGGCACAGCGCATCAAGCTCGTCACCGAGCTTTCCAAGGTGCGCGCCGATGTTCGCATGGGTCCGCGGGCGCAGCCCAAGCACACTCTCTACGTGCTCGACGAGCCGACCGTCGGATTGCACATGGCCGATGTCGAGAAGCTCATCCTGGTGCTGCACCGGCTGATCGATGCGGGCAACACCGCGGTCGTCGTCGAGCACAATCTCGATGTGATCGCCGAGGCGGACTGGATCATCGACATGGGCCCCGAGGCCGGTGCGGATGGGGGGCGCATCGTTGCACAGGGCGCACCGGCGGAGGTGGCGGCGAAGAAGGCCCGCTCGCACACCGGAGAGGTGCTCGCCGCATTCCTGCGCGAGCGTGCCGGGGAGTAATCTACTCCCATGTCTCACGATCTGGTTTGCTGGAAGTGCGGCGCCTCGCTCGCCGCGCTCACCCTGCCGCTACGCCGCCTGGAGGAATGCCCGCGCTGCCGCGCCGAGCTGCATGTCTGCCGCATGTGCGTGGACTACGACACACGTGTGGCGAAGCATTGCCGGGAGCCCATAGCCGAGGAGGTGCGCGACAAGGAGCACGCGAACTTCTGCGACTTCTTCAAGCCGCGCTCGAGCGCCTATACGCCTCCGAACACGGCCGAGGTCGACAAGGCGCGTGCGGCGCTGGATAAGCTTTTCGGCAAGCGCTAGCGCCGGTGGCGGCGAGCGCGCGGCTCGCTAACGCTCGCGCCGTGCCCGCTCGGCCAGGCGATCGAGCAGCCGCGTGAACGGCGACTCCTTGCGCACTTCGACTTTGAGGTGGCGCACGCCGCTGTCGTTCAGAGTCTCACCGCTACCATCGTCGATCTGCAGCTGATCGGCGCCGAGAATCTCCAGAGTCTCTTCGAGAGTCTGCGGTGAGCGCCGGTCACGAGCCTTCACCACACGTCCCGCCGGGCTGCGCGAGGCGCGCTTGGATGCGGAGCCAGACACGGAGCCGGACGCGGAGCCTTTCGGCGCCGCAGCGGCGGCTGTCCGGGGTGCATGGCCGTGCACGGCATCGGCCGGCGCGACGGAGGCTGTCGGCGTGGCTGCCTGCACGGGGTGCATCGGCGGTGATGCGTGAGATGCCCCCTGAGGTGCGCTCGCGGGCTGCGACGGTTTCGGCGCTGCCGGCAGATCATCGATGAGCTTGAACTCGCTCGACCCGTCGGGAAGCTTGTTCTTCGGGCGCGCAGCGCCACCGGGCGGCTTGGCGAGCGCATTCTTCTCCGCCTCGCTCGCGCGGTTGCGCTCCTTCGGACTCACCGGTACGACGGCGACGGACGTGAACTCCGAGCGCACGTAATGCGCGACTTGCTTCGCGGAGATCGCATCGCTGAAGAAACCGAGGCGCAGGCCGTACCAGCGGCGGCCCTCCCGACTGCCCTCCACGCTATAGAGAGTGTAGGCACTGAAGATTGCAAGAGGCGGCACCTTGCGCACATCGATCGGCTGCACTGACCAATCGAGCTGCACCGCGAAGGAGACGGCCGAATCCGTTGCGACCGCCTCGTGCAGGGCACGCCGTGTGGCGGTGTCCTCGGGACGCAGCAGCGCGACGCTCGTATCCACCTCCGCACGGCTGCCATCGGCACGGCGTTGTTCGAGTACCCTGAGCACCTGCGAATCTGACAGGTCGGGCCGCGCCGCGGGCGCGCTCGAGCGCTGCGGCGTCGGCACTTGCGCGGCGGGCAGCCGCGGCGCAGGCATCTGCCGCGTTGCGCCCGTCTCATCGAGTGCTGCCAGCACCTCCCGCACATTCGAGACAGAAAGAGCGTGGGCGGCACGTGCCTTGGCGCCTGCCTGAGCGGGTGTTGCGGAACGGACCGCGTTTGCGCTCGGCTGGGCACGGCGCTGGGGCTGCGTCGCCTTCTGTGCGGGTGGCTGCTGGAGTTGCGATTTTGGTGCCGAGGACATCGCCGGCGGACGCGCTGTAACCGCGGCGTTGCTCGGCTGCGTTGTTTGAGCGCGCGCCGTGGCTTGCGTGCGCGGCGCTTGCTGGGGGGCTGCAGCCGCGCGCAGCGTCGGCACCGCGCGGACAGCTCGCGGCGGGGCGCTCTGACGTGCTGCGACATTCGGCGCAGCTGGCTTGGAGCTCATCGCGGGTTGCGTCGTCGCGCGCGCCCGCTCGGCGCCGGATCTGACGGGTGCATTCTGCGCGGGCGCGGGCATGCCGCGAGCGGGCGCACGCTGCGCGGGCGCAGCTGTCATCCCCGCCGCGGGCGGCTGCCGTGTCGCGGCAGGAACCGCCGGCGGGATCGGTGCTGCTTTAGGCACCGACACCGCGGCGGCAGCAGCCGTGCGCTCGCGCAGGCGCTTGCCAGGCGCCTCGCCCGCCCAGGCACCCGGATAAACCTCGCGCACCACGCCGAGCCACTCCTCGGCCTCCGCGAGGGTCTGGAAGTGCCCCATGTGCAAGCGAAAGCGCTCGCGGCCATCCTCGAGCCGGCGGCTCACGTAGAAGCTGAAACGTTTGAGCTCGGCAGACTCCGGCTGCGACAGCGCCATGGGCGTCGTGGACGAACACAGATTGATGACGAATGGGCCGCTGGCGACGACGGGCGCCGCATCGGTGCGGGCTGCGCTGCGCGGCGTTCCCGCATTCGGTTGGGCAGTTGATAGTTTCATGCGTCTTCCCCGGAACGATCCATCGAACGGACGCGGCGCGCGGTACGACGCGGCTCACGGGGCGAAAGGAAGGCACGCGGTGCGCAGCAGGCGCAATTGGCCGGTGGCAACCCCGCCGTCATAGGAAGCGCGTCCTTTAGACCGGTGGCTTTGCGTCCCCGTCTTTCAACGGGTTTGCCCTTTACACCCCCGAAGTGTCGGCAACTCGCGACGATCAGTCAAGCGAGAATCTGTGCATTGAATCACACACCGGATCACACGTCCGCGCTATGACGCGCGCCGCCTCGCGCGGCCGAGAGAACTTAACGATGCGCGACCCTTGCGTGCCTCAGGTGCGCGGCGCCATGCGGGGGCGATCAGCTCGCGAGGCGTGAATCAGCTCGCAAGGCGCGATCAGCTCGCGACGCGCACGCCGGGAGGCTCGCCTGCCGTCGCTGAGCGTGCATGCAGCAGCTCCGTGACCGCTGGGGTGGCGAGCGGGCGTGCCAAGTAGAATCCCTGGGCCAGATCGCAGCGGCGCTCGCGCAGGAAGTCGAGCTGCTCGAGTGTCTCGATACCCTCGGCGACGACTCGTTTGCCGAGAGCGTGCGCCATGACGATGATCGTCTCCACCAGGGTGGCAGAGGCAGGATTCGTGGCCACGTCGGCGAGGAAGCCGCGATCGATCTTCACGATGTCGATCGGATACTGGCGCAGATAACTCAACGAGCTGTAGCCCGTGCCGAAATCGTCGAGAACGATGCGCACTCCGGATTGCGCGAGACGCAGCAGCGCGGCCGAGGCTGCCTCGTCGGCGAAGACACGCTCGGTGATCTCCACGTCGAAGAGCTCGCCTGCGATCGCATACTTGTCGAGGATCCGGCGCAGCGTGCGGTGAAAGTCCGCATGCCGTAGCTGCTGCGGGCTGACGTTGACCGACACGCGCGGCGGAGCGATGCCCTCCTCGCGCCATGCGGCCAGCTGCGCACACGCAGTCTCGAGCACCCAGCCGCCGATATCGACGATCAGGCCGCTCTCCTCCGCGGCCGGTACGAACTCCTCGGGATAGCGCAGGCCATCGCGCGCCGACTGCCACCTCAGGAGCGCCTCCACTCCGGCGACGGCGCCGTCCGTGACCGCGAACTGCGGCTGATAGAAGAGCGAGAACTCGCGCCGGCGCAGCGCGCGCGCGAGGCCGCTGTCGCTGATGCTGTGGGACTTGGCGCCCATGCTGCGCTCGAAGAACATCGTGCAGCCGCGTCCGTTGTCCTTGGCGCGGTACATCGCGGTGTCGGCATTGCGCAGCAGCTGATCGATGTTGCTGCCGTCATCGGGAATGAGCGCGACGCCGATGCTGGCACAGACCTCATGGTCGCGGCCGCCGATGTTCACTGGCAGTCGCAGAGCATCCACGATGCGTTCGGCGATCGTCTGTGCGGCTTCCGCATCGGTGATATTGCGCAGCAGAACCGTGAACTCGTCTCCGCCGAGCCGCGCGACGGTATCGCCGTCCTTCACACACGCGCGCAGGCGCTGCGCCACGATCGTGAGCAACTGATCGCCGACGCTATGGCCGAAGCCGTCGTTCACCTTCTTGAAGTGATCGAGATCGATATACAGCAGCGCCCCGCGTGCAATGCCCGCAGAGGAGTTCGCGAGCTCCTGCTGCAGACGGTCGCGGAACAGCAGCCGGTTCGGCAGTGCCGTGAGAGGGTCATAGTGCGCCTGGCGATACAGCTGCTCATCGCGTGCGCGCTTCGTGAGCGCGATGGCTAGGCGCGCGGCGAAATCGCCGCCGCAGCGCACGACATGCGGGTCGACCGTCGGAACCTCATGATAGCCGACGGCCAGTATCGCCTCGACCCGATCGGCCACTGTGACCGGCCACACCCAGAAGATCTCGGCGCCGGTTTCCTGCAGCGGCTTCAAGAAGCTGTGGCGGGTGTCCTCGCAGCGCGCGATCGTCAGGCCCTGCGTCTCGGAGGCCAATGTCGCGAGCATATCGTCATCGAGCGCAACGCGGCTCACCGGCAGATCATTGAGCCCGGAGACGGCCATGTAGACGCGCCCGCGCCCGGGGGCGTCTGCATCGCGCAGCGCAATGCCGACACTGTGGCAGTGGGTGACGGTCTGTACGCGCGAGAGAATGGCGTCGAGCACCTGCTCGAGGCCCACGGAGCCGAGCAGCAGTCGATCGATCTCACCGACCGTCTCGAGCGCACGCATCTGCTCCTCGATGCTCGCCGCGCAGCGACTCAGCGCCTCGAGAAGCTCGCGCGGCTCGTCGCTGCCGCTGAAACGCAGTGGCTCGAAGCGCCGTGCCTGCAGCGCGGCGAGTCCCGCCCGCAACGTCCGCAAGGGGGGCGCATAGCTGCGCGTGAGGTGAAACGCGAGGGCGACCGCACAGGTGAGCGCACACACCATCGCGATCAGCAGCGCCGTGCGCGGCGCCACGTTGGCGGCCACTGCAAGCACCGCGAAAGCAAGCAGCGGCAGCATGGCACAAAGCACCAGAGCCGCTGCCATGCGGCGTCCGATGCGGCTCGGCAACGGCCGAAGCAATATCTCCAAGGCCGTTTCCGCGAAACTCCGCGCTGCTGATCGATGCTTTGGCACTGGGGGGGACAGCGAGCCGCTGCCTGACTGTTGTTTGGCTCAATCTGGCATGGCACGGCCCAGCCGGATGTGAACTCGATCACGTTATTTTCGCGGCTGGTGCTGCCGCGGCGCAGCGTTACGTGGCGTACGTTGCTTGGCCGCTACGCGGGCAGCTGTCCAGCCCGCGGCACCGACGGTTACCCGACTTTCGCTGCGCTGCGCGCCGCGCCCTGCTGGGTCTTGCCTCCCGCAAGAGCGCAGATGCCCGAATATGTATAACGGTATACGCCGCGCCGTCCGGAGCGCGCCGCACCCATCATCGCGTCCGCGACCGTGCGTGCCTCGATGCCGCGATACTGCTCGCGGGCGCCGACCAGAGCGAGATTCACCAGGGGCATCATCAGCGTGCGCGTGAGCGCCGCGAAACCCATCTCGCGTCGCATGCCGAGCAGCGGCCCGGGCCGCAGGATATCGAGCGAGGCGAAGCCGAGCGCTTCAAGCGCCTGCTCGATCTCGCCTTTGATGCGCAAGCGCGTGTTCTCCGAATGCTCATCCGCCCCCATGCACGAGAGCATGACCAGCCGTTGCGCCTGGGAGGCCTTCGCGGCGCGAGCGAACGCGAGTACGTGCGCGAAACGCGCAGCGCGTGGGCTCGAATCCTCGCCGGGCCCCTCGCCGAGACAGCAGAACGCCGTGTGGCATACCAGGCCCTTCAACTGTGTCTCGAGAGTCTCGAAGCGCACGATGCGGTTGGCGAGCCGCGCATGCTCCTGCTTGAGAGCACGCCGCGTGACGGCATAGACACGTGTGAAATCTTCGGACTCGAGCAGCCTCGCGAGCAGATGACTGCCCACGAGACCGCTGGCGCCCGCGATCAGAGCGACATTGCCCGCAGAATCCGCCATAGATGCCCCACCGGCGCGAGAACATTTTCTAGTGTGGGATTTTCGGGCAGTTTACCGTATCCGCTGCTCCACGACACGGATGTAGACACCTCCCGCGGCCGGGAGCCGCCTGGGTGGCTCAGCCAGATGATGTCGGCTCGTCGCAGCGCACGCTAATGGTCTGAGCGTCCTGGCCTGGCGCTACTGTCACTTCCCTGCGCACGTCACGATAGCCGGCACGCGTGCCGATCACCGTATACCTTCCGGGCTTGAGCTCGATTTCCCGCCGCGCGAAGGTTCCGAACGAGCCGATCTGGGAAATCTGCACCTGGGTCGCGTTGTCGGACACCAGCGCGAGATGCACGAGCTTGTTGTACTCGGGTAGCAGGGCGGAGAGGCGCGTGGCGAGCGAGCGCGTCGTGGGCCCCGCCGCCGGCTCCAGCGTATCGACCCGATTGATAAGTCCAATTGCCTCGCTGCGCACGGCAGGGGAGTGCAGGCGCTGCGGATCATCGAGCAGCGCCTGCAAGCGATCGGCCAAGTCGGCACGCGCCGCGACCCGGGCCTTGCCCTCCTGTGCGAACCCGAGCGACGGATCGAGCTTGAGCGCAGAGTCGTATTCATTGAGCGCATCGCGCCAGCGCTCTTGCGCCTCGAGGCTCTCGGCATGTTTGCGCAACACCGAGAAATCACGCCCGCGCAGCGCCTCATGTACTTTATCGAGGCCCTCCGCGGCCTCCCGTCCCTGCGGATCCACTGCGTGTGCCCGCTCGAAGGCGGCGCGTGCATCGTCCAGGTGCCAAGCAAAAAGTGCCGCGGAACCTGCGCGCACGTCCTGCGCGTATTCGTCGGAGCCGCGCACCGCATCCGTGCGCTGCAGCCCGGCGTGTGCCTTTGCGTTGTTCGGATCCAGAGCCAGGGCTTTCTTGTAGTCTTGCTCCGCACGCGCGTAGTCGTGTGCGCCTTCGGCGCTCGCGCCATCGGCCAGCAGTGGCTGCGCGCCATCAAGCAGGCGGGCCCGATGTAACCCGACCTGCGCGCGCTGGTTGCTGGGATCGATGCGCCTTGCGAGATCGAAGGCCTGACGCGCAGCGCCCGAGTTTCCGTCTTTCAGGGCTTGCTCACCGGCACCCAACTCGGCGGCGAGCGCCTGCGCGGTCTCTTGGTCGACCGTGCCCAGCAGGCGCTCCGCCTCGGCCAGCCGCTCGGCGGACAGCGCCGCATTGCCCGCATCTGCCGCGCTTTGCGCCTCTGCCACGCGCGCTTTGGCGGCCACGTATGGCGCGCCGCCCCATGCACCGGCCCCGCGTGCATCCAGTGCCGCCACATGAGCCATCACGCTCGCACGGGATGGTGCGCTCGAGGGTGAATCTGCCGCGGGCGCCGCGCTTGGAGACTCCGCGGGCGCTGAGGTCGGTGCAGAGTCCGCGGGCGCTGGGGTCGGTGCAGAGCCCGCCGGAGGTGCCGGCGTGTCTGCAGGCTCGCGGCCGGGCGTGGGCGTGCCGGGATTGAGCGCCGCGGCGGGCGGTGAGGTGCGGCGGGCCGCAGCGGCGACGAGCCGTTCGACTGCCCGCTTGGAGCGCTCCACGCCCTGCTTCACGCTCTGCTCGAGAATGCCCATCAGCTCGGGCACTTTGAGTTCATGCGCGCGCGACTGCAGCACACCGGGTTCGGGTGCCACGCGCGCAAGCCACAGAAAGCCGCCTGTCACGCTCGCGAGCAGTGCGACGATCAGGAGCCACTTGAAGCTTCGGTGCCGTTCCGGCTCCAGACGCATGAGGATCGGCGTCTGCTTCACCTTCACGTCGGCCCACAGCGAATAAAGCTCGCTGCGAGCCTGCGACTCGCTCGTCGCATGCTCTGCGGCACCGGGATCGAACTCGGGCGCCTCTGCCGGGTCAGGCCAGGCGGACACCCGCAAGTCGGGCATCCGTGGTGGAGATGGCGGCGTGCCAGCCGGCGATCGCGGGACCTCGGGCTTGGTCCACGCATCCTCGGGGTCGAGCGCATAGCGGGCAGCGGCGTGCTGCGCGCGCGTGCGCGGCGTCCGTCCAGGCTCGCTCGTGCGCGCAATGATCGATGTGCGGGTCAGCTCGTGGACGCGGATCTGCGGCGCGGCGTGCGCCGACGCCGACGGCGTTTCGGCAGGTGTCTCCAGTTCCTCGTCCTCCTCGAGGTCGAACACCAGGGTGTCGTTGAGTGAGCCCTCGAGGGTTTCGATGACCTCGGCCATCGAGTCGGGTCTGTCCTGCGCGCGCTTGGCGAGCATCGTCATGACGAGGACGATCAGCCGTGCCGGTGCCTGATGCGTGGGTTTCAGTTCCGGAACCGGCTCATCGAGCATGCGCGGGAAATCAAAGTGCGGATAGTGAGGTGGATAGCTCGACAGCAGCTCGTACGCGAGCGCACCGAGGCCATAGATGTCGTCGGTCACCGCGGGCGGCGCCCCACGCAGCTGCTCGGGACTGGCGGTGAACGGCGATCCTGCCGTGGTCCCCGTCGCGTGTGCCCCTGTCGAGCCCAGCACTGTTCCCGCGATACCGAAGTCCGCCAGGCGAACATGGCCGCGCGCATCAAACAGGACGTTGCTGGGCTTGAGATCCCGATGAATGATGCCGCGCACATGCGCATGCTCGAGCGCGCGAGCTACCTCGATGAGCACCGGGACGATCTCGAGATAACTGACGCCGCGCAGCCGACGTAGATCGCCACCTGCGGCGAGCTCCATGGGCAGTGCCGCCAGCTCCTGGTCACGGACGGGCGCAAACACCTTGAGAATCAGGGCATGCTCGAGCTGCGAGGCGATGGCGTACTCACGCTCGAGCGCCCTCCATGCGCTCTCGCTGCGGGCAAGCGCAGGACGCAGAATTTTCAGGGCGACTTCGGCGTGTTGCACCTCATCTCGGGCCCGCCACACCTCGCCTTGACCGCCCGTGCCGAGCTTCTCGAGCAGCACGAAGCGCCCACAGACTTTCGATGCAATGACGGCAGCAGACTGCATGTGCGAGTCAACACACTGAGGCGAGGGTAGGAACCGCCGCGCTTGGCCAAAGCGACGCATGACCCCTCGATTCGTTGACTGAAGGGCCCAGCATGGGCGTTACCATCCCAGGAGATTTCGCTCGTTGTTGCATCCCGACAGGGCTAACGCTCGGCGGCTGCTCCGGTGCCCGCGGGAAGCATCGATGTTCAATTGCGAGGCGACATAACGCGCCATCGCGCACAGCCGCAGCTTCGAGCTGCGGCTCGAAGGAAATGCGGGCTGCATCGCCTGCGATTCCCGTGTGCATGTGGCGCGCTTCTTCTTCCTTGCCCGCACGTTGCAGCTTTGGTGCCAAACAGCCTCGCCGGGCGACGCTGGACACCTCGGGGATGACGCTCCTGCGCCCGCTGTCCATGCCTCGGGAGGCCACCCACAGTATGCCACCGATCAGGTCCTGGAGGCGTAGACCAAGGACCTATTGCCACGTTCCCTGTGCGCTAAAGGTCGAGGTCGAGCTGCACCTTCGGCAGGCACGGCGGCCGAAACTTACCCGTATCCAGCTCGACTTGTCGCCTCGACGAGACACCCGATCGCTTGCAGGCAAGCTCGAAGCGAGCGCGCAGCAGCTCCGCGAATGTGCCCGTGCCACGCATTCGGTATCCGAAACGTGGATCGTTGTCCCGACCTCCGCGCATGGCCTGCACCAACGACATCACATGCTCTGCGCGCAGCGGGTGATGCTCGGCGAGCCATTCCCGGAAGAGCGTCTTCACTTCGTAAGGCAAGCGCAGCAGCACATAGCCCACGCTGCGTGCGCCCGCGCCGACAGCAGCGGCAACGAGATCCTCGAGCTCGTGATCCGTAATGGCCGGGATCACGGGCGCGATGAGCACCCCGACGGGAATGCCGGCAGCGCTTAGCTGCTGGATGACTCTGAGACGCGCCTGCGGCCCGGCGGCGCGCGGCTCGAGTGTGCGCTTGACCTCCGGATCGAGAGACGTGAGGCTGATCGTCACGCTCGTCAAGCCATTACGCGCAAGCTCCTGCAGGAGTGCAACGTCGCGCAACACGAGCGAGCTCTTGGTGACGATCGTCACCGGGTGCATACACTCCGCGAGCACTTCGAGGATGTGGCGCGTGACTTCGAAGCTCTTCTCTACCGGCTGATAGGGATCGGTGTTCGAGCCCATGGCGATGGGCTTGCAGACATACCCAGGCTTTGCGAGCTCGGCTCGCAGCAGCTTTGCAGCATCTGCTTTGTAGAAAAGACGGGTCTCAAAATCCAGGCCCGACGACAGGCCCATGTACGCGTGGCTCGGACGAGCATAGCAGTTGTGGCTGATCACGCCGTTGGCGATGAAATCCTCTGTGCCGGTCGTAATGTCGTAAAGACGCATCGCACCGAGCGGCTCTATGCTCACCACCCGCAGCGGCGCATCGCTCTGCACGGCTTGGCCGGAGAAGTCGAGCTTGTGTGTGACGGCGGGTCTTACCGTGTGCAAAAAGCGCAGGTGCTCCCGGAGACCTCCGGTAATGCGCACGACGTCGAGCGGCTTGCGGCCCTCTGGATGAATCCGCTCGATGACATGCGTGAAGTGAAAGGCGCGCAGGCATCGGCATAGCCAGTCGATGATCTCCGCATCGGTATTGCAGATGCGCAGGACCGTCTGAACGAAGCTTCCTTCGGCATCGAAGCTGCCGGCGAGAAACCCTCCCATCCAAGGGGTGGTCGGGCACGTGGGCCAGTTGCTGAGGTCGCGAACGGCCTCCACTTTCGGTAGCGAATGCATCCTGAGCGCACGCATTTCGCGCCGATCCCCCGCAGCTGTCTGGAACAGGATTTCGGTCGTCGCAATCTGATAGTCGCAAAGATATTCCTGGGCCCTGGCTAGCGCCTCCTGATCGCAGGGCGCCAGGCGAAAATGATTTCGTCGAGAACCACCTCCCCCGCTGCGCTGATAGACGTACGTTCGCGGATGCTCAGCGCCGCGGATGATCCCGCAGAGATAACCGCGCCGATAATCGTTGCTCTCAAACATGCCCTCGGCAAACGCGCCCGTTCCCATGAGCTTGCTGTTTGCGGTCAGGTGCGCTCGCTGTGGCTGCTGCGAAGTGTTGGTGACGTGCTTCCAGCCGCGATCGGTGAGCAAGCGATGATCACCGCTCGTCACAAGCTCGGTGCCATCTTCCAGCGTAGTTTTGTAGGCCGGTTTGATTGTGCTCCAATGTGCAAGCACACGCGTCTTGATATACCGCCGATGCGCTCCGATGCGTTGCGTTCCGTAGATCTCATCGCCGACGCGCAAATCAAGGATCGCTCGCGTGCGACCGTCTCCCGTGAGGACCAAAGTCTCGTCACGTACACAATAAATGCACGAATTGCCGCATCCGCGATACGGATTGATTGAATAGTCGAATCCAATATCGGGAGAGTCGTTGGTCGTGATGATCGAGCGGGCGCGATCGGGCTCGACGGTCGTGGGCGGGCTCGGAGACGACTCCTCCTCTTGGTACCAACCATCGTCCACACTCTCCGTCTGCGTGCGATTGAAGCGACCCGCGGGGTTGGAAACAGCACCGCGTCCTTTGATCGAGTCAGCCATTTTTTCACTGTACATATATACAGTTGAGCCGGCAAGTAGGTCCGCAGCGGCAGAATTTTTAGCGGAATTTTCAGCGGCTTAGTGTGGTCCGACGGGTGCGACGAGTCCCAGCAGGGCGTGCAGGGCTTCCGGCTCCACGGGCTTGACCAGGTGCTGGTCGAAGCCGGCCTCGAGTGCCCGCTCGCGGTCGGACTGCTGGCCGTACCCGGTGACCGCCACCAGTCGCATGCTGTGGATGGCTGGTTGAGAGCGTAGCCGCCGCGCGACTTCGTAGCCGTCCATTCCCGGCAGGCCGATGTCCAGGAGGACGACGTCGGGTTGAAAGGACTGGGCCGTCTCCAGGGCATCCTGCGCATCGTGGACACTGCGGACCTCGTGCCCGGCGATGCTGATCAGCATTGCAATGCTCTCGGCGGCATCGACGTTGTCGTCCACCACCAGCACGCGCACGTGCTGCGCCGGCACCGGTACTCTCGTCACTGGAGTCTCCTCTGGTGCGCGCTTGGGAATCACCGTTCCCTCCCGCAACGGCAGACACACGGAGAATTCACTGCCGAGGCCCAATCCGGGGCTGCGGGCAGCGACCGTGCCGCCGTGCATCTCGACGATCTTCTTCACCAGAGTGAGCCCGATGCCGAGCCCACCTTGAGCACGGTCGAGGGTGCGCGTGCCTTGGGTGAAAAGATCGAACACGTAGGGCAACAGCGCCGATGAGATTCCCATGCCCGTGTCGCGCACGCGCACGATCGCCTCGCTCGCGCGTTGCTCGGCCTCCAGCCAGATCCGGCCCCCTTCGGGTGTGTACTTGGCCGCATTGATGAGCAGATTGGCGAACACCTGCGACAGGCGCGTCAAATCCGCATCGAGCCGCAGCTCGGCGGCCGGTACCGATACTGCGAGTTGATGCTTGCGCTCCTTGAGAAGCGGCCGGCTCGTCTCGAGCGCGTGTTCGACTACATCATGCAGGTCCACGGGCGCGGTCTCGAGCGTGATCTGTCCACGCACGATGCGCGAGACATCGAGCAGGTCGTCGACGAGCCGCGTCAAATGACGGGACTGGCGCTCGATCACCGCGCGCGCCCATTCGAGCTTCGAGTTGCCCTTGGAGTGCAGGCGCAGGATCTGTGCGGCGTTGCGGATCGGTGCCAGCGGGTTGCGCAGCTCGTGCGCCAGCATGGCGAGGAACTCGTCCTTTCTCTGGTTGGATTCCTGCAGCAACTCCTCGGCCTGGCGGTCGGCGCGCGCCTTCTCGAACGCAGGCCAGACGATGTCCGCCACGCGCTCGATCAGCTCGACCTCCGAGGGCACCCAGCGGCGTGGCGCGGCGTTGATGACCGACAGCTGAGCGACCGGCAAGCCACCGCGCAGCAGTGGTACCGCGACCAGCGAACTAACGCCGCGGGGCTCGTACCATTGCTCATACAGATGGGCAGTACGGCTGTCGCGCCGAGTGTCCTGCACGATCGTCGTGAAGCCCTGCAGAGACTCGACTTCAACCCCAAGGGAATTCGCCGGCAACTGCAGGGTCTCCACCTTGAGATCCTCGCCCTCGCACTGGGTGAGCAGGATCGCCGTCCGAGCTTCGTGATCGAGCTCCGCCAGAATCGCCCGCGTGGCACTCAGGCGATCGCGCAGTTTGAGCATCGCGGCACAGACGAGTGCCTGCGGCTCCCCGATGCGCGCCAGCTCGCCGGAGAGTGCTACGAGGAAGCCGCTGCGCGCATGCGATTCAGCGACCAGAGCATGGTGAGCCCGCTCTCGCTCGGCCAGCTGCGCGCGCAACTCTCCGATGCGGCGTACCTGCTCGATGACGGCCGCGGCCTGCTGAGCGAGTGCCTGCAGCGTGCCGTGCTGCTCGGCTGTGAGCACGCGCGGCGCGCGAGCTGCGACACAGAGAGCGCCAAGCACGCAGCCGTCCGCGGTCGACACAGGCACGGCGGCGAGAAAGCGGATGCGCGGTTCCGCGATGACGAACGGGTGGCGCGCGAAACGTGCGTCGCGGCGCGTATCATCGACGATGAGCGCTGCGCAGGTGCGTACGCTCTCGGCGCTGAGCGCTGATTCGCGCGGCAGCTGCTCGAGCGCGAGTCCGACGCTCGCCTTGTAGTGTTCACAGTCCGCATCGAGCAGCGCGAGGCAGGCGATTGGAGCGGCACAGCTGCGCGCGGCGAGCGCGGTCAACTGCTCGAGCGCGCTCTCTCCGGGGGCTGCCAGGATACCGCTGGCATGGAGAGCCTCGAGACGCCGAGTTTCCTGTGCCTCTGACCGAGCTGCCATCGCTGTGTCCCAAACTCCCAGTGCGACCTCGCAGCGCCGTAGCCGTGCTTCCCTTGGAAGCGCCTGTTGGTCATCATCATCGCGAAGATCCTGGAAGCGGAGACCCCGAGTGCGATCCTTTAGCAAGTCTTGTGCCCCGGAGCGGCGCAGCGGCGTGTACCGTGTCGCCCTGGCACGACTTCTGGCCTGCGCGGCAGCGGCAGCTGCGCTCTGCGGGTGCGTGCCGCCGCGGCCTGCGCCCCCTCAGGCTGCTGGCCTCGCAGAAGCGGACTTCGAACGCGTCTCGGCACGGTACCTGAATGAGTGGCTGGCATTGACACCGGTAGCGGCGACGCAGCTTGGCGATCACCGCTTCGATGACCGGCTGGACGATATGGGGCCGACAGCACGCAGCGAGCGCGCGGCGCTGATCCGCGGACTGCTCGCGCAGCTTGCGAGCATGGACGCACCCCACTTGTCGCGGGCGCACCAGGTCGATGTGCTGCTCTTGCGACGCAGCCTCGAGTACAAGCTGTGGCGTCTCGAGCAGCTCGAGGAGTGGCGCTGGAACCCGCTCGTGTACACGGATCTCACCGGTAACAGCATCTACCTGCTCGTGGCACGTGATTTCACGTCCCTGCCGGTGCGACTCAACAATGCAGCCGCGCGCTTGGAGGCGCTGCCGCGGCTGCTCGCGCAGGAGCGCGAGCAGCTCGAACTCGCGCGCGTGCCGCGCATCTATGCCGAGACCGCCATCAAACAGAACCCCGGGATCCTCGCGATCATCAACGACGGGGTCCTGCCGCAGCTGTCGGCGCTCCCGGCCGTGGATCAATCACGGTTGAAGAGCGCGGTGGAGCGGGCACGCACGGCACTCTCGCAGCAGCAAATCTGGCTCGAGAAGCGGCTCTTGCCCGAGGCCAAAGGCAACTTTCGCCTCGGCGCCGCGCTCTACGATCAGAAACTGCGCTTCGAACTTGCCTCGCCACTCTCGCGGCAGGACATCCGCACGCAGGCAGAGGCCGAGCTCGCCCGCACGCGCACCGAGATGTACTCGCTCGCCCGCACCGTGCTGCAGGGCCGCGCGGGCGCACCGCCGCTGCCCGAGAAGCCGAGCCCGGACGAGCAGCAGGCGGGCATCGCCGCGGCTCTCGAGCTCGCCGCGAACGAGCACCCGCAGCGCGCGCGGGTGTTCGACACGGCACAGCAGGCAGTGATCGATACGCAGCGCTTCGTGCGTGACAAGGATCTGGTGACGCTCTACGAGGATGCGCTGCAGGTCATTCCCATGCCGCAGTTCGAGCGCGGCGTCGCGCTCGCCTTCTGCGACTCGCCAGGGCCGCTCGACAAGGGGCAGAAGACCTTCTTCGCCGTGGCTCCCATTCCCGACAGCTGGAGCGATCAGGAGGTCAGCTCCTACCTGCGCGAATACAACACCCGCGCGATCAACGAGCTGACGATTCACGAGGCGATGCCCGGTCACTACGTGCAGCTCGCGCACGCGAACCGCTACGACTCGCCGCTGCGCGCCGCGCTGCAGTCCAACACCTTCATCGAGGGATGGGCGGTGTATGCCGAGCGGCTCATGAGCGAGCAGGGCTACATGAACGGCGACCCTTTGATGCACCTCGTGCAGCTGAAGTGGTATCTGCGCAGCATCGCGAACGCCATCCTGGACCCGGCGGTGCACGTCGACGGCATGACGCGCGAGGCAGCGCTGCGTCTCATGACTCACGACACCTTTCAGGAGCAGAGCGAGGCCGCTGCGAAGTGGGTGCGCGTGCAGCTGACTTCGGCACAGCTACCCACGTACTTCGTCGGCGTACAGGAGCATCTGGCGCTGCGCGAGGAAGCGCGGCGGCGCTGGGGCAAGGACTTCACCCTCAAGCGCTATCATGATGCGGTGCTCTCCTTCGGATCGCCACCCGTGCGCTACGTGCGCGAGCTCATGTTCGATCAGCCGATCACGGCCGACTGACAAAGCATCACGACCGACTGACAACGCTTCGCCGTGCGCGCAGCGACACGGCCTCTAGCTCAGCCCGACGGTGTCCGACAGGATCATCGTGAATGCCAGCAGCGAGCAGCCGGCGAGCGTGAGATTGCGGCGCAGTTTGAGGTAGTCTTCCGGCAGCTCGTTAGCGACCGCTCGATGCTCGTACAGCCAGAAGATGCCCGAGGCGACGACGAGTAGCGCGAGGCCGCGTTGACCGCTCAATACCACGCTCGCGGCGCCAGCAAGGGCGGGCAACGTGCAACCTGCGATGCGCTGCGCGCGCCATGAGATGCGGCCTGCCAGAGCAAGTCCCCAGTGGACCGCGCCCGCCGCGGCGAGCACCGCCGCTCCGTAGGCGAGCGCAACTTCCTGTGCAAGCTCACGCTCTGCGTAGCGCGGCAGGAATGCCATGCCGAGCGGACAGAGCACGAACGGGATGATTCCCGCGTAGGCGGTGAGCTCGGCGGCCTCGCTGAGCCGGCTGCGAGCGGACGAGGAGCTCGATTCGGAAGTCGTCACGTGGCGCGCCGCCCCAATACACGATAGAGGCCATTCTAGCGCGCGAGTGCTGCCAGCAGGCGGGGCACATCGAGCGCCCTTTCGACCGCATCGGCCAGCCGCTCGAGCATCTGCTCCCGCCGCGCCGCATGGTCGATCGCGAGCGGCTGCTCGAGACCCGCCCAGCGCAACAGCGCCGCGCATGCCTGCGGGTCCTCAAACAGCCCATGCAGATAGGTGGCCATGATCTGGCCGTCCGCGGACAGCGCGCCGTCGAGCCGACCGTCGTCGAGCACGACCGCCGGACGCTCGAGCGCTCTGCCGCTGCTGCGGCCGGCGTGAATCTCATAACCGCGCACCCGCGCCTGCGAGAGCTGCAAGTGACCGGCCACGTTGATGAGCTGCTTGTGAGGCTCGAGCACGGTTTGCAGCTCGAGCCAGGCGAAGCCGCGGCTCTCCCCGGCCTCACCCTCGATTCCCGCCGGATCGGCAATGTGCTCGCCCAGCATCTGCAGCCCGCCGCAGATGCCGAGCAGCTTGCCGCCGTAGCGCAGGTGCCTTTGCAGGTAGGCAGGCCAGCCCGCCACCTGCAACCAGGTGAGATCGGCACGCACGGACTTGGAGCCGGGAAGAATCACGAGATCGGCAGCAGGGGCGAGCTGCGCATCCTCTGCGTAATGCAGCTGCACCTGCGGGTGCAGTCGCAGCGGGTCGAAATCCGTGTGGTTACTGATCCGCGGCAGCACGGGCACTACCACGCGCAGCGCCCCCGCCTGCACGGCCACGCCGGGCGCTGCCGCGATGGCATCCTCGGCGTCCAGGTGCAGCCCATGAAGATAGGGAAGGACACCGAACACGCTCTTGCCGGTACGCTCCTCGAGCCATCGCAGCCCCGGCTCGAGCAATGCCCGTTCACCGCGGAAGCGATTGATCACGAAGCCGATCACGCGGGCCTGTTCGCTCGCGGAGAGCAGTGAGAGTGTGCCGACCAGGTGTGCGAACACCCCGCCCCGATCGATGTCTGCAATGAGCAGCACGGGGCAGTCGATCTCCTCCGCGAAACCCATATTGGCGATATCGCCAGCGCGTAGATTGATCTCGGCCGGCGAGCCCGCGCCTTCGACGATCACGAGCTCGTACTGCCGCGCCAAGCGCTCGTACGAGGCGAGCACCGCCTCACGCGCCTGACGTTTGTACTCGTGATACTCCTCTGCGCCCATGTCGGCGAGCGCACGTCCGTGAATGATGATCTGGGCTCGGGTGTCGCTCGCCGGCTTTAGCAGCACGGGATTCATGTCGACCGTGGCGTCGATGCCCGCAGCTTGTGCCTGCAGCGCCTGCGCCCGTCCGATCTCTCCGCCGTCGTGCGTGACGGCGCTGTTCAACGACATGTTCTGCGGTTTGAATGGCGCAACGCGCACGCCACGACGGCGCATCACCCGACACAGGCCCGCCACCAGCGTGCTCTTGCCGGCGTCGGAGCCGGTGCCCTGGACCATGATCGTAGGAGTCACGATAGAGCGGCGTGCGCGCTCGCGGCGCGCCTAGCGAAGGTTGGGAGTGTAGCGCAGCGTGACAAAGGCACCGAAGCCCGGCTGATTGTAGTAGAGCGCCGTCTGATACTCGCGGTCGAACACATTCTTCACCACCAGCTGCAGCAGCCAGCGGCGACTCAGCTGCAGTCCTGCGCGCAGATCTACCGTGCTGTAACCGCCCAGCCGCTGCGTGTTCGCCGGATCATCGTAGCGCGGCCCGGTGATAGAGAAGGTCGCACCGAGGCTCGCCTGGCCAAAGTCGCGATCCACATCGATGCGGCCGCTTGCCTGCGCGCGCCGCGGCAGCAGGTTGCTGTAGTTGACGCCGAGATCACGCGGATCGAGCCAGGTAGCGAAGAGCTGCACGCGCCAGTGAGCGAGTTGAGCGCCGAGTTGCCCTTCGACGCCACGAATACGCGCCCGATCGATGTTGTCGGGCGCGAATGTGGCAGGGTTGTACTCGATCAAATCGTCGACGTCGGTGTGATATGCGTTGAGCGCCCAATTCCACCAGCTCACACCCCCTGATGCGCCGAGCTCGACACTGCGCGAGGTCTCGGGTCGCAGCGCCGGATCGCCATAGAAGGGATAATAGAGATCGTTGAACGAGGGCGCCTTGAATGCGGTTCCGTAGGCGGCCGTGAAGCGCAGCGCATCGCTCACGCGATAACCCACGGCGGCCGCCCCGGTGGTGTGCGCGCCGAACTGCTGGTTGTGATCGTTGCGCAGGGATAGCTGCAGCTCGAAATCATCTGGTCGCCACTGATAGAGACCGAAGACCCCAGTATCGTTGCGGGATTGCACTGTATATGCGGTGTCGCTCGCGATCTCGTCGCGCTCGAAGTCCAGGCCGAGCAGTAGCTCCTGATGCGCGCTTGCACGCACATCGTTGAGCCAGGACGCGGTCGTGCGCCGCGTGTCGAAGAATCCAGCCGGTGTGCCGCTGTAGTTATAGGCAGCCTGATCGAGACTCTGGCCGGCTGCGAGCGTGATGTCGTAGACGGCGAACGGGGTGATCTTCAGGCGCCCACCGAGTACCTGCTGCGTCTCGCGCGTTTCGTTGCCGCTATAGATGTTGCCATTGAACTTCGTATCACCATCGGTGCGCAGATAGTCGAGCGACAGCTCCGCAACATCGCCCCAGCGATAGCCGCCGTTGAGATCGCCCGAGGCGCTCCGGAAGCCCTGGCGAGGGACGGTCGTGTAGCAACTGGCGGTTACAGGCGCATCGGCACTGCAAACAGGAATGCCGTCGGTGTAGAGCCCGCTGCCGCTCACGTTGTACCAGCCTTGACCTGCGCTGCCGGAGTAACCCACCTCGCCTTGGTAGGTGTCATGGCTGCCGCCGCTCACATCGAATGACGGGACGCCGGGCCCCCCGGGCGTACCGTGACGCGTGAAGATCTGGATGACGCCGCCGATGGCCTCCGAGCCGTAGAGGCTCGAGAGCGGGCCACGCACGATCTCGATGCGCTCGATCTGCTCGACCGGCAGCTGCTCGAAGGCTGTGGTGCCCGTAGTGACCGATCCGACCTTGACACCATCGATCAGCACCAGAACGTGATCCGAATTCGTGCCGCGCACGAATACCGAGCTCACCTTGCCGAGATCGCCGTTGCTTACGATCGAAATGCCCGGCAGACCCTCGAGCAGCTCGATGAGCGAATGCGGCTGCAGCCGCTCGATGTCCGCACGCGTGATGACCGTCACGGAGGCGAGCGCCGTATCGAGCGGCTGCTCGATGCGTGTCGCCGTCACGATCACCTCGCTGCCCGCGGGGCTCATGCTCTGAGCATTCAGTACCAGGGGACAGCCGGCAATGAAGAGTGCCAGCGCAAGACGAATAGCCACGTGTCGCACTTCCCGTACGCGCCCAACGCGCGATGACTTGGCCGGAGCGACACGCAGGAGGGAAGGTCAGATCGGGTGCGGCGCGGTGTCCGCACGTAGCCTGCCTCGCCCAGCGCGAGCCGCCCATTCCGTCTCAGGCCGGTCTCCGGGCTCGCGAGCGGATCCTCTCCTGAAGACGGCACCTTCCCGTGCCGGGGGCACAGTGGCCTTCCGCCGTCTTCTCAACTCGCTTACCGTTGCGTGGGCAGCGCCGGCTTTGTCATTCAGCAACGAATGCTCACCGGCTTCCCGTTTAACCCCGCAGAGGTTCTCTGCTTCTGCGGGACACCTGAACAGAAGGCACTCTACTGGCGCCCGAGCATGCAGGCAAGAGCCTGACACGCGAGCCGGCGGATGCCCATCTCACACGGAAGGCTGCAGGGGACGCAGCGCGCGATTGTGCAGAGAACGCAGGGCGCGATCATGCACGCGCGACAGCAGCAACAGCGCGCACACGGCT
>Ga0335077_10001421_pt1 | contig 28356 bp, 23 predicted proteins | sample Lox_Sample_31_FD_207151 | JGI IMG/M metagenome (GOLD analysis project Ga0335077, IMG submission 207151) | Soil microbial communities from Loxahatchee National Wildlife Refuge, Florida, United States - Lox_Sample_3.1 | ecosystem: Environmental > Terrestrial > Soil > Wetlands | place: USA... | reverse complement strand
CATCCATTCGAATCACCCGCGTTGCCTGCTTTCGGTTGGCGGGGCCAGCTAAGCCTCGCCCCCTTCGTCTCCCGGCGCGAGGGCACAGGCGTGCCAGATCTCATCCTCGGCATGGACGCCACAGAAGCGTCGTCCGCAGATTCCGCAGTGGAAAGTGGCGGCTGAATCGCAGGGCTCATCCATGGGCGAAACGGCCTGGCAGGACCGTTCGAGGTCCCGGGATTCCGTTTGATTCACTTGTTGCAACATATTCCCTTCTCGCGCGGGGATTATACTCTTGGCAGTCTCCGCGCGCCGCCAGAATGAGATCGGCCTAACTCCTGATAAGTTCTGTTAAGCCAGAAGTCAAGAAGAAACACTTCTCCGCTGGCTGAAAGTCTTTGTGCCACTCCCTAAGAATGCGGCTGCTCCTGCGCTTCCCGCCGGATTCGTCATTGCCAGGACAAATGCCGGCCCAGGATCGCAGCTGCGCAACATTCCCTAACGCATTCATACCTGCGCTCATTTCCGCGATGATCCCTGCGGCCAGCGTTCAGTACAATCCCGGCTATCAGTTGCAGTCAGCGACGGCCAAGAGTATCTTACTGAGCGGACCCAAACTTGATAATGGAAGTTGGACTGATCCCCATGGCGCTGAAATTCTGTTGAGTTCGTTGGGTTACGGAATCTCCGAATGGGATCCAAGGGCAAGGAATGAAACCAACCAAGAAGAAGACCAACGGCAAGCCGACGAAAGCGCAGATTCGCCTGCGGGTGAATGGTGAGCCGGTCGAGGTGGCGTTTGCCCCTCATAAGACGCTTCTGGAAGTCCTTCGCGAAGACTTGGCGCTTACCGGCACCAAGCACGGCTGCGAGTTGGGGGAATGCGGATGTTGCGCCGTGCTGGTGGATGGTCGTCCGGTGCTTTCCTGCCTGGTCCTGGGGGTTGCCGTGGACGGACATGAAATCGCCACGGTCGAAGGCATGGCAGAGGGAGCTAAGCTCCATCCTTTGCAGGACGCGTTTGCTGAACTCGGTGCTGCGCAGTGCGGATATTGCACCCCGGGATTTCTCCTGACGGCAAAAGTACTGCTGGAGGAACATCCGGAGCCTTCCCGCGAACAGATCAAAGAGGCGCTCGCCGGCAACATTTGCCGCTGCACCGGTTACATCAAGATCTTCGAAGCAGTGGAGCTGGCTGCCGCACGGATGGCCGGCAAGCCGGCCGAACCCAGCAAGGAGAGTATTTATGGGCGGCGCTAACGGAGCCGAGCGAAAGAACCTGCGCGTCATAGGAAAGCCCCATCGCAAGGTGGACGCTGCATCGAAGGTCACCGGCCAGACGAAGTACGCCGACGACCTCGTCTTCTCCCGCATGCTTTACACCAAGATTTTGCGCAGCACAGTTCCGCACGGTCGCATCCTGAAGATCGATACGTCCAAGGCCGAAAGTTATCCGGGCGTCAAGCTGGTGCTCCTCGGAAAAGACCTGCCGATCCCGTACGGCGCTCTGCCCGTCAGCGAAGATGAACATCCGCTGGCGATTGGCAAAGTCCGCATGATGGGAGACCCGGTGGCCGCCGTCGCTGCGGTCGATGAAGATGTGGCGACCGAAGCGTTGGATTTGATTGACGTCGAGTACGAACTCCTCCCGGCCATCTCCTCGATCCAGGCTGCACTCGACACCCCCGAGCCTCGTATCCATGAATATGGGGAATACGGCAATATCCATCGGAGACAGGTCTACGAATTCGGCGACGTGGAAGTGGGCTTTGCCGAGGCCGACTTCATCCGGGAAGACATCACCTTCTATGAGGGCAGCACCCATCTTGCATTGGAACAACACGCCAGCGTGGCGCAGTTCGGCCATGACGGCAAGCTCACGCTCTGGACTTGCACCCAGGACCCGCACTACCTGCACCGGTCGCTCGCCAAAGTGCTTGGGCTACCGCAGAGTCATATCCGCGTCATCGCCACCACGAACGGAGGCGGGTTCGGTGGAAAGTGCGATCCCTTTGCGCATGAAATTATCGTCTCGAAACTGGCGATGATGACGGGGCACCCCGTCAAGATCTGCCTCACGCGCGAGGAGGTCTTCTACTGCCATCGCGGTCGGCATCCAGTTCTGATGTCCACCAAGACCGGGTTCAAGAAGGACGGAACGATCACGGCCATGCACCATCGCACGTTCTTGGACGGCGGAGCCTATGGCGGCCACGGCGTGGCCAGCACGTTCTACACCGGGGTGCTGCAACCGACGACCTATGCGATGAAGCGCTACAAGTTCGAGGCCGTCCGGGTGTTCACCAACAAGGCTCCTTGCGGCCCGAAACGGGGACACGGGACTCCACAGCCGCGCTTCGCCCAGGAAATTCAAATGGACAAGATCGCGGAGCAGTTGGGGCTCGATCCGGCCGAAATGCGCAAGAAGCATCTGGTCCCGTCCAATTCGCTGACGGTGAACTGGCTTCGCATCGGCTCCATGGGCTTGGGCAAGTGCATTGACAAGGTCGTGGAAGGCTCCAACTGGAAGGAACGCTTCCGGAAGCTCCCCTACGGAAAAGGCATAGGGTTGGCGTGCAGCGGCTACATGACAGGGGCGGGCACTCCCATCTACTGGAACAGCATGCCGCACTCCGGCGTGCAATTGAAACTGGACCGCAGCGGAGGCGTGACCGTTTTCTGCGGCTCAACAGAGATCGGTCAGGGTTCCGATTCGATTTTGGCCTATATCGTCGCGGAAGTGCTGGGGATCGATCCCTTTGACATCCGCGTCGTCACGGCCGATACCGATCTGACTCCCGTGGACCTCGGCAGCTACTCCAGCCGGGTCACGCTCATGACCGGCAACGCCGCCATCCAAGCCGCCGAGCGGGCCAAGGAGATGCTGGTCCAGGCGGTGTCCGCAAAACTGGAGGTTCCAGCCGACCGGCTGGTCCTTGCAGATCGCCGCGTTTTCGACAAGGAGAATCCGGAGAAGGGCGTGACGTTTGTGGAGGCCGTATGGCTTGCCGAATCGAAGTTCGGCACGCTCGGCACGGTTGGTTCCTACAAGCCGCCGGCCGCGCCTGGAAAGTTCAAGGGATCGGGGGTCGGTCCTTCGCCTGCCTACAGCTATTCTGCGGCGGTGGCCGAAGTGGAGGTCAATCCCGAAACTGGCATTGTCGTTGTCCCTCGCATCTGGATGGCTCACGACATCGGTCAGTGCATCAATCCCGTAGTGGCTATTGGGCAGATAGAAGGCAGCATCTACATGGGCCTGGGGGAGGCCTTGATGGAGGAGATGACCTACCGCGGGAACCGAAACGTGGTTCACAAGTTCCCGTCGTTCCTCGAATACAAGAGCCCCACCACGATGGAGATGTGCGACGTTATCACCTATCTGATCGAGGATCAGGATTCCAACGGCCCGTTCGGGGCCAAGGAAGCCGGACAGGGACCGCAGTTGCCTGTTCCGCCCGCGATCGCCAATGCGATTTATGACGCGGTGGGAGTTCGCATTGACGAGGTTCCGATCACACCCGACAAAGTGCTGAAAGCCATTCGGGCGAAAGCCAAGGGGCAGGAAGGCAGATACGGGCCTACTGTGTTCCCGCACTGCGACATGCCGGCTTCGATTTTTGTGCCGACGCCGGAAGAAGGCGGCGACGGCAAGGCGGTTGAACGCCAGCCTGTTTTGGCATAACAGCAGGCTGTAAGACAGGCATTGCTGCCTGCGATTTTTTGTTTTCACAAACGAAGATTTCTGTCCCAAACAGGACTCAGAATATGCTGAGACTTCCCAAGTTTCGCTATCTGCAACCCAAGTCGTTGGTCGAGGCCGTCCGCATGATGTCGGGCGAAGGGCCCGACGCCCTGTTCGTAACCGGCGGTACGGACCTCTATCCCAACATGAAGCGCCGCCAGCAGGTGCCGAAAGTGGTCATCGGGCTGGCGCAGCTCAAGCAACTGCGCACCACCAAGGGCAAGCCAGCGGAGGGAATGGTCCTAGGGGCGGGTCTCATGCTGACTGAGGTTGCGGAGAACCGCCGCATTCAACGTGCCTATCCGGCCGTGTCGAAGGCCGCCGAGTTGATCTCCACGCCACTGCTGCGCAACATGGGAAGTATCGGAGGAAACCTGTTGCTCGATACGCGCTGCAATTATTACGACCAGAACTACGAGTGGCGCAAGGGAATTAATTTTTGCATGAAAAAGGACGGCGAGATCTGCTGGGTGGCTCCCTCCAGCCCGCGCTGCTGGGCGGTGCAGTCGAGCGACTCCGCCCCGGTGATGGTGGCCATCGGGGCGCAAGTGAAGCTGATTTCGAGTTCGGAAGAAAGACTGCTGCCGGTGGCGAAACTTTATAATGACGACGGAATCCGCTACCTCAATAAACGGCCCGACGAACTGCTGACCGAGATCCACCTGCCGCCGACGAACGGCTGGCGAGCGACGTATTGGAAGCTTCGCCGCCGCGGCTCGTTCGATTTCCCGGTCCTCGGAGTGGCGACTTGCCTGCGCATGGCGGGTGATGGGACGGTGGAGCACGCCAAAATCGTTTTGGGAGGGGTTGGTTCCCATCCCATTGAGGTGACGCTCTCGGAGAAAGCGATTATCGGGAAAAAGCTGACGGAAGAAACGATCCATGACGCCGCAGAAGCGGCGTACTCTCCTGTAAAACCTCTCGACAACACCGATTTTGCCATGTACTGGCGCAAACATATGGCTCGCTATTACGTCGCCTGCACGCTTCGAGAACTGGGCGGCCTCCCGCAGAGTTTGCCGCACCCGGAAACCGAAAATAGCGTGCCGGCCCTGCGCGTATTTTCGAGCGGCCCCTTTTCCTGAGCCCTCCGACACGAGCTCCATCACCACCCAAAAGAGATTCGGATGCTTGCTTGCCGCGGTGGCGATGGCGGTGTCTACAGGCCGTGCTTATTGACGTTCAGCCGATCTGCTTGGTAAGCTCTGCCCTTTCGCAATGATGCAGCACCACGATTCGTCTGCACCGTCAGACAGACTGGTACCCCGACTATGGTCGACAAAGTCAAGTCAGTTCCCGAAGTCGTACGCTCGATTCCTTCGGGAAGCCACATTGCGTTGGGCGGCTTCGCGATTGCCCGCAACCTAATTGCAGTTGTCCACGAATTGATCCGCCAGCAAAAGGGGGATCTGACGCTCTCCCAAGGAGTGGTCGGACTCGAAACCGACTTGCTAGTGGGGGCTGGTCTCGTGGGGCACTTGATCATGGGTGGAGGGTCGCTGGATCGATTTGGCCCCGCCCACTGTGTGAATCGCGCGCGCGAAACAAAGTCGCTGCGCTACGAGGATTACACCAGCCTTTCCATCTGCTTTCGCTATTTGGCAGGAGCGCTGGGCCTCTCTTACATTCCCATCAAGGCATTGTTTGCTTCCGAGATCTTGGAGCGATTGGAGGCGGGGTCGGGCGCCTCAGATGTGAAGCGATCAACGTGTCCCTTCACCGGGGAAGAGTACGTTTTGTTGAGGGCGCTTACGCCGGACGTGTCCTTCGTTCATGTGCAGATTGCGGACCGCGACGGAAATTGTCAGATCAACGGAGCCCGCTGGGCGAACGAGGAGCAAGCGAAGGCGGCGCGCCGGTTGATCGTAGTGACGGAGCAGATCGTTTCCACCGAGTTTATCCAGCGGTCGCCTGAACGGACACTCATACCCGGACACCGAGTAGAGGCGGTCATTCATCAGCCGTATGGTGCGCTGCCGACCTGTGTTCATGGTTGTTACGATTACGATGCCGATCATTTGCGGCTCTACGTAGAACACGCCAAAGCGCCGGACCGCTTCAAGAAGTATCTGGAGGACTTCGTCTTCGGTTGCCGCGACCATTGGGAATACCTGGAGAAGCTAGGCGGGATGCCGCGAGTGGAAGAATTGAGAGCCGACCCGATCCTGGGTTACTGACCGGGAACGTAGAGCGCAGCGTAGAAAGGACGGACTCGTTTGATGCAGGTGACCGAAGGAACGAAAGGCAGGCAAGCACTGTCCGATATCCGCGCCACCGAAATCATGGCGGCCGCTGGAGCCAGAGAACTTCGTGACGGCGAGGTGGTCGTCGTAGGCCTTGGATTACCCGAAGTTGCCAGTGTGCTCGCCAAGCGGACGCACGCGCCGAGTCTCGCGACTCTTCTTGAGACGGGAGTGATGAACCCGCACCCGAAAGATACGCCGGTGGGGCTGCCCGATTCGCGGTCGTTTTACAGAGCCACGTGCCTGAGCGGCTTCCTCGATGTGATGGGCATGAATTTGCACCGAGGCGTGGTCGACGTAGGGTTTTTGGGAGCTTTGGAGCTGGACCGGTACGGCAACATCAATACGACGCTTGTGAAAGACGACTCCGGAAAGGTCAAGTATGTGAATGGCAGCGCCGGAGGAAATGACGTCGCCTCGCTGGCCAAACGCGTAATTGTGATCATGCGCCATGAGAAAAGAAAACTTCCTCTCGCCGTGGCGTACCTGACAAGCCCCGGCTTCGCCGGCGGGCACAGCCGGCAGGAATTGCATTTGCGCGGAGGCGGGCCCAGCCGCGTGATTACTGACATGGCTGTTCTCGGATTTGACGCGACCACACACTCAATGTCAGTGCTCTCCTTGCATCCGGGAGTTGCCTTGGAGGACCTGAAAGCAAACACGGGTTTCCCGCTGCACATCCCGAACGAAATTGCCACGACGCCGCTCCCCACGGCCGAAGAATTGCGCTTGTTGCGAGAGGAAATCGACCCGAAAGGCGTGCATTTGAAGTAAGGGACGACAGACCTCAACGGCTTGCCATTGCACCGAAAGCGACGATTCCCACTAACGCGCGGCTGGTTTGATCCTCGGCAACTCGCTACTTACATCTCTGTTCCGCTGTGGAGGCTCCCGACGACGTCCTCCTTGCGGATCCGCGCCCGTCTGAGTCCCGAACACCCCAGTGACGTCCTACACGGAGTTCTGGCGTGGAGCAAGATCGAACTGGATTAGTCCATTCAGTGGTATTTTAGCCGTGCGTTCGAGGCTTTCATGAACGGTTCAGACGGAACGCATTCGCTATGCGCCGTAAAATGAGAAGCCGAAACAACCATGACGGACCGAGATAACGAGCGCTCGTTTGATTACGTGATCGTCGGAGCCGGGACCGCAGGCTGCGTGCTTGCCAACCGGCTGTCCGAGGATAAGGCGAACCGCGTCTGCCTGATCGAGGCGGGACTCAAGGACCGGCATCCCTTCATCCACGTGCCGGCGCTGGTGGCCGCCGCGCTCGCGACGCAGAGCCTGGGCTGGGGCTACTGGACAGTGCCGCAGGGAAACCTGAACGGGAGGAAAGTTCCAATTCCGCGAGGGCGCGTCCTTGGCGGGACAAGCTCGATCAACGGCATGGTCTATATGCGCGGCAATCCGAGGGACTACGACGATTGGGCCGCGACGGGAAACCGCGGCTGGAGCTATTCGGAGGTGCTCCCCTATTTCATCCGCGCCGAGAACAACGAAGCCTTTGACGGTTCTCCCTATCACGGCAAGAGCGGGCCGATGAACGTCAGCAACATCAAGCGGATCAACCCGCTCAATACCGCGTTTCTCGAAGCGATGCAATCGCTGCAATTTCGCCGCCGCGAAGACTTCAACGGCGCGGATAACGAGGGTTACGGCCCGCGTCAGGCGACGATCAAGGGCGGCTATCGCGAATCCGGAGCGACTTCCTTCCTTAGGCCCGCGATGAAGAGGCCGAACCTGGAAGTCTTGACCGGGGCACTGGTGACGCGCGTGGTCGTTGAGAATCGCCGCGCGACGGGCGTCGAGTTTCGGCGCGGCGGCGAGACCCAGCGGGTTATCGCGCGCCGCGAGGTCATTGTATCGGGCGGCAGCATCGGATCACCTCAGATCCTGCTGCTCTCGGGCATTGGCGACGGTGCCGCGCTACAGGCTCTTGGAATTCCAGTCCACCACAATCTGCCCGGCGTCGGCGCGAATCTTCACGATCATATCGCCAGCTCGGTACAGATGGTCACGTCGGACTCCACGTCCTACGGTCTCTCGCTGAAGGCGCTGCCGCGCGGAATCTGGAACATTTTCGAATACCTGCTGCTGCGACAGGGGCCGTTCGCCAGCTTTGTGTTCGAGTGCAATGCCTTCCTGAAGACGACCAACGGTCTCGATCGGCCCGACACGCAAATGGTCTTCCAGCCGGCGCGCCGCAATCAATCGACATTCCCGCTGCCGCTTGGGCACGGCTTTTGCCTCAGCAGCGTTCTCCTGTACCCGAAGAGCCGCGGCCGGATCGCGCTGTCGAGTCCCGATCCGCGCGCGGCGCCGATTATCGATCCCAATATCCTGGGCGCGCCCGAAGACTTCGAGCCGCTCGTGCGCGGCCTCAAGCTGGCGCGCCGGGTATTCGCAGACCCGGCGTTTGCGCGCTACAAGGCCACGGAGTTCTTGCCCGGCCCGAAGGTCGAAGGCGACGACGCGCTGAAGGATTATCTCCGCGCTTCCGCTGCCACGGTCTATCATCCGGCCGGGAGCTGCCGCATGGGTGCCGACGACGCCGCGGTCGTCACACCCGAACTCAAGGTCAGGGGCATCGATGGACTGCGGGTCGCCGATGCTTCGATCTTTCCAAGGCTCATGGGCGGAAACCCGAATGCGCCCGTGGTGATGGTTGCCGAGAAGGCCGCGGATATGATCCTGGGGCGGGCGCCGCTGGCGCCGCTTCAAGTACCTCGCGATCGCTAACAAACCCGGAGGAGAACGCCATGGCCGTCGAGCACATCAGAAAATGGAAAATCGGAGACGTCGAAGTCGTCAGGATCGTCGAGGTCAACGCGCACGAGGACCCTTTCGAGGTGCTGACGGCGGGCGTGACGCCGGAGATCGCCAAGCAATACGACTGGCTGTTCCCCAACTTTGCGACGCCGGATGGCCGGATGAAGATTTCGTTTCAGGCTTTCGTCCTGCGGTCGGGCAAAGAAAAGATCATGATCGACACGTGCATCGGCAACGATCGCCAGCGCGAGTACCCGATATTCACGAACATGCAGACCTCGTTCATCGAAGATCTGGTGTCCGTCGGATACGCGCCGGATTCGATTGCAAAGGTACTGTGCACGCACATGCACTTCGATCACGTCGGCTGGAACACGCGCAAAGTGAACGGCCGCTGGGTGCCTACGTTCCCGAATGCGCGCTATTTGTTCGGCCGCAAGGAATACGAGCATTGGCAAATGCTCAAGCGCACGGGCGGGTATCATGACTTCACCCATTTGGCGGATTCGATCGATCCGATCACCGATGCCGGCCTCGCCGACTTCATCGAGCCGGATATCAAGCTCACGGACGAACTCACGCTCGTGCCGACCCCCGGACACACGCCGGGACACGTCAGCGTACATATTTCGTCAAAGGGACAAGAAGCCTTCCTTACGGGCGACATGATGCATCATCCGATCCAGCTCGCCGAATGCGACCGCGCCGGCAATTTCGACATGGATAAGGACCAGGGCGTGAAAACGCGAAAAGCCATGTTCGAGCGCCTTGGGGACAAGAAGATATTGATCATCGGCAGCCATTTCGCCGAGCCGACCGCCGGTTACATTGTCCGCGACGGAAGGAAGTGGCGTTTCAAGGTTCAATGATTCCGGTGAGCCCAGGAACCGAAGTCTCTACGTCAGCTGTCGCCACACGTTCTTGAAGTCAATCGGGAGCGAAACAATGCCGCGTCTCAAAGGGCAGGTTGCGTTCGTCACGGGTGCCGGGCGCGGGATTGGACAGGCGATGGCTTTCGCGTTTGCAGCGGAGGGCGCGATCGTTGGTGTGGCGGACATTGACGGTGTTACGGCCGCCGCCACAGTGCGCGAAATCGAGAGAAAGTCAGGGACCGCGCGCGCTTTCCCAATCGACGTCAGCCGGCGAGACGATGTGCTCCGCGCCGTGGCTCAGCTCGTTTCGGAATTCGGCCGCCTCGATATCGTGGCCAATAATGCGATCGTGTTTCGAAGCGAACCCGTCTCGGATGTGCGGGAAGACACGGTCGAGAAGATGATTTCCGTAGGATTGAAGTCGATCTTCTGGACAGCGCAAGCGGCTCTATTGCACATGGATCCGGAGCGCGGCGGCGTGATCATCAACAACACCTCGCCCGTGGCCGAGCTGGGCATCCCCCGCTCATCCGTTTATTCAGCAATTAAGGGCGGCGTATCGTCTCTAACTCGTTCGATGGCCGTCGAGTTCGGCCCCCGCCGAATTCGTGTCAACGCGGTGTGCCCGAGCTCGGTGCCGACGCCGGGCGCGCGCGAATTGAATAACAATAATGACGCCGTGTACGAGGCCCGGCGGCAACGAACGCCACTCGGCCGCCTGGGTACTTCCGAGGACAGTGCGTCCGCCGCTGTGTTTCTCGCTTCAGCGGACGCCTCTTACATCACGGCAGCGGTGTTGCGAATCGACGGCGGCGCCACCGTAAACGGCGGGGCCTGACCGTTCACGCACGCGGAGAGCGGACTCCGATCGAACGATCCAGTCCGCAGCTCCTGGTTGGTCGGATCAGGTCCGTGAACACCGTAAATGGAGATGATTGGATTGGATTGCTTTTCTTCTTGGCGAACCGCCGATCGATACATTACATTCACGGCGAGTCAACGCCCTGCATATTCGAATCAAGAATGGCGGCTCGAATTCATCACGCCAGAAAAGGACGAGATGAGATGACCACATTCGACCAGCAATTGGAGGCAGCCAAACAGTGGTTCGCGAGTCCCCGGTTCGCTGGCATCGTACGCCTTTACTGCCCGCGTGAGGTGGCTGAACAACAGGGTACGATTCCAAACGACTACGCCGTTGCGCGGCGGACGGCGGAGGAATTCTACGCACTTCTGCGCGAGTTGTTCGAGAAACGCAAGCAGATCACAACCTTCGGTCCCTACTCACCCGGCCAGGCGGTTACGCTGAAACGAATGGGCATAGAAGGCATCTACCTTGGTGGCTGGGCGACCTCCGCCAAGGGTTCAATTTCAGAGGATCCGGGACCGGATCTGGCGAGCTACCCGTTGAGCCAAGTGCCAGACGAGGCAGCGGGCCTGGTTCGAGCACTTCTCACAGCCGACAAGAACCAACACTTTGCGCGGATGCGGATGCGCGAAGAAGAGCGCAAGGCGACTCCGGAGGTCGATTATCGGCCTTTTATCATCGCCGATGCCGACACCGGCCACGGCGGGGATGCGCACGTGCGTAACTTGATCCGCCGCTTCGTGGAAGTTGGGATTCCGGGCTACCACATTGAAGACCAGAAGCCAGGAGCGAAGAAGTGCGGCCACCAGGCCGGAAAGGTGCTCGTCTCCCAGGACGAGCAGATCAAGCGTCTGAACGCGGCCCGCCTGCAGCTTGACGTCATGCGGGTCCCCGGCATCATCGTGGCCCGAACCGATGCCGAAGCGGCGACGTTTATCGATAATCGTAGCGACGAGCGCGACCAGCCCGTCATCCTCGGCGCAACCAACATCGAGCTGCCAAGTTACCGCGTTGGCTACCTGGCTATTCTGAGAAAGCTATTCGAGTTGGGGGTCGAAGTCCGTGGACATCTCCTGTTCGCCGTGTCGGAGACCGAGTACCGAGCAACCTTTGCTTGGCTTGAGCGGGTTGGACTCATGTCGCTGATCGCGGAAACTGCCAGGGGCCTCAAGCGTGCGTCGGAAACGGAACTCGACGCCGCACTCGAGAGGATCGACACGCGCTATGTGGAAGTCTGGCAGACAGAGGCTGACCTGAAGTCCTATGGGCAGGCGATCGCCGACGTGATGAAGTCGCGCACGGACGAAGGCGTGCGTTTCGAAATGAGCGTCGAGGAATGGCTGGCGTTCTCGAAACGCGCCTCCTTCTACGAAGTGCGCGAGCGGGCGAAGTCCATGGGCATCCAGGTCGTCTGGGATTGCGAGCTGCCCAAGACCCCGGAAGGTTTCTATCAGATCCAGAGCGGGATTGATCTGGCAATTGCCCGATCGCTGGCTGTGGCGCCCTTTGCGGACATGTTGTGGATGGAAACCAAGACTGCGGACCTGGAGGACGCCAGGACGTTTGCGCGAGCGATCCACGCGGAGTATCCAGACAAGATGCTGGCGTACAATTTGTCTCCGTCGTTCAACTGGGACACCACCGGCATGAGCCCCGAGGAGATGAGGCGGTTTCCGGAAGAGCTCGGAAAGCTCGGGTTCGTCTTCAACTTCATTACTTACGGTGGACACCAGATCGATGGCCTGGCCGCCGAGGAGTTCGCGACCGCGTTGAAGGAGGACGGGATGTTGGCGCTGGCCCGCCTGCAGCGCAGGTTCAGGCTGCTGGAATCCCCCTATCGCACACCGCAGACGCTTGTGGGAGGACCGCGGTTGGACGGCGCATTGATGGCTTCGTCGGGACGTACTGCGGCAACGAAGGCGATGGGTAAGGCATCGACACACTACCAGCACCTGGTTCAGACCGAGGTTCCTCCCAAGCTGCTGGAGGAGTGGCTCGCGGAGTGGAGGAAGCACTGGGGGCACCCGGCGAGGATTCGGGTCGAGCTGCGTCCCCACACGGCCGGCTCGGAACTGTTGGAGCTGAGCCTGGTCGATGAGCCCGGCGGTCAAAAGCTCGCCAACATCATCTTCGCCACGATCCAGGATCGTCGCGGGCGGAACTTGCTCTCGGTGCGCGACCAGAACACGGTCGCACCTTTGCGCAAGAAGCGAGTGATGATGCTCGTCCAGCTGTTTCTGATCCACCGCTACAAAGCGAGCGCCGTGCACTACCTCACTCCGACCGAGGATAACCAATTCCAGACACAGAAGATGAAGAGTGTGGGAATCTTTTCCGACGTGCAGACGGAAGTTGGGCAAATCATAGTCGCGGCTGTCAACAAGGAGGCCGTTGACAAGCTGCTAAACCCTGACCGAGCCGCCCTCTTGGAGATGATCCGGAAAACGCAGCCCCAGACGGAGCCCCTGAGGGCAGCCCCTCGAGGCTCTTGAGAGGTTCCGCTGACGGCGGTCGAGATCAGCGCGTTGTTTAGCATCCAACTGGACGCCAACTAGCCAAGGCGAACCTGCGGAGGCGTGACTCGTGTCTTTAGCGCGGCCCGTAGTTTGCCGAGGTTCTCGATGCCCGAACAGGCATCACAGCAGTCGTCAGTTACGTGAGGGAAGCATATGGTTACGAAGACGGGTTCCCCCGGTTCCATTCAAACCATGAACTTCGCTCCCACGGGCTTCGATGCCGCGCGAGACCTGCCAAAAGGCTTCCTCGAGTTTCTGGTTCCTCTAGACCGGGCATTTAACGCCCGTCAGCGCGACCTCGTCGAGAAGCGGGCCGCCGCGCTCGCTGCGGCACATCGGGGTCAGCTGCCAGTTTACCTGTCGCCATCCCCTGCAACGCAGGAGAACTGGAAGATCGAACTCCCCACGTGGTGCGAGGATCAACGCAATCAGATGACCGGCCCGGCCGACGACGCCGAGCTGGTAGTCAAGATGCTGAATTCCGGCGCGCCGGGTGTAATGCTTGACCTCGAAGACTCCACAGCCAACACGTGGCCCCATCTGATGCAGGGTGTCTCGAATATTCTTTCCGCACTCCGAGGTGAGCTGTCCTATTTCGACCGCAAACGCAATCGCACGGTAGCGATTAACCCAAGCAAGTCAGCGATATTCTCACGCCCTAGAGGTTTGCATATCCATCAGGGTGGTGTAATTCCGGGCGAAATACTTCCGGCCGCGCTCTTCGATGTGGCGCTGGTGGCGTTTCAAGTGGACCCGGCGTGGTTGAAGCATCCGCTCACCTTTTACATTCCGAAATCCGAGTCGGCCGAAGAAGCGTTATGGTGGCGCGATCTCTTCCAGTCCGTCGCGCAGGCAAAAGGCTGGCCGAAGAATTCGATCAAGTGCATGGCCCTCGTCGAGTCGCACCCCCTTGCCTATCAGATGGAGGAGTTTTCTTACAACCTGCGTGACCACATCCTTGGACTGAATCTCGGCCGGTGGGACTACATGGCCAGCCTGATCCATTTCAATTTGCCCGATCCACGATGGGTTCTGCCGGACCGCAACACGATTCCGCACAATGTGGCGTTCTTCCAGAATCTCCGAAATCGCATCCCGGAGATCTGTCACAAGCACGGGATGCTCGCCATTGGCGGAATGACGGCGCTTTACCCCAGCCGCGAGGATGCCGAGTTAAACGCCCGCGCGCTCGCCGTGCTCCAGGAAGACAAAAAGAACGAGGCGATGTGTCTGATGGATGGGGCGTGGACCGGCCATCCGGATCAAAATGAGATCGCCGTGAAACAATTCCCTTTCCCTAACCAACTGAAGGCGCGACCCGCTAATCCCGATCCGCGCCCCGACCTTCGGCCGGTTCCTGCGGGCGTCGGCAAACGAACTCTCGCCGGCACGCGCGCCGCTGTTCGCACGGTCATCCGATATCGCCAAGGAGTGCTCGCCGGACGCGGTGCGAGCCTTCTGGACGGATACATGGAGGATCTCGCGACGGACCGCATCTACCGCCTCATGATCGCGCAGCGAGTGCGCCATCGCGATGTTGTTCGCATCGTGGACGAGAACGGGCAGCCGGTGCCGCACTCTCCTGAGTTCATCACGAACCTCTTCGACGAAGAGCTCGGCCGTATCTTGCGAGAGCTGCCGGCAGGCACACTCGCGGAGACAACTGAACAGTTCAAGCGCGCACGGGCGATGAGCGAACACATGATTGTCGCAGGCGAGTTCAATCCGAAGTGAATCCGCGATCGCCGAAGACACACGCCGAGCTAAAGCGAAGTAGCCTCGGCCGATGACTTGCGAACGCTGTGCACCAGGGTGACCGTGCAGTGCAAATCCCCGGCGGACTTAGCACTTTGTTATAATCCGCTCCGCCATGAAACTTCGATCGCGCATATTCCGAGGCTCCGCCACCCGGCGCGAGGCGGAGAGCCAGATCGTGAAAGGCCCGGGCCTTCAATGTCAGCTCTGGTGAGCACGCCACAAGTGATGATCGCCCTCGAACGAGGGATCGAAGGGACTGGCATCTCCCGCGAGGAGGCGCTCTCGCTAATCGAGCATACCCAGCTAAGCTCGTTGCTCCAAGCGGCCGCTTCGGTTCGGGACCGATCCAAGGGCCGAACAGTCAGCTACTCAAAGAAGGTTTTCATTCCGCTGACGCACCTCTGCCGGGATTACTGCGGCTATTGCACGTTCCGAGCGGATCCTGCGGCCGATGCTGCGCCATATATGTCTTCGCAAGAGGTCCTGGCGGTGGCCGAAGCTGGGCGTCGTGCGGGATGCAAAGAGGCGCTGTTCAGCCTGGGGGATCAGCCGGAAGCAATCTTCCCGGAGGCCAGAGCGTTTCTGCGAAAGCAGGGTTTCGAACGCACGCTTGAATACGTGGCGGCGATGGGGCAGATGGTACTCGAGCATACTGGCCTGCTTCCTCATTCCAATCCGGGCGTCATGCCCGAAGCCGATCTGCGTCGCCTGAAGGAATCGAACATCAGTCTTGGGCTGATGCTCGAGAGTGCCAGTCCTCGGCTGCGGCGCTCAGGCGGACCTCATTGGAAGGCCCCGGACAAAGTGCCATCGCTTCGATTGCAAACAATCGAACAAGCAGGGCGGTTATCGATCGCCTTTACAACCGGCATTCTAATCGGCATCGGGGAGAACGCCGAGGAGCGCGTCGATTCGCTGCTTGCCATACGCGATCTCCACGAAAAGTACGGTCACATCCAGGAAGTGATTGTCCAACCGTTCCGAGCAAAGCCTGGGACGAGAATGGCCCTCGATCCTGAGCCTTCTGCGGAAGACCTGATGCGGACTCTGGCAATCGGGCGATTGATATTTGGCGGTGAAATGAACATCCAGTCTCCGCCCAACCTGCTCTCGGACGACTATCCCAGGTTACTCGAAGCCGGAATAAACGATTGGGGCGGAATCTCACCGCTTACAAAGGATTTCATTAATCCGGAGGCAGCTTGGCCACAAATCTCCTCCCTGGCCGAAAAGACAGCCGCCGCCGGATTCGTGTTGCGCGAGCGACTGGCGATTTATCCCGAATTCTCGTCGCGACCGGGATTTGTGGGTGCACACCTCGAGTCTCGTCTGCAGAAGCTCCAGGGAGAAGACGGCTATGCCCGAATCTAAGAGCGACAGATGCTGACCATCAAGGATCCTCGGTGGCAGGAGATTTCGTGGGAACAGGCGCTCAGAGCCGCGAGTCCGACCGTTGCCAACATTCTCGAGAGCGCCCTCGCTGCAAAAGATCTCAATTTTGACGACGGGCTCGCGCTGTGTGCCGCGACAGACGGCGACCTTCTCGCGGTGGTAAAGATTGCGAATGAGCTTCGCAGGCGCGCCGTCGGCGATCGCATCACGTATGTCGTGAACCGGAACATTAATTTCACGAATGTGTGCATTGTAGGCTGCGCGTTCTGCGGATTTAGCCGAGGGCCTCGCTCGGCGGATGCCTATTTTCATTCCACGGAGTCGCTCGTTGCCAAGTCCGTCGAGGCCGTCGGGCTTGGAGCCTCTGAGGTCTGCATCCAGGGCGGGTTGCCCCGCGACTTGGACGGATCGTATTACGCCAGCCTGCTGCGCGCGATCAAATCGCGCCTGCCGGACTTGCACGTACACGCATATTCGCCAATGGAAATCGTGTACGGCGTCGAAAAGACCGGCATGGACCTGCGGCAATACCTGCGAACGCTGAAAGTGGCGGGGCTGGGCAGCATCCCGGGAACAGCGGCCGAAATCCTGGACGACAAAGTGCGCGAGATGCTGAGCCCCAACAAGCTCAAGGTCCGGCAATGGATCGACGTGATCCGCACTGCGCACGAACTCGGCATCCCGTCCACCAGCACCATGATGTACGGCCACGCAGAGATGCCCGAACATTGGGTCAGGCATTTGCTCTTGTTGCGAGAAATTCAAATGGATACGGGGGGATTCACCGAGTTTGTACCCCTGGGCTTCATCCATTCGCAGACCAGGCTGTACCGCACGGGCCGCGCGCGGGCAGGGAGTTCGTTCACGGGACATCTGCTGGTGCATGCACTCGCCCGCCTGCTCCTGAACGGCCACATTAAGAATATACAGGTGTCCTGGGTGAAGCTTGGTTTCGACGCGGCACTGGCCTGCCTTGAAGCCGGTGCCAACGACTTCGGCGGCACGTTGATGGAAGAAAGCATCTCAAAGGCCGCGGGAGCAAATTTCGGCGAGTCTGTCTCGGCAGGCGAGCTTCGCGCGCTGATCCGTACAATCGGACGCGTGCCCGTCGAGCGCACCACAACCTACAAGATCCGGCGGGTCTTTGAACATGCAGACGCCGGCGAATTGCTGCCGCTGCAACGCTTGACCATGCCGGCGGAAAATTCGATGGTGCGCGACGAGATGGGATACTGATGGAGATCGTGGCATTGGCGGGCGGGATCGGCGCCTCAAAGCTCTTACTGGGACTGAATCGCGTCACGGATCCACGCCAACTTACGGTCATCGTTAATACGGGCGACGACATCGTCCTGCACGGCCTCTCGATATCACCCGACCTGGATATCGTCATCTACACGCTCGCGGGCCAGGTGAATCCCGACACGGGTTGGGGGTTTCGCGACGAGACGTTTCGCGCGCTGGAGCAGCTCGCCATCTACGGCCGCCCGGAGTGGTTCCATCTTGGAGATCGTGATCTGGCCACTCACATCCATCGCACGGCGATGCTCAGCGAAGGGAAATCTCTCTCGGAAGTTACGGAATCCGTCCGGAAAGCGTTGGGCGTCCAAGCCAGAATTCTCCCCATGTGCGACCAGCCCGTACCTACCATGATTGAAACCGGTCAAGGGCGGCTTCACTTTCAAGAATATCTGGTTCAGCGACGCGCGGAGCCAACGGTTCAGGCAGTCTCGTTCGACGGAGTCGAGCGCGCGCGTCCGGCCCCGGGCGTCCTCGAAGCGCTCGAAGGCGCTCGCAGCATCGTGATTTGCCCAAGCAATCCGCTGATAAGCATTGGGCCTATTCTCGCGGTCCCGGGTGTGCGAGACGCGATGCGAAAGCGCCGGGCCCGCGTGGTCGCCGTTTGTCCAATCGTGGGAGGCAAATCCCTAAAGGGACCTTCCGATCAGATGCTCGCGCAGCTGGGGCACGAAGTATCGGCCCGCGGAGTGGCGCGAATGTATCAAGACATCTGCGGAACGTTCGTGATCGATCCCATCGACAGCGCCCAGGCTGCGGCCATCGAGTCGCTCGGTGTGGAGGTCGTCATCCACCCGACGGTGATGCGCAACCTCGAGGACAAAGATCTCCTCGCGCGGAGAATCATGCAGTTCACCGCGCAGCAGAAGGCAGGAGCCGCCGCATGAAGGCGATCCTGATTCCGGTAAAGGAATTTCACGAGGCCAAGAAACGCCTGGCTCCGCATTTCTCGCCTGCGGACCGGGCGGCCCTGGCGGAGGCGATGTGCGAGGATTTTTTCAGCGTCGTGGCTGCAACGCGCTGCGCGGACCGCATTTTCGTGATCAGTAAAGAACACGGAGCTCTTTCGCGTGCGCGAGCGCGGGGATGGGAAACGATTATCGAATCTCAGCAGAGCTCGGAAAGCAACTCCGTGGATGCGGGGTCGCGCTACTGCGCCGAGCGGGGCGTTCGCGCCTTGCTGCGACTGCCTGTTGATTTGCCACTGGTTGAACCGTGCGACATTGAGGCGGTCTTCGAACAAATGGACGCGGCGCCGTCGGTGGTCGTGGTTCCCTCGAGCGACGGCACGGGCACCAACGCTCTCCTGCGCTCACCCGCCGTCCTGTTTCCATCGCACTTCGGTCCCAACAGTTTCCCGCGACACCTAGCCGAAGCGGAAGCGTGCGGCGCGCGCACGCGAGTCTTTCGAAATCCTCGCCTGGAACTCGATATCGATGAGCTGGATGATCTGCGGAGACTTTCGAATCGGTTGCGGCCCGGCTCCGCCACGGCGCGATGGCTGGACGAGCGGGACGTCCATATCGGAGCGGCAAGGGTTAACGCGGCCGGCGGTCAGATTACGTGATCGCGCCGGAAAGTGTCGATCTCAGCGGCGGTGTAGCCGAGCTCGCGGAGAATCGGCTCGGTATCCTGTCCCAAGGCAGGAATGGGATCGAAGCGCACGGGACTATCCGAGAGGCGTAGCGGGCTTCCCATGACGGGCACTTTCCCCACGGGCGATTCCATCTCCCGAATCATTTTGCGCGCGATCACCTGAGGGTGCGCCAGCACCTCGCCGATGCCATTCATCCTGCCGTGCGGCAATTCGGCGTCGCGGAGGCGTCGCGTCCACTCGTCGTGCGGCTGTTCGAGAAACATCTTCTCGACCATCTCTTCGAGCACCTTGCGATTCTTGCGGCGGTCCGGAGCGGTCTTGAATCGAGCGTCGTCGAGCAGCTCGGGGCGCCGCGCGACCTTCCGGCAGAATACTTCCCAATCCTGCGGCGTGGCGACGGCCAGGCTGACGTACACTCCGTCCCCGGTCATGTAGGGGCCATAGGGAACGATGTAGTGGTGGCGCATGCCGACGCGCTCGGGCTCCTCGCCGCCGTGCCAGTAGTGCTGCGGAAAATACCCCAGCCAGGCAAGCGCGGATTCGAACATCGAAATGTCAATCACCTGCCCTCGTCCGGTTCGTTCCCTCTGATAAAGGGCCAGCAGAATCCCGACTGTGGCATACATCGACGAAGCCAGATCGGTGATCGGCACCCCGACCTTGGCGGGCTTATCCGGATAGCCGGTTGTGGCGACAATCCCGGCCTCGCACTGGATGAGCAGATCGTAGGCTTTCACGTCGCGGTACGGGCCATCCTGGCCGTAACCGGATAGGGAGCAGTAAATGAGCCGCGGATTGCGGGCGCAGAGTTCCGCAGACCCCAGACCGAGACGATCCGCGACTCCCGGCGCGAAATTCTCGAGGAGCACGTCCACGCGCGCGGCGAGGCGCCGCATCACTTCCAGGCCCGCCGGCTTCTTCATGTCGATCGCGAAGCTGCGCTTGTTGCCGTTGAGCCAAACGTAGCCGGAGGAGAGTCCGTGTACGACGGAGTCCCACGAACGAATCAGGTCGCCCGTTCCCGGCTTCTCAACCTTGATGACTTCGGCGCCCATATCCGCGAGGATGCGCGTGCAGTGCGGCCCGGAGACAGATGCCTCGAGCGCAACGACGCGAACGCCGTCGAGGGCCAGAGGCGCCTTCTTCGGCTGGGCTTCCGCCATCAGCCTTTCACCTCGGGGAAGAGATTCTGCTTCGGAGCAAATGCGCGCTTATACACCATGACGCTGCGGGCGTAATCGATGACGACCTTGCCTTCCTGCTGGATGCCGCGCGTGCGGACCTTGATGATGCCCCACTGAGGCTTCGACTTCGATTCGCGCTTTTCAAGCACTTCGGATTGGGAGTAGAGCGTGTCTCCCGCGAACAGCGGGTTGGGCAACTTGATCTCGTCCCAGCCGAGCGCAAAGCCGTTTTCACTGACGTCGGCCACGCCCATTCCGGCCACGATGGCCAGCGTGAGCGCGCTATTGATCAGGCATTTGCCGAATTCGGTGCGCTTGCCGTATTCGTTGTTGAAATGAATCTGGTTCGTGTTGTTGGTCAGCAACGTGAACCAGATGTTGTCGTTTTCCGTCACCGTCCGCCCAAGGCGGCAGCGGTAAACGTCTCCCACTTCAAAATCCTCAAAGAAGCGGCCTTCCCAACCCGGCTTGATCGCCATATCGGATCCTCCATGATGGATTGATGGAATGAATTCACTCAGAAACGGCACGCCCGCGCGCCGCAAACTCCTTCGGCCGCGTTCTGCCGTTCAATTCGGCCTTTCCGCAGGCAGAAAGTGTTCGTTGGAATCACTTACCCAGCGATTCCGCGAGCTCGAGAGTTCGCCGGGCCCGGTCCACGATCGGAAGATCGAGGAGCTGCCCGCCGAAGGCCACGGCGCCTTCGCCGCGCGCCCTTGCTTCGTCAAAGGCCTTCAGCACCCGCTGCGCATAGTCGATGTCGTCCGCCGTAGGTGAGAATGCCCCGTTCACGATTTCAATCTGCGCGGGATGAATGAGTGACATCCCTGAGAACCCAATGCGCCGAGATTGGAGCGAAAATGTCTTCAGCCCTTCGATGTCCTGCAGGTCCGGCCAGACGCCGTCCACGGCTTGGACGTGCGCGTACGCGGCGGCGGTCACAAGCGAGGAACGCGCGTATATGAGGTCACGAGCTTCGCCTTCACGGCGCAGAGGGAGGCCCAGCTCTCTCGCGAAATCCTCCGCCCCAAAGAGCAATCCGATCACCCGCGGCGAAGCGCCGGCGATTGCGCAGGCGTTGTACAATCCTTTTGGACTTTCCAGAGCGCACAGCAGCCGCACGCTTCCCTTCTCCAGCCCTACCTCCGGTTCACGGCGATCAAGAAGTTGAGCGACGCTCTGGATCTGCTCAGGAGTCTCTACCTTCGGCACGACGAGGCCTTCGAGACCGTTTCGCACTACAGCGGCAAGATCGTCGCGGCTGCGCTCGTGCCCGACGGCATTGATGCGTACATAGCGTGCCGGCGTGCGCAGTTGCGGCTCTGCCTTCAGCTTCGCCGCCACCTGGTCGAGGCAAGCGGCGATCTGCTGGCGGGCGCTGTCCTTCTCCGCAGGAGCCACGCCATCTTCGATATCCATCATGATCGCATCCACGGCGACGCCCAGTGATTTCTCGATCATGCGCTGGCGATTTCCGGGGACGAACATCCAGGAGCGAAACAGCTCATTTTTCCGGGCCATGGTTTTGCAACACCCCCTCTGTTTATGATTTCTGAATCAATCGCCGGCAGGTTCGCGCCTGACGGACTCGGGCTCTTTATCTTTCCGTTTGTCTAATACGACTTCGGCATCTTGAGCACGTTCTGGCCAACGAACGCCAGGATCAAGTTGTTATTCACCGGCGCAATGCTGAGCAAGCGAGTCTCGCGGAATTTGCGTTCCACATCGTAGTCGCGTGCGAAGGCGTAGCCGCCGTAGGTGTTCATGCAGGCATTAGCGGCTTCCCACGAAGCCTCGGTCGCCAGCAGCTTGGCCATGTTGGCCTCGGCTCCGCACTTTTCATTGCGGTCGAATTTCGAGGCCGCATCGAAACGCATCAAATTGGCCGCCTCCACATGCGCGTACGACAAGGCGATCGGGAACTGCACGGCCTGATTCGTGGCGATGGGCTTGCCGAAGACGACGCGGTCGCTCCCGTATTTCGAGGCACGCTCAACGAACCAGTGGCCATCGCCGATGGCTTCCGAGGCAACCAGGATGCGCTCAGCGTTCCAACCGTCAATGATGTAGCGGAATCCTTTCCCTTCCTCGCCGATGAGGCTCGAGGCCGGAATCTCCACATCCTCGAGAAAGATGGTATTCGTGTGATGATTCACCATCATGTCGAGAGGGCTGATTTGCATGTTCCCTTTGACGTTCCGCATGTCCACGATGAACACGGAAATCCCCTGCGTTTTGTCCTGCACGTCGGCGAACGGCGTGGTGCGAGCCAACAGCAGCATCAGGTCCGATTGCTTCGCGCGGGAGATGAAGATCTTCTGCCCGTTGACGATGTAACGATCACCCTTGCGAACGGCGCGAGTCTCGATGCGGGTGGTTTCCGACCCGGCATTCGGCTCGGTGACGGCGAACGCCTGCAAACGCAACTCTCCCCGCGCGATCGCGGGGAGATAGCGCTGTTTCTGTTCCTCGCTCCCGTGGCGAAGCAACGTGCCCATCGTGTACATCTGGGCATGGCAGGCGCCGGAGTTGCCTCCTGAACGGTTGATCTCTTCCAGGATGACCCCGGCTTCCGCGATCCCGAGTCCCGCGCCGCCGTATTGCTCTGGAATCAGGGCGGCCAGATACCCGCTGGCGGTCAGTGCGGTGACGAAATCCTGCGGATACGCTTCCTTCTTGTCGACGTCACGCCAATACGTGTCCGGGAAATCCTTACAAATCGCGCCCACATTTTCCCGGATTGCGCGCAGCTCTTCCGCCGTCGTTCCCATGTCATGTCCTCCGTGCTCGCGAAGCCGTATTCCGGGCTCAGTCAAGCCACATCGGTTTGGCCGGATTGTCCTGGAGCATCACCTTGACCTCATGCTCCTTGATACCGAACGCCAGCAACGCGCGGATGAAGACCGTCATTCCGTCGATGCTGTCCATGTGGAGCACCTGGCCGAAATCGCTGCCGATGATGCATCGCTCGGGTCCGATGGCTTTGTTGGTCTACTTGTTCTTTCCCCAAGCTTCCACGAATCGGCGGGCGTCCTCGATCACCGGCTCAGTCACAGGGACGTAAGGAACGATCAATCGGTCGACTCCCGCTTCGACAAAAGGTTGCAGCCGATCCTTGATCTCTTGAATGGAAGTTGCCGGAATGACAGGCAATTTGTCCATGTAAGCATCCGTGATCTTGGTGCTGGCTGCTTTGAATCCGCCTGCTTTGAAAGCCTCCTGCACGGCGTTGACTTCCTCTTCGAATCCCGATGCCCTGAGCATGTCTTTGTAGTGGTCCGCGATGTTGTAAAAGGTCAGTACCTGCCGGATGCGCGACCTGGCCATGGCCCGGTCCGGGTGCATCGAAACCCGAACCTTTGCAATGATTTCAATTTTGCTTGGGTCGCGACCCGCCTCGACCGCGCCCGCGCGAACGCGCTCCGCGATATCGCGAATCTTGGCTGGCGTGGCCATATTGATGAAGACTCCGTCCGAAATCTGCCCAACCAGCCGCGTCATCTGCGGTCCCAAACCCGCAAGGTAAATCGGAAAAAACGGATGAGATGGTTTCCAGGAAAGTTGGAACCGCTGCCCGGTCGAGTAGATCTCTCCCTGATATTCCACACGTTCGCCCGCAGCGGTCTTGCGAACGATCTCGATATATTCCTTGGCACGGCGCAGGGGGCGATCAAAGACACCTCCGTGCCAGGCGGCGATCGTTTTGTTGGCCACTCCGAGTCCCAACAGAAGCCTTCCGTCGGATAGATCTTGCAAGGTCGCTGACTGGATCCCCAGAGTTACGGCGCTACGGCCGTAGATGTGATAAATGGCCGTGCCAACTCTAAGCGTGCGAGTGCGCGCGGCGATGCCCGAAAGCAGGACTAGAGGATCTGTGCTGTTCGATTCCCCTTTCCAGAAGGCGCCGAAACCGGCCTGTTCGATCGAAGGAGAAAGTTCCACGATCCCAGCCACCGGATAATGTGCGGCGGAGTTTAACTCAATGTCATAGACCACGATCGCTCCTCGCTTTCCGTACAACGCCAGCTCGATATTATTCGCTCGCTGGCCGCAAACGCATGCCCTTCGGATCGATTTCGTCGCGTAGCGTTCGCAATTCCTCGGCACTGCGAAATGATGTCGTAGGAACTTCGTTCGGTACCCGCAAGGGCAATTCCGAATTGCCGATCATCTCTTCCAATTGTGTTTCGGGCAATCGAAATCTCGCTCAACGCTACGTGGCTTCCCGAAGGGAGCGATCGAATAACTTCGCAAGCTGATTTGGTCTTGTCAGCCTTACCGGAATACCGACCGGTTCCCCGACGCAGCCCCAACTGCGCTCGACTCAGCGTCTCGGCAAAGCGCAGGTTATCAAGCCGAAAAGACAATAGTCAAGAAAAAGATTCAGCCATTTCTCATATTATGAGAATATCGCACTACCTGCGTGGCACTGTTGCAAGACGGCGACAATATGTGATACCTATATTACTTTGCTTGAGTCGGACCTGGGTGCTGCTCTGAGGCTTCGAACTGTACCCAAGTGGTCGGCTGATATGGGTACTGCTGACACGCCAGCTCCGACGGCACGCGCTAGAAAGGAAACTCGTGAATACAGCGAATAGAGTTTTGGCCGTTCTGAACCTCTTCACAGTCGAAAGACCCGAATGGACTGTGGAGGAAGCCGCCAAGGAAATCAGTGCCTCCGTTAGCACGGCCTACAGATACTTCAGAGACTTGTCCAAGGTCGGTCTTCTCGACCCCTCCCCAAGCGGTAAGTATGTTCTGGGGCCCGCAGTCATCGAGAATGATCGCAAGATTCGGCTGACCGACCCGTTGATTAAGGTCGGGCGGCCCGCCATGGAGCGTCTCGTTGCTCGCTCGGGCAGCACGGGCGTGGCTCTCTTGTGCCGTATCTATCGGAATCGCGTCATGTGCGTGCACCAGGAGGCCAAAGTCATTCCTGAAAATACCGTCGGCTACGAACGCGGCCGACCGATGCCGATATTCCGCGGCGCATCATCCAAGGTTATTTTCGCCAACCTTTCCTCGAGAACGGCGCGGTGGCTTTTCGACAAGTACGCTGCCGAAATCGCTGAAGGAGGGATGGGCTCTGACTGGGAAACGATAAAGCTGAATCTGCGCCGCATCCGGAGATGTGGCGTTCATGTTACCCGAGGCGAAGTTGACAGCGGCCGCGTAGGCATAGCGGCACCTGTATTTGGCCCAGACCGAAACGTGATCGGCAGTATCACCATGGCCATTCCGGACAATGAAGCGACTCCGCAGTTCATCGCCAATGTCTCTGCACTTGTGCAGGCGGCTGCGCGCGAGATCGATGCGGGCCTGAAGTTCTTATCGTCTGGTGAGCTCGTCCAGGATCCCGGCCAACCTCCCGTTTATCACGAAGTGCCCAGTTCGCAAGATGTCGGGACAGCTGATGCCTCGAAAGGCGCATAAGACTCGGGAACCGGCGAATCGCCCCGCTGGGGGATGTGAGCCGCTACTGAAACAGATCTTTTTCCGGCAGTCGAATAAGGTCGCGTCCGCTTCCCCTTCCCGGCGACGTCGCCAGGCCTTGAAGAACCGCGGCCGGGGCGCGGTTGAGCTTGCCCATGACAAGTCCACTGGCAGCGGCGAGTTCGTCCGCCAGCGCAATCACAGTCGCTTGAAGCATCTTTCCGTGCGCCTCGCGTTGACCGCGATAATCGACCAATGGCGCCATTCCGGCAACGCCCAGTGCGACGTTGACCAAGCCCTCCCGCCACGGCCGCCCAAATGTATCGGAAATAATGACGGCCACATGGACGCCAAACGCACGAGCGAGTTGCTCCTGAAGGATGCATGCGGAGCGATCCGGATCCTCCGGCAACAACAAAGCTGTTCCATCTGGAATGTTCGAGACGTCTACGCCGGCATTGGCACAAACAAAGCCATGGCGCGTTCTCGAGATGATCACGCCGCGCTCCATGCGCACGATGCTGCTCGTTTCCCTCAATACAACTTCGATCACCCGAGGATCCTTTTGGTATTTGGCGGCCCAGTCTTCCGCCTTCTCGGAAGGTTTGACCGAGTCGAGCCGGACGATTCTTCCTTCCGCCTTCGACACGATCTTTTGTGCCACCACGAAGACGTCTCCTTGTTTGAGAGCGAGTCGTTGCCGCTGGGCCGCTTCCGCAAGGAGCCGTGCGAGATCGTCACCAGGCACCACTTCCGGCAGTCCCGTCAACGGAATAATCTGCACCGGGGGAGGAGATGATTTGCTGAGTTTTTCAGTATCCGACATGTTTGCTAAGTTTGGACATCGCACAGACTAGCATCCGGAACGGAACGGGCCAAGCGCCTGAGGCGCGGGTTGAGATGTTTCGCGGAGGGAATATGAGTGAAGAGAAGATTGCCATTATCGGAGGAACCGGCGACCTGGGATTCGGCCTTGCCTTGCGATGGGCACGGGCGGGGGTACAGGTCATTATCGGCTCCCGCGATGAAACCAAGGCCAAGGAAGCTGTGCAGCGGCTGCAAAAAGCGTTGGACGCACACGCGCCAACTGAGTCGAGCCGCATTTCGGTTAGCGGTCTCGAGAACGCTAAAGCCGCCGCGCAGGCTTCCATATTAGTGCTGGCCGTTCCTATCTCGGCTCAGGTGGCCATCCTGAAAAGCATTCGCGGTTCCCTGGGAAATGCCATTTTGGTGGATGCGACGGTTCCGCTGGCTGCCGCCTTGGGAGGTAAGCCAACGCGGATGCTGAGGCTTTGGCAAGGATCCGCCGCTGAACAGGCTCGCGAGCTTGTTCCAGCCGCTACGCCCGTGCTGGCCGCTTTCCACAATGTATCGGCCGAGGCTTTGCAAGACCTGTCGGTAACGCCCGAGTGTGACATTCTCGTCTGCGGAGATGACGAGGCAGCTAAACAGACCCTTTTTCGGCTGGTGAAGTTAATCCCTGGCTTGCGCCCGATTGATGCGGGCCCACTGGAAATGTCCGGCATTGTCGAGGGCATCACGGCCCTGTTGATCTCGGTGAACCGCCGCTATCGCGTCCATCACAGCGGCATTCGCATTACGGGATTGGATCTCAAGGCATAAAGGTAGTTCTCTTGAGTTCGAGCGCGGACTCCCGTTCTTGTGAGTCTCAACCAGCACCCGAGGGAATCGTTTGGTGCGGAGCCGCTGGTGGAGTGTTGCTTTGGGCTGTGCCATGTCTTCATCCCCGCTAGATTACACTCACCGTTTTGGGAATCCAGCCGAGCTATCCGCGGGACGTGGCAACAGTATTGGTAACAGTTGGTGGGTTTTAACGATTTATCCAGGCTTTTGCTAGTTTGGCTGGGAGGCCTGGACTCGAACCAGGATAATCAGATCCAGAATCTGATGTACTGCCAATTGTACGACCTCCCAGCCGATGGGAGGCAACAAAAAAGGCCGCTCGCGCGACCTCCGTCTACTTTAGCGGTCGCGGATAATTTCGTCAATGGGAAGCACTCGCGGCCTTACGCGCGTGTACGAAATTGCCGCCTGCGATTCACGCGAATCAGGCCTGCGCGCCGGCCGTCGCGCTCAATTCCTGTCCACAGTTCGGGCAGTACTTGTCTGTCTCGACGACTTCCGCTTTGCACTGCGGGCAGCAGGGATGCAGGTCACGCTTGCAGTTGGGGCAGTAGTTGAACCGCGCGCCAACGACCGTTCCGCATTGCGGGCACGCATAAGGCAAGGGTTCGCGCAGCAGGAAATAAATGATGTAGCCGATCGCGAAATACGCGGGCCAGAGCACCACCACCAGGAAAGTCCACAGCGCGGCGCTCATTCCCCGGCGTTTGGCGTCGCGATTCACGTAGCCGGTGAGCAGCACGAATGACGCGAAGATCGACCACATCAGGGTCACCATGATTGCGAGCCCCAGCGAAGAGAGCCCCGGGTGACCTTGGAGTCCCGGCGGAAAGATGTCGGGTTTCTCGGTGAGATTCACATACTCGGCGATCGCCTGAGCAATCAATAGAATCGAGACGACCGCCCAGATCAGCCAGCGCGGCACGATCTTTACTTCGTTCCAGAAACCGAGCTTCTCGTTCTTCCTGCGAAAACGAATCAGACGCATGCGCTCGCTGAACGAGGTGCTTGCATGTTGTGGATATTCCGTCATATCGTTTCTCGCTTCCCTTTC
>Ga0335077_10001420_pt1 | contig 28371 bp, 25 predicted proteins | sample Lox_Sample_31_FD_207151 | JGI IMG/M metagenome (GOLD analysis project Ga0335077, IMG submission 207151) | Soil microbial communities from Loxahatchee National Wildlife Refuge, Florida, United States - Lox_Sample_3.1 | ecosystem: Environmental > Terrestrial > Soil > Wetlands | place: USA... | reverse complement strand
GGCGCTCAGAGAACTGTCAGAGCCGGTTCCAAGGCCATGCAGACACCGTGGGGCCACACTCCAGTCAGAACAGGTGGAAGGGGCAGGCACCATGGACGCGAGCAACCGGGATCCGCTGCCAGCGGTGGTCGCACGCTGGCGTGGCCGGGCACGGCTGCGGGCGGCAACCGCCGCGTTCGGCGCCGCGGGCCTGGTCGCCGCCGGCGCCGTCGCCTACACCCTGCCGAGCGGATCGGCCCACACGGCCACCAGCACGGCGACCGGCACGGCAGCGGCCGCTGGCACCGCCGCGCACGCGACCTCGGGCGGCTCGGCGGCCGCCGCGACGGCTGCTTCCGGTACCCGGACCGCTCCCGCGGCCGCGGCGGGTTCCGGCGCCAGCCACACCACGTCGGGCGGCTCCTGATGACCGCGGATGCGGCCGGGCGCCTCACCCGGGAGGCGTCCGCCAGCTGGCAGGCCCTCGGCACCGGCGTGCAGCTGACCGTCACCGACGCCAGCCAGCTGGCCGTCGGGCGCGGGCTGCTGGAGGCCGACCTCACCGCCGTCGACCTGGCCTGCAGCAGGTTCCGGCCGGACTCGGAGATCGTCGCGCTGGACCGGGAGATGGCCGTGCGGCGGACCCCGGGCGGGGCATCCGCTGAGGCGGCCCGCGTCAGCCCGCTGCTCGCGGAGGCGATCGCGGTCGCGCTGCGGGCGGCCCGGCTCACCGACGGGGACGTCGACCCGACCGTGGGTGCCGCGATGAACGCCGTCGGCTACGACCGCGACTTCTCTCTGGTCCCGCCCGATGGCCCAGCGGTGAAGCTGACCGTGCGGACCGTCCCCGGGTGGCGCCAGGTGGAGTTCGACGAGCACGCCCGGCTGCTCCGGCTCCCGCCCGGGGTCCGGCTCGACCTGGGCGCCACCGCCAAGGCGTGGGCGGCCGACCGGTCGGCCGCCCGCATCGCCGCCGCCACCGGCTGCGGGGTGCTGGTCAGCCTGGGCGGGGACGTCGCGGTGAGCGGCCAGCCCCCCGACGGCGGCTGGCGGATCCGGGTGCAGGACATCAGCGGCCGCCCCGAGGACCCGCCGATCGGGCCGTCCGCGGTGGTCGCCATCCGCGCCGGCGGCCTGGCCACCTCCAGCACCGCTGCCCGGCGCTGGCGGCGCGGCGGGGACATCCTCCACCACATTCTCGACCCGCGCACCGGGCTGCCGGCGCCACCGGTCTGGCGCACGGTCTCGGTGGCGGCGGCGAGCTGCACCGACGCCAACATCGCCAGCACGGCCGCGATCATCCGGGGCCGCGCCGCACCGGCCTGGCTCACCGGGCTCGGCCTGCCAGCCCGGCTGGTCGACGAGGCCGGCCAGGTGCACAGGATCAACGGCTGGCCAGCGGAAACGGGAGGCACCCCATGAACGAGCGCCCGGACCTCAGCTCGGCGGTCAGGCAGCGCGAGCGCAGCCGCAAGCGGATACGCCTGGTCACCCTCACGGCAGGAGCTGCGTCGCTGGTCGCGGCGGGAGCCGTTGCCTACAGCCTGCCGGGCACGGCGCACACCACATCGGCGAGCAAGACCGCCACTACCACCACCCCGGCCACGGCACAGAGCGGGGAATCGGGCGACGACGCCGAGGGCGGGACGGCCGTGGCCACCACGGCGCCCACCAGCAGCGCCAGCCAGGCCACAACTCACACCACCTCCGGCGGCTCCTGACCGCAGTGCACTAGCCGCGGCCGTTCTGAGGCAATTGAGAGCCGCGTTAGAGGAAGCACTGCACAGGGCCGGCGATGCTCAGCAGGACACCACATCAACGATGGAGCACCCGATGACCACGATCACCTCGAGCACGGCGCTGTGGTATGCCAGCCGCGCCACCGGGGTCGTCAGCCTGCTGCTGCTGTCGCTGGTCGTGATGCTCGGCATCGTCGTCAACCGGCAGGGCCGGCTGCCCGGGCTCCCGTCCTTCGCGGTCACCGGCCTGCACCGGAACCTGTCCCTGCTGTCGGTCCTGTTCATCGCGGTACACGTGGCCACCGCGATCATCGACCCCTACGTGAGCATCGGGCTGGCGGCGGTGGTGATCCCGTTCACCTCGGCCTATGAGCCGTTCTGGCTGGGGCTGGGCGCGGTGGCGCTCGACCTGATCGCCGCGCTCGTCGTGACCAGCCTGCTGCGGGCGCGCATCTCCCGGCGGTACTGGCGGGGCATCCACTGGCTGGCCTACGCCGCTTGGCCGGTGGCGCTCGCGCACGGCTTCGGGGCCAGCCCCGACCTGCGCAGCGGCGGGCTGCGGGTACTGGCGGTCAGCTGCGCGCTGGTGGTGGGCGCGGCCGGCCTGTGGCGGCTGGCCAGCAGGGCCGGGCAGGTGCCGCGGGCGCAGCGGGCCGCGGCCGCACTCGCGGCCACCCGGCCAGGCGGCCTGCCCCGTCCCGTTCGCGCCCGTGACGGCGGGGCACGGTGACGCACAGCGCCACGCTGCCCATGCCCGGCCCTGGCCAGCGCCCCGGCGATGGGAGGCAGCCGCTGGCCCGGCACGACGGCTACCCTGACGGGCCGCCCCGGCTGATGCCCGCGCACGGCACGGACCCGGCCGGCCTCGCCGAGCACCTGGGGCGCTTCGGCCCGCCGCCCTACCGCGGCGGGGCCCGCCGCCTCATCGGCGAGGTGGAGGCGGCCGGCCTGACCGGCCGCGGCGGCGCCGCGTTCCCCACCTACCGCAAGCTGGCGGCGATGGCCGCTGGCAACGGGCCGGCGCCGGTGGTGGTCGGCAACGGCGCCGAGGGCGAGCCCGCGAGCAGCAAGGACAAGGCGCTGCTGTGGTACTCCCCGCATCTGGTCCTGGACGGGCTGCAGCTTGCCGCCGAGGCGGTCGGCTCGGCGGCGGCCGGCCTGTACGTGCACCGCAACCCGCGGCTGCACGAGCGGCTGGCGGCCGCGATCGCGGACCGGGCCGCCGCTGGCCTGGACGCCGCCCAGGTGGAGCTGATCGAGGCACCTCCCCGCTTCCTGGCCGGTGAGGAGTCGGCGCTGGCGAGCCGGGTGTCCGGCGGCCTGGCCCTGCCGCGCTTCAAGCCCCCCCGCGCCTCACAGCGGGGCGTGGCCGGCCGGCGCACGCTGGTGCAGAACGTCGAGACGCTGGCGCACCTGGCCCTCATCGCCCGCTACGGCGCCGCCTGGTTCCGCTCCACCGGCACCCCGGATGAGCCCGGCAGCATGCTGGCCACCCTGCATCAGGCCGACGGCCGGACGGGCGTGGTGGAGACCACGCTGGGAACCCCGATCGCCAGCCTGCTCCGGCTGCCGGCGCAGGCCGTGCTGGTCGGCGGGTATCACGGCGCGTGGCTGCCGGCCGGGCAGGCGGAGCTGCTGCCCCTCGCCAACGCGGCGCTGCGGCCGCTCGGGGCGGCCGTCGGGGCCGGCGTGCTGGCGGCCCTGCCCGCGGACAGGTGCGGCCTCGCCGAGACCGCCCGGGTGGTCCGTTATCTCGCGCTGGAGTCGGCCGGCCAGTGCGGGCCATGCTTCAACGGCCTGCCGCGGATCGCCGGTGCCCTGGCGGAGCTGGCGGGCCCGAGGCCTCGCCCGCAGGCAATGGCCGACCTCGAGCGCTGGTCGGGACTGGTGACCGGCCGCGGCGCCTGCCATCACCCGGACGGAACGGTCCGGCTCGTCCGCAGCGCGCTGCGGGTGTTCGCGCCCGAGATAGACCACCACGCGCACGGGTACTGCACCGCTGCCAGCAGCCAGCCCTTCCTGCCCCTGCCAGCGGAAACGGCCCTCGACGACGCGGACTGGAAATGAGCACGAGAAACCTGTTGTCAGCCTCGGGATCTAGAACGCCGCAGGCGGCGGGGCGAACGCCGCGCAGGCCGGATACGGCCGGAGCGGTGTCCCGCTGCCGAGGACCCGCCTCCCACGCTGCTGGCTGGCGCGCCTCCGGCACGACCGAGCGACGTGCTTGCTGGCGCGCCTCCGGCACGACGCACCGCGGGGGAGGCGATGAGGCATGAGCAGGCAGAAGCAGCTGCGCGTCAACCCCATCGACTGCGCCGGGCACGGGCTGTGCGCGGAACTGCTGCCCGAGCTCATCACGCTCGACGAGTGGGGCTACCCGCTGCTGCCCGCCGGGCCGGTCCCCCGCGGGCTCGAACGGCAGGCCCGGCGGGCGGTCACCGACTGCCCCGCGCTGGCGCTGGCGCTGGTAGACCAGTCCTGAGGCAGCCGGCCGCGCTCAGAGCGGGCACAGAAGAAAGGCATACTCCCCCTAGAGGAACGCCAGCGAAGCTGGATGGGTGGTAATCGACATGCAGACCCAGCAGCCCCTGACCCCCCCGGCCACGGCCGGGGCACGGGCGTCACAGATCCAGCGCGCCGACGGCACCCCTATCCGGGTGCTGGTGGTCGACGACGAGCCCAGCCTGGCCGAGCTGCTGGCCAGCGTGCTGCGCTATGAGGGGTGGGAGATCCGGACCGCGGGCGACGGCGCGAGCGCCGTGCGGGCGGCACGGGAATTCCGGCCCGACGCCGTGGTGCTGGACATCATGCTCCCCGACTTCGACGGCCTGGAGGTGCTGCGCCGGGTGCGGAGCGAGATCCCGCACGTGTGCGTGCTGTTCCTGACCGCGCGTGACGCTGTGGAGGACCGGGTGGCCGGCATCACCGCGGGCGGGGATGACTACGTGACCAAGCCGTTCAGCCTGGAAGAGGTGCTGGCGCGGCTGCGCGGGCTGCTGCGGCGGGCGGGGATCGCACGCTCCCGCAGCGACAGCGAGCTGGTCGTGGGCGATCTGGCCATGGACGAGGATGCCCGCGAGGTCCGCCGCGGCGGTGAGCTGATCGAGCTGACCGCCACCGAGTTCGAGCTGCTGCGCTTCCTGATGCGCAACCCGCGCCGGGTGCTGTCCAAGGCCCAGATCCTCGACCGGGTCTGGAACTACGACTTCGGCGGGCAGGCCCACGTGGTGGAGCTCTACATCAGCTATCTGCGCAAGAAGATCGACGCCGGCCGGGAGCCCCTCATCCACACCGTCCGCGGCGTCGGGTACGTGCTCAAGCCGGGCAGCTGATGAGCCAGCATGACAGCGGCCGGCGCGGGCCGGGTCGACCCGGCCCGCGCCGCTGGCTGGCTGGGCGCACCCTGCGCTGGCGCCTGATCGCCGGGCTGGTAGCGCTGCTCGCCGTGGCCTGCGCGGTCGTCGGCATCGTCACCTACGTGGTGCTGGACCGCACGCTCATCAACCAGGTGGACGCCCAGCTGCTGAGCGCGGGTGGGCGCTACGCCAGCTGCATGGAGACGAACGACGACATCGAGCACGCCCAGGAGGAGGGCAGCCCCCCGCCGACCGCTGGCCCGGGTGGGCCGGCGCTCACCACGCAGGACTGCGCGAGGATTCCCGGCCAGGCGGCGGGCACGTTCGGCGCCCGGATCAAGGACGGCGTCGTCACCGCGCAGGGCGTCGTCAGCTACAGCGAGATCCACCTGACCGCGGCCGAGAAGGCCGCGCTGGCCCGCCTGTCGCCGGGCGGGCACAGCTTCACCACCATGGAGCTCCCCTCCCTCCATGGTGAATACCGGCTGCTCGCGGTGCCCGGCCAGGACGGGGACGTGCTCATCACTGGCCTCCCGCTGTCCGACATGGAGGCGACCATGCGGAAGGTCGCGCTCGCCGAGCTGACGGTCTTCGCCGGTGCCCTGCTGTTCACCGGGGTCATCGGCACCGCATTCGTGGGGCTGTCGCTGCGGCCGCTGCGCCGGGTCGCGGCCACCGCCACCCGGGTCACCGAGCTCCCGCTGGCCAGCGGTGACGTCAAGCTGCCCGAACGGGTGCCTGACGCCGACCCCAGGACCGAGGTGGGCCAGGTCGGCGCCGCCTTCAACCGGATGCTGGGACACGTGGAATCGGCCCTGAAACGACGGGCGGCCAGCGAGGCGCGGCTGCGCGGGTTCGCCGCCGACGCCAGCCACGAGCTGCGGACCCCGCTGGCGGCCATCCGCGGCTACGCCGAGCTGGCCCGGCGTCAACCCGGGCCGGTCCCGGACGACATCGCGCACGCGCTGCGCCGGGTCGAATCGGAGTCGGCGCGGATGAGCGTGCTGGTGGACGAGCTGCTGCTGCTGGCGCAGCTGGACGCGGGCCGGCCGCTGGCGCGGGAGCCGGTCGACCTGACCCGGCTGGCCATCGACGCCGCCAGCGACGCCCGGGCGGCCGTTCCCGGCCACCGGTGGCAGCTTGAGCTGCCCGGGGAGCCGGTCCTGGTCCTCGGCGACGAGCACCGGCTGCGGCAGGTGCTAGCCAACCTGCTCGGCAACGCGGGCAGCCACACCCCGCCGGGGACAACGGTCACGCTGGCGCTCACCGGCCCGGCCCCCGGCACGGGCAGCGTGGTGCTGAGCGTGACCGACAACGGGCCGGGCATCCCCGCGGACCTCCAACCGGGGCTGTTCGAGCGGTTCGTCCGCGGCGACTCCTCCCGGTCGCACGCCACCGGCAGCACCGGTCTCGGCCTGGCGATCGTGGACGCGGTGACGACGGCGCACGGCGGCCGCGTCGGGGTCACCAGCCGCCCGGGCCGGACCAGTTTCGTGATCACACTGCCCAGCCTGCAAGGCCCGCCGGCCGCCGCGCCGGAGCCGGGGCCGGCGCCGGGCGGCACCGGCACCGGCGCCCGGCACGCCTGAGCGACCGCGTTGGACAGCGCGCCGAGCAGGCGGCCCAGTGGCGGGAGTTCAGCGGCTCGATGGCCCAGGTGCTGCGCGCCTCAGCGGCCCGGGCGGCCTCGCCCGCCAGCGCGCTGCCTGACCGATCAGCTACCGGCTGATGCCGGTGCGGCATTCTGGCTGGCCAGACGGCATTCAGGGCTGGCCCAGCGGCATTCAGAGCTGGCCCAGAAGCCCGGCACAGTGCCCTGAGAACCCGGCGGGACATGCTGGTGAACGACCGGCAGAAACCGACGCCGGCGGATACGAAGGAGGCACTTTCCATGACCCCGCTGGTCCTGGCAAGTCTCGCTCTCGCGGCACTGTTCTTCGGTGCCTGGTACGGGATCCCGATGTGGATGACGTTCCGGCGCCCGGAGCGGCACCCGGACTTCTCCGAGGCCCGGGCCTACCTCCGGGCCAGGGCCGCGCTGGCCAGGGGCGAGAGCGTCATCACCGTCCCGGCCACCGGCATGACCGCCCGGCGGCACATGACCGCGACCCGCGCGATCGTGCCGGGCCGCGAGCACGCCGGGGCCGGGCTGGCGCCGGCGCGCAGCCACCCGGCACGGGCACCCGAGCACACCCATGCCCCCGCCTGAGGGGCGCATCACCAGCGGTGAGCCCCCAGGCCGCCACGCCGGATCCTGGGTGAGCGAGCCCGGTCACGGCGAGGGTCTCACGGCCCTCGCCGTGACGCGTCTGGCAGCAGCCCGCGCTCACGGGCCCGGCGTGGCGGCCCGGCGCCGGGCGAGCATCGCCCGTTTGCCCCCCCGCTCGCGGCCGGGAAGGTCGCGGGCGTACAGGACCTCGAAACCGGCTCCGAGCAGGGAGGCCGGCTCGCCCTCCCGCAGGCACCACTGCGGGCAGAGCCCGGCCCGGGCGCGCAGTGCCGCGGCGGTGAACGCCTCCCAGCCGAGCAGGCCGCCCGGCGCCACGGCGGTCACGGCGGTGGCGAACACGTCCCGGTCCCAGTAGCCGGTGCACAGCACCAGCGCGTAGCGGGCCCCTGCCGGGCGCCACTCCCGCAGATCGGCCTGGACGAGGGTGATACGCCCGCGCAGCCCCCGGCGGTCTGCTTCGGTGCCGAGCAGGCCCAGCGCCACATCGGAGATGTCCACCGCCGTGACCTCGCGCCCGGCCGACGCGGCCAGCAGCGCCGCGCCGGATGGCCCGCTGGCCAGGTCCGCTACCGGCCCATCCGGCGGCGGGGCCGCCAGCGCCCGGACGGCGAGCGGGTGGGGGGTGAACAGCGCACCATGGCCCTCGGTGTACCGCGCGTTCCACCGCAGCCGGTCGGGGTGGCCGGCCAGCCGCTCATCTGGCTCCCGCCGCTCATCTGATTCCTGCACTGGGCCGCGCTGCCCGCGCGCGTGACCGGGGCCGGCTACCCGCCGGCCGGGACCGGCGGCAGCCCGGCCAGGTCGAGGAGATCGTCGAGGACGAGGCCGTACGTGCCGGCCGCCGCGAAGGCCAGGTGACCCTCCCCCGGCCGCGGGTGGGCCCGGGCGCCCGGCACGTGCGCGGCGAGCCAGGCACCGTGGCCGTGCGGGACCATCAGGTCCTGATCGCCCTGCCAGATCGCCGTCGGCACCGCACCACAGTCGGCCAGCCGGAAACCCCAGTCGTGGGCAAAGGCCAGGTCGTCGTCGCGCCAGCCCGCCACGCCGACGCGCAGCGCCGCCCGGAAGGACGCGGCCAGGTAATCGGCGAACTCCCCGGAGAGGACCGCCTGGTCGGCCGCGGACAGCAGGCCGCCCATGGACGCCGCGATCTGCGCGCCGGTGACGCCGGTCAGCTCCGCCGCCGCCCCGGCCAGTAGCGGGCCGAGCGCTTCCTCACCCGCCGCGGCCGCCGCGAACTCCTCGACGTTCTCCTGGCCCATGCCCGCCAGCCAGTCGAGCCCCTCGGCCCGGCGCGGCGCCACGCCCGCCAGCGAGGCCGCTGCCAGGCACCGGCCCGAGAGCAGGGCGGCACAGGCCAGGGCGTGCGGGCCGCCGCCGGACCAGCCGATGGTCACGAACCGGTCCGCCCCGAGGTGGTCCAGGACCGCCGCGGCATCGGCCGCGCAGCTGGCGACCTGCCGCCCGGGCTGCGGGGTGGAGTGGTCGTAGCCGGGCCGCGCGTACATCACGGTGCGCAAGCCGCGGGCTGCCGCCGCCGCCGTCATTGGGGGGAAGTCGGTGAGCCCGCCGGGCGTCCCGTTGTGGAACAGCAGCGGCACGCCGCTGGCGGCGCCGGTGTCCAGCACCTCCAGCCGCCGCCCGTCCCCGGTCTGGACCATCAGGTGTGTGCCTGGCACGGACCGAGCCTACGGCATGCCCCAGCGGGCGGGCCCGGCCGGTGCCGGGCCTCAGATGGCGGGCTCCCGGCCCGTCCCGGCGACAGGCGCGGCGCCGGGCGCGATCGTCTGCGCGATCCGGCTGAGCAGCGAGCGCACGGTGGCGGCCGCCGCCCGGTGCAGCAGCACCCGGTCGATCCTCTCTCCGACCGCGGCGAACGGCGGCCGGTACGCGCCCGCCAGCGCCAGCTGGCAGGCGTTCTCGCCGGCCGGGATCAGCACGATGTTGGCGTCCAGCACCGGGAACAGGCGGCCCATCGGGCCGGTGGCCTCCCAGCGCAGGCTCACCGTCAGGCTGCTGTCGCGCTCGGCCGGCTCCAGCATCAGCACCCGGACCAGCTTGGACGCGACGGGCATCTCCCCGAACGGGCCCACTCTGACCAGGCCAGCCAGGCCTTCGGCATAGGCGTCACCGGAGGCGTCGCTGAGCCAGCCACCGTGGGTGAGGCGCAGCAGCCCGGCGCGTGCATCGGGGTAGGCGGTACCGAGCATGACCTCGTGGCCGACGAACATTGCTCCCTTGATCCCACCTCGGCGGCCGGGGCGGGAGGGGCCTTGGTCCTTTTCCGGCAGGCGATCGTCATCAGGCCGGCCGCGCCGCCGGGCCAGGCCCGGCACCCGCCATCCCGGCGCATAGTCTCTTTGTCGGTAAATCGCCGTCCAGGCGCCGGTTCCCGCCCGCTGGCGCCGGGCGCAGGCAAAGGAGGCCCGCATGCCGAGGACTCAGGCGGCGACGGCGCCCGGGGCGTTCGCCGATGTGGCGGCGCTGCGGGGATGCTGGCACCCGGTGGCGTTCGGCCACGACCTCACCGATCGGCCGGTGCACGCCGACCTGCTCGGCGAGCCGCTTGTCCTGTGGCGCGGGCCGGGCGGGGAGCCGCGCGCCAACGCGGATCTGTGCGTGCACCGGGGCACCGCGCTGTCGCTCGGCTGGGTCAGCGGGGAGGAGCTGGTCTGCCCCTACCACGGCTGGCGTTACCGGGCCGACGGCCGCTGCACGGCCATCCCGCAGCTGGAAGACCCGTCGCGGGTGCCGGCCAAGGCGCGGATCGGCGCGTTCGGCTGCCAGGAACGGTACGGCCTGATCTGGGTCGTGCTGGCTGAGCCGCGCTGGCCGCTACCGGAAGTGCCCGAGCTCGAGGACGGCGGCTGGACGGTGGTGCCGGCCGGCCCCTACCGCTGGCGCTGCGACGCCGCTCGCCAGGTGGAGAACTTCACCGACTTCGGGCACTTCCCGTGGGTCCATCCGGGGCTGCTGGGCGACCCGGACCGGCCGGTGGTCCCGCGCCACGAGGTGCGCAGCGAGGGGAACGTCCTGCACTACACGATCGTCAGGCCGGAGGCGCCCAACACCGGCGACTTCCCGGTCTTCGGAAACGAGCAGTCCGGCCCGCCGGAGCGCCGCAGCCGCTACGAGCTGCACCTGCCCTACACCATCGTGCTGCGCCTCGGCTGGGGCGGTGAGCGCGGCATGGTGTACTTCTTCGCCTCCCAGCCGATCACCGCCGGCAGCTGCGCCGGATACGTGCTCATCGGGCGCAACTACAACCGTGACCAGCCCGGGCGGGTGCTGCGGGAGTTCGAGGACACGATCTTCGGCCAGGACCAGGTGGTGGTGGAGTCGCAGCGGCCCGAGCGGGTACCGTTCGACCTGGCCGCCGAGCTGCACCTGAAGTTCGACGCGGTGGCGGTCGCCTACCGCAAGGCCATGCGCCGGCTCGGCCTGGCCACCAGCGACGCCATCGGCCAGCTGGCTGGGCCGCCGCCGGAGAACCGGTAAGCCCGCCGCGGTAACGGGCACCCGGCCGTTGATCCTGGTGCCGGAGCCGATGCTGATCTCGCCGCCGAGCGCGTCGATGCGGTCGGCCATCGCCTGCAGGTCGGCGTCCCACCGCCCGGGCCCGGCACCGGGCGGCTGGCCGTCGCCGGAGACCTCGAACCACAGGTCAGCGCCGGTTGCGGACAGCCGCACGCTGGCGCAGGAGGCACCGGCCTGGCCCGCGGCGCTACGCAGCGCCTCAAGCGCGCAGAAGTACACCGCGGCCTCGATCTCCTGCGGGTAGCGCCCGATCCCGTCCGCCTCGACCGACACCGGGACCGGGGCCTTGCGCGCCTGGGCTTCCAGCGCCGCGGCCACACCCAGGTCGGCCAGCAGCGGCGGGTAGATGCCGCGGGCCAGCTCCCGCAGGTCCGCCAGGGCCGCGGCGGTCTGCGACGTCACCTCGCCCAGCAGGGCCTTCGCCCGCGCCTCGTCATGGTCGAGGGCACCGGCCACCTCGCCGAGCTTGCCGGCCAGCCCGGCCAGCCCGGCCTGCGCACCGTCACGCAGGTCACGTTCCAGCCGCCGCCGTTCGGCGTCCTGCGCGGTGACCAGCCGCTCGCGCGAGGCGCGCAGCTCGGCCAGCCTGGCCATCAGCTGCTCGGCCAGCCCTACGTTGCGCAGCACCAGCCCCGCCTGCGCGGCCAGGTTGCCGACCAGCTTTTCCTCGGTGGGGGTGAACGCGTCCCCGCGTTTCTTCGTGACCGACAGTGCGCCGAGCAGCTCACCGTCGTGGGTCACCGGGACCATCCGCTCCCCGCCCGGCACCGCGGGCAGCGCGGCGCCGGCCAGCACCAGGGCGGGCCGGGACCCGGCTTCCGCCGGCCACCAGGCGTCGTCGGTGAGCTCGCCGCCCGACCGCAGCCACACGTCGGTCCGTACCGCGCCGGTCGCCTCGGCCATGATCCTGGCCATGGTGGGCAGCAGCTCCCCGGTGGCATAGGTCCCGCCCACTTGCTCCGACAGCTCCGACAGCGCCTGCTAGGGCGTGGCCCGCTTCCCGTAGACCAGCCGGTTCGCCAGGTGCTGCACCCGCTCACGGACCGGCTGGAACGCCACCGCGACCACCGCGGTGGCCAGGATCGACAGCCCGAAACCGGCGCTGCCCCGGTCGCCGACGTACTGGCCGATGCCGACCACCAGCGCGATGTAGACCGCGGTGATGAACGCGGCCAGCGACACATACACCACCGTCTTGTTGACGATGACGTCGATGTCGTAGAGCCGCCGGGTGAGGATCGCGATGCCCATCGCGACCGGGATGCCCGCGAACGCGAGCGAGACGACGCCGTTCTGGTAATTGGTGACGCTCCCCGTCTGCGGCGCCGCCTGGAGGGGGAGGCTGACGAGGACGCCGGCCAGCACGACGACCGCCGCGTAGGCGAGCCATTCGATCTGCTTGCGCACCACGCTCTCGGAGCGGCGGAACCGCACGATCAGCGAGATACAGGCCGCCGCGCCGCCGGCGATCGCCAGCACCTGCCCGCCGGCCTGCAGGGTACCCAGCGCCCGGCCCGCGGGGCCGGCCACCGCCGCCGGGTTGGCCGCGTGGAAGTCGGGCAGCTGAGCGGGCCCGAAGGTCTGCCCGACGGTGGACAGGAGCCACCCAAGGCCGAGCAGCCAGCCCGCCCACCGCCACCGGCGCGAGAGCAGCGAGCCGGTCGGGAACAGCAGCAGCGTCAGGAAACCCAGCACCAGGCCCGCGAGGAACAGCGGCTGCCCGGCCAGGTCGGCCGCGGCAACGTACCAGGCGGGGCCGCCAGTGCCGGGGACCGGCAGCCCGGTGGCGGTGCTCGCGAGGGTGTAGGCGAGCGCGGAGCCGAGCAGCAGCCAGCCGACCGGGTTGCCCGGCACCCGGGATGCCACCAGTGCCCCGACCGTCGCGAACGCGAGCAGGAACAGGACAACCGAGGCGATGACGAACAGCTGGCTCGGCGCGCTGCCCTGGGCACCGGCCGAGCGGAAGCCCAGGCCGGGGATGAGGTGGATCAGCACCACCGCGACGACCAGGCCCCACAGGCAGCGGGCGGCCCACACCAGCCCGCGGCCGCGCTGGTCGGCGGGTTCCACTGTCATGGCAGGTATTGTGACCGCGCCGCCCAGGCAAAAGGAATGGTGCAGGTGCGAAAATGCCTGGTGCCTGCCCACACCCAGCACGGTGAGGCCAGCACCCCCGCCGGACTAAAAGACCGAGATGTGCACGTGATCGACGTGGTTCGCGGTGACGCTGCCGCGGTCCTCCATCGGCGCCCAGCCCGCCGCCGGGTTCCGGATGTCCCAGATCCGTCCGCTAACCCGCCGGGCCGCCCCCCGGAACGGGAAGATCCCTGCTGACGCGGCCAGCTCCCGCCGGGGGGACGGTGCGGCGGGCGGGCCCGCGGCCGGGCATGCTGGAAGGCGGCGGCCGACGCTGGCGAGGGGAGACACATGGCAAGCGGCCTGATCAGCCACCCGGACAAGGTGCTGTTCGACGAGCGGGGCGAGACCAAGGGCGACCTTGCCGAGTACTACCTGCGGGTCGCGGAGCCGCTGATGCGGGCGATGGGCGGCCGGCCCGTGCTGCTGCAGCGCTTCCCCGACGGCGCGGCGGGCCCGTCGTTCTTCCAGAAACGGGTGCCCAAGAACGCCCCCGGCTGGCTGCAGACCACCACCGTGGCCACCCCCAACGGCACCACCTCACAGGCGCTGGTCGCCGCGGACATCGACCACGTGCTGTGGGCGGTGAACCTCGGCTGCCTGGGTTTTCACGTGTGGCCCTTTCTCGCCGCCGACGCCGGCCACGCGGACGAGCTGCGGATCGACCTCGACCCGACCCCGGGCGTGGACTTCCGCCACATCCGCCAGGCAGCCCACGAACTGCGGGGCCTGCTCGCCGAGGCCGGCATCACCGGCTACCCGAAGACGACCGGCAACCGCGGCCTGCACGTGTACGTGCGGCTGGAACCGCGCTGGGACCCCTATCAGGTGCGCGCCGCCGCGGTGGCCGTCGCCCGGGAGCTGGAACGGCGCAGGCCCGACCTCATCACCGCCGCCTGGTGGAAGGAGGAACGCGGCCAGCGGGTGTTCGTCGACTTCAACCAGAACGCGCCGCACAAGACCGTCTTCGGGGCGTGGTCGGTCCGTGCCCGCCCGGGCGCGCAGGTGTCGGCCCCCCTCGCCTGGGCCGAGATCGACGACATCCACCCGGACCAGTTCACGATCGCGTCCCTGCCTGCCCGGCTGGCGGACGGCGGCGACCCGTGGCTGGGCATGGCCGGCCACCCGCAGTCGCTGGCGCCGCTGCTGGCGATGAGCGAGCGGGACGCCGAGCGGGGGCTGCCCGACGCGCCGTGGCCGCCGGTGTACCCGAAACAGCCGGGCGAGCCCCCCCGGGTCGCACCGAGCCGCGCGAAGAAGTCCTGACCGGCTTACCCCCTGCTGGCCGGGCTCTGGCGCACCAGCCGCCACCAGGCGAGGGCGGCGAAGACCAGGCCCAGGGCGGCCAGCGCGATCATGTTGATCAGCCACTGGCGCGAGGTGTGGTCCCACAGGTGGTCGATGGGATTCCCGGGCCCCGGCGGGAAGATCTTGTTCAGGTTCGACGTCGAGGCGGTCAGCGCGTACCCCCAGCGGGACGGCGACAGCCACGCGACCTGTTCCAGGCCCGCCTTGCCGGCGATCGCGAACACCCCGCCGGTGAGGATGACCTCGACCACCACCACCACCATGAGGATCGGCATGGTTTTCTCGGACGTGTTGACCGACGCCGAGATGAACAGGCCGAGCGCCATGGACACGACCGCGAGCAGGGCCAGCGCGATGATCAGCTCGACCAGCGGGAACCCGTGGAGCAGCGAGCCGCTGGTCGGCAGCTTGCGGCCGATCAGGCCGATCATCACCATGACCGCGGCCTGCACACCGCTGATCAGCCCCAGCACGGCCAGCTTGGAGCCCAGGTAGGAGGCGGTGGACAGCCCGGCGGCCCGTTCCCGGCTGTAGATCGCGCGTTCCTTGACCAGTTCCCGCACCGCGTTGAACGCCCCGGCGAAACAGGCGCAGATGACCAGGATCAGCAGCAGCGACGAGGCGGCGTCATTGGTGGGTGGGAGCGCGGTGGGCGGCGCGTGCCCGGGCGGCGTCGCAGGTGGGGACCCGTGTGCGGACGCCTGTGCGGAGGCGGGCGCGGGCGCGGGGGCCGGCGCAGGTGCGGACGCGGTCGCCGCAGGCGCGGATGCGGTCGTGGTCGCGGTCGCCGACGTGGTCGCGGTTGCGGTTGCGGTCGCGGTCACCGCGGTCGCGGTCGGGGACGCGGTCGCCGGTGCGTGGGCGACCCGGTGCACCGCCACCGCCTGCAGCGACGGGTGGGCCGCCGGGCGGCCGAGGGCCTGCCCGGAGGGACTGCTGCTCGCGTGATGCTTGGCTGACTTGGACGGCGTTGGTTTGGCCGGGGTCGTCACGTGATGTTTGGGCGGTGGCGCCGGGCCCAGCCCGTACTGAGCCGGGATGGCCAGGATGACGGCGCCCAGCACGATCGGGGCGCCAGCCAGCAGCCCCAGGTAGACCCGGTCGGAGGCGATCACCGACAGGTAGCGCCGGCACAGCGTGCTGAACTGGGCCAGCTTGTTCTTGGCCGGCGGGGCGGGCGGGATCTGCCGCTGCGCCGCCACCTGGCCGCGCCCGTCCGACCCGGCCACGACGTACTGCTTGTGCCAGGCCGAGCGCCGGTACTCGCCCGCCCAGTCGCGGCCGGGCTCGGCCTCGAATGCCTGGAAGACCTCCGCCCAGCCCGGCTTGCCGAAGTGCTTCAGCCCGTCCTGCGGCGGGCCGAAATAGGCGACCTTCCCGCCGGGCACCAGGACCAGCAGGCGGTCGCAGATGTCCAGGTTGGCCACGCTGTGCGTGACCACGATGACGGTGCGGCCGTCCTTGGCCAGCCCGGCCATCATCTCCATGACCGACTTGTCCAGCCCTGGGTCCAGGCCGGACGTCGGCTCGTCGAGGAACAGCAGCGACGGCTTGGTCATCAGCTCCAGCGCGACGTTGACCCGCTTCTGCTGGCCGCCGGACAGCCGGTCGGTGCGGGTCTCGGCGTGCTGGGTGAGCGACAGTTCCCCGAGCACCTCGTCCACCCGCCGGTTGCGCTCGGCCTTGCTCGTGTCCCGCGGGAACCGCAATTCGGCGGCATAACGGAGCGCGCGGCGCGCGGTGAGCTGTGTGTGGAGGATGTTCTCCTGCGGGACCAGCCCGATCCGGTGCCGCAGTTCCGAATAGTTCGCGTACAGGTCGCGGTCGTCATACAGGACGCTGCCGCCGTTCGCGGGCCGCATGCCGGTCAGCGCCCCGAGCAGGGTGGACTTGCCGGCGCCGCTGGGGCCGATGATGCCCAGCAGGCAGCGCTCGCCGAGCGGGAAGCTGACGTGATCGAGCAGCACCTTGCCGTTGCCCAGGGTGACGGTCAGGTCGCGGGCGACCAGTGAGACGTCCCCGGTGTCGACGAACTCCTGCAGCTCGGCGCCGGAGAGCCGGAACGTGGACGGCCCGATGCCGACGATGTCGCCATCGGTCAGCGGCGCGGACGAGACCCGCTGGCCGTTGACGTAGGTCCCGTTGTGGCTTTCCAGGTCGGCGATCTGGTACGCGTCGCCGGCCTTGCGCAGCTCCGCGTGATAACGGGAGACGCTCAGGTCGGAGATGACCACGTCGTTGTCGGGGGCGCGGCCGATCCGCAGCGCCGTGGTCGGCAGCCGCCGGATCACGCTGGGCTCGCGGTGCGCCCCCGTCGGCACCGGGGCGGGCGTGACGGGCTTGGCCGGCACCGGGGCGGGCGTGATGGGCTCGACCGTCGGCACCGGGGCGGGCGTGACGGGCTCGACCGTCGGCACCGGGGCGGGCGTGGCGGGCCGGTCCGCGAGCACGGTGGCGGGCCGCGCGGGCGGCTGGGCGGAACAGGCCACGACCGCCCCGTCCACCGGGTGCCCGAGCCGGATGGTGGTCTCCCCGTCGATGGTGATCCGGGTCACCTTCTGCGGCCCGACGTAGGTGCCGTTGGTGCTCCCGGTGTCCTCCAGCACCCACGAGCCGTTGTCGACCTTGAGGACCGCGTGCTGCCACGACACCCTGTCCTCGTTGACGACGATGTCGGAGGCCGGGTCACGGCCGATGGTGTATGAAGGGCCTGCCGGCAGCGTGCGGTCAGACCCTTGAGAGCGCACCGCCAGCGGGGCGGTGCCTGCGGATTCTGCTTGATCGGTCCCCATCAGCCAACTGTAGAGCGATTTTGCCGGGAGCAGAATGTGCTTTGGTGATCATCATCGGCCCGGCTCGCCGGGGCGGGCGGTGGCTGACAGCCACCGGCACGGGGCACCATACTTGGAGGTTCCCGCAACGCTGGCGCCTGTCCTGGCGGGCCCGGCACCGGCCTAGGCTTCCGTCACGATCATGTGACGGCCGGTTTCGGCCCGGCACTAGGACGGCACCACAACATCTGGAGCTGAAAGCGGGAGGCACGGTGAGTGAGCAGACCCCCACCGCACCCGGCGACTTCGGCGTGGGGTCCCATGTCGCCGGCTACCGGCTGGACGAGCAGATCGGCCGGGGCGGCATGGCCGTGGTCTACCGCGCCTACGACGCCCGGCTGGAACGGCGCGTCGCGCTGAAGCTCCTCGCGCCCGAGCTCGCCCGCGACGAGGCGTTCCGGCTGCGGTTCATCAGGGAGTCGCGGGCCGCGGCCGCGGTGGACCACCCCAACATCATCCCGATCTACGAGGCCGGCGAGGCGGATGGCGTCCTGTTCATCGCGATGCGCTTCGTGGACGGGCGGGACGTGCAGACGCTGATCAACGAGCGGGACCCGCTGCCCGCCGCGCGGGTCTGCGACATCATCGCCCAGGTGGCGTCGGCGCTCGACGCCGCGCACGCACACGGCCTGGTGCACCGCGACGTCAAGCCCGGCAACATGCTGCGGGAGGCGACGTCCGGGCGGGCGCATGCCGACCACATCTACCTGTCCGACTTCGGGCTGAGCAAGCACGCGCTGGGCACCAGCGCCGCGCTCACCTCGGCGGGCCAGTTCCTCGGCACGCTGAACTACGTCGCGCCCGAGCAGATCGAGGGCCGGGAGGTGGACGGCCGCACCGACGAGTACGCGCTCGCCTGCTCCGCGTTCGAGATGCTCGCTGGCGAGCCCCCGTTCCGGCGCAACGAGAGCCTGGCGATCATGTGGGCCCAGCTGTCCAGCCCGCCGCCCTCGCTGTCGAGCAAGCGCGCCGGGCTGCCAGCGGCAGCCGACGAGGTCATGGCCAAGGCGCTCGCCAAGGCACCCGATGAGCGCTACGCCACCTGCCTGGAGTTCGCCAATGCCCTGCGGCGGGCCTGCGGCCTCGGGCCGGGTGGGACCAGCCCGGGCGAGCCCGCCGGCCCCGGCGCGACCCGTGCGGTGCCGCCGGGCGAGCTCGCCGCGGGCAGCGCCGTGCCCATCGAAGCGAACCGTCCGCCACCGGGCCAGCCGGCCGGCCCGGACGAGGACAGCGGCGCTGCGCACCCGATCACCGTGGCTGGCACCAGCCCCGCCCCCGCCGACGTGGCCGGGGCGGGAACGCCCGTCGGGGAGCCCGCCGGGCCGGCCGCTGGCGGCCCGGCCACCCAGGCGGCCAGCGTGCCGGGACCGGGGCCGACCAAGCCAGGGCTGACCGACCCGGTAGGGGATTTCGATCAGCTGTACCGGCCCCCCGGCGCGCCGTCGGCGTCCCCGGCCGCGCCACCGCGCCGCGGGCCCCGGCGCACGCTCGCGGCTGTCGCGGCGGCCTGCGTGGTCCTGCTCGGGGCGGGCGCGGCCTACCTGCTGCTCGGCCGCGGCAACGGCAGCGGCAGCAACGGGCACACCGGCCACGGGCACACCGTCCTGACGCTGGCGGCCTGCACCACCAAGGCGGTGCAGGCGACGCGGCTGCACGGCGTCCATACCGCGTTCGTCCAGGTGGGCGGCAAGCCGTTCGACGTGGTGACGACCAAGAACCATTACGGCTTCGTGTCCTTGCGCAAGAGCGGCCCGCTGCTGGTCATGCGGACGAACACGTTCGCGCCCACACCGTTCAGCCAGGTCACGCTGGCCGACGCCGAAGGCGAGACGATCACCCACAACAAGAAGTACCTGCTGGTCGCCGGGGGCAGCGGGATGACGGTGTTCGGTATCCAGAACCTCGAGGCCGGGGGGGTCAGCCCGGTGATCTCCCCGCTGACCAACCCGCAGGCGCAGGGGGCGCTGCAGGTCATCACCTCACCCGATGACAAGTTCGCCTTCGTCATCAACCAGCCCAGCCACAACCTCACCGTATTCAACCTGCAGGAGGCGCTGGCGGGCGGGACCGGCGCCCTGGTCGGGACGATCCCGATCAGGGCGGACCCGACCGGGATCGCCGCGTCCCCCGACGGCCGCTACCTGTATGTGGCCAACGGGCTGGCCGACACCGCCGCCCAGTCCGGCATGGGGACGCTGGCGATCGTCGACGTGCGCAAGGCCGAGACCCATCCGGGACCGTCGGCGGTGATCAAGAACGTCCCCGCCGGGTGCGGGCCCGCCCGCGTCATCACCTCCCCGGACGGCAACGACGTGTGGGTGACCGCGGGCGGCGGGAACGCCTTGGAGGGGTTCTCGGCCAGCAAGCTGCTGAGCGATCCCCAGCACGCCCTGATCGCCAAGGTCGCTGTGGGCGAGCTCCCGCTCGGGCTGGTGCTCGTCAACGACAACACCCGCATGATCGTGGCCGACTCCAACCGCGACGGCGTCACCGGTGCCAACTCGGACCTGGTCGTGATCGACGTGTCCAAGGCCCTGGCGAACGAGCCCGCTGTGCTCGGCTCCCTCAAGAGCGGGCTGGCGCCGCGCCAGTTCTTCCTCGAGCAGAACAAGAAGACATTGCTGGTCACCAACACCGACTCCGGGCAACTGGAGGCGGTCAACGTTGGTCAGCTTCATTGACCGGCGGCCTGCCACCGGCGGGCCGGAAATGCCATAGCATCTGCCCATCGAGGCGGACACGAGCGGGGATGGCGGTGCCATGAGTAACGGCTCGACCCTGAGGATGCCCATCCCGGGAGCCCCGGAACAGCCTCACCGCCGCCGCCGGTGGCCGTGGGTGCTCCTCGGCATCGTGCTCGTGCTGATCGTGCTCTTCGTCGTCCTCGACCGGGTCGCCGTCGCCTACGCCGAGAACCAGGCCGCGCAGCAGATGCAGAGCCAGGGATTCCCCACCAAGCCGGACGTGACGATCAAGGGGTTCCCCTTCCTGACGCAGGTCGCGAACAAGCGGCTCAACGACGTCCACATCACCGCCAGCAACGTGAAGGAGGGCCCGGTCACGCTCAGCATCGTGGCCGACGCGACGGACGTCCTGCTCGATCCCGGCTTCCAGAGCGGCACGATCAGCCACGTCACCGGCACCGGCCTGATCGGGTTCTCCGACCTGGCGTCGGCGGCCGGGGTGGAGGGAGCCGACGGCCTCAAGATCTCGGCGGCCGGCGGGAACAAGGTGAAGCTGGGCCTGAACGTGTTCGGCTTCGACGCGTCGGCGACCGCCGCCATCGAGCGGACCGGCCCGGACACCTTCCGGGTGCGCCTGGTCTCAACGAACGGCATTCCGGCGCAGCTGCTCGGGCCGCTGAACTTCTCCATCCACATTCCCGCCCTGCCGATGAACCTGTCCATTCAGAGCGTGCAGGTGACCAGCCAGGGCGTGCTGATCCACGTGACCGGCAGCGACATAAAATTCAGCCAGTAGAGCGCGTATTTTCCGCTTATCCTGCCTGGGCCCGGGGTATGGGCGATTCGTCTCCGGCTTGACAGACTGGCAGGCGATGGAAGAGCGGCTCGACGGCGGCAACGCGGGTGGGGCAGTCCGGGTGGGCAACACCGTGCGCCGTGCTGCCGGGCCGTGGACCCCGGCCGTGCACGCGCTGCTGGTACACCTGGCGGGCAAGGGATTCGGCGGCGTGCCGCGGCCGCTGGGCCTCGACGGCCAGGGGCGGGAGATCCTCACCTTCCTGGACGGCCAGACCGTTGGCAGCGCGGTGCCCTGGCCGTGCTGGGCCCACGCCGAGGACACCATGGCACAGGTGGCCCGCTGGCTGCGTGGCTACCACGCGGCCGTGGCCGATTTCGTCCCGCCGGCCTCGGCGCTGTGGCGGATGGGCGGGCAGTGGCGGCACGGGCAGGTCATCGGGCACAACGACGCTGCCCCGTACAACGCGGTATGGCGGGCTGGCCGGCTGGCGGGGTTCATCGACTGGGACATGGCGGGGCCGGTGGACCGGGAAATGGACGTCGCGTTCGCGGCCTTCAGCTGGGTGCCGCTGCACGCCCCGCACGTGGCGGCGCGGGAGGGCTTCACCGCGTTCAGTGCCAGGCCGCTCCGGCTCCGCCGGTTCCTCACCGAGTACGGCTGGCCCGGGACCGTGGCCGGCTTCCTTGACGTGGTGCGGGCCCGGATCGGCGCCCACGCGGCGTGCGTGCGGATGCTCGCCGCGGCCGGTGACCCGCTCTTCATCCGGCTGGTCAGGCAGGGAGTGCTGGACAACCTCGACATCGCCCTGGCCGCGCTCGACGAGATCGGCCGCTGAGCACGGCTGGTACGGCTGGCCAGTGGCGGCCGGCGCGCCCACGGGCGGGGCCGGTGTCATCGCCGCTCGCGGTCCCACTCATGGTGCAGCAGGGCGTACAGCAGGTCATCGGTCCACTCACCCTTCGCCCACGTGCTCTGGCGGAGATGCCCCTCCCGCCGCATCCCCAGCCGTTCCAGCACCGCGATCGACGGTGCGTTGCGCGGGTCGCAGCAGGCGGTGATCCGGTGCTTGCCGCGGCTGCCGAACAAATAGCCCGCCAGCAGCCGCGCGGCTTCGGTGGCGTAGCCGTGGCCCTGGTGCTCACTGGCGATCGTGAACCCTATCTCGCACTGACGGGGATCAGCGGCGTGCGGTATGGCCGCGCAGTCGCCGACCAGCTGCCCGGCCGGGCGCAGCACCACCGCGAACTGGAACCATTGCCCGGCCGTGTCGGGATGCTGCCTCATCATCTGCCTGACAAAGCGCTCGCCCTCCTCCCGCGGGTAGGGCGCGTCCCAGCTCTGGAAGCGGGCCACCTCCGCGGCTGAGCGGTACGCCACGAACGGCGCCACGTCCGCCAGGCGGAACCGGCGCAGCGCCACCCGCTGGCCGGCCAGACCGGTGAAGCCCTCGTCCGGCATGGCCGCTCCTTCCTGTGTGCCGCGATCCCGGCCGCTCACACCAGCGAGAGCAGCGTCAGCGCCATCCGCGCCTGCCGGTGGGCGACCAGGGCCTGCCAGGTGGCCTCGCTGCGGCAGAACCTCGCGAAGATCCGCCAGCCCTTCGCGGTGGCCAGGCCGGTGTGGAACGCGCCCGGATGCCGGCTGAAGGCGGCGAGCAGGCGCCGGCCGGCCGCCATCTCCGGGATCAGCTCCTGCTCCAGCGCGGGCCCGTAACTGGCCAGCGCCCGGTCAAGCTGCCCGGCATCGGCGCTGGCGGCCGCCTGCGCCGCCGCCGAGCCGGCCAGCGCCCCGGACCGCAGCGCGAAGCTGATGCCCTCGCGCGTCCAGGGCTCGAGCAGGCCGGCCGCGTCGCCCACGACCAGCACCCGCCCGCTGCGCACCGGGGACCCGTCGCTGCGGCAGCGGGTCAGGTGCCCCGAATCCCGGTCGGGCCCGAACCCGGCGAGGCCGAGCCTGGCGGTGAAGTCGCGCAGGTAGGACCTGGTCCGCTCGCCCTGCCCGCGGGACGCGATCACGCCCACGGTGAGCCGGTCGCCCTTGGGGAACACCCAGCCGTAGGACCCGGGGATCGGCCCCCAGTCGAGCAGCACCCGGCCCCGCCACTGGCCGGCCACCGGTGGCGGGACGGGGATCTCCAGTTCCAGCCCGAGGTCCACCTGCTCGTACCGCACGCCCACATGGCGGGCGCTGACCCCGGAGGATCCGTCGGCGCCGACGAGCACGCGGGCGCGCACGCCGGTCCCGTCGGCCAGCCGTGCGCAGGCGTGAGCGCCATCCTCGGTGATCGCGCGCACCGGGCACCGCTGCCGGACGGTGGCCCCGGCCGCCTCGGCCGCGTGGCGGAGCGCGTCGTCGAACTCCTCCCGGGCCACCATGGCGAGCAGGGGCTCGCCGTCTTCCCGGGTGAAGGCGCGCCTGCCGTCCAGGGTCACGGTCACGGCGCGGATCTGGTCGCGGGCTGGCACCGTGATCCGGCCGCCGGCCACGGCGAGCGAGGTCCCGATCAGGCCGCCGCCGCAGGTCTTGTAGCGGGGATGCTCCGCCCGCTCCAGCACCACCGTCCGGGCGCCGCCGGTGGCGGCGGCGTGCGCGGCCGCCAGGCCGGCCGGCCCCCCGCCGATGATCGCTACATCCCACTCCTGGTCTTGCGGCACAGGCGAAGCGTAGACGACCGGCCGAGGTGCGCATCCGGTGCCGGCCGCCGTTCGGCTGCGGACGGCGGCCGCGGGGCCGAGGATGACGGCTAGGAGCGGGCCTGGAACAGGGTGAGGCGGAGAACCTTGCCGAAGAGCGGGTCGGCGAGCGGCAGCAGGTACCGGTACCGCGCCGGCAGCTGGCGGCGCACCGGTGCGGGCGGCCGGGTGATCGTGCTCGACTCCACCACCCGCAGGCCGAGCCGCTCCAGCGAGCGCGGGTCGTCGCACGCCCACGCCCACCGCGCGGAGATGCCCCGCCTGGCGGCCAGCCGGTGCTGCTGGCTGAAGGTCCGCTGGCTGTAGGTGTCCAGCGCGATGAAGGCACCCGGGAACTGCTCCACGATCTGGGTCAGCGCCCGGCTGACCTGCTCTTCCGGCAGGTAGACCAGCACGCCCTCGGCGGCGAAGAAATACGGCCCCGGGCTTTCGGCCGCGGCCGGCAGCCACGCACTGTCCAGCACCGAGGCGGCGACCATCCGGCGGCGGCCGGTGTCAGCGAAGAACCTGCGGCGCAGCTCGATGGTGTCCGGCAGGTCCAGATCGATCCAGTGGACCGCACCGTTGTCGACCCGCTCGAACCGCGTGTTGAGGCCGGTGCCGATCTCCACGACCGTGCCGGCCGGGTGCGCGTCAAGGAACGCGCGCACCCACGAGTCGAAGATCGCGGTACGCAGGACGGTGACCGTCCCGCCCGCGCCGCGGCCGTACTTGGTGGTGTCGTAGTCGATGGCGGCCACCATCTCCGCGGCCTTGGGGTCACGCACCACGGGCCGCCGCCGGTGGGTGGCCCGCGCCCGCGCGGCCAGCGGGATGAACAGCGTCTCCTGGACGGCGCCGAGCCGCGCCTGCTGCCGGTCAGTCATGTCTCCATGAGACACCGCGCCCGGACGGCCGGCGGCGGCCGGGCCGGCCGCGCACCTCTTTCCCGCCTGCCGGGCAGGCCGTTTCCCTGCCTACCGGCCGGGCCGCGCCGGCAGGCTGTAGTAGTCCTCGTAGCGCCGTTCGGCCTGGTCGCGCGCGTCCTGCCAGTCCCAGGTCCGGGGCATGAACCGGGCCGGGCTCAGCGACCGGACGTAGGGGGACGGGTCCGGCTGCAGGCTCTCCAGCACGTGCCCGGCGAGACCGGCGGATCCGGAGACGCCGTGGGCGTTGCAGGCGGCGGCCATCACCAAGCCGCGAAGGCCCGGCACCGGCCCGACGATGAAGCGCCCGTCCGGCGAGAACGCCGGGAACCCGCGGAAGACCTCCCGCACCCCGGTCTCGGCGACCGCGGGCACGAAGGCGGCGAAGTCCCGGGCGAAGCCGGACAGGACGTCCCAGTCCGGCCGCACGGTCAGCGGCTGCCCGACCGTCACCTGGCGCGGGTCCAGGCTGAGCCCGTCCGCCTCCCAGCCGCCGCACAAGATCCCCGGCCCCTCGGCCCGGACGTAGACCCGGATGTCGGGGATGCGCAGCACCGGCAGCCCGCCGTGCCAGCCCGCGACCGGCCGGGTGACGAAGTACTCGTGCCGCACCGGCACGACCGGGAGCTCCAGGCCGGCCAGCGAGGCCACAGCGGCGGCCCACGGCCCGGCCGCGTTGATCAGCATGCTGGTCGCGGCGGGGCCCCGGTCGGTGCGCACACCGCTGACCGCGCCCCCGCTGACGTCGACCCCGGTGACGGTGGTGTGGGTCGCGAAGGTCACGCCACGCTGCCGTGCGGCACCCGCGTAGGCCATCACCAGGCTGTTGGGCTGCAGGTAGCCATCGGTCGGGCACCACAGCGCCGCCTCCACGCGGGTGGTGTCCAGCACCGGGCACAGCCCGGCCAGCCGCGGCGCGGTGATGAACTCGGCCTCCAGCCCTTCGGCCTGCGCCACCGCGGCCAGCGCCCGGAACTCGGCGGCGCGCTCGGCGGTCATGGCGATCCGCACGCTGCCTGTCTGGCGCCAGTCCGCGGTGTAGCCGGTCTCCTGCTCGATCCGGGAGTACTGCGCCACCGAGGCCATCGCCAGCCGGCATCGTTCCCCGCTGGCACGGACCTGGCCGACCAGCCCGGCCGCCTGCCCCGACGTGGCGCCGGCGAGCTCGCCCCGCTCCACCACCTGGATGTCGCGGTAGCCGGCCCGCACCAGGGTGTACGCGACCGCGCAGCCGACCGCCCCGCCGCCGACGATCGTGATCTCGGCGTCCCTGACGCCAGCGCCGCCCTGCTCCGCCGTGCCCACCTCCTCCGCGGCTCACCGTGCTCCGCGGCTCACCGTGCTCCGCGGCTCACCGTGCCCGCGCCGCGAGCTCCTCCAGCCGCCGTGCGGGCCGGTCCAGGCCGTAGCGGTGCCGGCCCAGCCCGGCCCACGGGTCGGACCTGCCGAGCTGCTCCAGGCGGCCTCCCACACTGCGCAGCGTGAACCGCCGCGGCGTCAGGTCCCCGTCCGCGAGCTCCTCCCAGCGCAGCGGGGTGGCGACGGGCGCGCCCGGGCGGGCGCGGACCGAATAGGGCGCCACCACGGTCTGCGCATAGGCGTTGCGCATGATGTCGGAGTACACGCGGCCGCCGCGGGCCGCCCGGCGCTGCTGGGTGGTGACCAGGTCCGGGTTCCTGGCGGCCAGCACCTCGCTGGCCAGCCGCGCGAACCGCCGCACCGCGTCGAAGCCGTCGGCCGCCTTCAGCGGCACGTGCACGTGCAGGCCCTTGCCACCGGTGGTCTTGACGTAGGCCGTCAGCTTCAGCTCGTCTTCCAGCAGCTCACGCAGGCGCAGCGCCAGCACTGCCACGTCCCCGAACCGGTCCTCGCCGGGCGGGTCGAGATCGAACACGAGCTGGTCCGGGCACTGCAGCGCGCCTGTCCTGCTGAGGAACGCGTGCAGCTCGATACAGGCCTGGTTGGCCAGGTAGACGACGGTGGCGGGCTTGTCGCAGATCACCTGGCACAGCTCGCCGTGCGCCTTCCCGACCTCCACCCGGTTCACCCACGAGGGGAAGTAGCGCGGGATGTTCTTCTGGAAGATCCGCTCACCACCGATCCCGTCCGGGTAGCGCGCCATCACCAGCGGCCGGTCCCGCAGGTAGGGCAGGATGCGGCCGGCGACGCCCCGGTAGTACCCGATCAGGTCACCCTTGGTTATCCCGGAATCGGCGAAGAGGATCTTGCCGGTATTGGACAGCTCGACCCTGATGCCGGAGACGGTCACCGCCTGCGCCTGCCGGGCGCTCATGACCCGGGCTGCCCGCCGGTGGGGACCTCCCGCACCACCTCGCGGGGATCCTTGTCGTCCCGCAGCCCCTGGAAGCGCGGGTGGCGCAGTTCGCCGGCGTCGGTCCATTCGCTGAACCCGACCTCGCCGACCAGCCGGGGCTCTACCCAGTGCACCCCCGGCCCCGGGCGCGGCAGCGGGCCGGCGTCAAAGGCGGAGGTGGGCCGCTCGAGGGCGGCCAGCAGGTCATGCAGGCTGCGCAGCATCTGGTTGGTGAATCCGGTGCCGACCTTGCCCGCGTACACGAGACGGCCGCCAGCGTCGTAGTAGCCGAGCAGCAGCGCGCCGAACCCGGTCCGTGAGCCCTGCGGGTCGGTGAAGCCGCCGATGACGAACTCCTGGCCGCTCTCGCACTTGAACTTCAGCCAGTCCTTGGTCCGCCCGGCGCGGTAGGGCGCGTCGGCGCGCTTGGCGATGAGCCCCTCCCAGCCCTTGCTGCACGCCTCCCGGTAGTACGCCTCCCCCTCGGTGTCCCGGTGCTCGGTGAAGCGGAGCGGGCCGGTGAAGGACAGCAGCCCGCGCAGGATCGGCTTGCGCTCGGTCAGCGGCAGCGGGCGGACGTCCCGGCCGCCCGCGTACAGCACGTCGAACAGGTAGTAGTAGGCCGGCACCTGGGCGAGCAGGTCCGCGCCAGGCCTGATGACGCCGAGCCGGCGCTGCAGGCGCTCGAATTTCGTCTGGTCCTTGTCGAAGGCGACGATCTCCCCGTCGACGACGAAGTCATCGCCGAGCCGCTGCGCAGCCAGCGCATCGGCGACCTCCGGGAAGGTGCCGCTGATGTCGTGCTGGTTGCGGGTCATCAGGCGCACTCCCCCGGCGCCGGCGAACGCCAGGCAACGCTCGCCGTCGAGCTTGCGCTCGAAGATCCAGGCCGGGTCGGAGAACCTGTCCCTGGTGAGCGTGGCCAGCTCGGGATCGCACCACCCGGGCAGGCCGGCGTTACCCTGCTGCACCGGCCCATCTCACCACACCGCGCGGCCAGCGGGGCGGCCGGGCCGGCCGCGTGCGGGCACCGGTACCGCGGCCCGGTTGCCTGGCGGGGGGATGGCGGGGTATGGGATGCAGATGGATCCAGTGCAGGCGCTGCGGCAGATCGCGTTCCAGCTCGAACGGGCCGGCGCGCCGACCTACCGGGTGCGGGCCTTCCGCCGGGCGGCCCAGGTGGTGCGCGAGCTCCCGGCGGGTGAGCTTGACCGGCGGCTGCGCGAGGGCACGCTGCAGGCCCTGCCGGGGATAGGCCCGGCCACCGCCGAGGCCATCACGCAGGCGGCGGCCGGCCAGCAGCCCGCGTACCTGGCCAGGCTGCTCGGGGAGCTCCCACCGGCCGGCCGTACCGGCCTGCGGGCCGCGCTGCGCGGGGACTGCCACACCCACTCGGACTCGTCGAAATGGTACAATTCTGAATGTGACCAGGACGCTGCTGGCACCGCTCAGGCTCTCGCACTACAAGGACTCATCCGTCAACCCGGCAGGCCAGCGAGCCAGGATCACAGAGTATGCCGAGGACCACGACGATCATGTGATCTTCGTGGACGTGGACATGGACGTGTCGGGTGCCGACCCGATCAGGGAGCGCTCCGGTATCGGGCCGTGGCTGGCCCCGGACAAGATCGGGCAGATTGACGGCTTCCTCGCCGATGAGATGGACCGGCTCAGCCGCGACATGCTCGACTACCTCCAGTTCGCACGGGACATGGCGGCGCTGGGGAAGGTGATCATTGATGTCAGCGACGGCACCGACACGAGCACCGAACGCGGGCGCCAGCAGCTTGAGGACCGCATCCTTGCCGCACAGCGTGAACGCGAGAGGATGGCCACGAGGCGCCGCAAGGCGGCGAAGAG